>LKMJ01005605.1_pt1 | contig 11837 bp, 9 predicted proteins | sample 643391 | NCBI WGS metagenome assembly LKMJ01 (sample SAMN04112250, study PRJNA286221) | soda lake metagenome | biome: soda lake; feature: Kulunda Steppe; material: water; isolation source: sample PL-Br10 brine of Picturesque Lake | place: Russia: Kulunda steppe | collected 2010-07
CCTGCTGATACTGATCTTGCTGGTACTGACCCTGCTGGTACTGATCTTGCTGGTACTGGCCCTGGCCCTGCTGGTACTGACCTTGCTGGTACTGACCCTGGCCCTGCTGATACTGACCTTGCTGGTACTGACCTTGCTGGTACTGACCTTGCTGGTACTGGCCTTGGTTATCATCGTCACCGCCTTTGAGGTCGTCGAGGTACCCGTTTTTATCGGCGTACACGGTCCCGACTGCAACGAAACCGAGAGCAGTGGTGTAGAAGCCATACCTGACGATAGTACTGAACAGTCCATCGACTACGGCGACCATGCCATCAGTAAACGGCTGGAGTTCCTCACTCTCGACATCGATCGCTGATTCAACAGTCCCAGTCACAGCAGCACCGGCAACGAACCCGACCGCTACACCAATCACACCCGCAATAGCAAACGCGACTCCAGAGGTGTGAGCAGCTCTGTGGATCGACCGACCTGAATAATGGTACAGCAGACCGACGAACAGTAACACAAACGCCGGAAGGACAATAGTAAGTGTCCCAACGGTACCAAATCCTTGCTCGGCACTGTCAGCTTCACCAGGTATCTGAGCGCCCTGTGTCAGATTCTCCTGTTCAGAAACATCGTCCGCAACATCATCCCGGGCCGAGAACGGGACCTCATTGAGAATTTCATCACGTGGCTCGCTGAGATCAACCGCCAGAACAGCGTCCTCCTGATCGCCCTCGAGGTATGCATACAGGGCATCGATATTTCTCGATATTTCCGTCTGTATATACTCTTCTGTCACAGCCTGAGCAGCAATTTCCTGCCCATCGTCTTCGTCGATACGGTCACTGGTTTCTGCGATCGTCGCACCAATATCACTCTGTATGGCAGTTGCAACCTCATCGAAGACACCTTCCTCGGCGAGTGTGTCGGTCGTTGAGTCAGAGTCCATCACTGTCCCGTCCGCAGCGAGGGCAACGTTCGCGAACAGAAGAGTCAGGACGAGTGCAAACCCGACGAGGTAGATCGGTATTTTCTTTACTTCGTACTCACCCCCGTCGTCCGCCGTCTGAGATGACTCCTCCGCACTCTCAACCGCTGTGTTGTCTGGTTGATCTGCCTCACTCGAGGCATCTGACACATCCGCTGGGTCATCCTCACTCATCGGTTCACACCCCCGTGGATGTCTCGACATCCACGTTCAATTGCATTTGTAGACATAGTGTAGACTGTATAATCAACCATGTAAACTATTTTGGTTTTCCGCGAGGAATGATAGATACGACAGACAAGCACCAATTAATCTTCGGGACTTGGCTCTACCTGCTGTGTCTGTGATGGCTCGGTATCAGGAATACGAAACTCGTCTGTATCCCGACGACCGGAGACCGTCCGCTGTGGGAACGGAATCGCAATATCTTCGTCGTCGAACCGTTCTTTGACACGGTGGATTACCTGCCGGGTTGCCCGCCATTGACGCGGTGGTGTTGGTCGGTCGATCCAGAATCGCATCTCGAGTAAGACGGCGGAGTCACCAAATCCAGTCGGAACGACCACAGGAGGTGGCGAATCTGTGATTGACTCGATCTCACGCAGTTCCTCGAGAGCAACCGTCTCGGCGTAATCCGGATCGGTCTCGTAATCAATACCGACCTCGACTCGAAGACGGAGATGGCCCTGTTCACTCCTGTTTGTCACCGCAGAGTTACTCACTTTGTCATTGGGCATGACGATGGATTCGCCATCGAAGTTCCGCATCCGGGTGTTCATAATCGTGATATCTGTAACAATTCCCTCGTAGTCCTCAATTTCAACCCAGTCACCAATCGTGAACGGGCGAGAGAACATCAACACAAAGCCGGCGATCATCGAACCAAGCGTCTGTCGTGCAGCCATCCCGACAACAATGCCGAGAAATCCCGCACCAACGAGTAGCCCGGAGAGGTTTAGCCCCCACAACGTCAGCACGGCGGTAAGTGCGAACGCAAATATACCGACAGTCCCTAGCCGAATGATGATCTCCTGCTGGTGATCTGTTACCCGATCTGCTCCATCGCTGAGATCTTTGACACTGTTTTCGAGAATATCGGTGCCAATATACGCAAAGAGTAACACGAGTGCAGTGACAATACTCTGGGTCAGCAAGGAGAACGTGATGCCGAGCGTAGAGAGGAGCGAGACAACACCATCCACGAGACCCCAGACCAGCAATAATGCAAACACTGCGCCAGCGATCAACACGAGTTGGAACAGTCGGAGGACAAGCCCACTTATCGTGGTCGGGATGTACTCACCGACAATATCAATCGCGTCGACAGCTCGTCCATCAGAAAATCGGTTCCGGAACTGTCTGCCGAGATACCTGATGATGTAGGGTGCGACCAACACCGCAACGAGCAGCGTTAAAAAGAGGATGGCACTGCTTACGAGCAGTCTCCCTTCTGTCGTCGTCAGCTCTTCGAGGGCCGTCCGAGACTCCTCGAAAGTAAGCTGGGTAACCACCCCCCCGACCGCGTCCATATCTGGTATTAGGAACCCATTACCTTCACCGTTATCATACCACTGGCCAGAACGCCACAGGTTGTTGTCAGGTGAGGCGTCGGTCGGCACGTGTTTCTGCGGGGTTTCACCCGAGTGTACCCACTGACGACAACGAACAGTCGGATTTATACTTCCAAAACTGTGAGTAGAAGTATAATGGACTCAGGCGACACGCACACGAGGCGGCGGTTTCTCAAAACCAGTGCAGGTGCAGTGGTGGCGGGAGCAACCCTGGCTGCGTCAACAGGGAGTGTCCGCGCACAGGAGTATGGCGGGTACCTCGACGAGGTGGACAACTACGACGGCGTCACGGCCGACGCAACTGAAATGGATGAGGTCACCATCACCGTCGGTGCTGGAGAAGATGGGTTGCTGATTGACCCCGCAGCAGTCCTCATCGAGCCGGGAACAACAGTCGAGTGGGAGTGGACTGGCGAAGGTGGTGCACACAACGTCGTCCACGATGTCGACGAAGACGAGCAGGTTTTCGACAGCGGGGACGCTGTCGACACAGAGGGCGTCGAGTACGAGTTTACCTTCGAGGAAGAACACGAGGGAGCACACGACTACGTCTGTGTGCCCCACGAAGCTGTCGAAATGAAAGGTGTCATGGTCGTCGGTGAAGAGAACGCTGAAGGAGATCTCGTTGACTTTGATGAAATCGATCGTGCAGCGGTCGCAGACGACGAGGAAGGTGAAGAAGAAGACGTGCCTGACGAATCGGCCCCATATGATGAGTATCTCGCAGATGTCGAGAACTTCGAAGGCAGCACCGTTGATGCCAGAGGAGAGGAGACGGTCAGAGTCGAGGTCGGTGCCGGTCCGCAGGGGTTGCTGTTCGAGCCTGCAGCAGTCCTCATCGAGCCGGGGACGACCGTTGAGTGGGAGTGGTCCGGTGAAGGAGGTGCACACAACGCCGTCCACGATGTCGACTCAGCCGATCGGGTTTTCGACAGCGGAAGCGCAGTCCAGGATACCGGCGTGTTGTACGATTTTACATTTGAAGACGAACATGACGGTGCACACAACTACGTCTGTACCCCACACAGAGGCCAAGAGATGAAAGGTGCAATCGTCGTTGGTGAAGATAACGTCATCGGGGACCTGGGCGGTGGGGGTGTTGGCCGAAACATGACCGCGATATTCGGCGGCTCTGCGGTGTTCGGAACAGTCGCCTTGCTGGGTGTTGCAGCCTACAGAGAGATGTTCGGCGAAGAAAGCGAGTACTAGACGCCGCGGTCTTGCAGTTTCTCTTCTTCTGGAAGATCAGTGTTGGCGTCGCCTTTCATCGATTTGCCGAGATTCGAGGAAATCTCCGCCAGTGTCTCCGGATCCTGCCAGTTGTTGACTGCCTCGACGATCGCCTGTCCCATCTCGCGTGGATTCTCCGCACCGAAGATACCCGATCCGACGAAGATCCCATCACAGCCGTGATGCATCATCAACGCTGCGTCTGCTGGCGTCGCGATCCCGCCGGCGGCGAAGTTGACGACCGGAAGTCGGCCGCGTTCGGCTGTATCGTGGACGAGTTCCGCGGGCGCTTCGTGTTCGCGTGCCCACTTTTCTCGCTCCTGGTGGCTCATCCCTTCGAGTTTGCGGATCGAGCCCTTGATGTTTCGCTGGTGGTGGACAGCCTGGTTCACATCGCCAGTGCCAGCCTCACCTTTTGTCCGAATCATCGCTGCGCCTTCGTTGATCCGGCGGAGTGCCTCACCGAGGTTCCGTGCACCACAGACAAAGGGCGAGGTAAACTCGCGTTTGTCGATGTGGTAGCGGTCGTCAGCGGGCGTCAGCACCTCTGACTCGTCGATCATATCTACACCGATCGCCTCAAGAATCTGTGCCTCCGCAGTGTGTCCGATCCGGGCTTTCCCCATCACCGGGATCGAGGCTGCATCAATAATATCCGAGACATCTGCCGGATCTGCCATCCGGGCAACACCGCCGCGTTTCCGGATATCCGCAGGAACAGCTTCGAGCGCCATCACCGCGACGGCACCGACATCCTCTGCAATGCGGGCTTGTTCTTCGTTGACGACATCCATGATAACGCCGCCTTTTTGCATCTTGGCGAACCCGCGCTTGACCAGTTCAGTCCCGCGCTCTAACTCTTCGAGATCGGTCGCGTCGCTCATATCCGACACTAGGCTTGGAATTACTTAACGGGTGCTATCGGCAGGACAGAGTGTGCTAGCCGTCGCCGTCCTCGTCGACGATGACAACCGCCCCGTCCTCGACATCCACGTTGACGAGTGTCTTTACAGTGTACTCCGACTCTGCAAGCTTGTTTTCGCCGCCGACTTTCTTGATGACGGCGACAGTGTCGACGACCTCGGCCCCAATATCATCGAGTGCGGTAAGCAATGCATGCAACGTCCCGCCCGTCGAGAGCACGTCGTCGAGGACGAGCAAGCGATCACCCTCCTGGATATCGTTGATATACATCTCGGTCTCGGAGTAACCGGTAACCTGCGAGATCGAAACCTCACTATCAAGGCCGTAGCTGCGTTTCCGGACGACAACGAGTGGGATGTCAGTCATCAACGACACGGCAGTCGAGATGTGGATTCCCATCGCCTCGGGTGCGACGATCTTGTCGACGTTTTCGAGTTCGGCTTTCCGGATGATCCTGATGACGATCTCACGAAGCAACTCGGGTCGCAACATCGGGACGCCATCGCTGATCGGGTGAACGAAGTAGTGATACCCCTCCTTCTCGACGATCGGAGCCTCGCGGAGTGACTCCACCAGTTTATCCATAGAACTGATACGAAAACGGTGGGGGAAAAATTTGCTATTCAAACTCGACCGCGAAATGGACTATCTGAGCGTCGCTGCCAGTCTCTCTGCAACGACGTCGGCGAGTTCCCGTTTCGATCCTTCGAAGCGCTCTGTCTGCTCGCCATCGACGAGGACGGCTGCTGTCTCTGTCTCTCCCATCACTGTCGTCTCGTTGCCAACAACAAAGGAGAGGTCGGCACGATCCTGAATAGCCCTGGCTTGCTCGACGAGTTCATCCCCATCGCTTTCGGCTTTGAACCCAACAATCGGCAGGTCTGGCTCCGTCTCGCGGAGGGTGTCGATCAGCTTGGGTGTCGGTGTGAGCTGTAGTGTGAGTTCGTCCTGACCAGAGCGGATCTTTTCGGGACTCGTCTCGACAGTGTAGTCACTGATCGCCGCCGCGGAGACAAGCGCATCCGCATCCCCAGCATGATCGAGGACGGCAGCGAGCATTTCTGCTGCAGTTTCGACCTGTTCGACGGTCGCCCACGGAACGTCCGGGCCGTCGTGGACGAGAACAACATCCCCCCCGCGGGCGTAACACGCTCGGGCAACCTCGCGACCCGTCCGTCCAGACGCCCGGTTCGAAAGTGTTCGGATCGGGTCGATCGACTCCGTCGTCGCACCACTCGTAACGATCACCGTCCTGTCGGCGAGCGACTGTGGGGTTGTCGCACGTGCAACCTCGGTAACGATTGCTGTCTCCTCGGCGATCTTCGCCTTGCCCTCCTCAATCCGGGGATCGACGAGGCTGACACCCCACTGCTCGAGCTGGTCGAGTGCATCGAGCACTCCCGGATGATCGTACATCGGTTCGTGCATTGCCGGGACGACGACAACCGGTAAACCGGCACCGAGCGCAGTCGTCGCTGTCGTCGTCACCGGCGTGTCGTCGATTGCGCCGGCTATCTTGCCAACGGTGTTCGCCGTTGCAGGTGCAACGAGAAACACGTCTGCCCAGCCGTCACGACCACAGAGTTCGACGTGTTCGACGCCACCTGTGATCTCGGTAACGACCGGGTTGTCGGTCGCGTACTCGATCGCCCAGGGGTGGATGATCCCGTCCGCGGCGGGTGTCGTCACTGCACGAACCTCGGCCCCCTGTCGGCGGAGTTCGTGTGCCAACTCGACGGTTTTGACTGCAGCGATCGAGCCTGCCACCCCCAGCGCGATCCGGACACCAGCGAGCATACTCGAAACCGGGGCACGCTCGTATATAAGTATCCGCGGTCTGGAGCTGACGAGTCGGAGAGTGTTTCTGGGGCTGCATCACGGGTTCACTGAAGCGAAAGGAAATCCCACCAACGATGAAGACAATTTCGACATATCGAAAACACTAACCCTGATTCTCCCCTATACGTTTTCGATGAGTCAGCAACTGCCGGACGTACAGGCATCCAGCCCGGATGTGAGTGTCGGACTCAACCGGGTGGGTGTCACTGGCGTCGAGAAGCTCGTCAAAGTTGCACGAGCCGATAAGCGACCGATTATTCTGATGGCAGAGTTCGACGTTTTCGTCGACCTCCCCTCCTGGCGAAAAGGTGCGGATATGAGCCGAAACATGGAGGTCGTCGACGAGACGCTCGAAGACGCCGTCAGCGAGCCGACCTACCGGGTCGAAGATGTCTGTGGCGATGCAGCCGAACGGCTGCTCGAGAAACACGATTACACCACCAAAGCCGAGGTGCAGATGGAAGCGGAGTACGTCATCCGCGAGAACACGCCATCTTCGGATCGGCCAACACAGGGGTCAGCAGATATCATCGCGGCCGCGACAGCCACCGACGAGGGAACGACCGAAAAGATCGGTGCCCGCGTCACCGGGATGACAGTCTGTCCCTGCTCACAGGGAATGTCGGCAAGCAGAGCCCGCGAGACACTTCGCGGCCTCGATATCGACGACGAGACGATCGACGAGTTCTTAGAAGAGGTGCCACAGCCAGGTCACTCCCAGCGTGGTCACGCCACACTCACGATCGAGAGTTCAGGCGCACCAGAAGTAAACCTCCACGACCTGATCGAAGTCGCTCGTGACTCGATGAGCGCACGGATCTACAACCTCGCCAAACGCCCTGACGAAGACCACATGACCTACGAGTCACACAAAAACGCGAAATTCGTCGAGGACTGCGTGCGGGGAATGGCCGAAGGAGTTGTCGAGCAGTTCCCTGATCTCCCGGATGATGCCGTCGTGACGATGAAACAGTCGAACGACGAATCGATTCATCAGCACAACGCTCATGCAGAGCGAGTTGCAGAGATGGAGATGCTGCGAAACGAAATCCGCGACTAGAGTTCAAGCACTGTCGCCGCCTTCCACTGGGGATTAAACGCCTTCCGGACGTTCGCGACGAACTCTCGGTCTTTCAGGTTGATAATCGCAAACAGCTCGGCGGCGTTTGTCGGATGCGGAACCTCGATACAGAGTTCACCGTCGTCGATCAAGGCGAAGGTTGCAGTGAGATCCGTCCCGACACGGACCTCGAACGCACGGTGATTCTGGAGATGATACCGGTAGCGTCGACCAACGCTTTCGGGGAGTCCGTCGACGACATCGGGATGCATCAACACCGACACCGAGACATCCCGTTCGATCGCGGCTTCGAGTTCGTCGACGATCTCCTCACCGACGACATCGAGATCGACGTACGATGCTGTGGTCGCGGTGACCAGCACGACCTGCTCGTCGGCGGCAGCGATCCGCTCGACCAGCAGGTCGGTCGCTTCATCGCCTCCCAGCGCTGCCGTCCAGAACGGTTCGTCGACTGGATCGGCAGTATCGAGTGTCTCCTCTAGCTCTGCTGCGATCTCCTCGTACTGGGTGATCTGTGCTTCGAGATCGGAGCGTTTCGTCTCAAGCAGCCTGTCGAGTGCTGTCTCGGGCTCGACTGGTGCGTATTTTTTTGGTCGGCTCGCTGTCTGGCTCCGGATCAGATCGTGTGTCTCCAGACTGTTCAGAACGTCGTAGATCCGACCCATCGGCACCTCACTGGCTCTCGACAACTCCTTGGCCGTTGTCGGGCCGGTCTGTAGCAGTGAGCGGTACGCGCGTGATTCGTACTCTGAGAGACCGAGATCCCTGAGTGTTGCCATTATCTGCGCTGTCTCACGGCACGTGTATAAACTCTCCGGCAGTTTATCCCGTCAGCAGTGCTTCGAGAGCTGCCGGTGAGTCAGCTGTCCCCACTGCGTCACCATCGACAACAAGCCGTGCCTGTCCGTCCTCGAGTGCGCCAGCAGCACCCTCGCCGTCCCCACGGGGTGCGACGACTGTCTCGTGATCAGCAAGTCGGAGCGCTGCGCGATGGAGATCTGTGCCGGCTTCCGTGCCGACGAGGACGACCTGTGGCTGGCGCAGTCGGGCTGTGGCTGTCGCGTACTGTGCGACCTCGACACCCATCCGGTCTGCTGCGCCGGCAAAGGCTTCGATAGCTTCCCTCGCGACCTCCTGATACCGTTTCTCGCCAGTCAGCAATCCGAGATCCAGCAGTGCCTCGGCACACTCGACGGTCGTATCCAGCGGATACAGCGGCCGGTCGAGTAATCCGGCACCTGCTGCCTGTCCGTCGCGGAACGCTCCGCTGTCGTCCTGGAGATTGTCGATCGTCCAGTCCGCAACAGCGCGGGCAGGCCCCGGCTCACCGAGGACCTGCCAGGAACTGCTAAGCGCCGAGAGCAAACGGGCCTGATCGAGCAGCACGCCCGACTCGCCACTCGCGGTCTCGGTCCGGTAATGTGTAACCTCCCCGCCGTCGACGAGTGTCTCACAGACGTGATCGCGGGCGGTAACAGCGTACTGGCGGGCATCGTCGTCATCAGTGTAGGCAACATACCAGAGCAGGCCGTCGATCGCAACGCCGTTTCTGTCCGCAAGCACCGTCTCGTCAACGACAGGGCCCTCGGCGTCTTCGCGTTCGGTCGGTTCGAGCGTGAAGTAGGCCTCGTCACCGCCCTGACTCGCCCCAAATCCGTCGCCGGTCCAGAGCGTCGTCGTCAGATACTCGACGCCGCGTTCGGCCGTCTCGAGGTAGCTCTCCTCGCCAGTGTAGCGGTAGCCGCGTGCGAACGCCCGGATGAGTGCGCCGTTCTCATCGAGCAGTTTCTCCCGGCGAAGCGCACCCCAGTTCCGGTTTCGGGCAACGCGGTAAAATCCTCCATCGTAGGTGTCGACGAGGTGGGCACTGATCGCTTCGAGCGTGCGTGTGGCCTGTTCGCGCGCCCTGATGAGTGCGAACTCGATCGTTCGGGCCATCGGGAACTTTACGTCTGTTCCCCAGCCACCGAACTCCTCGTCGTAGGAAGCGAGCAGCTGTTCGATCATCCCCTCCTCGATCCGTTGGGTGAGAGTACCAGCCGGTGGTGTTGTCTCCTGCAGTGCGCGAGGAACTGATCCAGCGGTCTCGCCTTTGCTGTCCCAGGTTCGACGGACACTGTCGAGAATGCCACGAAAGCCGTCGATCCCCAGAAAGGTCGCCCCGGTGAGGATCGTTCCCTGAGGCGTCACGAACACAGTGGAGGGAAATCCACCCATGTTGTAGCGTTCACGCACGCGCGGGTTTCGGTCTGCGTCGACACGAACGGGGACGAAGCCGTCGTTGATGTTGGCTGCGATGCGGGGCTCGTCGTAGGTCGTCCGGTCCATCTCCGCACACTCCTCGGACCAGCGAGTGTGGAGTGCGAGTAACACCGGCTTGCCCGTCCGGTCAGCGACATCGAACGCCTCCTGTCCCCACTCACGCCAGTGCACCTTGCTCGCCGTTCCCTCGGTCATACGACTGTTTCGGGAGCGAAAAATAAAGGCACGGCGTTTCCGCCCGGTGGAGACCAGCACGTGGCCGAGTGGTAACTATCTGTGAGTGAATAATAAGCTATACGTTTGCAAACGTTTACTTGCTCACAGAGAGAGCCCCGAACATGGCACGGCAAACGGAAAAGAGAAAGCGACGGGCCGCTGTCAGAGAAAAGCTCCTGGCGGCGGCGCTTGGTTTTATCGGTCTGCTTTTTATTTTCGATCTCTTCCGGCAGCTCGCGACCGGATCGCTCGCGGTGAGCACGTTCGCAACGTTCCTGTGGGACGGTATCGTCTTCGGGATGGCGATCGGCCTTGCCGGGATCGGGCTGGCGATGACATACAGTATCCTGAAGTTTGCAAACTTCGCACACGGAGATTACCTGACTGCCGGCGCCTTCGCCGGCTGGCTCGCCACATTCGTCGTTGCCGGCGTCGGAAGCGTGAGCTTCGATCTGCTGGTGTTGGTCAGCAGCGATATTTCGACGAGTGATCTCGGTATCAACGTCTTCGCGACGCCACTCGCAATTACCGTTGGACTGATCGTCGCGGCTGTCTCGACGGCAGGGCTGGCAGTGGCAATCGATCGGGTAGTGTTCAAGCCCATGCGTGGCGCAAGCGGGATTGCACTGCTGATCGCAAGCGTTGGGGTGGCACTGGCGTTGCGGCACACGCTGTTGATCGTCTTCCAGGGCTCGACACGAGGGCTGACAACTGACGTGTCCACAGTATCGATTCCGGTAGGCAACGGTGCCGTCTCCATCGGTGCCCACGAGGTGACCCTCGTTGTCCTTGCCGGCGCGTTGATGGTCGGGACACACGTGTTGTTGCGGTATACAAAACTTGGGACCGCGATGCGTGCGATGGCCGACAACGAGGATCTCGCACTCGTCACCGGGATCCCGACAGAGCGAGTCGTTCGGACGACGTGGCTGCTCGGTGGCGCACTCACCGGCGCGGCTGGCTTTTTGATCGCACTCGAGTCCGGATCGATGGACACCTCCTTTGGCTGGGAGCTGTTGCTCGTGATTTTCTCTGCGGTGATTCTCGGCGGGATCGGCTCAGTCTACGGCGCGATCGTTGGAGGGCTGCTCATCGGCATCGCGAGTCGTCTGTCCCTCATCTGGCTACCGAGTGAGCTCATCCTCGCAGGCGCATTCGCCGTGATGATCGTTGCCCTGCTCGTCAAACCGCAGGGACTCCTTGGCGGGGTGAAAACAGTATGACAGCGACCACTGACCCAGATGACGAGGAGAACGATACCCCGGCAAATGAGGGAGAATCGTCGGCAGTAACTCGGTTTCGAGAGTGGGTTCTGGCCAGCGATCACCGGCTGTTGCTGGTGCTCGCCGGTGGTCTGTATCTGTTCTTTACCGTCCTTGCGTATCTCGGCGGGTTTCAGGATGCCGGAAGTATCATCAGTCGGCTTCAGACGGTGACGTTTTTGGCAGTGTTGTACGCGATGCTCGCGCTCGCGTTGAACCTCCAGTGGGGGTACGCAGGACTGCTCAATCTCGGCATTGCTGGCTTCATGGCAGTTGGTGTGTACACGATGGCACTGCTTAGTATGCCAGTCGACGCGACACACCCCGGACTCGGGCTCCCGCTGTGGATCGGTATTCCTGGTGGGGTGTTGGCTGCCACCGCTCTCGGGGCGCTGGTCGCCTTGCCAGCAATCCGACTCCGGGCAGATTATCTCGCTATCGTCACACTCGCATTTGGTGAGATAATCCGGCTGACA
>LKMJ01005606.1_pt1 | contig 11837 bp, 9 predicted proteins | sample 643391 | NCBI WGS metagenome assembly LKMJ01 (sample SAMN04112250, study PRJNA286221) | soda lake metagenome | biome: soda lake; feature: Kulunda Steppe; material: water; isolation source: sample PL-Br10 brine of Picturesque Lake | place: Russia: Kulunda steppe | collected 2010-07
CTCGCCGTGTCCTTGCCGACAGCACCACCGTCAGTTTCCGGCTCGTTCGGGTCGACCGGAGGACTCTCCGCCGATGCGTTGCCGTCTTTGGTCTCCCCAGCCGTCTCGTCGAGCGTCGCCTGGTCAGGGTAGGCGCGGTCGATTTCGTCGTCGAGATACCGGCGGAGCGCCGTGCCGAAGGCGTCCGGGATAGAGTTGATCTGCTCGCCCTTGTCCCAGGCGACCTTCGGCGAGCGGATGCCCTGGAGTTTGTCGACGATTTCGTAGGGCTCGACACCCGAACGAAGCGCTACGGAGATTGTCTTCGCCAGCGCGTCCGTGAACGAGTTGGTGAACCCGCCCGAGTGACCCGTGTTAGCGAACAGTTCGAACGGCTCGCCGGTTTTGGGATCCTCGTTGATGGTGACGTAGAGCTTGCCGTAGCCGGTGTCGATGCGCTGGGTGATGCCGTGAAGCTGGTCCGGCCGAGGCTTCTTTTCGGCGTAGCGCGAACCGCCCTCAAGCAGGTCGTCGAGGTCAGCTTCGAGTTCAGCGCGAACGTCCTCGTTCTCGAGGAAGCCCTCGATACCGCCGAACATGTCCTGAATCTGCTCGACGATGGCCTCGGCAGCCTCGTCCTCGTCTGCAAAGTCAGCGTTCTTCGCACGCGTGGTCAGCACCTGCTTCGAGCGCGTCCCGTCGCGGTAGTAGGTGACGCCCTTGCCACCGTTCTCGTAGATGTACTCGAAGACCTCCTTGGCGTCCTCGAGCGTCGAGTCGTTCGGTGCGTTGACCGTCTTCGAGATGGCCGAGTCGACACCTTTCTGGCAGGCAGTCTGGACGCCAGCGTGCTCCTTCGCGGAGAGGTCGCCGGTCGTCACGAACAGCTCACCGACCGCATCCGGAACGGAGTCGAGACCGGTGACGCCGTCGAACTCGTTGTTTGCCATCTGCTCCGTGGCCTCCTGCTTGACCGCCTCGACGTCGATGTCGTTGTCCTCCAGCACGCGCAGGAAGTAGTCGTCGAACTCGACGAGCATCTCGTCGCCCTGCACGTCGTCGGAGACGTTCTTGTAGTAGGCGACGTTGTAGATGGGCTCACAGCCGCCGGTGGTGTTTCCGACCATGCTGGTCGTGCCCGTCGGTGCGATCGTCGTCGTGTTGTGGTTGCGGATGGGGAAGCCGTCCTCCCAGCGGTCCGCGTCGAGGCCGGTCTGGTGCTCGAACCACTCGCGGTACTCCGTGGGGTTGGCGAACTTCGACTGTTCCCACTCGGCAAAGGGACCGCGTTCCTCGGCCAGTTCGTGGCTCGTCCACTTGGAGTGGTGGTTGATGTGAGTCATAACCTGGCGAGCGACCTCGTTCGCCGGGTCGCTGCCGTACTCGAGGCCAAGCTGAATGTACAGCTGGGCGAGACCCATGATTCCCAGTCCGATTTTGCGCATCTCCCGGACCTTCTGCTCTATCTTGTCGACCGGGAAATCCGACATCGTGACCACGTTCTCGAGGAATCGCGTCCCCATCTCGATGCGTCGGTCGAACTCCTCCCAGTCGATTGCCTCGTCGAGGAACGCCAGAATAGCGTCCTCCTGACTCTCGAAATCGTCGGCGTTCTCCTCGGCCCACACCCGCCAGTCGGGGGCGCCTTCGGCAGCTAGCGTCGAGAGGTTGATGTGCCCGAGGTTACAGGCCTCGTACTCCTCGAGGGGCTGCTCGCCACAGGGGTTCGTCGCGAGAATCCGGTGGTCGGGGTGTTTCTCCACGTCGAAGGAGTGTTCCTTGTTCACGCGTTCGAGATAGATGACGCCCGGTTCGCCGTTCTCGTGGGCACCCTCGACGATGCGGTCCCAGACCTCGCGTGCGGGAACCGAGAGGACTTCGCCGACTTCGACGTACTCGCCGAGACCGAACATATCGTACAGCTCCTTGGTTTCGGCTGTCGCGACGTGGGGCTCCTCAGTTCGTGGGTTGGTGAACGTGTACTCTTCGTTGTTCTTGACTGCATCCATGAACCGGTCGGTGATACCGACCGAGATGTTGAAATTCGAGAGATGGCCCTCGACCGCGTTCCGGAGGTGCTCTGGGACCCGTCCCTCGTCGTCGATGAGTTCGCGGGCCTCCTCCAGTGCGTCCGCGAAGGAGTTGTGCGTGAAGTCGTCTGGGTCGTTGAGACGGAGCGTGTTCGCGAGCGAGACGTCCTTGTTCTTGGCGTGGATGAACTGGATGACGTCGGGATGTGAGACGCGCATGACGCCCATCTGCGCGCCGCGTCGCGCTCCACCCTGCGCGATGGTTTCACACATCTGGTCGTACGTGCGCATGAACGTAATCGGACCCGAGGCGATGCCACCAGTCGAGCCGACCGCATCTCCGTAGGGCCGGAGTCGCCAGAACGCGTATCCCATTCCGCCGCCCGACTGGAACACCTGTGCTGCTTCCTTGGCCGTCTGGTGGATGTCGTCGATGTCGTCGTCCGGCGAGTCGACGAAACAGGCCGAAAGCTGCTGGAGTTCGTCGCCAGCGTTCATCAGCGTCGGACTGTTGGGCATAAAGGAGAGCTTCTCCATGCTCTCCTGGAACTCCGCAGCGACGCTCTCGACGTGTGCCTGAATCTCGTCGGGTAGCTCCGGGACGATAGTGCCGTAGGCGAACTTGTTGACGTTGTACTCCGAGAGCGTCGTCTCCGCGTCGGCGTCGGCCGTGATTCCCTTCCCGAAGACCTCTTCTGCGAGCTCGTCACGCCGCGGGTGATCCGGCTTGAGCTGGTCCGGCGTAACCGTAATATCGACGCCCTGTTTGCGCGCCTCGAACACCGCCTCGGCCAGCGCAATGTTCTGTGCAACGCGCTCGAAGAGCTCCTCCTGAGATTCGGTCACTTCCCCGTTCGAATCCTTGCGCAGATATCGCGCAGGGAGAATGTTGTGATACGCGTTTCCAGTGAGACGGTCTTCGAGCGTCTCCCCATCAGTACGCTTGATTGGAAGCGTCAGTTCATCAGCCGCGAGTTCCTGGCTCATACGGAGTCACCCCACTGTGCTGTATGACGGACGATACTCCCTTCCTGTGTGGTTCCCATTTCTATCATTTGTAGCGAAAGTCGTGTTCGAATCGGGACTCAATAAAGGGTTCGGTCCCGCGCTTTTGGTTTATTTTTGACAGTTGTGACTGTGCTGTATAGTGCGCCGCGAGACACCCCGCTCACGGGTGTACACTGGCTGAATTACAGTAATGGACGAAATACCCTTAATGGTATTTAGACCGGAGCGAAAGTAAAAGTTTCGCCGGGTTTTTCGGGGACAGTGTCGCGAAATCCATCCGAACCGAAGGGGGGTTTCATCTGGAGGTAAAACACCAGCCCTTGCATAGTTGACAGATTTTATACACGGCTTTGAACGGAGCCTTATTTTGCCGAAAGGTTCGAAGAATGCAGCGATTGTTATCAATCAAACAATTCTTAGAAAGTTCCGAATGATGTCGTGACCGACCGCGGTCAGCACCGACTCAGGATGGAACTGCACGCACTCGATAGGGAACTCACGGTGGCGGATGCCCATGACGAGTTCGTGGCCGTCGACAGTGGTCGTCGCAGTGACCTCGAAGCAGTCGGGGACTTCTGTCGCGACCAGCGAGTGATACCGGCCGCCCTGGAACCCCTGTTCCAGTCCGTGATAGACGCCCTCGCCGTCGTGCTCGACAGGGAATGCCTTGCCGTGGACCGGTTCCGGCGCGCGGCCGACCGTCCCCCCGTAGGCGTAGACGGCGGCCTCCAGTCCCAGACAGACGCCGAGCGTCGGGATTTCGGGACTCACCTCCCTGAGCACATCGTTGCTTACTCCTACATCGCGCTCGTTTTCGGGATGACCCGGCCCCGGTGAGATGATAATTGCGTCCGGGTTAGCCTCGCGTACGTCCGCGAGTGAAACGGTATTCCGTACCACATCAGTTTCTGCGTGTTCGCTCACGTACTCTACGAGATTGTACGTAAAGGAGTCGAAATTGTCGATGAAGAGGACGCGATGATAGTCCCCTCTTTCAGTGGATTCAGTGCTCATCGTTGCACCTCCCGTGTGTCGACCTGTTCCGTCGTCTCCTCGACATCGTCGCCACTGTTCTCCTCGATCCGCCGCAGTGCGGAGAGGACACCGTCCATCTTGTTCTCCGTCTCTTCGAACTCCGCCGCCGGGTCGCTGTCCGCAACGATGCCGGCTCCCGCCTGAACAGTGACTCGCTGACCCGTCCCGTCGTCAACCTCCTCGATGGTCGCCGTCCGAATGACGATAGCGAAGTCAGCGTCGCCCTGCCACGAGACGTAGCCGACGCCGCCGCCGTAGACCCCTCGGGGTGTGGTTTCGAGGTCGTCGATGAGCTCCATCGCCCGCATCTTGGGTGCGCCCGAAAGCGTCCCCGCCGGGAACGCCGCCCTGACCGCGTCGAAGGCGTCGTACGCCGAATCGAGCGTCCCCGTTACCGTCGACTCGATGTGCTGGACGTGTGAGTACTTGAGGACGTTCATGAACTCCTGTACCCGGACGCTTCCGGGCTCGGAAACTCGGCGGACGTCGTTGCGCGCGAGGTCGACCAGCATCGTGTGCTCAGCGCGCTCCTTGTCGTCGGCCAGCATCTCTCCGGCCAGCCTGCGGTCCTCAACCGGGCTGTTCCCGCGTGGGCACGTGCCCGCAATCGGGTTGGAGACCACCCGCCCGTTACCGACGGAAACGAGCGTTTCCGGACTCGCGCCGACTATCGTTCGGTCGCCATAGGAGAGAACGTACATGTACGGCGATGGGTTGATGTCCCGCATGGCTTCGTACAGTCCCAGTGAATCAACTTCACCGTATAGTTCTCGCGTGCGCGAGATGACACCCTGATAGATTTCTCCGTCGAAGACCGCTTCTTTGGCAGTCTCGACAGCCTCCTCGTACGTGTTCTGGTCGCCCACCACCTCGCGCTGTTTCCGGAAGCCGCCAGACTCAAGTGGTGCGGCGCTCGCGAGCAGTGCTGTCACGCGTTCGAGTTCGGACTCGAGCTCGTCGTAGCGTTCGCCGGCATCTTCGCCGGGACGAACGACGGGCGTGCACACGAGCGAGAGATGATTCTCGGCGTGGTCAAAGACGAGTGTGCGCGTATTGAGGACAAACTGGGCGTCGGGAACCTGTGATTCCGGTGGCTCGACACCAACCTCGGACAGCCAGAGGTCGTAGACCGCGTCGTACGCCAGAAAGCCGACGAGACCGCCGTCGAGGTGCTGGCGCTCGCGCTCGGGAACGCCGCGCAGTTCCACGTCCGGGAGGACGTCGCGAAGCGTGTCGAGCGTATCCCCGCCGTTGGCCGTAACCAGCCCGTCATAGCGCTCGTCGAGGACGTCGATATTCGCCTCACCGCCGTCGACAGTGACGACCGCCGCCGGGTCGTATCCGACGAACGAGAAACGAGCGTGGCGCTCCTCCGGTGACGGGGCGAACGCCCCGTCGGGGTCGCTCGACTGGACCTTCTCCGCACTCTCGAGCAGGAACGCGTAGTTCGAACCGTCGGCGTCCGTCGTTCGCCCGGTCAGCGCTGCGTACGCGTCAAGCGGGTCGATGCTCGTCTCGAGTTCCGCCCCCGTCCTGACGACCACCGGCGTCTCGGCATCTGCAAGTTCGATGAACTCCGACCGGTCAGTGTCGAACATTATCGTCCCTCCATGTCAGCGGGCATCAGACTGACACCTCCGCCTGCCTGGTCCGGTGCACGAACCTGGCGACTGCGTCGTGGTCTTTGCGTCCGCCTTCGCGTTCGACGCCGGTCGCGGTGTCGACTGCGAACGGTTCGACCGTCTCGACGGCACGTTCGACGTTCTCCGGCGTTAGGCCGCCTGCGAGAATGACGGGTGTGTCGAGTCGCTCGACCAGGCTACGTGTCCGCTCCCAGTCGTGAGTCTCGCCCGTCCCGCCTGCTCCCCGCTCGTCGGTCGAGTCGACAAGCAAGGCATCACTGGCGGCGGCGTAGGTCTCGACGTCCTCGTCGTGAACGTCGACCGCGACGATGATGGTGGTGTCGAGACGATCGCCGAGCTGTTTCACTTCTGCTGGCGAGAGTCCGCCGTGAACCTGCACAGTGTCGGCACCAACTCGTTCCTGGAGAGTAACGCCGTCCTCGACGGACTTTGGCATCGTCACCAACACTGTGCTCACGAGCGGCGGCGCACCTGCAACGAGGCCGGCCGCCCGTTCTGGCGAGAGCTCTCGCGGCGTGTCGACGGGAACGTCCACAATAAACCCGAGAGCGTCGGCACCCGCTGCGACCGCGGCGTCGCGGTCCGTCTCGCACGTGAGTCCACAGATTTTCACGCGCACCCGGTGAGCCTGCGTTCCGTTATAGTTTGTGTCGGACATCGTTGCGTTCACGTCGCCACACCGCATAGCTCGTCGAGCTTGTCGGCTGCGTTTCCAGATTCGATACTCTCGCGGGCGAGCTTGACGCCGTCGTCGATGGATTCCGCGGCGCCTGCAACGTAGAGCGCGGCCCCCGCGTTGGCCAGGATGATGTCCTGCTTGGGTCCAGCTATCTCCCCCGTGACGATACCCCGGAGGTCTGCAGCGTTCTCCTCTGGCGTTCCGCCCGCGATATCGTCAATCGGTGCGCGCTCCAGCCCGAGGTCCGATGGAGTGAGCGTATACTCCGTCACCGTCTCGCCGTCGACTTCGGCAACTGTCGTCTCGTCGTGAATCGCAATCTCGTCGAGTCCCGAACCGTGGACGACCAGTGCGCGCTCGACGTCCATCCGGGCGAGGGCTCGCGCGAGGACGGGAACGAGTTCCGGGTCGTAGACACCCACGACCTGCGCCTCAGCCCCGGCGGGGTTTGTCAACGGCCCGAGTACGTTGAATATGGTCCGCATGCCGAGCTCCTGACGCGGGCCGATGACGGCCTTCATCGCGGGGTGAAAGACGGGTGCGAGCATGAAGCCGATACCGTCAGTTTCGATTGCGTCCTCGACCGCTGGCGGCTCTGCATCCACCGTTACGCCGACCTCCTCGAGCACATCCGCGCTCCCCGACGACGAGGAAACGGAGTAGTTGCCGTGTTTCGCAACTGGGACGCCCGCGCCCGCGACCACGAGCGCGCTCGTGGTGGAGACGTTGATGGTGTCGTAGTCGTCGCCACCAGTTCCGCAGGTGTCGACCATCCCCTCGCGGCCGGGTTCAATTGTCCGGGCGACCGCACGCATTCCCTCCGCGAACCCCGCAATCTCTGTCTCCGTCTCTCCCTTGGCCCGCAGCGCGCTCAGCAGCGCACCAATCTGTGCCTCTGTTGCGTCCTCGAACACGAGTCGTGAGGCCTCACGTGCCTCGGCCTGCGTGAGGTTCTCGCCGTCGGTGACGTGCTCGATATACTCCTTCATTAGCTATCACCGATGTACATTATAGGTATACAGTGTACAAACCAATACACCATATTAAGCGTGTCGCCTCTCGAATCGGGGACTGTCCATCGATCAAAGCCCCGACTCAGTTTGGAGAAAGATATATAAGTAAATATCCCTGAATTCTTTGTAAGCTGAATTAGCTTCTCAAGCACTGAAAGACGAGAAAACCGGCAAAGAAGTTAACTTCATATGGCCCTTTGTTTTAAATATAATGAGCCCTCACGAAAATCCGGGCACACAGAGGTCTGTAACGCCCGAATACGAGACCGTGGAACGAGACGTCCTGATTATCGGCGCCGGTGCCGCAGGTGCACGCGCCGCTATCGAGCTCGTCGAGCGCGGGGTCGATCCTGAGGACGTGCTGGTGCTCAGCAAGCGCAGCCACGGTGATGCCCACACGACGTGGGCCAGGGGCGGTATCAACGGAGCACTCGGAACACAAGACCCGAAGGACGACTGGACCATCCACGCGGCGGACACACTCGAGGAAGGGCACTTCATCAACGACCCGGCGAAAGTCGAGACGGTTACCCGTCGGATGCCGGACCTGCTTCGGGAACTGGACGAGTGGGGGATGCCGTTCAGCCGCACCGACGATGGCGACATCGACCAGCGCTACTTCGGGGCCCAGTCGTTCCGGCGGACAGTGTTCGCGGGTGACCACACCGGCGAATCGCTCATGGAGACTCTCGTATCGAAGGCCCAGTCGCTGTCGATTCCGTACCGCGACAACGTGTTCGTCACGCGGCTGGTGACGGTCGACGACCGGGTGCTCGGCGCGGCGGGCTACGACATGGAGAGCGGGCAGTTCGTGGTGTTCGACGCCAACGTGGTCGTGCTCGCTGCCGGGGGCCACACGAGCCTCTACAGGCGCCACTCCTCGCGAGACGACGAGAACACTGGCGACGGACCAGCGCTCGCCTACCAGGCCGGGGCACAGCTCGTGGACATGGAGTTCGTCCAGTTCCACCCCACAGGGATGGTCGGCGACCGCTACGGCGAGGAATGGGACGGCCGGCTCGTCACCGAAGCGGTCCGTGGCGAGGGTGGCCGCCTCTACAACGCTGAAAACGACCGGTTCATGGAGAGGTACTCGCCGGGCCAGATGGAACTTGACGCCCGCGACGTCGTCGCGCGGGCAATCGCACAGGAGATACGCGAAGTCCGCGGAACCGACAATGGCGGCGTCTACCTCGATATCTCCCACCGTGAGCAGTCGTTCATCGAGGAGCGACTGCCGCGGATGTACGAGCGCTTTGCTGACCTCGACGTCGACATGGCCGAGGAGCCAGTCGAGGTCGCCCCGACCGCCCACTACGGCATGGGCGGGGTCGACGTCAACGAGGCCGGCGAGTCGGCTATCGACAACCTGTTCGCCATCGGCGAGACGATGGCCGGCGTCCACGGTGCCAACCGACTCGGAGGGAACTCACTGGCCGAAACGCTCGCGTTCGGCGAGGTCGCCGGTGAGGTAATCGCAGACCGCCTCACCGATGGTGGTGGCAGTGACAGCGAGTGCGACAGCGCCGTGCTCCATGCCCGCGCCCGCCACCACGTGGCAACGCTACAGGATGTCGCTGATAGCGACGGTAACCACGATCCTGAGACGCTGCTGGAGGACCTCAGAACGCTCCTGTGGACCCACGCTGGTATCCTCCGTGACGGTGAAACGGTCGCTGCCGGCCTCGACGAGCTGTCGACGCTCCGGGAGCAGGCCAGTGACCTCACGGTCGGCGACCCCACGAGCCGGTCGTTCGAGTTCGCGATGAACCTCGGGTTCGCGCTGACCGTCGCCGAGGCAATCCTCAGGGGTGCCCGAATGCGTACCGAATCGAGGGGTGCACACACTCGTACTGACTACCCCGAAATCGATGCCGAATGGCGGTACAACATCGTCGTCGAGCGCGACAGTGTCGGCTCGATGCGGCTGGAAACCGGCCCCGTCGACGACCCGAGTGAGGCGGTGCAGGAAGCCCTCGACGCCGGGTACGAACTCGACTACCACCAGCTGGAGTGAGACAACACCTGTGTGGCAATGACGGCCGCGAAAGTGAAACCCGGACGGTTTCGTGGCCCCCGGTCCCCGTGGAACTCACTGCGAACCGCGGGCGAGGAGACAGGGCGTTCGGCATCGGTTCGACGACACCGTCAAACAGACGTGGTAAACCCGTCCCGAGGCCTCAGTGCTCCAGTTCGGGGTCGAAGATATCCTCGATGTGACAGTCGAAAAACGTCGCAAGTTCGAATGCCAACTCGAGTGACGGGTCGTAGCGTTCGCGCTCGATGGCGTTTATTGTCTGCCTGGAGACGCCGACTGCGGCCGCGAGATCACCCTGGGAGAGGTCGTGTTCATCGCGGAGTTCCGGAAGGTTGTTCTGCATGTGTCAGGTGTGTTTCCTTCGAAGGTGCTCAGAAGTGTCGGCGTTTGATGTACCAGTGAGAGACGGCAAAGATAGCAAACAGCAGGACGTACCCCCACATCATACCGCCAAACCACGACGGAGCCGTATAAACGCCTGTCTGTTCGAGCGTGACCGACCCTGGTCCCCCAAAGATCAACAGAAACGCGGCAATTCCCATCGTCACCCCTGCTGCCTGATTGCTCACTTGCTCGTCGCGCTCGTCCTCAATATCGACCGGCCCCAGGTAGTGAATTCCCAGTGCGACCAGAAACGCCCCCCAGTATACGCTCACTGCACCGACTGCGAGCGCATCACCACCGACGCGAGTCCACACGAACAACAGGACGAGGTACCCGACGATTCCGATGCCAAGAATTCCGTAGAACAGTCGCTTGTATCGTTTCCGTTGTTTCAGCCGTTGTCTCGCGTCTGAGAGGTCGTTCCCCGCAGTCTGTGTTGACTCCATTGTGTAAAGCACCCTTTACAGTAAAGCCTACTTTACATCCATACTTAAAATCACTGGTGTTGGTCGGGTTGGACAGCCTTATCGCCCCGCCGGGACAAGAACGGATATGTTTGAGACACGACCGGACCGCGAGAGCGAGGTGGTGTTGCTGGGGCGGTCGAACGTCGGGAAATCGACGCTGATGCGCGAGATTACGGGTCACAGCTTCAACACCGGCCAGCGTCCCGGCGTCACGCGCAAGCCCAACCACTACGACTGGGCGAGTGAGGACTTCGTCATCACGGACCTCCCGGGCTTTGGGTTCATGAAAGGTATCCCGGAGGATGTCCGCGAGCAGATCAAGACCGACATCGTCCGTTACATCGAAACCTATGCCGACAACATTCTCGTCGCCGTGCTGGTCCTCGACGGCAAGGCCGCCGTTGACATCATCGACCGCCACACGAGTCCCGAGGAAATCCCACACACCGTCGAGCTGTATCACGTCCTCCAGGACCTCGGAGTTCCGACCGTCATCGCAGTAAACAAGATGGACAAGGTCGACGACCGCGACGAGCGCCTCGACGAAATCGCCGAGCGGTTCGGACTCGTCCCGCCATGGAAGCAGTGGCAGGACGTGATTGCGCCCATCAGTGCGAAGCGTGGAAATATCAAACCACTCAACGAGGCCGTTCGGTCACACCTCCACGAAGCCCAGCGGGACGACCTATTCAAGTTTTTCTAAAGCCGAAACCCTCCTGAGTGGTGCTGATACGTTTTGAACAGTTTGTGACAGACGACCGGTTGCTCAACATCAGCACACAAGGTCCGAAAACGGCGTTGTCACTCTCCGTAAATACAAAAAGCCCCGGCCAGCGCAGAGGCTGGTCGGGGCGAAATGAACACGACGGGACCCGGCCGCAGTCACGGAGGACTGCGGTGACGTGTTCCGCCGATGTATGAATGGGAGGCGGCGAATCAGATTTCCCAGAGACTCTCGTACTCCAGTACTCGCTGAAACGCTGGTGGGCTTAACTTCCGTGTTCGGGATGGGTACGGGTGTAACCCCACCGCTGTGGCCGCCTTAACGCTGACTCACGGACTCGAACCGTGATACGAGGTTGAACTCGTAACACCTGCGTCAGTTGGTCGATACCGAAACCGTGTGTACGTGCGATCCAGTTTGCGCCTGGACTCGTTTAACCGAGTCACAATGCGGTATGAATGTTGGCTTTGACCTGTTAGTGCTCGCGGGCTGAACGTCTCGTTGCCTCGACGCGTACACCCCGAGTCTATCGAACTCGTCTTCTACGAGTGGTCTCAACGGTACCTCTTTTCCAGGTGGGTTTCCGGCTTAGATGCGTTCAGCCGTTACCCCGTGTGGCGTAGCCGCCCGGCAGTGCTCTCTCGAACAACCGGTAAACCAGTGGCCACCACCCGTAGTTCCTCTCGTACTATACGGGCGTTCCCGTCAGGTACCAAACACCCCCAATAGATAGCAGCCGACCTGTCTCACGACGGTCTAAACCCAGCTCACGACCTCCTTTAATAGGCGAACAACCTCACCCTTGCCCGCTTCTGCACGGGCAGGATGGAGGGAACC
>LKMJ01005607.1_pt1 | contig 11836 bp, 10 predicted proteins | sample 643391 | NCBI WGS metagenome assembly LKMJ01 (sample SAMN04112250, study PRJNA286221) | soda lake metagenome | biome: soda lake; feature: Kulunda Steppe; material: water; isolation source: sample PL-Br10 brine of Picturesque Lake | place: Russia: Kulunda steppe | collected 2010-07
GCGTGCTCGATACCCCGGACAACGGTGATAAGCGCTTCCTGGACGAATCGTGCGAACGCGTAGCATTGGTCGATATAACGGGCCGCAGAGACGTAAGACTGTGGGATACGGGCTATGTACGTGCATGAACGTCAGGGGACGAAGCGAGGTGTTTTGTCCTGCGTCGTCGAGAGGGTCGGTATGACACGACCGCTTGAGGGCGTCTCCGTTCTCGAACTGTCGACGATGATTGCCGGCCCGTACGCCGGTCAGATGCTCGGTGACCTGGGCGCGGACGTCGTGAAGATAGAGCGTCCCGGCGCTGGCGAACTCGCCCGTGGCCTGGAGCCGACCGTCGGCGACCAGAGCTTCTACTACCTGACCGCGAATCGGAACAAACGAAGCCTCGCGCTCGACGTAACCGACGACGATGGCCACGCCCTGTTCGTCGACCTCGCGAAAGCGGCCGACGTGGTGCTGTTGAATTTCCCGCCGACGTTCGCCGAACGGTACGGTATCGACTACGAGACCCTCCGCGAACACAACGACGAGCTGATCTACTGTTCTATCTCGGCGTACGGCTCGACCGGGCCGTACCGCGAGGACGTGGGGATGGACACGACGGTACAGGCGCTCAGCGGGTCGATGTCGATGAACAGAACCGAGGGGACGCCGCCTATGCGCGCCGGCGTCCCGATGAACGACGTGTTCGCCGCGCTGTACGCGACCCAGGGGATTTTGACCGCGCTGTTCTCGCGAGAGCGAACCGGCGGGGGGGAGTTCATCGACGTCGCGTTGCTCGATGCGGCCGTTGCCGGGCTCACGACACGGGCCACGTACAGCTTCGTCACCGACGAGCCGTACCCGCCGTTCGGCCGCCGGCACAACTACTTCGCCCCGGAGGGGACGTACGAGGCCGCCGACGGCGACGTCCAGGTGTCGGTCATCACCGACCGCCACTGGCGGCGCTTTTGCGAGGCGATAGACGAGCCCGAACTCGCCGCAGACGAGCGGTTCGCGGAGGTCAACCGGCGGGTGGCGAACCGCGAGCTACTCGACGAACGGCTCGAAACGCTGCTCGCCGAGTGGTCGGTCGACGACCTCGTGGCGACGCTCCGCGAGGGCGGCGTGCTGGCCGCGCCGGTCAACGACACGCTTTCGGCGTTCGACCATCCGCAGGTGCAGGCGCGCGAGATGCACCGGACGGTCGAACACCCCACCGCCGGCACGGTCGACACCCTCGGTTTCCCCGTCAAGTACGAACACATCGAGCCACGAATCGACCGCCATCCGCCGCGACTGGGCGAGCACACCGCGGAGATACTCGACGCGAATGGGTACACCGACGAGGAGGTCGAGGCGCTCGTCGAAGCGGGCATCGTCGACCGGATAGCGGCGGACACCGAGTAACGGAGCGGTTCACCCGAGCGACGGTAATCCGTCGTCGAACAGCGCGTCGGCGATGGTGTTTTTCAAGACCTCGTCGGTGCCGGCGGCGATGCGACGGCCGCGCTGGAGTCGATAGAGGTATTCGAGCGGGTGCTCGCGCTGGTAGCCCGTCGCGCCGAACGTCTGTAACGACTCGCTGACGACATGCTCGACCGTCACGCTGGCGTGGAGTTTCGCGATGCTCGCGGCCAGTCGGTCGGGGACGCGGCCGCGCGCCTCGGCTTCCAGCGCCGCCCGGTACGTCAACGAGCGGGCCGCTTCGAGCTGCGTCGCGGCGTCGGCGAGCTTCCAACGCATCCCCTGGAACTCCGCGATCGGCCGGTCGAACTGCTCGCGTTCGGCCGCGTACTCCAACGCGAGCTCGAGCGCACACCGGCTCATCGAGTTCGCGTACGCCGCGCTTCCGACGCGCTCCCAGTTGAGCGCCTTCAGCTGCTCTTTGAGCGCCGCCCGCCCCCGAACGAGGACGTTCTCCTCGGGCACCGGGACGTCCTGCAAAAAGAAGTGCGTCTGCGTGTGGCCGGCCATGTTCTCGTAGTGCTCGCCGATTTCGACGCCCGGCGCGTCGAAGTCGACGATTACGGTGCCGAGGTTGCCGTCAGGAAAGCGCGTCCAGACGACCGCGGCGTCGGATTCGGGGACGTAGCTCACCCAGATTTTCTCGCCCGTTATCGTCAGTCCGTCGTCGGTCTCGGTGATTTCGGTGTGCATCGCGCCCGCGTCGCTGCCGGCGTGCGGTTCGCTGATCGCGATCGCGATGGCCGATTCGCCGGCGCACACTGGTGGGAGATACCGTTCCTTGGCCGCCTCGGTGCCGAACATCTCGATGGCGCGTGGGGCGACCATCGACTGGCCGTACACCGCGTTCGCCGTGTCCGGACAGACCGAGCCGATCGTCTCGATGGCGAGCACCGCCTCGAACTCGTTCAGCCCGCCGCCGCCGTACTCCTCGGCGATGTTGAGTCCCATGAGTCCCCGATCCGCGAGCGTCTCGATGTTTGCCCACGGAAACGCGCCATCCCACTGGAACGCCTGCTGTGCGAACTCGGACTCGGCGATGTCGGTCAGCACGTCCACGAGCATCCGCTGCTCCTCGTCGAGTGTGAACATGGCTCGTTCATCGCGGGCGAGTGCGTTAGCTCTTGGGACGCGCGAGCGACGTCGTCCGGGTCGCGACCCTCGCCGTCAGCGGCCAATCGATTACTTCAAAATGCGCCTTCGAGTACCATGCCACGTGGACGACAACGACCGGTCGATCGTCGGGTTCGTGATGGTCGGTCACGGGATGGTACACACCTACGAGCTGTCGATTCCGATTTTGATGACGATCTGGCTCCTCGAGTTCTCGACCACCGCAGCGGTGTTGGGCGTCGCCGTCGCCGTCGGCTACGGGCTGTTCGGCGTCGGCGCGCTTCCCGGCGGACTCCTGGTCGACCGGTTCGGCTCGCGCGTCCTGATAAGCGCCTGTCTCGCTGGAATGGGCCTGTCGTTTCTGGCGTTGAGCCTGGCACCCGGCGTCGTGGGCGTGACGGTCGCGCTGGCGCTGTGGGGCGCGGCGGCGAGCGTCTACCACCCCGCGGGACTGACGCTCATCAGCAACGGCGTCGAAGAACGCGGCCGGGCGTTCGCCTACCACGGTATGGCCGGAAACGTCGGCATCGCCGGCGGTCCGCTCGTGACGGCGCTGTTGCTCTTGGCGTTCGATTGGCGGCTCGTGGCGGCCGCACTCGCGGTTCCGGCGCTGGTCGCCGCCGTCGTCGGCATGACCATCGAGTTTGACCCGACCGCCGCCGTCGATCTGACCGACGGCGGCCACGAGCGACGAACGCCGGCGTCGCTCGCCGAGTTCACCAGTGAGACTCGACGACTTTTCACCGTCGGCTTTCTCTTGGTGTTCGTCATCGTCTCGCTCAACGGGCTGTACTATCGGGGCGTGCTCACGTTCCTCCCCGACCTCCTCGGCGAGTTCCTGCGAGCGGCCGTCGGCGACGTTCGACTCGGTCTGTTCGACCCCGACAGCCCGCTCGCCGAGGAGTTCGACCTCGCACAGTACCTGTACGCCGGGCTGTTGACGGTCGGCATCGGCGGGCAGTACCTGGGGGGCCGACTGACCGACGCCATCGAGCCGGATCGCGGGCTCGTCGTCATGCTGGCCGTGCTCACCGTCCTCGCACTGCTGTTCGTTCCCGCCGCACAGACCGGACTCGTCGGGCTGTTGGTCGTTAGCTTCGTGCTCGGCTTCGCCCTGTTCGCGATGCAACCGCTCACGCAGGCGACGATCGCGAAGTACTCACTGCCGGAGTCGAGAGGACTCTCGTTCGGCTACACGTACCTCGCCATCTTCGGCATCGGAGCGCTCGGGGCGGCGGTCGTCGGCGCGGTGCTCACCTACGCGACCGTGTCGGTCATGTTCGTGGTGCTCGCGGGCTTTTCGACCGTCGGCGGGCTTCTCGCCGTGCGACTCGTGACGAGAGAGTAGCCGTCAGTACTCGCGATCGTACGCCGGTTCCCTCCCCTCGTTGAACGCCGCGACGGCCTCTTTGTGCTCGTCGTCGGTCACGCACTCCCACTGGTAGGCGATGGCGCGTTCGCAGTAATCCTCGAACCCCTGCGAAGGGTCGACGAGCTGGTTCGTGCGCTGGACGGCCCTCGCGGGTAGGTCGCGGATCTCGGCGGCGAGGTCGTGGGCAGCCGCCAGCGGGTCGTCGGCGACCTCCACGACGAGACCGAGCGACTCGGCCTCCTCGGCAGGGATGTCCCGGCCGGTGAGGAGGTACTCGCGGGCTTTCGACTCGCCGATGAGCCTGGGCAGGAGCCACGCGCCGCCGTCGCCGGGGACGAGCCCGATACGGACGAACCCCTCGCGGAACCCGCCGTCCGGCCCGGCCACCCGGAGGTCACACGCTAACGCGAAATCACAGCCAGCGCCGACCGCGGGGCCGCCGACCGCCGCGATGCTCGGCGTCGCCATCCGTCGGAGCCGCCGGACGACGTTCTGGACGGCCCACAGGTATCCCGCGTACTCCTCTTCGCTGCCGTCGCTCCAGTCGGGCATCGTCGTCACGTCCGCGCCCGCACAGAACGCGTCGCCGGCCCCCGTGAGAACGACGACGTAGACGCCGTCGTCCTCGGCGGCACGGTCGAGCGCGTCGTTGAGCTCGACAATCGTCGTCCGAGTGAACGCGTTGTACACCGCCGGCCGGTCGATGGTTATCGTAGCGATTCCCTCGTCGGTTTCGTACCGAACCTCGTCGTACGTTGCCATGGGTCTCGTTTCACGAGGCAGTCACTTGAAGCTGCAGACGCACTGTTACTGTTCCTGATAGTTTCCGTTGATGTCCTCGCTGCCGTGCAAGATACACAGCGCAAATCTATCACGGCAGGTCGTTCGGGCTTCGTTAAAAATCAGAGTAACTCAGTATTTCGATGTAGTGTGGTAATTGATACTATATAGCAAGGAATTGTATCATCTGTCGGCCTCCACCGAAGGCCGGAAGAGATCACAATGAAACCAACGAGAAGGACACGACGAGCGGCCTTGCGGACGATCGGGGGGACGGTAGCATTCGGTGTGGGAACAGTAACGGCTGTATCTTCGGCAGCGGCGCAGCCTCCGGTTTCGGGGTCCGGAACGATGACGATAGAGGATATTGAGATCACGAACGTTCGGGAAGCGGGTGGAAATCGCCACGAGGATCGCATCCTCACGGGAAGTATCGAAGGGACCATGGAGGGAACCTTCGAGCAGCACACCAGCGGGGTGATAGATCAGAGCGGTCGCGTCGTCTTCCGGGGCGAGAAGACGGTCACCGGGAGAATCGAGGACTGCGGGGAGGGAACCATCCACGGACGGTTGTCCGGCAAAGGCCAAACTCAACCGGAAGAAGGTCCAAGTCCGGTCACGGAAGTATCATTTCGGCTGGTAAACCACGCGGCGAACACCATCGATGTCACGGGGCGAGGAACAGGCTCTCAGAGAGGCCCAATAATCGACTATGACATTCAGTACAACTGTAAGGAGTGACCTCAGCACTGCATTGGCGGTGTACTTGGAGAGCTCCGAAGTATTCGATGACCAGAACTACTTCGGGAGAATAAGGGATGCGACTCGCTGACACTAGCTGATTCTGACATGACTCGAAAATATCAGCCAGAACGAATCATCCATTTGAAAAAAGACTACTGGCGTCAAATGATAATACGAGACCACACATTACATTTCACGAGCCTGTACAGTCGTCTTCAATCTCCTTGACAACCAGCTATCGACTTCTACGGCCGTCTCATATCTTATGTGTGGGATTTCAGATAAAATCGAGGATTCTCCGTGTTTGGCTTCTGATTAGAAAAATTTCTTGAACTAAGAAATGTCAATATCCAGGTTGGTTGATTCGAAAAAGGACGTGAATTCGATTCCGTTGCGGTCAATAAACGCCGAAAGATCCACTGGAACCGTTACATTGGAGTCTGGTAGTGCAAGCCGATAGTATCACGATTCTACCTGGGAATTAGAATTATTATCGCATCGATTGTCTCACTCAGGGAGAATGGGAACATGGCGCGCGATCAGATAACCCGGACAGGGACGCGGGGGATATTGACCGACGGGGAATCGAATCGCCGGTGGTGTCACGGTATCATCGAGGAGGTTTCGTCCACGTACGCAACCACCGTCGACTTCCTGAACGAGCCGCTGGCGACGCACACGTGCGTCGCGTACCTGTTGTGCAGAATAGCCGACACGATCGAAGACGCCCCGAAGCTGTCAGCGGAGCAAAAAACGGCACTCCTGGATCAGTACCGAACAGCGATCAAATCGTGCGAACCCGACGAAGTCTACGCTTTTACGACCAAAGCGATCAGCGAGCGACCGTCCGATCCTTTGGAACCCGTCCACTGGCGACTCGTCGCCCGAACCGATCGAGTCTTGGGCGCGTATCGAGCGATTCCGGATCCGAATCGTGCGCTGATCGAGCCCGCTGTCGACGAACTCGTGTATGGAATGCGCAAATACTGCGGGCGGTCTGAAACGAGGCCGGGAATCCGCATCCGCACACTCCCGGATCTCAGACGGTACTGTTACTTCGTCGCCGGGACGGTTAGCCACTTCATCACCGATGTGTTCAGTACTGCAGCGAACACCGAGCCGTCATCCGAACTCCGTGCCTGTGGCGAGGAGTACGGGCTGTTTCTCCAACTCATGAATATCTCCACGAACGTATACCATGACTGTCGCTTCGTGAGGAACGTCTTCATCCCAGAGTCGATACTTGATCGGTACGGGGTAGACCAGTCCGGGGTGCTTCGAGCGGACAATCGGTCGGCAGTCGAATCGGCCATCGAAGATGTGACTCGGGAAGCTCGATCGCACGTTCCGAAGGCGCGTCAATCCCTACTGCTGCTGCCGCGCACCGACGAATCAGTGTTTACTGCGTGGGCGTTCCCCTATCTCCTGTCGATCGCCATACTGCGAGAACTAGAGACGTTCCCGGGAGCAACCCTAGAGCCTGGGGGTATCAACATCGAGAGAGCTGAAATAAGAGCGATTACTGAGGCAGTCGACGAAGCCGACCCTACGAGTCTCGAATCGTTCGAACGCACCATCCATCAACAACCACTCCACACCACAGATTTGCCTTCTTGATACTGAACATGTTTGATAAAATTCAGGATAGTTACGCGCGTAGTCTGGATGACTACAGCGCAACCGTCTCTTGGGAAGAGCGGGAACCGCTCTATCGTGGCGATCCCAACGATGATCCACTCTCGCGGTTCAAGTCGACCGTGTGCGTCGACGATGTTCCCACAGACGTCGCAGAACTGGCGAACCGTGAAATCGAAGATTCCATCCATGGATTTTTCGGCCCCGAGTCGGCAATTTGGCACATCACGAAAGAGCGACGACTTCTATTAGCGAGTTTGTCCGCGATCCTGCTTCAGATCGCACATCCAAAGGTTGGAGCCGCGCTCGACGATCACAGCACGCTACAGATCGATTACGGACACCGCATGCGGGAAACGTACGATATCGTGGACACTATCGTCTTCGGAGATGCCGTCTCGGCGATCCGTGCGATCGTTATCGTCCGTCGGATGCACGACCGGGTTCAAGGGGAAACCGAAGAGAACCTAGCCACCGTCGACGCCGGGGAGCGATACTACGCGAACGACCCGGAGCTGATGCGATGGGTGTGGGCGACCCTCGTCGATCAGATACTCGCCGGGTACAACACGTACGTTGGCCCGCTATCCGTTGCCGAGATACGGCAGTTCTATCGGGAGATGAAGCTCTTCGGCCAGCTCGTAGGCATGCCCGAAGGGATGGCGCCGGAAACACTCGTTTCGTTCGACGAGTATTACCGTAGGATGACAGCTGAGGAGCTGGCCGTAGGCAACGCTGGACTGCGGGTCGCCGACGGTATCATCGAACAGCTGTCGAGTCCCTCCATCGGACGCTTTTTCGCCGCGGCAACGCTGCCTCCTCCCGTCCGTGCAGAGTACGATCTGCCGTGGGGTTCTGTCAGACACCGACTGCACGGGGTGTTCGCTTCTCTCGTTCGAAACGCGCCGATCGAAACACTTCCTGACCGGCTACGATATCGATACAAGTATCGTGAGTTCGGGCGAGCCAGAGGGAACGACTGATGCCACTCCCGAGATCACAGGTGGAGCGGCTAGTCACGATAATGAATGACCAGATTCAGCGTTGGATGGAAATCGACCGTTCAGTCTACGAGGTAGCCGATGTCGCGGATGAGATCTATGACGAGACGACCCGATACGTAATTGCGACTGACACCGGTGACACTGTCGAGACGCTAGTTGCATGTTCTGTGGAGCAAATTCCTGGCGAGCCTATCGGCCTAGTTCGTGCCAAACAGATGACGTACGACGAATTCTTGCAGAAGCAACCCGAGGGGACGGCAGACGTTATCGCTGAAAGTGACGCGCTCGGGGAGAGTGACTTCCCCGTCCTCGAATTGGGGCAGTGGTATGTCGACACACCGTACCAGAACAGGGGTATCGGGGTGCAGCTCGGCGTAGAACTGGTGCGTAACCTTGACGATGTGGCGCTGGATCCCGTCGTGGGAGTTAGTCTCCAGAGACCGGATCACAGCAACGCCCACCTCGAACAGTTCCGACAGGTAGCGGATAGCATCGTCGGCGAAGTACGAGGTCCGATCTCGATGGTCGAACGAGAAGACGGGACGGCTCCGGAATTAACCGTGGTGATTTTCAAATTTGATCTGAACCACATCCGATCATATCTTGGTATCTGACGCAGATGTCTCGCGTCGGATCCCTGCGCCAACTCACGATTTATTTTCCATACCCCGGACGTGGATCAAGCCGGTCATTTCAGCTATTTGACCCAATTGACGCTTTGACGTCCCCCACTGGGACGGCGCCACTTCCGCAACAGGAACCGACACCGAAGGAAAATGAGTCTAACTACAACTTTACTGGTAGAAACACTATTCTATGATAATAAATAGTGAAGAATATGGACTTTGCCGAGACTGAGGAACAGCGGCACATCCGGGACACCGTAAGCGAGATCGCCGCTGACTACGATTGGCGGTACTGGCGGGAGCACATCCACGGGAACGAGTTCCCCTCCGACTATTGGGAGGACTTAGCCAACGGCGGTTGGTTAGGAGTCACTATCCCCGAGGACTACGGCGGTGCCGGCTTGGGCATGCTGGAGATGGCAATCGTCATCGAGGAACTCTCACGTGGAGGTGGCCATGGCCAGGGTGGAATCATTTTCGTGCTCACTCCCGTGGTCGGAGGGATCGGAATCCAACGCCACGGTACCGATGAGCAGAAGGAACAGTTCCTACCGGCCATCGCCGACGGTGTAATCCGGTTTTGTATGGCGACCACCGAAGCGGACGCCGGCCATAATCTCACCAACATCGATACCTCCGCGGAGAAAGACGGCGATGAGTTCGTCCTCCAGGGGAGAAAGATGTTCATTAGCGGCGTCGAGAATGCCGATTACATGTTGTTAGTCGCCCGAACCAGCGAGTTCAACTCATCGAATCCGATTCACGGAATCACGCTGTTCATCGTCGAAGATCCCGCCACACAGGATGCCATCTCGTTGACGCCGCTGGACATGGAGGTTCCGTGGTTCGAGGTCCAGTATCAGGTCGACATCGATGACCTGCGCGTTCACGAAAACCAAATTCTCGGCGAAGTCGACGGGGGCCTGTACCTCCTGTGGGACACGTTGAACACCGAACGGATTGCCGGAGCAGCCAGTGCACTCGGCGGAGGCCTTCGGGCTGTCGATCTAGCTGTTGAGTACGCTACCGATAGGGAGGTCTTCGGCCAACCGATCGGTGCTCACCAGGCCATCCAGCACCCATTGGCAGACGCCTACGCAGATTTGATATGTGCCCGTGAAATGACGTACAAGGCCGCCTGGAAGTGGGACGAAGGCGAGGACGCAAGCAAGGAGGCGAACGTCGCTAAACTGCGAGCCAGCGAGGCGGCCACCCGAGCGGCGGATCGGGCGATCCAGACCCACGGCGGAAACGGGTTTTCGGCGGAGTACGAGGTGTTCACCATCTGGGAGAACGCTCGCTTCACCCAGTCCGCTCCCGTTTCTAACGAGATGGTTCGTAACTTCATTGCCGAACATCACCTTGGTTTACCTCGGTCGTACTAGGTCGGTTTGAGATTAGACCAAACTCCCGCAGTTAGCGAATCGTCCCCCTATCAACGAACGTTTCGTCCATTACATCATCAGTTAGACATATAACTTATTATATTGGGTATTGACAGGGGCCACCACGGGAAACAGTTCCTGGAAGCGTTCGAGAGGACTCCACGCTACCGCCACAGTTGGAGGTGTCTGTCAGTCAGTGGCTGGTATGATGACCGCAATAGCTCCCCAGTCTACTGAACGGCTGATTCAGTGCAGTTCAATCGGAACAGACTATCTCGGGCTGCTGCATCCATCCTCTGTATCTCGCACGTCAATTATGGCAAAAATTGGATATGTCGACTCCACACCGGTTTGTGTTTCCCCTGTACTGACCGCTACCATCGCTATCGATTCTGAAAGATGACGCTCGTGGCGTCGTCGAAGCTGGATGGGGACTCGATCCGCGAGGAAGGTCATGCGCCAAATAGAACGTCCACGCCCTCTCGGTGAGCACGGCGGCTACTGCCAGCGCGCCCAGCGACAGGTCACTACCGACGCCGACTCTCCTTTTGAGACACCCCACGGGATGGTACGAGCCACTGTGACTCCGTCACCGCCCTTCGAACTCGGGCTCCCGTTTCGCCTTGAACGCCGAGACGCCCTCGACGTAGTCGGCGGTTCGCGCGATATCCGCCATCCCTTCCGTTTCGGCCGCGAGCTGGTCGGGAAGCTGGCGCGCGTACGTCTCCTCGAACATCCGGACGATGCGACCGAGCGCCTTCGTCGGGCCGTCGGCGATCCCCTCGGCGAGTTCGACGAGGCGGTCTTCGAACGTCTCGGCGCTTGCGACCTCCGTCACGAGCCCGATATCGACGGCCTCGTCGGCCGGAATCTTCTCGTTCAACAGCGCGATCCGTTTTGCCTCCTGCATCCCGACGAGTCGCGGCAAATAAAACGTCGAGGAGCCGTCACCGGGGAGGCCGATTCCCGGATAGCCGTACTGGAGGTACGCGTCCTCGTGCATGAGAACGATATCGCCAAGCAGCGCGAAGCTGAACCCCGCCCCGACCGCCGGGCCGTCGATGCCCGTTACCATCGGCGTCTCGGCCTGTTTCAACTGGACGACCGCGTCGTGAAGCAGCGACGCCCCGCGGCGCATGCGCGTCGAGGCGCTCGTGTCCTCTTCGAACGAGGAGATGTTACCACCCGCGCAGAACACGCCGTCGGAGCCACGGAGGACGATACACCGGACGTCGTCGTCCTCGGCGAACGCCGTCACGAGTTCGAACAGCTCTTCTGTCATCGTCTCGTTCAGCGTGTTCATCGCCGTCTCGCTCTCGAACGCCAGATACGCGACGCCGTCGTCGTGGCGAACGTCGAAGTTGGTGTACTCTGACATACCACACGCTCGGAAGGCCGGGGACTTACCTTTTGGGAGCGACGTATCGAACGGTCGCGTTCAGGACAGCAGCTCGTCTGCGATGATGCGTTTCTGTATCTCGTTCGTCCCCTCGAAGATGCGCGTCACGCGGGCGTCACGCCAGTAGCGTTCGACGTCGAAGTCCGTCGTGTAGCCGTAGCCGCCGTGAATCTGAATCCCCTCGCTCGTCACCTCCTCGGCGATGTCGGTCGCGAACAGCTTCGCCATCGCCGCCTCGGCCGCCGCCTGCTCGCCGCGGTCGACCGCCTCGGCGACCATGAGCGTCAGTGCGCGCGCCGCCTCGATCTTCGTCGCCATGTCGGCGAGTTTGA
>LKMJ01005608.1_pt1 | contig 11835 bp, 14 predicted proteins | sample 643391 | NCBI WGS metagenome assembly LKMJ01 (sample SAMN04112250, study PRJNA286221) | soda lake metagenome | biome: soda lake; feature: Kulunda Steppe; material: water; isolation source: sample PL-Br10 brine of Picturesque Lake | place: Russia: Kulunda steppe | collected 2010-07
GCCTGCCGTTGGTTGAGCCAACGTATTTGACAGTAGACTTAAAGAACCACCTACAGACGCTTTACGCCCAATCATTCCGGATAACGCTTGCTCCCCCTGTATTACCGCGGCTGCTGGCACAGAGTTATGAAAACTCCCAATCCCACATCTTCCTTTACAAAGTAAAGTGTCATGTTGGTATTGCCGGAAATGAATGTGCAAACGCCTTTGTAAAATACCAGGGCAGCCACGGTTACAGCCTCCCAGCTGAAACAACCATCCGCACCGCAGGCCCTGGTGGCAATCTCTTCTTTGATATTAGCTGGTTAGCTGTTGAATAAGTTAATCAGCAGGGATCTGGCACTGAATCTCCCCAACACGGCCCCAGATTGACTTACCTTCCAAATTTCCAAGCCGCACTAAAATCCCACATGCACTCAAACCATAAACTGGGTTATGCCAACTCGAAAACAGGGTACTACTCCTATTACCAGAGTCTGCTTCCACACGTCCACAAAGGCATGAGCAACGCGTTTTGGAACATGTCCAAATTCTCTCTCCAAATGAAGCGCAATATCTTCCACTACCGCACAGGCACCCTTCTTAATCAAAAACACGCTGTCCGCTTTCAAATGTCTACCAGCCTTCAGTGTCCACTCTGTCAGCAAGCAGATAGTGCTCTCCATGTTCTCTCAGGGCGTCAACATTCACTCATCTCAAGTATGATCATTGAACGCCATAATGTCGCCTGCAGGCTCACTATGAATCAGCAAAGGCTCTCTGGCAGGTTGTTTGGTCCATTTGGATGCTGGCAGCACTGATCTTTTTGCCCAACAAAAGCTTCAGATTCCTGAGCATAATAATAACAGGACAATACCCAGCTGGCTTTTTGATGCTCGTTTATCTGCTAGAGATAAACTCACCTCTAGTCGCCCTGATGCCATTTTGGTCACTCCTTTACCTACTTAAAAAACACAAATCGTCTATCACTCCTCATTTGCACTAGGTGCCTCGATCAAGACAACACAGCAGTGATGTACACAAAGTTCAGGAGCTCAATGTCACCAAGAGGGAGATACACCTTGTTGAGGTGGTATTCTGCGAAGATACACGACCTGGACACCAATTAGAGGCCTCTAGAAAACATGAAGTTCTTTGTAAGCACTTTAAGGCCAAGAAAATTATCCTTCGCACCATTCTTCTGGTGTAGGAGGCTCTATCTTTAACTCACACACTTTAAATCATCTTAAAGAGCTCGGCCTTGATACACACAAAGCCCATAACTTATGTATTTAGGGCCATAATACCATGCCATAATACTGCCCTCAAACTACATGCTCATTCCGTGCTCTACGCGCACAGACGTGCTCTTGAAAAATCCAGTTGCTCTCAAGGCCTTGGTCTGGAGCAGGGGGCTGCTTGTCACCCTCCAGATCCTCACTAGTTCCTCCTTTTCCCTGGTGAAGGAGACTCACGGCTCTCTGGGCCAATGTGCCTCCTTTTCTTTGATTGATGTAGGGAGTGGTTTCACTGCCTACTGTCACGCCTGATTTATGCAGTGCCAGATCTATGCTGCATTGTGAGCCTGAGGTTGGTTGAGTAAGTTGGAGGAGTATTTGATCCCTTGCTCAGCTCAGCTATAGCTGTATTTGAGCACGTCAAAGACGAACTCGCAGTAATACCTTGTTTGCTCCTTGCGACCTTGTAACATGTACGCCATGGAGTAGACCCCTCTAGCCCTTGGGGGGCACACAGGCGTGGCAGCGCCCAGTCCAGTCCAGTCCAGTCCAGTCCAGTCCGTCCAGTGTAAGTGCATCCGACAGCAGCTGCATGCAGCGCTGACCTTGCCAATTTGCAAGCTGAAGCGAGAGAGAGAACGTATAGGGAAGGATAAGGGTATTAGAGGCTCCTCAGTCTCATCGCGGGCAACCTGTTGTCTGCTTGGTGTACACTGTCGCTGTCAGCAGCCAGTACACACACAATCATTGCTCAAATACCACTACGTGTCACAACACGTAGTTTCTCTTTTCTTTATCAAGACAAGGGGTACCGCTAGTCACCCCCTGATCCTCACTGACTTGTTTTTTTTAATTTGCTGGTGGAGGAGTCATACGGTGCTTAGGCACTAGGTGACTCCTTTACCTTAATTGATGTAGGGAATGTTTCACTGCCTACCTAATTTTTTTGATGATCATTATGATCTGTGTTTATGCACAGTATCAGATACTTATCTTGGACTGTGAGTCTCGTTCGTATGAACTCACATGTTGGTAATTAGCACATAATTACCTCGGATATTTCTCATATTCTTTGCAACCTGCATTATTACAATTCCTGGCATCCAGGCCACGCCTTAAAAATGATGCAGTAGCATGGCATTGGCCTCCTTTTGGAGATCTGTATGGTGCAATGACGCACTGATGTGTGGAGTGACCCTGGGCACTTTCTATCCGTCAGGCGTTTGCTATGCGTGACAAACCTAAGGAGCAGATGAGCAAAGCATGTTTCATGGTTGGAATCATAGTTGTGGAGGTAATTAATAAGGAGAGAATAAGCTGCAAGGAAGCAAATCGCCCATGATCAAGACTCTTGCTTATAATTGTTGCAAATGTGGGCTTAAGTGGACGGACTCAACTCGGTGCTGGCAATCAAACTACCTGGATGCGGCTCCTTGCAAGATCTGTGCTGCAGCTCCGCAACCAGGTTGAAGATGGGGGCTCTTTATTTCTATAAACATCTTCCATGATAAAAGACCAGTGCAAGCGCTTTCTATTTCACCTGCTGCCCTTCACAGCAAATTGGAAAGGTGGGGGTCCAGAAGAAAAACTCAATGGGGTGGAGGGGCTAGACACTTTGTCCGCTTTGTGTGCTTGTCTTGATGCTCCTGCCTGCATCTGTTAAATGGTCAATTTTGCTCCATCACCTGTGTTAGAGCTTGACTTTGGCTAGAGCTTAAGCTTGATCCGAGTACTCAGTACACAGTTGTGAGTTTGGAAAGGAGTGCTTCCAGGTTAGAGAGTGGGCTGCTCCTACAGTTTACATCAGTTACAAACACAACAAACTCAGTTGGCACACACTGGTGGAGGGCTCTAAAGGTGCCTTAGCCCTATGTGACCTTTTTCCTCTTTTGATGCTGGGAGTGTTTTTACTGCTTATATTTCTCTCTCTTCTCCTCCCTATTTATTTTCTTGGCACACTCAGGATGCACCCTGACATTTTTAGGTGAAGCGCCCGTTCCTTTGACTGTGTGGCAGCCAGCATGCAGATGGACGTTGTCTCGGGGGTTCTTTGCTCCACCTCTGCCACTGCCTTTGCCCATGCTGCAAATCTTGTTGGGTGCACCAGGCCTACAAGATGCAGGGAGGCGTGCATCAAAGTAACTGCTTCAGAGACATGGCCTTTGTATTTGCAGAGGGGGCAAGGCTGCAGGATGACATCAAGACAGAACCAGTGCTTTCCATGGAAATTGAGTGCTATCATGCATGAGTCAAGGTGCGTTTGTTTTGTGCAGACCCCTCACCAAGGATTCACCATATGCGTGCATGTTCGTGCATAGTTTTAATCAAACTGATAAAATTTGTGAATCTCTTTACAGAAAGCAAGTGCAATGCAACTTGGTTACAAAGATATGCCCATACCATAGAAGGTGCCGTTGACTTCCAAGGCGGATATGCGCCTGGCAAGATACGCAAATTCTTCTTTGTAGTGAAAGTCCTGTGGGGTTTACATGTATTTTATAAAGATATAAAGATTTGAGATATAAAGGTATAAAGATTTGAGATCAGCCAGATCAGTCATCCAATGTGTGCTGTGCATGCGTCCATCTGCGCCTGCCCAGCTGTGCGTCGACAAAGTGTAATTGTCCCAGCCTGCCTACTCCTTATCAATGCCGTCTATCGCTGGAAAAATGTCCCCTTCCAGTGCTTACAGCACCATCTTGAAGTCTCCACAAAGATATGGGAGTGGACAGACGAGGATCCACTCGTTTTGCCTATCATCGCGAATCACGAACGGGATCCCTTTCTTCCGGAACAAACGGCTCTTATTTTATTTTTGATGTGACTCGTAGTGAATCGCGCTTCAAACGAATTTTTCAGACGTGTAAAAATACGAATTCAGACGCGTCGGCTCGCACTTCCACTTTTTTTAGAAATAAGTACATAATGTCCAAGCTCATTCAATCACATCCAGAGATGGTGAGGGTTGATTTTGGGTGCCGTGAGTCACTGCTCATAAAAAGTAGCAGCACGAGCCGCAAGCCGTGTAAGCGCCCTCCCTGTGTAGTCTGTACCTAATATCAACCTGTACTTCTTTTTCCTTATCACAATTATGTACAGTCAGACAGGGTGCATACTTACCCCAAGACCCATACCAAGGTGCGCGCGCGTGCCAGGCAGGACGCGATCGCAAGTCGTTGTGCTGCACCAATTTTCTCCTGTGCCTTGATCTTAATGGACTGAACATAACACCAATAGGGGTTGGATGATACAGTGGGTGTCTGAAGCGAACCAGCGAGCGGCAATCTCCTGAGATCATTGTTGTCGCTGCAGCTGGAGTGTATATTTTAAAGGATTTTCAAGGATGGCTGTGTGGCAACTCTGCAGCCATGCTTGAAAGCAGACATGGTTTGCAGCAACATCCTTAGGCATTGCAGCATGCGATGGTCTTGACCGTGTTGACCTTGTGCGTAAGGAGCGCTGCAGCTTGAGAGCGAGTGTTCAGATATCCGTATGGTCATCCAGCAGCATGTGCTCACGTGCTTTTGTGCACATCCCTGCACTTACATCCGTACATCAATCGCCTGCCCACCACGCATCGCAGGAGCTCAAGCCCCCACCTGAAGTTGTGGATGCAATTCAGCAAAGCGGAGACATGACGGTACACCACCAAGGCACCTGAGCTTTGAATTTGCCATACCAGCACATTCTAATGGCATGCTCCTCTGCTTTCCAACACCTGTGCAAGTGTTGGGAAAGCAAAAGAGCACATGCATCCTCCACCAGATGCATGCATCTTGCGCTCGCTTTCAACCGCAGCATCCCACTGCGAACGCCTGCCTGCCTGCATTCACCTCACACCCCCAAGCTTGCATTGCACATGTGTTGAGCAACATAGCGAAGTGCAATGCCTGTGTGTGTCTTCTACTTTTTTTTAAAAGGCGCCCCCAAGTGAGGCCTCTGCGGCAGCCGGCGGCTCAAACGAGCCTCGCCAGATCCGCAACCGCCTGGCGCATGAGCAGCCTCGTGGGCTGACAGAGTGAGTGTGGTGCGGACTGCACATGGCAGTGTGCCTGCAGGCAAAGGCATGGAGTGGCCTTGTTCCTGTGCCTGCCTCTGGGAGCATGATGAAGGGGTGTGCGTATCATTGAAGGCAGGGGGAGATGAGTTCATGGGAGGGCAGAGAGGGCAGAGAGGGCAAAACATGCATGACATGAAGGATGCCCAGGTAGCCCTGGACCTGCAAAGTTGATGAGTGCAGTTGTTCAATCAATTATTGCAATTGCAGGGAGAACAAGGCTGCCCTTGCAGGGAACTATGGGGACACCACAGAATTCTTGCGCGACCGGCAGCAGCGCAAGGTGTGACCTGCAAACAGTGTGGACAACCATATGTGCTTGCTTGATCGCCTGAATCCAAATGGCTCAGCTGAGGATTGCGCACTCGCATTTAGCCTGCTACAAACCGTCCGTGCTGATGAGCCAAGATGTCTGTGCTGATGATGTCTGTGCCAATAAGCCGAAACCATCTGTGCTGATGAGCCAAAATCGTCTGTGCTGATGGGCCAAGACGTCTGAGGAGCTGCATTTGATGCCGCATGGGAGGCCCTGGCAGTTGCTGCTCTTCTGCGTCCCCGTCCAACCTCACACCTTGGCTGATACATCCCAGTTGTGTGCATGTAAGCATGCATCCAGCTTACTGTTGCAGCACTGACCTGATATTTTACACATACAGGAACACTTGTTAGGGCCCAGGCGAGGGCACAAGCTCCCTTTGCATGCTTGTATTTGCAGGACCACACGCTTATCATTGCAGAACCATATGCTCAGATCATATGATTGGACCACACGTATATCATAACAGGACCATATGCTCAGATCATTCGCTTAAACCACACGTGTATCCTTGCAGGACCATGTGCTTGGTCCATATGCTCACCCTTGCAGGACCACATGTGTTGGGCTGTGTGCTTTGACAACATGCTTGTCCTTGCAGGACCATATGCTGGAGACCCGGATGGTGCATGAGGCAGAGCAGAAGTATGACAGGAGCCACCCAGGGGCAGGACGAGCTGGGAAGGGCACCGAAGCCATCCATCACACTGTGAGACAAAAGTCACAATGGTGGTGGTGGTGGTGGTGGTGGTGGTGAAGGCAATAAACATTGTGCATGGATAGATGGGCACCATGCCGCAATGTGAGCCTTGGCAGAGGGGCCAACTAAACATTCACCAGGGCGAACCTCATGGACTCCTGATGGTTATTTCTAAGCTGTGAGAGCTTTCAAACCTCAGCATAAGCTTTGCAAGTCAGAACTAGATGGGTCATGCTGGCTCGTGTGTACGTGAAAAGCTTGTGGCACTTCACACTTCTCATCTTCTCACAAAATGATGCAACTCACACACACATGCACACACCATACACACATACCATACTTGCGGCCACAGAACAACATGTTCTCCAACTCCAAGACGTCCACGCATGGCCCCCACTACCGGAATCGTGCTGGACAACATGGAGGTGGGAGCTGGCTCATTCTGGGGAATCTTGCTCGGCAGCCGGGTCTTGTCAGTGGTAGCCTTTAACACGTCTTGGCCAAGCTTTCACACGGGCCACCCAGGCAATGTGCACTGTAGCCAGTGAGAGATTTTGTAAAGGCATGACTTTGTATTCATTTGCATCCAATTGCCTTAGCCAGGAGGCATTTGGCAAACATTTGACTTTCCAGTGTTTGGCAAGCTCTCTTTTGGCAATAAAGGTTGGCAGGTGCAAGACCAGGCCTTGCAAATATTGAATGAATATGTCAAAAGAACCACTGGTGCAGTCTTGCATCTTTAAGTTCATTAATTTGCAGGCTTCAGGCACCAACTTGGTGCCTTGGCTTGAAGCTCACACTGTTGCGCAATTTTTATGCAGGCTCACACCATTTTGCAATAAGAAGCAGGCTACTGGAAATTTTGTGGTATTCATTTGTCATCCTTATGGATACTCTGCCTGGAAAGCTTCGCTCTTCCACTTCCAATCCAATGCAGAATCCCGTGGACAGCATTACTCCCCACAAGGGAGGACACTTACTAAGGAGTCTGAGACTTAGCCAATTCTTTGATCATCACGACGGTTACTAGCTCAAGTAGAGGGGACAGGGGCTCCCGCTTGCGTTACCATAACACTGACGTGACGGGCTGGAGCTGGACCACCAACTTGAAGTCGTGTATGCCGCGGCGCAGCCGTATGCTACATTATTTTGGGGCCCTGCCAGGTTGTTGAGCGCAGTGCACCAGCGGTTTCCTTTCCCAACTGCTGCCATTTTCAATTATTAGCCTTCTGGAAGTGTTGAATTTTGAGGGTCAGAGCCACTGAGAGCACTGCTGCACTGGCAGTCTGGACAACTTTCATGGTTTATGTCCATCTGGTTTTTAAACAGGTCGCCACTGGCACACACAGAAAAGCTTGTGCTGCTTTCAACAGCTATCAAGTCAACTACAAGACTGTTACCTAGCAGGGCACTGCTTTTGCATGGTAAAGCTACCTGAAGATGTCCAACGTAACACTTTAGGTGGCACCCAACGCAGCCAGTGTTCTCACCAACGCAGCCAGTGTTCTCAGAACAGGCTGAGATCAAGTCCATACTATTCTACTATCATACTATAGTAGTACTATTTTACTACCATACTATTCTACCACTGCTATTCTACTACTATACTATTCTACTATACATTATGAACATCATGATTTCATTAGTAGGACCATCATATGATAAGTGGCTTAAACTTGGCTTTCAACAAGATGAAAGATGCAAACATATTATAGGAATAGGAGGCCTTTTCAACAAACACTTGTTTTTTAAAATCCATTGAAATCCACAACTTGTGGTGTGGATTGATCCAGCTAATCTTCACATGATTAGCAAGTACACGGAGGAGTGTGCAGGACGCCTGCAATGCTAACACAAACATTCTACAAATCTACGTGTACAAACTCGGGAAATCATTGAAGAGAACAAATGGCATCAACCTAACGGTACAGTTCTGCTTGGTAAGATATAACAGGCAGTGTTGTTAAAACATTTCTCTCCAAGCCCATCGTGCATGCAGCTTATGTGGGTATGGCACAAGAGTGTACACGAGACTCGAGTCAGCTAAGCTCACACATTAAATTATCATAGTATAAAAGCACACCTGCTCCAATCATTCAAGCACATCTACCCGCAAAACTCCTTTGCACATGCCCTCAGGTTCTTCCTAGCAATGCACTTTGACGTTGTGCTTGCAAGCAGTGCAATCCTGCCAAGCGGGAATGCCGGGCTGGCCACCCTCGAGGGCAGGGCAATACCAACGCAGCCACAGGAGTGCCTCCTACCCCCTGATGAAGGAGAGCCTGCTGCTGTCTCAGAACCTCAGCCCATCTCCCCCTGCGGGCAGAGCGCGCGCTCCGCAGCCTGCAGCAGCGCGCCGCTGGTGGCCAGCTCCTGCTGCAGCTTGCGCCGCTCAAAGTACACGCCGCAGTCCAGGGAGTCGCACACCACGCCCCCATCCCCATGCAGGCTTGCTGCCAGGAAGCCGCTGACCTGCGTGTGTTGTGACGGGGTCAGGTGCTTGTCTGAGCGCTGTGAGAATGTGCGAGTGTTATTAAGTACTTGCGTGTGAGCGTCCTGCCTGCAGGTAGGTAGGCTGCATCCCTGGGGCGCTGGGTGAGGCTGGTGGCTTTGCACCTCATGATGACTTTAGACAGCAGGCATATAGGGACAGCAGGGGTACAGAGACAGCAGGCTTCTGAGGATCGGTGGGCTCATGCATTCATGGCACACGTGAGCACATGCATGCATTCATGGCACACGTGAGCACACGTATGCATTCAAGGCGCACGTGAGCACACGCATGCATTCAAGGCGCACATGAGTGCACGCATACATGGCCCACCTTCTAGTGTGCAGGATCAGAGAGATAGGTTCACACACACAGCGCACCCACAGCGCGAGACGAAACGCAAGGTGCGCGATAAAATAACATGTGTGCGAGCACTGATGGCGCATGCATCTTGATGCGTGGGCTCAGTCAGGGCTTACACGCAGCACGCAAAACACACAGATTTTGAACACACAGCAGAGGCGCACAGGTGGCTCACCCCTTGTGCGTGGGCTCCGTGCCAGGTGCAGCCCCGGGGGAGCGAGGGAGGGCCTGGGGGGGCGCATGGCCGGCACGCGGCAACGTACGCAGGGTTGAGGGCGATGCCACCCGTGGGTGTGTGGTGCGCAGGGGCGGGCCCTAACGCAGCGGTGTCAGACTCTGGGGCAAGGCTTGGCTGGTCTTGGCGAGGCAAAGCTGTGCGCGGAGGGAGATGCGCGACGGCGCTGTTGACACAATGAATTTTGCCAGCTGCCACCGGGTCTGACTTGGGCATGCAGGAGGGCAGGTGCCCAGCATCCTCTATGTCTGCGCAGGGAGGATGAGCACCCCCCTGCGCCACGCTGCCTGCAGCGCTACCACCACCGTCATGTGCAGGGCTAGCCTGCCCTGCACCAGCCGGCTGCGCCGCCCCTGCTTTGCCAGCTGCAGCGGTGCCCATCCCCGCGCTGCTCACCAGCGCTGAAGCCATAGGCACGCGCCCCCTGCCAGTGACATTCGTCCCAGCCTGGCTGCACCTGCGCGTGCATTGCACGCAAGGGCGTGTATTACCCAGCATGCGTTGCATACAAGGATGTGCATTTCTCAGCGTGCATTGTTTGTAAGGTCGCACATTGCTCACAGTCTAGCTGCTGTGTTTTGCGCACTTGTGTGTGTGCCCATTTGTGTGCAGCTGTGTTGAAAACACGGACACGTTGTCTGCCATTTCATAGGTGCCCATTTGTGTGCAGCTTTGTTGAAAACACGGACACGTTGTCTGCCATTTCATAGGTGCCCATTTGTGTGCAGCTTTGTTGAAAACACGGACACGTTGCCTGCCATTTCATAGGTTTCCGTCCCCCCACTGCCATTCACACAGAGAACCTTCGGCATACAAGCTCAAAGTCCCATGCACACACGCACAGGTACCTGACACCATCTCCAGGGCCGCCGCCGCCCCCGCAGTGAAGGCAGATGCGGACCATGTGCCTGTGCTGCGCCTCCAGCATCGCCGTCCTTGCCTGAATGCGGGCCACACATATTAGCATGGCTAGCATGGCCAATGGGGTACAGCAGCCATCTCTTAAGCTGGCCACACATGCCTGAGCTGTGCCTCCAGCACTGTCCTGCCATTCTTGTTCATGCGCAAAGCAGGATGTGTCCATTTTTTGAGCTGTCGCATCTTCGCGGCAAACCCAGCCATGAAATTTGGGAATTAGTACACTCTGATGTGCTCCATGCAGCAAGCTGTTTTAAATTCCAGCAACTATCTTGGGCTTGGTAGAAGCTCCTGCATCTATCATGGGCTCGGCTAGCGCAAAAAGGTAACTTCTGCACCAATCAAAACACCTCATGCCAGCTTTAGCCCTGACAATCACAGTGGCCCATGCCCACCTTTGCAGCAACCTAGACCAGCAGCTGTGCAAGGAGCTTGCTGCTGCAGCACTTTTGCCAGCAACACCAGCAGCTGAGCAAGGAGCTTGCTGCCGCAGCATTTTTGCAAGCGACACCCCCAGGACACCCCCATGACACGGCCTCTGCAGCAGCTCATGCCAGCAGGGACAACCCCAAGCTGACACTGATTGCAAAGCACCGGAGATGGCTGCGGCAGCGCCGCCCGCCCGCCTGCAGAAGCGCCATGCCAGGGCTGCACCATGCACTCACCACACCTGCTCACCTGCAGGAGTGCCATACTGGCCTGGGGCTGCGCCATGCATTTATCGCACAGTGGGGTCTGCGCGCGCGTCAGCTCGTCGCACAGCGCGCAGTGGCGTGACAGGTAGAACTGCAGCACACAGGGAGGTACACAGGCCAGGCCCTGTCGCTCACCCACAGCTTTCAAGGTGCAGAGCTACAAGCATATGTCACTTCACGTGTGTGCGTAGATCTGTAGCACACAGGAAGGTACACAGGCCAGGCCCTGTTGCTCACCCACAGCTTTCAAGGTGCAGAGCTACAAGCATATGACACTTCATGAGCGTGTGCACAAGTGCGCGTGTGTTCGTCGCGCAAGCGTGTTTCCCTACAAATGTGGGCGCTTGCGTTCAAAAGAAGACACGGCAGATGAGAACAAGTGGGGCGAGGGAGCAGATAGGGGCGGATTGGGGTGGATCGGAGCAGATTTTGGAGTGGATTTTGGATCGGACTAGGGCGGATTGAGGGGGATTGGAGGCATGCCACCAGCCCAGCACGTGCCCTGAGGGCGCTCGGGGTGGGTTTTGTCAACACAGACAGACAGACCGGCAGACAGACAGACAGACAGACAGACAGACAGGGGATGTGCTGGAGAGAGCAGGGCCTGAGTAGCGCTTGTCCTCTGCAGAGGCGTGCACTGGAGGGGCAGCGGACGTGGTCCGTTGGTTGGGGGGGCAACAGGGGGGGCGCGCTCAAGGAGGACTGAAGAGTGACAGGGGGCTGAAGGAGGGCTGAAGGAGGGCTGAAGAGTGACAGGGGGCTCAAGAGACACGAGATGCTGGAGGGAGCGCCTGGGAGGGACCTGAGCTGGGTTGAGCAGGAGTGACAGAGGCGCTTCTATAA
>LKMJ01005609.1_pt1 | contig 11835 bp, 18 predicted proteins | sample 643391 | NCBI WGS metagenome assembly LKMJ01 (sample SAMN04112250, study PRJNA286221) | soda lake metagenome | biome: soda lake; feature: Kulunda Steppe; material: water; isolation source: sample PL-Br10 brine of Picturesque Lake | place: Russia: Kulunda steppe | collected 2010-07
CGGATAGACCATCCGGACGCCGAGCGAGAGAAACCAGCCGGCCGCGATGGCGAGAAGCGCCGGAGCCCTGCCGCCGCGCCAAAGCGTCAGGAGATCGTCCCCGAGTTTCCTGGCGTAACTCACCGTGGTCGGTCACCGTTCGGAGGATTTCATCGAGGTGTACATAAATACTGTGAGACGAGTCCAGCTACCTTGTCACACGATTTCGAACAACATGTCGGATGTAAACGAATATCTATGATCGGTTAAATCGGTGGACTCTTGAAACGCGGTCCGGTGCTTCCGACCGATGGTCCAAGACCGACCAGCGACACGTCGCAATCTGTTGATAGGTGCAGGAACCGCCGCCTCGATCGTCGTCGCCGGCTGCCGCGGGGGCGAGGAGCCGGAAGACTCCCCCGAGGACGGTACCGAGGACGACACAGAACCCGAGGATGACGATTCCGATGACGGCCAGCTACTGGAGGTCGTCGTGAGGGGAGACGACGAATCGATCGAAGGTGCAACCGTTACGGTCGACGGCGAGGAGGGCGAAACCGACGAGAACGGGAACGTCGCGTTCGATGGACTCGAGGAAGGCGAATACACGGTCGAGGCCGAAGCCGACGGGTTCGAGTCGGAAGAAGAGGAGGTCGAAGTCGACGATCGAGGGTTGACGATCTACTCCGTCGATCTCAGTCCGGAATAGCGCGTACTCTACGCGATCTTTCTTTCGCCGTCCCACTCGGCGGAGTTGTCCTGCGGCTCGTAGCCGAGGACGTCTTTCGCCCGCTCCAGGGAGTAGTACTTGCGGTCGTTATCGGAGATGCCGTAGACGATTTCGTACTCGTAATCGGCCTCCAGCGCACAGGCGTGGATCTGCGCACAGTCCCGATAGGAGAGCCACATCGCCTGCCCGCGCTCGTAGTCGATCGGCGGGTGCCCTCTGGTGAGGTTGCCGATCCGGATGTTACAGACGCCGATGCCGTACTCATCGTGATAATAGCGGCCGATGATCTCGCCGGTCGCCTTCGAGATCCCGTAGTGGTTGCCCGGACGGGGGAGTTCGGTGCCATCGAGACGGAAGTCGTCGTCGACCCGATAGAGGTCGGGTTTGCGCTCGGTCTCGAAGTGCCCGACCGCGTGATTCGAGGAGGCGAAGACGAACGTCTCGACGCCGGCCTCGATGGCGGCGTCGTACAGCACCTTCGTCCCGTGGATGTTGTTCTCGAGAACCGAATCCCAGGGGGCGTCACGCCGCGGGTCGCCGGCCAGATGAACGACCGCGCCGACGCCTTCACAGGCCTCGGCGACGAGTTCTTCGTCGGTGACGTCGCCGACGAGATACGGGTGATCGGGCTCGAACGGCGGCGGGTTGTGAAACAGGTACCGCCAGTCGTACTCGTCGGCCAACCCCTCGCGGATGGCCGTCCCGACGGACCCTTTGGCACCGGTGAGAAGCACGGTCTCGTCCATTTGGGTATCGAAAGGCGACAGTCCGGTAAGAAACGTGCGGTTCCTGTTCCGTTAAGCGAACTCGGTCACGCCGCCGTTTCCCGCCCCGAAGAGCGGCCGAACCGCTGGAAGCACGAGTACTAGGTCGCGATCGCCGGGCCGCAGACGCCGAAGCGTCACAGGTCCGGAATCTGTGTTTCTGTGGCGCTTTTCGACCCGGCCGGCCGAACGGTTCGCCGCTCCGCGAATTCGGGGTGACTACCGCCAGTGTTTGAAAAGCAGCCGCCTGACGTCGTCTTTCGTTCGGACGGCCTCCGTCGAGCCGTCCGGCAGATCGACCTCGTAGGGCTCGTCGCCGTCCGCCTCGCGCCATCGATCCCCGTGAGCGTCGAGGAGACTCATCGCCTGCTGGAGGGTGTCTTCGGGAGAGTTTTCGCTCCGGTCGCCGCCGGACTCGCTGTCGGCCGTCGTCCCTTCGTCATCTTCCATTTCGGCCGCGGAATCCGACTTCGACCCGGACTCGCCTTCGACGTCGACCGCCGCCGCGACGATCTCGATCGCCTGTTCGTCGCCGATCCCTCCGATCTCGGCGAGCGCGTCCGGCGTCGCCGCCGCGACGTCCTCGACGGATCGAAAGCCCGCGATCGCGAGCGATTCGGCGGTCGCTTCACCGACCCCATCGATCGTCGTCAGTCCCTCGAGATCGGCCGGCGTACGTTCGCTATCGGCCGTCTCCGGGGGCGTATACGTATCCAGGAGGTACTGGACCGCGTCCTCTATTCTGACGGTGCCGTACTCGCCGACGTAGGCGGATTCGAGTTCTTCGCGTATCGTCTCCAGTTCCTCCAGTTGCGCCGCCGGGATCGAAAGATCGGGCATACCCGCCGATGGGTGCCCCGGCCGGTAATAAGTTATCGGCGCCGGGCGAAACGAGTGCTTATCGGAGTGGAGAACGCCCCTCCGATATGAACGACTCCCCGACCGATGCCGCGGCGGACGACGACCAAGAGGACCTCACACCTTCGGGGTTAATCGAGATCCGCCGTGCACTGTTGGGTCTCGGGCTCATCTGGTTGACCGCGGTGTCGGCGGTCGGCGCGTTGCTGGCGGCCGTCTACGGAGTGACTGTCACGATCGAGTACCTGCTCGGGAGCGTTCTCGCCGCCGCGGTCGCGGTCTGGGCCGCACGGATGACCGTTCAGACGTTCAAGACCGGGTCCTGATCGCGTCGGGACCGCCGGCGAGCGTCCGACGGGCCGGTCAGGATCACTCCTCGGAAAGCGCTTCTTCGTTGTCCTCGAAGAGTTCGACGATCGATTGGATCGATTCGATTTTGGAGCCCCCCGTGATCGTGTTCGTTTCCCGGTCCCACTCGATGATCTTCGCCTCTTCGAGACGCGGCAGGTGGACGTGGCGCAATTCGGTTCGGAGGCGTCCGTCGACTCGCTTGTCCTCGAGAAGCTCCTCCGGCTGAAACGCGGTCTCGCCGCTCGAATCCTCATCGATCAACGCGACGAGCAAGCGCCGACGGACGCGGTCCTCGAGGACGGAGAGAACCCTATCGAGCTCGATTTTCGCTTCCGACGCACCGTTCGGTGTACATGACATCGTATACTCCCTTTTCCCCACTCCCCCTCGCCGTTTCTCGCGGCCATATATAAAGGTACGTTCGATATTGACTGTCGAAACAGGCGAAAAAACCCGAATCAGTGCCTCTCGAGACCGGATTCGATTCTACCGTCGGACAGAACGGTTGCGAGTCTCGACGGTAGTATTAACCGTCGGGCTCCACTCGAACCGTGAGAACTGGCACCTCGGCGGTGCGGACGACCCGCTCTGTGACGCTGCCGAGCAGGTATTTGTCCAGTCCGCTGCGACCGCGTGTCCCCATGACGATGAGATCGAGATCCTCCGCGTCGGCGTACGCCAGAATCTCTCGATGTGGCGTCCCGTCTTCGATCGCGGTCCGGACTTCCACGCCGGCGGCTTCGGCCCGGTCGCGGATCGACTCGATCGCGTTCTCGCCGATCCCGCGCAGTTGTAGCTTGACGCGCTCGTCCGTCATCTCGGGGGCGTACGCGATGTTCTCGACGACGAACAGGATATGAAGTTCCGCGTCCGTCTCCGCCGCCAGCTCGATCGCCTGTCCGGCGGCACGGTCGCTTCCCTCGCTTCCGTCCGTCGGCAGCAAGATCCGATCGTACATATCCGAACGTCCCCCTGGAAATATAAAGAGATGTCCCTGTCACTTCCCCAAAAGCGAACCGGCGATCCCCCGGCCGATCTATCGCTAGCGTCGCCGCGGCGGTTTCGTCGGCCCGGGCTCGCCGAACGGATCGGGGCTCGGAAACTCCGCCAGCCGCTCTGTCTCCTGATATAGCGCACACCAGTCCTGCGAGCGGACCCGTCCCTCGACGATCGAACACGCGCCGATACCGTCCCCGGTCTCGGCCGGCATTCCCGGAATGAAAAACCGACAGTTCGCACAGAGCTGATAACCCTGGGGATGACACTGATAGGCGGCATCCACCCGTCCGCTCAGATCGTCCGGATCTCGGGCGATTCCGTCGATGCTTTCTGCGGTCTCGAAGACTTCGGGTACCTCGACGTCGAACTCCTCGATACACCAGTCCGGATCGCGGGGTGGTTCTTCTTCCTCCGGCGGTTCGTCGATTTGCGGACATCCCGCGAGCGCGCCGAGCGATGCGGCACTCGCGAGCTGTAAAAATCGCCGTCGCTTCGGCGCTTCGTCGGTATCCGATTCTCCCTGCTTCGATTCAGAGCGGCCTTCGTCCGGCATGTCGGACACTATTTCACATGCACGGAGGTAAATATTTGTAGTGTCTCTCTCGAATTGAGAACTCCCCCGAACGCCGAGCGTCGCGAAACGATCGGTCCCGATTTCGGGCCGTGGAGATTTATGCGTTCGACGCGAACACCGACGTATGAGCGAAACACGGAAGGCGACGTTCGGTGGCGGCTGTTTCTGGTGTATCGAGGCGGCGCTCGAACAGCTGGAAGGGGTCGACGCCGCCGTTTCGGGGTACGCCGGCGGCCATGTCGAGGATCCGACCTACGAGGCGGTCTGTTCCGGTGAGACCGGCCACGCGGAGGTCGTCCAGCTCGAATACGATCCCGACGTCGTCAGCTACGGGACACTCCTGGAAGCGTTCTTTACGATCCACGACCCGACACAGCTGAACCGCCAGGGGCCGGACGTCGGCTCTCAGTACCGGTCGATCGTCCTCTATCACGACGAGGACCAACGCGAAAAGACGCGGGCGTACATCGACGCCCTCGAGGAGGAATACGACGACGACGTCGTGACCGAACTCCAGCCGCTGGAGACGTTTTACGAGGCCGAGGAGTACCACCAGAACTACTTCGAGAAGAATCCTGGCAACGCTTACTGCACGTTCCACGCGAAGCCGAAAGTCGAGAAGGTGCGCGAGAAGTTCGAGGCGAAGACGGTCTGATCATTCGACCGAATCCTCACGTGGAAGCGCGATGACGGGACGGTCGGCATCCGTGACGAGCTTTAACGCGAGATCGCCGGAGAGAAATTGCACGAGTCGGCTCCCGCCGCGAGCGCGGTACGCGATCGCGCTCGCGTCGACCTCCTCGGCAGCCTCGAAGATCCCTTCGAGGATGTCTTCGGCGTAGGCGGTGTGCTCGCCGGCGTCCGGAAAGACCGTCCGGACAGCGGCGAACGACTCCTCGGCCACCTCTTTCGAGTGCTCGATAGGTGTCTTATCGGGTGCACCGCCGCCTTTCTCGACGACGTGGAGGGTCGTCACCCGCTCCGGTGCGTACGGTTTCAAGGCCTGTGCCGTTTTCAGCGCGTCTTCTTCGCTTGCGACCGGCAAGAGGACGTGTGCCAGCAGTTCGCTTGATCCGGGTTTCGACGTGTTCGTCATACCTTCAGATGGCTCGCTGCTTTCTAAAAACGTGGGGTCCTTCGTTCGGTGGACCACGGCACCACAGCCGACGGCGGAAAGCTCGGGCTCGAATCCGGACGGAGGCGGCTCCTCGGCCACCGATTGATCAGGACGTCGTGAACCCCTCCGTTCCGTCGTACTCTTCGAGGACCCACTCCAGTTCCTCGATCGCTCTGAGAATCGCGACCTCGGCCGTGTCCTCGAACTCCGAGGACGGCGGATCGTGGTCGTCGTACTGCGATTCGAGCTCGGCGATCCGGTCTCTGATTTCGTCTTCCGTGCGCATACTCGAAGAGACCGCCGGCACCCTCTTTGGCCTTGCGTTGCCCTGCGGTGCTCAGACGCCGCAACGACAAAGTCTCTCGAGCCCGAATGATTCGTATGACCGAATCGAGTGAACTCCCGACGACGGAAGCGGAGTGGCGAGAGATACTCACCGACGAGGAGTACCGGATCCTCCGCGAACAGGGGACCGAACCCAAGTTCTCCGGGGAGTATCTCGGCAAGGACGACGACGGGATCTATCGGTGTGCCGGCTGTGGGGCCGAACTGTTCGATTCCGAGACGAAGTTCGACTCGAACTCGGGGTGGCCGTCCTTTTATAACGCCAGGGAGGGCGCCGTCGAGTTCCGCGAGGATCGAAGCCACGGGATGATCAGAACCGAGGTCGTCTGTGCGAGATGTGAGGGGCACCTGGGGCACGTCTTCGATGACGGCCCCGAGCCGACCGGAAAACGGTTCTGTATGAACTCCGTCGCGCTCGAGTTCGACGAGGACCGCTGACCGCGTCGATCGAGAAGTCGCTATCGGATCGATACGCCCGCTCTTCTACGTCCAGATCTCTTTTTGTATGCCATCGACGAGCACCACGCCGTCGCCCGTCACCGTCACCTCGTGGTTCGGAAGCTGAAACGACAGCCGCCACGACGCGGTATCGTGATCGGCCAGCAGCTGGAGCGCGTCGGTATCGACGTACTCCTGCAGGGAGAGATCCAGTCCGTAGGGGTCGGTGCCCTTCGCGTCAGCGACCGCGTTGACGATCTCCGGGATCGGGGACCGGGTCATGGGTGGCTCTTCGACGGCAGGATTTAAAAACTCACGATTATTCGTTCGGCGTTTTCACGGCCGTTCATACCGACCGGTCGCCGTTCACCGCAAACCCACCGATCGTTCGGAAGCGTGCGAACCGCCCACCCTGTGGACCCACGCCGATTTATATACGGAGCCGTAACGTAGGGTATGGCCGACCTCGAGTTGGACGCGAACCAGCTGGATCGATACTCCAGACACATCATCATGGACGATATCGGCCCCGAGGGCCAAAAGCGGCTGCTCGATTCGAAAGTCCTCTGTATCGGGGCTGGCGGACTCGGCTCGCCGATCCTCCAGTATCTCGCCGCCGCCGGCGTCGGGACGATCGGAATCGCCGACGACGACGTCGTCGAACGGTCGAACCTCCAGCGACAGATCATCCACGCCGACGCCGACGTCGGCCGGCCGAAGGTCGACTCCGCACGCGAGTTCATCGAACGACAGAACCCCGACGTGACCGTTCGGACCCACGAGACTCGCGTTGAGCCCGACAATATCGAGTCACTGCTGGCGGAGTACGACCTCGTCGTCGACGGCTCGGATAACTTCGCGACCCGGTATCTGGTCAACGACGCCTGCACGCTCGCGGGTGTTCCCTTCTGTCACGGGGCGATCTTGCGCTTCGAGGGACAGGTGACGACCTTCGAATCGACGGGCGAGGGCCCCTGTTATCGGTGTCTCTTCCCCGAGGCGCCCGAACCCGGGACCGTCCCCGACTGTGCGACCGCTGGCGTGTTGGGCGTCCTGCCGGGGACCGTCGGATGCATTCAGGCGACGGAGGCGATCAAGCTCTGTCTGGACTACGGCGAGACCCTCGACGGTCGGATGGTGTTTTACGACGCGGCTGATATGACGTTTCAGGAGATCTCGATCGAGCCCCGCCCGGACTGTCCGGTCTGTGGGGAGGGCGGAATCGAGTCGATCCACGAGGTCGAATACGAGCGAACCTGTTCGATCTAGCCCGCCGTTTTATTCGATCGTCGGCCCGACCGGCGGCCGCCGCCGCTTGTGCTCGGTCAGCCGGTGATGGCGGACGATTCGCTCGACCGCTTCGCGATCGACGTCGATCTCGAGAGCCGCCTGCAGCTTTTCGGGATCGCGTTCGCCCTCGACGAGCCGACGTAACACCGCATCGATCGTCGCCGGCGCCACGTCGAGGCCGGTCCGATCGACCCCGATGTGATCGGGATAACACGACTCGATATCGGACGGTTCGATCGCGAACGACGGCACGTCGAACGCCTCGGCGAGCGCCTCGACCTCCGTCCGATAGAGCCCACCGAGGGGCAGCAGATCCGCCGCGCCGTCGCCGTGTTTGCTGAACGTCCCCAGGAGCAATTCCGTCCGGGTCGTCGAGCCGACGACGAGCCGCTCCATCGCGTTCGCCGCGAGGTACCACATCGTCATCCGGAGGCGAGCGACGAGGTTCTCGCGGGCGATCGGATCGCCGTGGAGGTCGGTATGGGCCGGGGCCATATCGCCGAAACACATCAAAAGCGGCTGGAGGTGGACGGTCTCGGATTCGATCCCCAGCGCCTCCGCGATCGCTTCGGCTTCTCGGGCGCCCTTCGATCCGAGTTTGCTGCTCGGGAGAACGAGTCCGTACACGCGCTCGGGTCCGAGCGCCTCGACGGCCAGCGTGGCGGCCGTCGTCGATTCGAGTTCGCCGTCCAACCCGACGACGACGCCGTCGGCGTCGGCCTCCGTGAGGACCGACCGTATGAACGACGTACACACCGTTCGAATCCGGTCGATGTCGTCGATCTCCGTCGCCGGACCGAAAGCCGCTCCCGTCATGCCGATCGGCCGACTCGCCGTTCAGCTGATACCGTGCCTGCACTCATCTATATTTCAAATGGGCACCTATCGAGATATAAGCGTTATCTACAGATGTGTTATTACACATTTTACAGTTGAATGTCTATTAATTCGGGAGAAAGATGGAAATATTCGGCCGAGACACGACGAGACAGGTGTCGGAACGCGATACGGTGGCCTTTCAATCCGAGAGCGGCACGACGAGCGTCTGTCTGCCCGCCTCCGTGATCACGTCCTGTGAGACGCTCCCGAGCATCCGGTGTTCGTGGCCGTCGGACCGCCGGGTTCCCATCACGATGAGATCGGCGTCGATCTCCTTGGCGTAGGCGATAATCTCATCGCTGGGCCGCCCCTGTCTGATGACGGCTTCCCCCTCGACGCCGTCGTCGGCCGCGGCGTCGACGACGTGTGCGACCGCCTCTTCGGCGTTCGCGGTGAGCTCTTCGTTGACGGCGTCGGTCAGCTCTTCATCGAGCGTGAGAAAGACGTTGCTGTCGATGATCGAAAGCGCGTGAACGGTCGCCTCACGCTGTTTCGCGATATCGACCGCCGCCTCGATGACCGCGTCTATCTGTTCGCCGCCGTCCGTTGGAACGAGAATATCGTCGTACATCGGGTTCGGTCGGTCGTACTCGCCCGAGCGGGTAAACCGATTCGGATCCGCGCTGTGAGTACGAACCCGTGAGAAAAGCCGAAACTGATAGGTTCCTTCCCCTGTCAGGGGCGGGTATGTACGATAAAATACTGTTGCCGACGGACGCGAGCGCCGGGATGGACCGGGCGATCGAACACGCGATCGACGTCGCACAACGATACGACGCCGAACTGCACGTCCTCTATGTCGTCGATACCGACACCTACAGCTCCTATCCGGGCGACGAGTACGTTCACGAGTCCGAGGGGCTCGAAAGCGCGCTCGAACACGCCGGCGAGGACGCGATCGAGGAGATCGTCGCCGCCGCCGAGGAGGCTGGCGTCGAGACGGAGACCGTCATCCGACACGGTGTCCCACACGAGGAAATCCTCGCGTACGCCGACGATGCCGACATCGGGTTGAGCATCATCGGCTCGAAGAACCGTTCGGGCGAGTACCGACAGCTTCTCGGCAGCGTCGCCGAACGGGTCTCCCGGATGACCGACCGACCGGTGACGGTCGTGAAGACGCCAATCGAAGGATAAACTCGAAGCGGCAACCGCGCTCCCTCCGTCTCGCGACTTTCCCTTTCGTTCCGTTCGAGGCGATCAGTCGGTCGTCCCCGCGCCGTTCGAGGAAGTCAACCGACTGACGGCCTCGACGATCTCGTCGATCTCTTCTCTTTGGGCTCGATTCGCGTCAGTGATATCGACGATCTCGCCGGTCAGAGAATCAGACTGCGCTGCGAGTTCGTCCACCATGCTCGCGATCTCTTCGGTGCTCGCGGCCTGTTCGTCCATCGCCCGCGAGACCTCCCGGATCCCATCGGTCGCGTTCTCGATCGCGGTCGCGATCTCTTCGAGCCGTTCGAGGACGGTCGTCACCTCATCGGTGGAATCGTCGATCGCGTCGTTCGTCGTCTCTAGACTCTCTACGGTCTCGAGGGCGTCCGTCTGTATCTCGGAAACCATCTCGTCGATCCGGCTCGCCTGCTGTTGGGACTCCTCGGCCAGCGATTTCACCTCGTCGGCGACCACGGCGAACCCGGAGCCGGCATCGCCGGCACGGGCGGCCTCGATCGAGGCGTTCAACGCTAGCAGGTTCGTCTGTTCGGCGATGTCGTCGATGACGTCGACAACTTCGTCGATCTCTTCGACCCGTTCGTGAAGCGTCTCGACGTCACCGGTGACACTTTCGGCGGCCTCGGTGACGTCGTACATCGTCTCGATGGCGCCTTCGGCCGAACGGCGCCCCTCGCTCGCGAGTTCGTCCGCCCGTTCGCTTCGTTCGGCCACGTCGTCGGTCGTCGAGGCGACCTCCTCGATCGTCGCACTGAGGTTGCCGACCTCGTTTGCGACGCCTTCGGCGCGTTCGGCCCCCTCGTCAGCCAGCCCGGCGATCTCGTCGGAGCTTTCGACGATCTGTTCGGTCTCGGCCTGCAGGTCCTCGATCGGCTCTTCGATCTCCTCGCGGACCTCCTGTTGGAGCTTCTTTCGTTTCTCCAGTTGGGCTTCGACCCGTTCGTTATACGAGTGAATGTAGGTGTCCATCGCCACCTGCTGATCGAGGTTCATGAGCTTCAGCGCCGAACACAGCCGTTCGAGCGCCGCGTCGGTCGCCCGCTCGGCGCTTTCGTCGAGGTCGAATTCCGATTTGATGTCGTCGGCGATCCCGTCGGCGATCCCCTCGTAGTAGATGGTGTAGGCGCCGAGATACGATTTCGGTCCCAGCTCGAGCATGTCGTGGATCTTGCCGACGCGCGCTCGTCGATCGAAGTACTGCTGGCCGTACTCGCCGTCGCCGAGCTCGAGGAGGTACTCCCGCTGGGTCCGTTTCAACGCCTCGACGGGCTTCGAAGACGAATCCAGAACGGCGACGGTCTCAGAGTGTGACTGGAGGTGCTCGTAGAACTCCTCGACGAGGTCGTCGGCGATGCGCTCGAAGGTGTCGCTCATCTCCTCCAGACGCGCGCTGTCCTCGTCGTCGAAGCGGGTGAAATCGGTTCGCCGATCGATCTCTTCGTCGTCGATTCCGATCTCGTCGGTCAGCTCCCCGCCGTCGACCGTCCGCCTCGAGGCCTCGTCGATCTTGTACGATATCTGTGAACTCATTGATTCGGTACCTGGATCTCACTCCTCACTTAAAATAACACGTCGGAACGAATCGAAGCGTGAAAGTGTGTTCGAGAGTCACTCCCGGCGGATCGGCTCGCGTTCGAACCGCTCGCCGTCCCAGCGCCAGCTCCCGAGGTCGGCTGTTCCCGCCGCGAGCGAGACGATAATATACGAGTAGCCGGGCCACGCCGCGAGCCGGGCGTCGGTTTCGCTCGGCTCGGCCGGGCCGTTCGGGTGGGAGTGATAGAAGCCGACACATTCCAGGTCGGACGCGTCGATGCGCTCTAGCAGTTCGAGCTCCGCCTTCGGGGCGATCTCATAGCGCGTCGTCGGTCGATCGGCGACGTTTCTCGCGCGATAGGCCCGTTCGACGATCGAACGCGAGACACCGTGCTTGCCGGCGAGTACGCCGACGGTCTCCTCCGGCGCGCCGGCTTCGGCGTGCGCCGTGATCGCCTCGACGATGGCTTCGGGAACGACGAGCGTCATGTCGGCGGATCCGAGAACGAACGGGCCATCCACGGTTCCGGCACGTCGAAGGATTCGGGATGCAAAAGCGACGCGAGCGTCTCCAGCGACTCGACGACGCGCGGGCCGGGTCGGTTCATCAGGTGGTGGCCGTCGACGGCGTAGACCCGGTTCATCCGGACGGCCCGGAGGCTCGACCACCCCGGTCGGTCGGTCAGGTACGCCCGATCTCCGAACGTCTGTTTGAGGTCGAACCCACACGGGGCGGCGACGAACACGTCCGGATCGTACTCGCGAACGTCCGCCCACTCTCTGGGCGTCGAGGCGTCGCCGGGGC
>LKMJ01005611.1_pt1 | contig 11834 bp, 13 predicted proteins | sample 643391 | NCBI WGS metagenome assembly LKMJ01 (sample SAMN04112250, study PRJNA286221) | soda lake metagenome | biome: soda lake; feature: Kulunda Steppe; material: water; isolation source: sample PL-Br10 brine of Picturesque Lake | place: Russia: Kulunda steppe | collected 2010-07
CACACACACACACACACACACACACCGCCCACGCCCCCCACAGCTGCACTCGCCACCACCGCCCTAAGCGGCTCAACACGTCCTTCCCTGGGCATGACATGGATGCACAAGGTGATGCACAGGCCCCCCCGCCCGTGCCAGCTGCCCCACTCACGTCCTCGCCCCTGCGCGCCGCGCCGATGCAGATCTGGCCGCTGTGCGTGAACTTGCAGGCGTTGCCGATGAGGTTGTGGAAGATCTGGATGATGCGGCCCATGTCGCCCAACACGTAAGGGATGTTGCTGGGCACCTGCACCACCAGCTTCACGCCGCGCTTGGTCTGCGTGCACGTGCACAAAGACACAAACGCGCGCACGCTTAGTGGGCGCTGCAGGAGGGGTGGTGGCGCTGAGGACACCTGCTGCCCTGGCGCGGAAGGCGGTATGTCTGGGTGTATGGTGGGGAGGCGCGCAAGGCAGAGGTGAGCAGTGTTTTGCATGGGGCATGCATGATGGGGGGAAACTGCCAGGGGCGCGGCTGGTGTGCATGGTAGGGGGCAAAGCAGTGGGTGCGGCAGCCCACGCTGCTGTCCCTCATGCACACGCCACACAGCCGCTCATGCATGCCCCAGGCCGCTGCTCTCAACTGTTCATCACTGCAGCTCACCAGGGGCGCAGTGAGCACCACCACAGCCACCACGATTCTGCGAATGTCCATGCAGGAACCTGCCACCCTCAACTGCTCATTGCTGCAGCTCACCAGGGGCGCGGTGAGCTCCACCACATCCTCCACAATCTTGTACAGGTTGACCTTCTCATGTTTGACTGCCAGCTTGCCCTTACGCATCGACGCTGCGTCCAGGATGTCGTTGACGAGGTTGAGCAGGCGGGAGCCGCTGGTCTTGATTGTGTTGATGGTCTTCAGCACCTGCGCGCATCGAGGTCATGTCCAGGGCACTGTTAACTGTGATGGACAGGCATGAGCTGCGGGTGGCTAATCAAGCTCATCGACTTCAGCACCTACCCGCCATGAAAACACGAGGCGCACATTGTTGCTCCTGCCAGCAATGGAAACGCCCCTCCTGTCTACCACACCGCTGGCCAGAGTAACGGCCAACACTGGTGCATCTGCTGTTCAGAGCCTTGGCAGCGGACAAGCCAATGCGTCCAGGTATTTAAGCCTTGATAGAAAGCAAGCAGGTGGCACAAGCGCCGCTGTCTGGTGATAAATCACACCTATGGGGCAAGCAATAAGCCCTCTCAGCCCCTGACCACCCACAAATCGGGGCAACACGACAGAACCCTGATACCAACAACCACACAGCGCCAGCACGGCTGTAAAAGACCCAGGCTGCGCGCGCACACACACACACACACACACACACACATACACACACGTGCATACGCAAGCGCCACCTTCTCATTGACGTCGCCACAGCTGCCGATGATGAGCGCATCGGACAGGCCGATGATGCCATTCAGGGGCGTGCGCAGCTCGTGACTCATGCTGCTCATGAACCGTTCCTTCTGCTCGACGAGCTCCTTCAGCTCATGGATGACCTTGATCCTGTGATTGAGTCAGCAAGCAGGTAGGTAGGTTGGCCATAAAACAGGGGGAGAGGGGCACCGCCCTTCCCTGGGTGGAATGGAGGTACATGAAGCTTGTGGTCAGGTGCCTGACGATGTTCCTGAAACTGCATCCAGGGGAGGGAGATGCCCCTCCCCTGTCTCATGACCAACTGGCACAATGTCCCCGCGATGAGGTCAACCAGGGCCAGCATAAGCGCATCATCCACATCATCCATTAGGTGTGTGCTTGATATGTCTAGATGGACCCTCCATGATCAAATCTTTGGTATGTCTGGGTGGACTCCTCTGTGATCAAATCCTCGATATGTCCGGATGGACCCATCTGCAATCAAATCCTTGACTGCCTCTGAGGTGTGATGTATTATGACCTGCAAGACAGATCACTGCTCCTTGTAGTGCTGAGTCTGCTTGTGTGCAGCACAAATGCTGAGCAGCAGACGAGCGTTGATGAGCTGAGGATTAAGAAAGATGATGGTGGCCCCGAGCTGCAGATCAAAAGCAATGTCTGGCAGCCCTGAGCTGCAGATTGTGTAAGCAGGCCAAAGTGCGGTGCAGCTGTATCAAGAGATTCCCTTGGTGGGCAGGTAAAGTGGGTGAATGGAACACAGAGGCACCACACGCGAGCTGTCGCATCCATGCTGGTGGGCAGGTAGGTGAGTGGAGGGAATAAAGAGAGACCGCACGCGAGCTGTCACATCCATGCTTGTCCTGCAGCAAGAGGCTCAGGTTTGATCGTGTCCGAAGGCTCGTGAGCAAGGTGCTCCTTGACCAAGTGGAGCCGTGGAAAGGATGACCTTGATGCAGAAAGCGCGCAGTCGGGTAAGCGAGTAGGTCAGTTGGCAACGCTCCCTGTTGGCCATGGCACGCACCTGTTTCCCTCCTCAACGATGCGCATGGTGATCAGCCGACGCTGCTCCAAGGTCAAGAAGTTGCCTTGTAGCAGGGACGAGCTGAACATGACCTGCAGGCACCGATTGCGAGCAAGAAGATGGTCAGGCCCGAGATGCGCAAGGGGGCAGGGAATGTGCAAACGACATATGTGCGCCTAGTAGGACAACTGATGCAGACGCGCCAGATTTGAAGGAGAGCAAGTTCAGTGCAGGCACCAGATGTGCAAAAGGGAGCATTCCAAAACAGTTACGCCATGCTGCATGACGGGTACCAGAGCGGTGGATTGCGAGGAAATATGAGGTGCAAGCCCATGCACCAGCGCACAAGCAGCCACAGCAGCAGCGCTTGCTGGCAGCACAACACCAGCCATGGCAGCTGTGCTAAGCCAGGCGTGTGGGCTTCTTCACTGAGCTGGCTGCCCTATCTGCAGTTGCCTCACGCAAACCACCCTCTGGTGCCACTCCCTCATGTAACCATGTCTAGGACGTCAAAGCACACAACACAGACCACACCCTCTGGCGCCTCTCCCTCACAACAACTTGCCTAGGATGTCAAAGTACACGACACAAACTACACCCTCTGGTGCCACTCCCTCATGTAACCTTGCCTTGGATGACAAAGTACACGACACAGACAACACCCTCTGACGCCTCTCCCTCCCATCACCTTGCCCAGGATGTCAAAGCACTCCATACAATCCACACTGTCTGCCGCAACCCCTGCGCATCACCTTGCCAAGGAAGTCAAAGCAGGTCCACATCCACTCCTCCTTTTCCAAGGCCATCGGGAAGGTGTGGGCGATGAACCAGATGGTGGGAAAGGAAAACCACAGGCCCTGCCAGTGCACGCGTGCATGGGAACACAAACATCATCACCACCCTGTGCTGGCATGTCTGGATTACTTGGAATGCAATGGACATTGTGCTGGCAGCAGGCAGGTTGGCCGATCCAGCGTGAACACAATGAGTGGGCTGCAGCTCCCACAGCTAGTTCCAAGCGAGCGGCACCAAAAAATCAGTGCCACACGAGGAGCGCCGCCTCAGAGCGGGACACTGCTGCTTATGGCCACAGCCCTCTCGCAGCTGCTGGTTGTGGTCACAGCTCTCCCACAGCGCGCACCAAGAAAGCGGCAAAAACAATCAGTGGCACACAACAAGCACCGCCACAGAGCGGGACATGGCAGCTGCTGGTTGTGGTCACAGCTCTCCCACAGCGCGCACCAGTGTGAACGCCCGCAGGATCTCCAGGCTCAGCCTCCCAGCATCATTCTGCGCTTCGTTCAGAGACCTGCATTGCAGCAGCAGCACATTCGCAGCCAGCAGCTTTGTTGTCGCAGCAATGGCACAGCCTTGCCTACACACCAGAGGACGCACCACCACTGATACTGCAGCGATGCCTCAGCTGCCAAACTGACTTACTCCTTTAGCGGCATTTCATAAATCATTTGACTTTTGAACTGTCGGGATGTCAAGAGTTGAGTTATGCTATGCTGCTTGGCCTAAAAGTCTCAGCGTGGATTTGACATATTGAGCGAGTGAGTCAAGATCACAATGCACTGGCAGAAACCCCAAGTGGATAGTCAGCAGGTGTATGATCCCCCCCCCAGTCTGAAAAATGCTAGCTCGTGCTTATGCTTGTTAAGGCATGTCCTTGTGTAGCTCTGTGCCGCCATGCGCTCGTCCCTGTGTCAGCCTTTTTTGCGTTTGCGTCAACAAAGCACTTTAAAACCAAAAGTGGTGCGACCCAAATCCTGGAGGGCGACGCCTCTTCAAAGCGCCAGCGCGCGTGCGTGCACACGCTGCAGGCACCAATCAAGCGGCGGCTTAATTCTCGCACATGCACACTTGCACATGCACACTCACGCTCTGAACATGCCCCAAAGAGTCTTCATGAGGTGCTGGAAGAGAAAACAGCACAGCGCGATTGCGCACGCTGCGCGTCAAAAGTGCAACATAGGCACGAGTGAGCAACGAGTGAGATTTCAAAGGGCCAAAGAAGCAGGTCAGCTTGATTGTGCACGTATCAAAAAAAGTGCAACATAGATGCGAGCGAGTCAAAGAGTGAGAGATACCAACAAGGCAAAGGAAGCAGCACGGCATGATGGCGTACGCTGCGTGTCAAAAGGTGCAAGCCCAGTAGGCGTGCGCAAGTAAAGTGACGGCAACAAGGCTTGGGGAGGGCATGGTGCCGCAGCAACAACAGGCCACACAGCAGGCCTTGCTGTGGCAAAAGGGGCAGACTTTTTTCTAATTGCCAGTTGGGGGGCAGCGCCAGGCCAAGCAAGCAGCGCCAGGCCGAGGAAGCAGCGCCAGGCCAAGGACGAAGCACTAGACCAGGCGCCCCTGGCTTTGCCGCACCTGATAGAACCCTATCTTGAGACAGGGTGCCGATCAAGCCGCTCACGATCATGACCACGTCACAAGCAATTGCCATGTACACCTGCGTCACAAAAGCAATGCCATGTACACCTGCATCACAAAAGCCATGTACACCTGCATGCCATGTACACCTGCGTCACAAAAGCAATGCGGGGCGCCAAGGATAGCCCGGTGCTGCAAGCTTCTCTGCCCGCCATGCGCTTTGCATGCCACTCAAGGCTGCACTCCCCTCTGCTCAACCAAGAAGCATGACATCTTTAGGATGGTTCAGCGGCAAACAAGGGCGTTTTTGGTACCGAGCGTTTAATCAAATGCAAAACAAAGGCACAAAAGACCTTAGTGTTTTTGTCACCAGCAAAGGCTGAGAGCACAGCTTAACAACAGTGTGCGGTATCATATGCTGCAACGGCCTTGAAGGATCCCGTTGACTGTTTTGCGAGAGGCATTGCCGCTGACGCATTATTAACAGCCAGCAAGAAGGGCGTCACATGTCCCTCACCTGCTTCCGGCTGTAATCAGAGATGATGCTCAGCAAGTACACCATGGCAGGCGTGGTGAACAACCACATCACCTGTAGGAAGATGAGGTGGGTCAGGGCAAAGATTGGCAAGGTTACATTGCCGGTCTTCTACACCACATCACGCAAAACGCAGAGCAGATAGGCATAAAACATGATTATGGGTAGGTGTATACTATGCAGACAATTCTTTAGCGCTACACAGCGCTACGTAGTGCCATAGCGCTATAACGCGATACATTTTAGGTGCTACAAGCTGGATTCACCTGCAGCATCCTAAACTTGACCATCAAACTCGACTGTCGGATGGGATATGGTCTGTACACCTCCCTTGCAAAGAGTGAAATAATTTTCATCTATTTGCGTTTTATGGCGTTGTGGTGTCCAGGTGCTATGCTTGGTGCACCTGTGCTCCCACTAAGGGCCAGGTGCCCCATGCACACCAACCTGTCTGTACCCCTGCACCTCCATTATGCCAGCTATCTGCCTGGATAAGTTACCCACATATGTTGCAGGCATGTGAACAAATGCGTGTCACAGCTTGTTTGGGCAAGTGTTTGTGCCCTTTTCACAGCCATGCAAGCGTGTGCAAGCACGTGTATATGCTTGCGTGTATACTCTCTGGCATGTGTAGGCATGCCAGCGTAGTTTGTGCGTTTGTTACTTTTGGGATACATATACGTATACATTGATGATACATGAGGCGAAGGGTTGTTCCAGTGGAGGAGAGACAAGAAGAGAGCTGCGCCGGCGAAGTTGCACCGCTTGTGATGCCATTCTCAGGCTGCACTTCGCTGCGCTTGGCGCTGCTTGCACCATTTTTGGCCTGAGCTCCAGCTACAGCTGCTGGCCTTGGTGTTTTGCGATGCTTGCCTGGGCAGCTGCCAGATTATCATAGCTGCAGATACTGTACTTGGTACACACTGGAAGCGCCTGGGGCTCTGTTGCCCAGGCCAGATGCAGGTTTAGTCCCAAACACAAAACGAAATTTGATGTTCAGAATGATAATTCAGGCCAACTCGTCACTCTAGGGGAGCCCCAAACGAGCAAACAAGCAAGATCCACAGACCACATCCTGGAAATTGAGCGTTACTAAGCATCATGCAGTGCTGAAAGCTAGTGCTGGCCCCTTAGCACGATGCATTTAATATGATGGCTCCTTTGCCTCAAGTCATAGCCTTTGCCTCAAGTCACAGCGAGCGACAAAGCAGGAGCCTGGTGCAGGAGTTCTTCTATGGAATGTTCCTGCAGGCACTCTGGGGCCTGCGCAACCTTGTGCACCTAGACACAGATGTCAAGCAGCACTGCTGCAGCTGTTTCTGTGCCTAAAGAACCTACGGAGCTTTTTGCGCCTCTGGATGGAGATGATCAATTTTGTTAATACTGGGGCAAAGGCGTGCATGCATGCACATGCATACAAGCATGCAAAAATACAAAAACACACGCACACAAGGGCACAGCCGCGCACCATGCGTATGAGGGGCGTCCCCACACCCCACGCATCGCGCATGATCGGGCCGTAGCCTTGCCACGCAAGGAAATCTGAGGAGGCCGCCAGCAGGTTGATGTAGCAAGCCACAAGCGCCAACTGCAGTTAAGATCAAAATTTTGCTCGGATGGCTGTGGTTTGGAGCGGATGGGCCGCACAGGCCATTTGTGCAACATAGAGGGGAGCAAGCATAAGGCAGTGTGAGCTCTTGAGAGGCCTTGAGCGTCGTGTGCTCAGTAGGCACAGGCGGAAAGATGGAACACTGCCTGTACATGTATGTGCACACAGGCGCCCCCCCACGAGCCATGAGCGTGACCAAGCCCATGAGCTGTACGGATATGGCCATGAGGTCATGCACAGCAGCAGAGGTGCATTTAGCAAGTGATCCTGGATCAGGCGGCAGTATCAGGCAGGGTCATGACGGGCCTCAAAGGATCAGGCAGCAGTACCAGGCAGGGTCATGACAGGGCCTCAAAGGAGCAAGTAGTCGGCTTCAAAAGGCCGTGAATGGCACGGAGTGGGGCGCGTCACGGCAGTGCTCACACAGTTGGGCGCTGCCTACTGCACCAGGAGCAGGTCCCTGAGCCATAGGCACCGCCAATCACTGGCTACTCCTCGCAAACGTGCGCACTTGTGCTTGGGCACTGTAGGCGCACCTGGAACTTGACAGACTCCCGCTCGAACATAAGGGTAAGGAAATTCAGGCCAAAGGCTGTACTGAAGGCCACCATAGGTACTTGGTAAGCCTCCTTGGGCACAGTCTACAAAAGTGCCAGGGGTGCAAAAAGTTAATGCAGGACAGCATGTCAGTACATCCATGTCAGCTTGGTCGCATGCACAAGCAGGTTCAGCTGAGCAGGCAGGGATGCAAGCATGCAAGCATGTCCAAGCGCATCAGCGTCCCAGTTGCGCATGCGCACTGTATGCAGCATGCACCTGTGATTCTGTCTAGCAGGCATCCTCTGGGCCTGCACTCTGGATGCGGCCGCGACCGCATAGTGTGCGCGGCGGGGACGCTGCGCCTGGAGCAAATTGCACTCACCCTGGCATACTCTTGAGACAAATCCTCATCTCCAATGTTGGAATTGCACAGCAGGTACACGATTATGGCATAGCTCCAGGCCCCCAGCCTGCAGCAGTGATTGTGGTGGTGAGGGCTCAGTTAAAGCATGTGCATCCCTTCACTGGGTCTGCTGCCTAATTAGCTTTTACCAATTCAACCAGGCGAATGCTCACACGGGAAGTGCACCAAGGCAGACCTCTCTTCTCACCCGACGAAAGCAACTGCGAAAGAAACGCGGGAGGTCCGCTGCGACACCACCCGCGCAAACTCCTCCGCTGTAAGCTCCGGAGACCGCAATTTTGCCTCATCAGCAGCACTCAGCTGCTTCTGTTCACCCGTAGAAGAGGCAGTAGGGGCCATAGAGCCCTCTTCAGCGACAACCATAGTCTTAATCAGCACGCGTCGAAGGAGCTCATTTTTTCATTTTCTTTTTTAAGTACATGCTAGGATGTACAACTAGGATGTCCACCACTAGGATGTCCACCACAACTAATATTCTTCATTGCTCTTAGATCATACAGTTGAAGAAAATTTGTTTCATGATGATCAACAGCTCGCTCCAACAACAGCGTGTCTCACGCTCGCTAACGGCTCAGCGCAGCCACCGGCGCTTCGTCGTGAGCAGGCCAGTTGCAGTCCGTGTTCAAACTAATGAGGTGGGATGGACTGGGAGGGGGCTCCCTGCTTCTGTTGCATCACTGATGGCAGTTCTGGCCAGCCAGAATCTCAAAGCACCACATACTGCGTGCACTGAGTGCAGGAGTCTACACCTGCACCTCCTCAGGACCCCAGTGCCTGCAGCATGTGTGGTGCCCCACTCAGTGAGAAGCAATCCGGGTAAGCAGGTGCCTAGAGTGGCGCGCAAGCGTTGTAGCCAGTATCTCAAGTATCTGGGGGTGTCTGCTTGGTAGTAGGGGATGTCTTCCAGGCAGCAGTTTAAACTGAAGTAACTACTTCTGTACCATGCTAAAGAGTTGTACAGAAGTCATGCAGGCCATGTGTCATCTGGCCAGGAAATTTTGGAGGTAGTGAAGTGAGGCCTGTCCTTTGGCTTTCGAAGGAGGCTTCGTATCGTGTGCTAACAAGAGCACATGGGTCAAATAAACAGCATTGAGCATCAAGTGTAGTTTGGCATACGAGCAGAATCTTGGTCAGCCAGGACAATGCAGTCATGGCCATCAGGGCTGAGTTGTGCCAAGGCTGCTCCTCTTTGTCAGACGCTTATTTTCTGGTTCAGTCATTGTCACAAGCTGGACACTTCTCCCTCCCTCTCTTGCATATTTTTAAAGCTCTTTGTTTGATGTTGTGGAAGACAAAATAAAGGGCTCACCAGTCTGTTGCTGGGTCCGGGACTTCACTGTTGTCCAGCCAGAACCTTGTTGCTGAGAGTCTGTGAGCGGGTATGCGCAGAGGACATGAATGGCGTTTGTGGTCGTTCAGGAGAAATTTCAGTCTATTCATCATGCTTCCTAAGTATGATGTCAGGGCTGGCCGTTGGGCAGGTCATGCAGAGCTGAATGGATTGCATGGCGCCTGGCTGCGCAGGTGCGATGGCGAGGGCCGCATGGTGGGTGGACTCAGTGCAGTGCCTGGCTTTGGCTGGTGGCCCATCAAGGCCTATCGGCCCTGCCCAGAGCTGGACAAGAGGGGCGTTGATTATGTTAGGTGGGTGCGAGCAATTGTGGCTTGGTGTGTGAGGTGGGCTCAGGTGGGTACAGGTGGTTGCTTGTGGTTATGGTCTTCAGGCCTCGGACTTGACAACTAAGTCGATGACTGTTTAGGGTGGGGTGGGCCTGCCAACATAGTTTCGGGGCTTGGGATTTTGAGCAGAGGTGTTGAGCCTAAACGAGCACATGCTGTGTAAAACAAGGTGCTGACTGAGAAGAGCGCAGAGAGCTCTATAACTCCTACTTCAAGCAAAATGCATCAAAAGGTGCTTGTGATTTGGTTTTCATCACCAACACCTTTTGAGCATGCGAGTTCTGTCAGATAGATGGGCAGTGAAGAGACTGGGGAAGGTGAAGGCTCAAGAGCTATTTCTTGCCCGTTAGCTGGGGTGTGGGCTGGGCGATAAGGGAGGGGGTTGCAATTTGAGTTGGTGTCTGCCTCACAGATTGGGGGTGGTTGCTCAAATCCATTTGCACTTTAACCGCCAACATGTGCCCGCGTTTGCCTGCAGGAAAGGGCAAGCGCTCAACGATGTTATGTTTGGAGGAGGCAGCCTGGGTAAGGAAGGAGGGGAGTCCTTTCAGCGCATGAAGGAGCAGGCAGACCGTGGGCTGGACATTGAGTAAGACCTGAGCAGGGCGTACGGTAAGAGAAGGCAGGCTGCAGGCTGGACAGGAATCCAGGGCAGGCAGACTGTGTGGGCCGGACAATGAGTAAAGGGCATGCTAGGACGCAAACCAGCACAACTTGATCGTCATGAGGGAAGTGGCTAGAGGACAAAGCTGCACCTGGCAGCAAGGGGGTTGCATTGTTGCTGGGGTCGAAGTGTTGCTCCTGAACTGCGCCTTTGCCTTCCACCCCACGAGCAGTGATGCAAGATGGATTAGTGCTCCAAGGCCCAGGGCCTGATTACATTGGCCTGAGCTCAGGTCTGCAGCGTCCCCTGAATGTGGGGGTTGTTAGGCAAAGGCCTCTGCATGGATACCTTTGCTTTCTGGAATAAACGTTATTTTTTGGTTGCACATTGTTACTTTTGATTACTAATGCGCATTTGAGCCATGACCTTGGTGCTGAGCTTTTTAGAGTGGGTTTGTTGTTTTCCTTGTGTATAATTGACATGCTACTGCTTACCTTAGTGGTTCGGGTAAGTTAGTGTTAAACGCCAGCCTGGTGATTAGGCGGATTGGTGTATGGCTGGTCAACACCAGCCAAACAATAGTCCACAATGTCTGAAGTAAATATCTAAATTATTTTGTCGCTGTTGGGTCATTTCCTTTTAAATGCCAAGCAACGAAGAGAAGGATGGAAAAGGATGTCGAAGGCAAACGCCAAAAGTGCGTGGTGAAGAATTACTCCCTCATGAAGTGAGAATCAGTATTTTGCGCTTAATGGGCTGGGTGAAATGACCTAAAACGAAAGAAGTTTGTACATGGGCAGGGTTAAACAGAAGATGGGAATGCTTTGCCTGTCACAACTCTGTCGCCCGACCTCAGGACCTCTGAGAAAGTCTTACTTTCGAGAGTCTCTGGACATTAGGTCAGAGCATGAGCTCGATGAGGTCAAATAGCACCCCACCTTGGATCCCCAAAAAACTATGAAGGACAGAGTAAGGTAACATAGCTGAAGTTGCTGATTGGGGTAATTTAGGCTGAAGCCTGCAACCAGAACGCTATAAGAACCTCAGACTGGAAAGGACTCTTTCGGAAAGGAAGACAAAATAAGCAAAATAAGAGAACAAAAGTCCAGATGGAGGTATCCGTGCAGATTTGTGCAAGAAAGAAAGATAAAAGAAAGGAAAAAGTGCATTTAATTGTCACGCCAGATTTGTGCAGTGCAAGATTTATGCTGCATTGTGAGCCGGAGGTTGGTTGAGTTAATTGGAGGAGTATGTGATCCCTTGCTCAGGTCAGCCATAGCTGTATTTGAGCATGTCAAAGGCGAACTCACAGTAATACCTTGTTTGCTCCTAGCGACCTTGTAACATGTACGCCAGGGAGTAGACCCTTCTAGCCCTTGGGGGGCAACAGGCGTGGCAGCGCCCATTCAGTCCAGTCCAGTCCAGTCCAGTCCAGTCCAGTCCGTCCAGTGTGAGTGCATTCGATAGCAGCTGCATGCAGCGCTGACCTTGTTAAGTTGCAGGCCGAAGAGAGAGAGAACGTGTAGGGAAGGATAAGGGTATCAGAGGCTCCTCAGTCTCATCGCGGGCAACCTGTTGTCTGCTTGGTGTACACTGTCGCTGTCAGCAGCCAGTCCACACACC
>LKMJ01005613.1_pt1 | contig 11832 bp, 16 predicted proteins | sample 643391 | NCBI WGS metagenome assembly LKMJ01 (sample SAMN04112250, study PRJNA286221) | soda lake metagenome | biome: soda lake; feature: Kulunda Steppe; material: water; isolation source: sample PL-Br10 brine of Picturesque Lake | place: Russia: Kulunda steppe | collected 2010-07
ATGTGTGGAGCACAAGCCGGTCGCCCAAGCGTCGCGTCCGCAACCACCTATCTCCCCTCCCACCCTGCACCTACCTATTTCCCCTCCCACCCTGCACCTACCTATTTCCCCTCCCACCCTGCAGCCAACGAAGGGCATGTTTGGTACCTGCAAGCATGTCATGGAAAGGCGAGCCTGAGCAACATGGAGCCCCCAGCTCAGCAGCATGGCTTTGTGGAGAAGAGTGCACTGCACGTCACAAACCTCAATGTGACTGGGTTTGGATTGTGGCCAGCGTCTAAGTGACGTGGCTAGAACTAGGATGTGACGATGTCCCTTGTAATGGAACGGACTTTCTCCCCTCGACCCCTCAAACAGCCTGAGCGTCGATGCACTGGAAAGCTTCAGCAAACTGAAGCCTTACCGCCCGTGCTACGAGATCGGCTTCCCTGCATCCACTTCCTCCGTAGAGGTCAGCACCCCGCGAAACACAGCCAAATGCGACGAGGGCTGAGCCTGCGCTGCATGCTCCGGCATCCTGGATGTGCCAAAAAATAAAGCAAGCACCCTTGAGCCTTGCGGCTCTAAGAGCCGTGAGCATGCCACCACCAACCACATCCAGTACTGCTGGTACTGCTGGACGCAATGGATGCACTGGAAATTGATGAGGATTGGCCACGAGCATCACAAAAGCAGATGGTGCGCCTCACCCTTGCGCTCATCTGTGCATGCCAATAGTGGCTAGGATCATGTGTGGCACAGGCAACACAGGCACGCTGTAACACCTGCGTGCAAAAGCCCAACCAAAGAGGGGGAGAGGCATGAGCAACACAAATCGTCCTGGGAGCCACCCGCACGGCCTTAGTGGGCATGGCAAGCAGCTTGCTTCCTGCATTCTGATCAGTGCATGCCTGACCAAAACGTAATGTGTTACCGGGAGGTCCTCGAGCAATTGAAGGCGACATGCCTCAGGGTTGATCGACACAAACTGCATGTTGAGCACATTGTACTTTAAGAACCTGCAAGCACACACACCATTTCAGCAGCTTGCAACGCAAGCAGTGGAAATTCCATGGCCAGCTGTTTGCTCGTGCGTCCACACTACCTTGGTCGTGTGTTCACACTACCTTAGGAGTGCATTGATAGCCCATTGCCCCTTGCAAATGTCACACAGCCACAACTCTTTTGCCTACCCTTCAAGTTGCTCGATCAAACTTGCATCTGCAAGGATGGTGGGCGTTGTTAGCCAGCCCTGCTCGTCTGGCGGTAGGAACTGCTCGCCTGTGTGCAGGATTAAGATAGTCAACGCTTGACCTGCAGATACAGAGGGCAGACATGGCATTAGTAGTAGAGGCGCAAAAGCCTAACATGCACCGGGGACCTCCTCAGACGCTGGGGAGAAACGTCTGGGAACAAAAAAGCTCTTGACATGGCTATTCAATCAAGTGCTTGATGTCAGCTCCCTTCCGACATCTCCAAGCTTTGGGCTTTAATTGGTCTCCATGCCACAGACCTGCCCCACCTGAGTCTAGTTTGATGCCAGCCAGCGTATCCAGTATTCCTCAACAAGTTTAAAACGAATCACCATTGATATCATCAGCCTGATTTGCTGAACATCTCCACCGGCATGCCCAGTAGGCAAACGCCACAATTGCATCCTCAAGCTACATTCACCATATCCCTGTAGCACCTTCCCCCAAGGAGCACTGAAATGTGCATACCAGCACTGATCATCGGCCATCCTCAGCCGCAGCGGCTCAGAATCCTTCCCTCCAATGAGCCAATTCAATCAATTTTATAAAAAAGGGATCTCGCCCTTACCTGACCTCATGAGCTCAAGGGAATACTGATCTCCAGCATCTGCAGGCCATATGAGGCTAGAAACAATTGGTCTGCTTCTTGAAGTTTATTGCCTTCTTGGGCCCAGTCACTGGCGCAACCTGCATGTGCACAAAATAACAGGTGTCCATGTGCTCATGGAGCGTTGAAGCAAGGAGGACTCCTGAACCACAAGGTACTCAATGTGGGGAGATAGACGGGCTGTGGAGGACATACGGTGGGGAAAAAGAGGGATGCGGCAGCATCCAGGCACATTTCTGTAGCCATGTCTTGAGAATCTCAAGTTGAGATCCAGCCTGGGTGAGCAACAAGTAACCCAAAACAAAGCCATCTTCCAGGATACTCCAGGTACAGCCAGTACATCAGCAGGAGCATGCACTGGAATGCTAACGAGTAAACGAAGGAGCCAAAAGTTTACAAGGTTACACCTGGATGGTCCAATGCGAAGAGGAAAGAACACACCAATCTCCTACTTCCTTAGCATCATCAAAAAGTAAACCACTGTTAGCCGCATGTGGTGCAATCAAAGCATGACCTGGCATGCGCTCTTCCATATCTGTCTTCAGAAGTGCTTGCACAAGGCGCGGTTTGTGCAGTAATAATGTTTGGGCCTCAAAGCAATATGCCCAGAGGACTCTACCCTTTCACTCCAAGTATGGACATGGGCCTGTTGGTGCACAAAGCCAGTGCAGAAATGGTGCTCCTAACCATGTGGCACTGATGTGCTTGCAAGCAATATCTGTCAAAAAGATCATTACTTGTGCAGCTGCAAGTTCTTGAACTGTGAACTTTCAAAATGATCGGACGTGCTTGTAGGCACACACTGTCAACATGTTTGCGCTGACACCTGCAACACCTGCAAGTGCAGTTGGCAAACAGTCTAACTGTACAATACCAATTGCCTACCCTTACCTTCCCCACCCATTATTTTGAAGACGAGCCTATGACTGTCATGATGTAAGTTGGCGCATCTGTAGACTTGGGCACCCTATTAGGTTTTGAGTGAACAATGGTGAAAAATGGAACGTCAAAGCGCAGCGGTCGGTGGAGCTTGCGTCGGGCTCACAGGTGTGCGCTACAAATGAAGGACAGAAACAAGAAAACTCAGGGACTCTTCAAGCCAAGGCCGCAGACCACATGTGCTCTATTCAAACCAGCCATGTGTGGTAGATAGCAACCACAGCGCAGAGGCCAGTGTGCCTGCTTGGCAGGAGACCAGTGCAGACGCGGGCTGGTGTTCTTCCCAGGGCGCCAGTGGGAGGAGACCAAGCCTGGATGTTTCACAGGAACTGCGCAGGTGACCTGTGCAGGTGCAGGGCGTGCTCCTGTTGCTGAGTTCCACCCACTTTTTCCGGCCCAAAGCCAAAGCAGGTCAGCGCGGCTGCCCGGCAAGCTGGCGGACTTGGAAGGGGTCTGGCTAATGGCCTGGTGGAATCTTCAGGTGTGCAATTGGTAGGGTGGTTGGGAGCTGATGCTGGGGCTGGGACTGCTGGAAAGGCAGCGCAAGCTCCAGCGTCTTGCCTGGTCCTTGCCGCAGCACTAGTATTGCCAGCACCAGCCCGGGGGGAGGCTGCCAGGCCCACAAACGAAGCTTTTTTCAGGGACTTGGCTGTCGTAGGCGGCATGCCAGAGGCCTGGGTTGCGCCCGGCGAGAAAAAGCAGTCCTGCAAGCATATGGGCGCGACCACTGAACGCAACAGAAACCGACGCAGACCCAATCAACACACTCGCCCCCACAGCCCTGCTGCTGACACCCTGCCGCAGCAAACGCGCTGCAGCCAACAGCACAGCCGTACACACTAAGGCTGAAGTGCGCTTGCTAGCTTTCCTGTGAACTCCCTGCTGCAGCCCCACAGCGCGCGGCTTCAGCAGCACCTGTTCACATTACTGCCCTTCTTACTTTGTGCACTCCTTAACCCAGGCTTACAGAGGGCACAGCTTCAACAGCACCCAGCCACAAACACTGGCGGACATCAAATTGATACCTTGTGGGACAGTACGGAGGCCTACGCTGAGTAACTGGTGGTTGGTCGGTGGTTGGCACAGGCCCCCTGCTTATGGGCTCTTTCAGATTCACGTGTGCTTATCCGCAGAAAGCAAGCACAATCACAACACGTCCAAACAAGTCTGGCAGGATTCTGGACGCACTCCTCCGCACCAACGCAAGTGTGCCTCTCCAACACACTTGCCACGGGCCTTTGTGACGCCAGCTCACCTGCAAACTTACGAAGCCACCAGCGACAGGGACCTTGCCCTACACGCACCATTCACGCAACACAATGTGCACTTTTCAAAGGTCGAGTGCGAGGGCACTCTGTGTTTAGCAGGTGCACATGACACATGCCTGCAGGTGCACGTGTGGAGCTGCTGGCACGTGCGCTTGCATAGTACCTCCCCTTACCCCCCCTTCCGCCGGCGCATACATGCTTTGGGGTCAAATCATACTGACATGCGATGGTTTATACAGATGCTTGGCGAGCCAATGTGCCCTGTTCAAAGTGGGGGCGTGGCTCTGAGGTCGCACCACGCCCTCACACATTCGCCCACAGGACCTAAAACTTCAGTGCAGCCATTCACAAGGAGCCCATGCATGGCAGGGCCTAGAAGGATAGGGCGTGCGCAGCATGTAGTACAAAAGGCAGACACGGCGCCCTGCAGCAGCGGGCTCCCTGGGCAACGGGCAGCCTGACCTGTGCTCTCAGCAAGTCTCTGCCTTTCCACACACACAAGCGCTTGCGCTGCAGGCACACACAAGCGCATGCGCTGCAGGCACACACAAGTGCATGCGCTGCAGGCACACACAAGCGCATGCGCTGCAGGCACACACAAGCGCATGCGCTGCAGGCACACACAAGCGCATGCGCTGCAGGCACACACAAGCGCATGCGCTGCAGGCACACACAAGCGCATGCACTGCAGGCACACACAAGCGCATGCACTGCAGGCACACACAAAAACGCTGCTGCACCTTCCAGTGCGCCCCAATCCATTTGACCAGCTCGATGCTTGGGTTGTCTGGTAGATCGCTTTCCACTCCATAGGCCTCAGTCTCACTGACGAGCAGCCAGACACATGAGGGTGGGAGCAGGGTGCCTGCAACCGAGCCACAGCAGTGCCTCCCTGCCTGATGCAAAGCAAATGTATAAAGAGCACGTTGGTTTCATTTGGTTAAGCAGAAAATTCAGGCATTGACAGCGCCGGCGGTACACTACTGCCCTTCCTGTTGCAGGCAATGATCCCAGTTGCAGCAGGGGGGCTCCTCCACGAGGCCACGACTCAATGTCTGGAAGGGCGGTATAGCACAGCTTCCCCCACCGCTTGATCAAAGCATGGTGCTTTTGCGTATGGATGCGGGGCGCGTGCACGTGGTTGAGCGAGCACACTTCTTGTGGTCATGTGCATGAAAGAGCATGCACAAGCGAGCACACAAGCGTGCACGCTCGTGTTGCTGGTCTGTCGTACTTGTGCAGCGCGTGAGCACCCAGAACAGCACACCAGGGGGGTCAACGTGAGTTGAGCACAGGGCAGCGCACCAGGGGTGGGGGGTGTCTGAGCAACAGGTGTCGTGCTGGGGAGAGTGAAGCACAGGGCGGCACACCAAGGGAGGGCCCTGGCAGGGGGGTGCGACAGGCACAACACGGGGCGGCACGCTCCGCCCACCAGGGCGCATGAGGAGCACACACCTGGGCCCACGGCCAGGGTGGACGTCCTCAGCTGGAGCTCATCCACAGTGGACACGCCTGGCTCGGCACTGGGGGGGCCCTGTGCCGGCCTCTCTGGGCAGGCGGAGCTGCTTGGGCCAGCTGGGCTTGCACGCAGGCCTCGGCAGAAGGAGTCCACTGCATCCCTGGAGCCCCCCTGATACAGCACACACACATGCATACAAACAATCACACACGCATGCACACACAACATACACGCACGCATGCACACACACATGCGCGCACACACGCACACACACGCACACACACGCGCGTACACGCAAGCACACACACACGCGTACACACACACGCACACACACAGGGGTAGGAAGCAAGGGACGAGCTGGGCCAGGCGGGTCAGCAGCGTGGCAAGGTGGAGCGCACGAGTGGGCTGCAAGCACTGTGGTGGCGCGGCGGTGGCACACGCACAGCATGGAATGCCCGCAACTGCTTTTGCTCCGTTGAGGCGAGCGCAAAGGGGGATGTCAAGGTGGCGGTGGTGAGCAGTGTGTGCGCAGGCACCCCAGCACGCAGGCACCCCAGCACACAAGTGCCTCTGCACGCAGGCAGGCACCCCAGCGCGCAGGCAGGCGCCTCTGCACGCAGGCACCCCAGCACGCAAACGCTTCCCCACGCATGCACCCCAGCATACAGGCACCTCCGCACACAGGCACCCCAGCACGAAGGCACCCCAGCACACAAGCGTCTCAGCACGTAGGGGTTTGTCCTTGTGCAGGCATCCCACCCCCAACACACAGACAAACACCTTGCACGCAGGCACCCACCCTCGCTCAAAAGCACCCCCCCCCCTGTGCAGGCCCATTCCCGTGTGCGTGCACCCCAGCACGCCCGCCCTACCGGGGTGTGGATGAAGAGGCGGACATCGGCGCCGGTCACGCGGCCTAGGAGGACGGCCACCGCCTTCCCTCCTGTGTGTGCGGGCTCCAGCTCGCAGCCTTTGCCGCGGGCTTCCAGGCCCAACACGCACTCCGTCATGCAGCCCAGCACCGCTGTTTCCTGCGCAGCGCGCACCCACAGGGCATGGCACGGCGTCGCAGGGGCTCCTATATGGTCAGCCCCACTAACACGCCCCGCACCTGGGCTTTGCCCCACCTGCTGCCTGGAACCCCAGAGGCAGGGGGCGCCCAGCGCCTGGGCTGGCAATGGCTGCCCGGGGCAGCAGTCCATGTGCCTGCATGAGTTCTGAGACCTGCAACAGCCGTCCCTGAAAATGCAAGAGGCTGTGCTCTGCTGCAGCAGAAGGGGGATAGCAGCAGTAGCAGCAGCAGCAGGGCAATCTCCTGTTTGTATGAACCTGACACCACACTCACTTGGCCCACACCTGCCAGGCCATGGGCTTCAGCTAAGCTGCCCTCGTCCGGCGGCTATGTAACCTATCCTATCCTTCGCCCAAACCTGCCGATGCAGGGTCTGAGGCAACAGACGCACAGGCACGAGTCCGCACAGGGACAACTGCGTGCGCCTGCGGGCATGAGCGGCACACCTCCACTCCCAGAAGCATAGCACTGCCAGCGCCCCTGCCTCTCTCAGCCGTACCTGAGGCAGGCGCCTGCGGATGGCAGGCAGCACGCGCCCGCGGTCCTTTTGGGGGTACCCAGTCACAAACACAAGCGCAAAATCGATCGTGGTGCCGGTGATACCGGCCAAGGCTCTGTCGATGGCTTCCGCCACCGCGCTGGCCACCGCCGGGTACGGCGTGGAGGTGGTAGCGGAGCTATAGATGGAGCGGCCGTGCCCGCAGGCGGCAGCCAGGTCTCTTAGCCGCCGGCAGCATGTGCCCACCCTTGCGCAGCCCTTGGCCCCCGTGCCTGACAGTATCTGTGGGAGGGTGGGCACGGCAGCATGCGCCAGGATGAGCAGGCGCCAAACAGGGCCCATGCTTATGAGGGGAGTGCATGTGCTGTGCAGACAGACTCAAGGTATACTGTGCAGAATGACTATGAGTGCACTGCACCGGATGTGCCTTTTCAGACCCTGGCTGGCTTGACTCAGGCCTGACTTATATGATCCGGACCCAGCTGATCTCCACCCCGGCCCAAGCCTGAGTTGGGTTACCAAGGATGAGCTGATCTCCTGACATCGCACACTGGCAAGAACAACTGATCTGGGGTGGGCTCCGAGCCCCTTCCACCAGCCATTAGTCAGCACGTCCATGCCTCGAGGCGTGACGTGGCTATCTGAGAATGCCAGTGTGTGGCAGGGAGCCAGCTGCAACAGGACTAGGCCTCAGGCAAGTCTCGCGCATTTTGTGCAGCAGGACAAGGCCTCTGGTAAGTCTCTCACCTGTTCTATTGCAACAGGACATGCCAGGAAGAGACATGCCAGGAATATTTTACTTGAATTGTATGCAGCTGGCATGCAGGGACATACACGTGTACACGCGAAAAAACAAACACACGTGAACACATGTGAACATAGGCGCATAGACGCGCACGCACGCACGTACGCATACACACTCACACATGACATGTGTACACGAGAGACACACCCACATACATGACATTTGCATGTGCAAACACATACACGTACATACACACAACGAACGTACACACACACACACACACACACACACGCATGCACAGACACATACACACAACACATATACACACACGTACAAACTTACTTTGAGTAAGAGGTCATCTGGCACATCCAGCAACATCTGAACGTGAAAAAAGGAGTCAACACAAAGCCAGAGCTGTTTTTACATCATTTAACTAATTTGTCGTCGCATTCTAGGGGGAAATGCCAAATCCAGGCGCAGCACAACGCCGTCTGAAGGGCTTGAAGGGTGCGTACAACGTCGTCTCCGCGCCTGAGCATGTCCCTTGCTTTTGTCGCACTGTTACTTAGTGGGAGGTGCCGGTTTGGTTGCCCTGTTGCGTCCGCTCACTTTGTACGCACTCGTACTCTGCACAGGCCCGCCCCCCTGGGCGCCAAAGCCCCCACATCATTCGCAGCAGCAGCAGCAGCAGCCGGAGGAGGACTACTGGAGTGAGGATGCATCGGGGAGCGACTCAGAAAACGAAGGCACAGAAGACTACAAGAAGGGTGAGCGCCTCTCTGTCTGGAGAGTGTGGAAAACTCCAGCTTGGAAACGCCCCAGCACAATCCACCTGCTCCCATTCCTGACATTCATTCATGCAAGCAACTGAGCTCCCTGATGTGCAACGAACCATCATGCTGGGGCACGACGGCCCACTTGCATGCACCTTTTCCCTGCTGCAGGCGGATACCACCCTGTACAGATTGGAGACAAGTTCAAAGGTGGCGTGTACACCGTGCTGCGCAAGCTGGGATGGGGTCACTTCTCCACTGTGTGGCTAGTGGTCAATAATGACACGGGGGCCTACGGTGCCATGAAGGTGAGACAGTCATGCACCCCGCCACTTATGTCTGATGCTCGCGTTGACCTTGCTCAGTCAACAGTTGTGGAAGCAAGTTCGCAGCTCATCCGCCTTTTCGTTGAAAGCCTGCAACCCTCTTTTTACACCTTTTCTCTATCCCAGCTGTCTGTCTGCGAGGCATGTGCCAGCATGTGCATGTGGCAAGCATGCAGTTACAAACCTGCCTGCAACCCTCCGGAGGTTCCAGGTGTGCAGACGCCCAGCTGGTAGACTGGTTTCTGGTGTGTTTCAGCCTAGCAATGTCCACTGCCTCAGATGGCTGCATGCACCTGCTGCCACATGCAGGTGCAAAAGAGCGCCAAGCACTACACAGAAGCCGCCCGCGACGAGATAATCCTCTTGGCACAGATCAGCAAGGGGGACCCCGAGAACTGCAAGGACTGTGTGCGCCTGCTTGACAGTTTCGACCACACGGGTCCCAACGGGAGACACGTGTGCATGGTGTTTGATGTGAGTGCATGGTGTTTGATGTGAATGACAAGCTGGGCGGGGACGCTCGTGGTTGGGGCAGCGCATGCAGGGTCCAGAGTACCAGGGCTGCTGCTGCATGCATGCCTGCTGCATGATGTCGCGCCTGCGTCATGTGAGAACCAGCACAGCACCCGCAGCTGTGCTGTGAGGCCCTGCCCGCTAGTGCATGCCACATGCTTCGCAAGCGCATGGGCGCTTGGGGGCCTGCGCTGCCAAGCATTGCTGCAGCCCATGTTTGGTGTGGTGATGCACGCAGCCCTCCCTGTCAGCACCCTCGTGCACCCTGGGCAGCACCCCCTCCTGCCAATGGCATGCTCTGGTGGCTACGGCACGCCCCCCTGCCCACTGCCGCGTGCGTTGACGCACGCCCGCAGGTCTTGGGCGACAACCTGCTGGCGCTCATCAAATTCTACGACTACAAGGGCATCCCCATCCCCATCGTCCGAAACCTCACACGCCACATCCTCGTGGGCCTGGACTACCTGCACAGGTGCGAGGCCAGCTGTGGGGCTGAGCCTGTGTGTGCATGCGCGCGTGTGCGTTCGCGCGTGCCTGCGTGCGTTCGTGTGTGCGCGTGTGCGCGTGCCTGTGTGTGGACATGCGCGCATGTTTGCATGTGTGCGTGCATGTGTGTGCGTACGTATACGTGCTTGCGCGTGTGTGTTCATGCGTGCATGTGTGCATGTGTGCGTGTATGTGCGCCTGCCCCACCGTGCCTGGCAGTTTAAACTCACCTGCAGCGGTGCCATGCATGTTCCTGCTGTCCTTTTTACCCTGCGTGCTTCTGATGGCCTCATCGCCCGCCCCCCACATCTGTGGTATCCCACTGTGGGTGAGATGTCAGGCGGTGAGATGCCAGTCAGAAAGATGCCAGTCAGTAAGATGCCAGTCAGAAAGATGCCAGTCAGAAAGATGCCAGTCAGAAAGATGCCAGTCAGTAAGATGCCAGTCAGTAAGATGCCACAGTCAGTAAGATGCCAGTCAGTAAGATGCCAGTCAGAAAGATGCCAGTCAGAAAGATGCCAGTCAGAAAGATGCCAGTCAGAAAGATGCCACAGTCGATGTCGCGCAATGAATCAGAACATGTGCCCTCGGAGCTCCTGAGCTGAGGCTCCCAGCCTGGATAATCCGCAATCAAAGACTCAGGTCGGGGGGCGGGGGCGGTACCTAGCTTGCGCGCATGGCGCGAGCACGCCCTGTGCCTCAGCATGCAAGCATGCAGGTGCCGGCCCATTGCTAACGCCCACGCTGGGGCACGGCCCCTGCCTGGTGCAGGGGAGCAAACTGCCTGATTTTAAACTCATGCAGCCCAGCGAGCTGCTCTTGTGCTCCCAGCCTGACTTGTGGTCCTGTGTCGCAAACCCCCTTGGCCGCACACTGTGCTGCACCTCGCCGCAGGGAGCTCCAGATCATCCACACCGACCTTAAGCCAGAGAACGTCATGCTGTGCCAGCCGCTGCACGATCGCACCTGGGTGCTGCCAGACCCCGCGGAGTTGGCGGCGGCGGCCGCGCAGCGCAAGCAGCAGCAGGCGGGCGCCAGCAAGTGCGTAGGGATGCCAGGAAACCTTGGACGCGCGCACCGCACACTCCGCGGCACATTGGCGTACAAATGGGCAAATGTGCTGTGCATGCATAGTGTTGTCTGTTGTCAGCAGCCCTTAAGTGATTGCTCGTTGGGCAGCGCTGGGGAATGCAGGCCCGGCTCTGGTGGATGGATCCTTACCGCGGACCTATCGTTCCTATGGTATCCGCCCTATCCCTCCTACATCGCAAGTCCTACACGACGCACCCTTTGCCCCTTGTGGGCATGGAGGTCTATAATGGGCCCCAACTCAACCTTAGCAAACTTATTATTTACAACTTAATGTAAATGATAAGTTTCCGAGAGGTCTTTCATATGATAGGTCTCTCTGAAACTTATCATTTACAAACGGAATTCACAGCCTGGAGGACGTCCATGATTGTTCAGTTACTGCAAAAACCCAAAGAGCGAGCGATACGGTAGTAGAGAGCGGGTGGCCACTCAGGGCGGCTTGAGCAAATGCGTGGAATGGGCAGGGTTGACTGGCCATGGCGCGCTGCCGCATGCAGTGGTGCGCACGCAACGCAGACAACGCATGCGGTGCTGCATACTGCAAACTCAGAGAGACCCTGTGGCGCCTGCATGCTGCCACGCACCCGTTGCCACCCAAACACGCCCCCACCCAGCTCGCTGGCCCGTGGGCTCATCCCCTCTCACCCCCCCTTGCTGGCCGCGCGCAGGTCTAGCATGGAACCTGCCAGCTCCGCTGACACGGCAACGCTGTCGCAGCAGGGCCTGACCAAGAACCAGAAGAAGAAGGCAAAAAAGAAGGCCAAGGCGCGGGCTGCCAAGGGGGCTGGCGGTGAAGACAATGAGGTGGGGCAGACAAGAAA
>LKMJ01005614.1_pt1 | contig 11831 bp, 11 predicted proteins | sample 643391 | NCBI WGS metagenome assembly LKMJ01 (sample SAMN04112250, study PRJNA286221) | soda lake metagenome | biome: soda lake; feature: Kulunda Steppe; material: water; isolation source: sample PL-Br10 brine of Picturesque Lake | place: Russia: Kulunda steppe | collected 2010-07
AACGATTCGAGGGCGTTATTCCGAATCTGGAGCGTCGCCATATTGAGACCGATAGTGACCGTGCTCGTGACCATATCGAGGAGTACATGGCTGTCACAACCTGTCCTGCCTGCGAGGGAACCCGATTGCGACAGGAATCCCGTGCCGTCCTCATTGACGAGACCTCCATCACCGACGTCAACGAGTTGAGTATTGGAGACGCGCTTGCCCACTTCGAGGGACTGGAAGCGACCCTGAACGAGCGCGAGACGAAAATTGCCGAGGAGATTCTGAAAGAAATCCGCTCCCGGCTTGGGTTTATGTGCGAGGTGGGGCTTGAGTATCTCACACTGGACAGGGAAGCATCAACTCTTTCCGGCGGCGAAAGTCAACGAATCCGACTTGCGACGCAGATTGGTTCCGGCCTCGTCGGCGTCCTCTACGTGCTTGATGAACCCTCGATTGGGCTCCACCAGCGTGATAACGTCCGACTGCTGAATACGCTGGAGGAACTTCGCGATATCGGGAACACCTTACTCGTTGTCGAACACGACACTGAGACGATGCGGCGGGCGGACAACATCGTCGATATGGGTCCCGGCCCCGGAAAGCGCGGTGGCGAGGTCGTCGTTAACGGAAGCTTCGACGACGTGATTGCGTGCGATGAGAGCGTTACCGGAGAGTATCTCAGCGGTGAGAAATCAATTCCGGTCCCGGAGTCCCGCCGTGAGTCAGATGGCCACATCACCATCCGTGGTGCTCGCCAGCACAACCTCGCTAACCTCGATGTCGACCTCCCAATCGGCTGCTTTACCGCAATCACCGGGGTTTCCGGCTCCGGTAAATCGACGCTGATGCACGATGTCCTCTACAAGGGGCTTGCTCGCGAGATGAACGACAACACGAGCGTCGACCCCGGCGAGCACGACGTAATTGAGGGGCTTGATCAGATTGAAATGGTTCGTCTTATCGACCAGTCACCGATTGGTCGTACGCCCCGCTCGAACCCAGCGACCTACACTAACGTGTTCGATTACGTCCGCGAACTCTTTGCGGAGACGGAACTCTCGAAACAGCGTGGCTACGAGAAAGGCCGGTTTTCGTTCAACGTTAAAGGCGGCCGTTGTGAGGAGTGTGGCGGGCAGGGGAACGTCAAAATCGAGATGAACTTCCTCTCTGACGTCTACGTTCCCTGCGAGGAGTGTAACGGCGACCGGTATAACGACGAAACGCTTGATGTGACGTTCAAGGGAAAGACGATTGCTGATGTCCTTCAGATGAGCGTCGAGGAGGCGTATGATTTCTTCGAGAGTCACAGCCAGTTGCGGCGACGACTCAAACTCCTCAAGGATGTGGGACTCGATTATATGCGGCTCGGCCAGCCATCGACGACGCTCTCCGGCGGGGAGGCACAGCGGGTAAAGCTTGCCGAGGAACTCGGCAAGAAAGACACCGGGGAGACGCTCTATCTTCTTGATGAGCCGACGACCGGCCTGCATTCGGAAGACGAACGGAAGTTGATTGACGTGTTGCATCGGCTGACCGATGACGGAAATACGGTCGTGGTTATCGAACACGAACTTGACCTCGTGAAAAACGCGGACCACATTATCGACCTTGGGCCGGAAGGCGGCGAACATGGTGGCCAACTCGTTGCGACCGGAACGCCCGAAGAAGTTGCTCGAACCGAGGAATCGTATACTGGGCAGTATCTTCGTGAGTTACTTCCGGCCGTCGACCTCGCCGGTCCACGGTCCGAACGCGACGAAGACAGCGACGTGGAAGGAGACCCACAGACTATCGAAGCGACTGACGACTGATCGCTCGATTCTTCTCTCTCACGTTGCTTTTCGTTTCATTCCCGGGGACTTAACTCGGTACCGCCCTGAGTAGACGACAATGAGCGACGGACCCGAGAAGTCGGATGTGCCGCCGGGTCGCCGCACGGCTGAAGACGAGACTGAAGAGCCGCCAGACCCGGAGAGCGACGAACAGACCGAAGAGGGAGAGACCGGTTCGGGACTCGATTCGCCAACAGGTCCGGACCAGGAAGAACGCGACGAATCGGCGGATTCCACAGCAGACGAACTGTTCGATGCCTTCGACAGGGAGGACGATTCAGTTGACAGCGTGGGCCAGCAACAGCCAGCTATTGACCGGGAACAGCCGGCGACGGAGCCTGAGACACAGGAAAAAAAGCCGGTTAGCGAGATGAGTTTCGAGGAGCGGGTGACTGCAGCGGATGACGCAATCCGGAAGAGCAGACGAGGTCTTGATCCGGAAACCATCCTGGAATACACGACCGACCGCCGTTCGCTGTCTCCACAGGTACAACTGGAATGGGGGGTCTGGACTTCGTTATACGTGGTCATCCTGACGCTCGTGTTTACCTTCATTCTCGGTAACTTTGGGCTCGACCCGCGGTTCGGGACGCTCTTTCTGATTGTCCTCTTTATCACCGGCGTCGTCTGGGTCAGCCTCCGGTATCGAAAGTGGGTCTATCAGGTCCGTGCCGATTCGTTATATCTCGAACGCGGCGTTCTCACCCATCGCCGGACACTCGTTCCGTACGTCCGGATTCAACACGTTGATACCCGTCGTGGCGTACTCGAACGCTGGCTTGGACTCTCGACGCTCGTCGTCTATACCGCCGGTTCGCGTGGTGCAGATGTCTCAATCCCTGGGCTGGAACCCGATGAAGCACGGGACCTCCAGCAGCGGGTGAAAGAACTGGCCATCGAAGCGGAGGGTGGCGACGCGCTATGAATCTCGACCCTCGTTCGATTCCGTACCGGGTCGTTGAGAATACCTTCGTTATCATCGGTATTATCGTCTTCTCGGTGTTTTTCTCACCGGGTGGCGGTGAGGGTGGCGGGATGGATATCCAGTCGACCGCGACGTTTATTTTTCTCGGGCTTGGGGCAGTGGCGCTCTGGCAGACGGCCTACGTCAAACGGTATGAGTATCATATTACGTCGGATACGTTCGACATTCACTCCGGTGTCTTCTCACGTCGGGAGCGCGAGATTCCGTTCGAGCGTATCCAGAACGTCGATATCGCGCAGAACATCTTTCAGCGAGTGATTGGCATCGCCGAAGTTCGACTGGAGACCGCAGGTGGTGGAGATTCGGAAGCGACGCTGCGGTATGTCAGTGAATCGGAAGCGACACGCCTGCAGGAGCTTATCAGCGACAGGAAACGGGGCGATACGACCGAGCGCGACCCCGGCGCGCCACACGATATCCTGTTCGAACTCGACCAGCGCGAACTGGCAATCCTCGGGGTTACTTCGGCCAATTTCCGCCTCTTTGCCCTCTTTGTCGTCGGTCTCTCGGTGCTCGGGTCGCCGGTCGCTGCCCAGCAGGTTGAACCCCGTGTTGCACTGCTGTTGCTTCTCGGGCCACTCGTTGCGATTGGTGCGCTCGTTCTTCTCTGGATTATCAGCGGCATTCAGGCCGTGCTCAGGTACTATGGATTTCGATTACTCCGTCATGAGGGCGAACTCCGGTACGAACGAGGACTACTCCAGCAATACAGGGGGACGATTCCGCTGTCGAAGGTCCAGACGCTGATGATACGCGAGAACTTCATCGCGCGGGCTGCCGGCTATGCCAATATGGTCATCGAGACGGCAGGGTACGCTCCCGGACAGGGCAGCGATAGCGTCGAATCTGCCGTTCCAATCGCAAAGCGAGACCGCGTTTTTGAACTGGCGACGACCATCGAAGGCGTGGGAAAAGTTGATTTCCAGAGCCCTCCCAAACGGGCCATGCGTCGGTATATCGGCCGGTACACGTTGATTGTCCTCGCGGTGACTGCCGTCATCGCGGGGATACATCTCCAGACGGGGATGCTGGCTGACTGGTATCTCGCGCTTGCCCTGCTCGTGCTGGTCCCGCCCGCTGCCTATCTGAAATACGTCAACCTTGGGTATTATTACGATGAGAATCACGTTGTCACCCAGTCCGGCTTCTGGACACGCCGGACGACCATCGTTCCGTACTACCGGGTTCAGACTGTCACTGACACACAGACTATCTTCCAGTACCGCCATGGCCTGGGAACGCTTGTCGTCGATACCGCAAGCTCTGGCGGCTTCTGGGGCGGGGACGCGATTGCACTCGATATTCACATTGATGACGCGAGAGAGCTGCGGGAGCTCGTTCACGACCGGTTTCAGAAATCAGCGAAAGCGCGACTGGAGGGAGTGGAGCCGGAGAGCAACACTCACCAGGAGGATAGTGCCGGAGTAGGCGACTCCCCACAGCTTTCGGATTGAAACCGGCAACCAACACAGCAGTGGCGGTGTTATAAGAGTTCACAGGCCATCTCTTGGCTCATGCCAGCAGTGGAGACGCACAATCTCACGAAGACGTACGGGGATGTCGTTGCACTGGATGGGCTTGACCTGTCTGTCGAGCGGGGGGAACTCTACGGTTTGCTCGGGCCAAACGGCTCGGGCAAGACGACGACCATCGAGTTACTCACCGGACAGCGAACGCCGACAAGCGGGTCGCTATCCGTTCTCGGTATCGACCCTGTTTCCGACCCGATTGCCGTTCGTGAGGCAGTCGGCATTCTCCCCGAGCGTGAGGACCCACCAAGTTTTCTGACACCACGTGAGTATCTCGAATTCGTCGGTGAGATTCGCGGACTGGATACTGTTGAGAGTCGAATCGAGGAGTGGGCACGGAAACTCCAGTTTCAGGGGATTCTCGATACCCTCTCAAGCGACCTCTCGGAGGGAGAACGTCAGCGGGTAATGCTCGCGCAGGTGTTCATTCACGAACCCGAACTCGTCTTTATTGACGAGCCACTGGTTAACCTTGACCCGCTGATGCAGGCGGAAGTGAAGACCCAGCTCCGCGACTACTGTGCGGATGGGAATACGCTCTTTCTCTCGACGCATTTCATGGAGGTGGCGGAAGAACTCTGTACGACCGTCGGTATTATCGCTGGAGGCCGGCTTGTCGCCGAGCGGGACCCACGCGAACTCACCGAGGGACTGCTCGAAACGTTCGCCAGGGAGGTCCAGGTGGGGAGCGAACGGAATGGTGAATCGACTGAATCCGTCGAAACTGGCGAGGGGCTGAAGGAGGCTTCCACTCGATGAGTTCGCTGCTCGTGTTCCGTCGGATGCTCGTCGAGGAGTATCGGATGCACACCGAGTTGTTCGGCCGCGGTCGATTCATCGGATTTCCACTGTTTACGGCAGTTCTCGTCGCCGGTGGCGTCTGGCTGCTTGAAGCGACGGGAACGAATCTGGAGAGCATCATTGCCGGACTGTTCGTACTCGTTTTTCTGTTCGGACTGCAGGTGGGAACCATCGGGCTCATCGGACGGGATGCGATGCGAAACCTCCTCGGCGACATCACCTTGCTCGTTTTTTCCGGGCGGACACTGCCAATCTCCAGACGGCAACTGCTTGCGACCTTTCTTCTCAAGGACCTCGTCTACTATATCGGTCTGTTTCTCACGCCGATTGCACTCGGATTTCTCCCCCTTGTCACTGCTGGTGAGATGAGTTTCGGTGCGGTTGGTATTCTGTGGGTTGCTCTTTCAGCAACCTTTGCGTTTGGTGCAGGAGCCAGCCTCGCTCTGGCGGGGATTGCCACCAGGAGTGTCGGTGCCATTGTTGCCGTTATTGTCTCCCTAGTTGGGGTGTTCGTCGCGGCCCCCGAACTTCTCGTCACTGTCTCGCCATACGGCCTCTATGCGAATCCCGGCATTGAATCAGCGATTGCAAGCATCGTTGGCGTCCTGACTGTGCTTATCGCTGGCCCGCTGTTGTTCGAACCACCGACAGGCGGTGGAGTTCGACGAATCGAAAACCGCCGGTTCAACCAACTCGCTGACCGTGGTGGATTCTTTTTTGCCCGGTCAGTCCTTGAAGTCGCTCGCTCAAGCGGCTCGGTCTGGAAAGTCATCTTTTCACTGGGCATTCTCTTTGCCGTCGCTGCGCTCGTGCTTGAGCGCGTTGTCGCGGCAACGGCGCTTGAACCGTCTGCAGGAATTGCATTCGGAACGCTGCTTGGACTCGGGTCGTTTACAACCTACAACTGGGTGACTCAGCTCGATGACAACCGCGAGTACCTCCGCTATCCGGTTTCGTACTCGGCTGTCTTTGCAGGCAAATTTCGTGCGTTCCTCGCCCTTTCGTTGCCAACGGGAGTAGGGTATCTCGCCCTCGCCGGCATCTGGTATCCCGGATTCGAACTACTGCTCGGCGTGCTTGTTTTCCCACTTGTCTCCATCTACGTTTTTGGCGTGACCGCATATCTGACCGGACTGTCACCGAATGAACTGTTGTTCAACACACCGTTGTTCGCGCTGTATGGAGCCGCGTTAGCTTCCGTCGCGGTTCCGCTTCTCGTTGCTGCGCTTGCCTTCGGTGAGTTTCCTGTCTATTCGACTCTCTTTTCGCTCGTTCTCGCTGTCGCAACTGCGGTGGTTGGTTTGTTGCTTGTGCAGGCCAGCGGCAAAAAATGGGAACGGAGCCTTCGAGCGCAGTAACGGAGAGCTACTGGCTACTCAGCCTCAAGCCGCTCAAATGCACCGATAATTGCTTGCTTGGCGACCGCACCGCGGGTCGTCCAGTGATGGGCGTAGTCGAGCATATCGTCGTAGATATCGGGCTTGCAGCCGGCAGCACGTGGATGGCCGCCACCGCTAACCTGAGCGGCGACTTCGTGGCATCGCTCGAAGTTCTCGGTGCCTCGAATTGATGCGGAGCCTGCCGGTTTGACAATCACCGCTGCGTCTGCGCCTTGTTCTCGGAGCGTCTCGGCGACTTCGTTTTGCGAACAGCGGCCGTAGGTAATGCCGACAGTCCAGTCGCCAATTTCTCTGAGTTCCGCTCGTTCAACGGCCTTTTCGATGAGTGCATTCTTCTCGATTCGTTGCTCGGTAAGGAACTCCTCGACCTCTTCGGGAAGGTCAGCGCCGTGTTCGAGGACAACCTGGACATACTCCTCAGGTTCGCTCCAGTATGCGTAATCCGCGAGGTCATCTGACCGCGGGTCGTCACGAATCCAGAGGTCGTGGTCGCGGGTTACTGCCGCGAGGTCGACGAACTTCTCGTCGAAGTCGGCATCTAGCTCTTCGAGTGCGACATCGGCTGTACAGACTTCATCGGAGTCACCAACAACCAGTTCGATGCCGGTTGATTCGACGGCTGCTGCGAGTTCATCGTTCCACTGGTGATGGTCATACCAGGTTATCGACTCGGCTCGGTCGGTTGCATCAGCGAGTGACTCAAGGTCGTCCTCGCTATCGGGACAGAGGTCACAGATGTAGATTGTTGCCCCTTCCTGTGCGTAGGTTGCAATCCAGTGAATCGCTCTGTCGAGTTCGTGCGGGCTCGCTGGAACAAGCGCAGCCTCGCCGTGCGTTTCCCGAATGAGGGCCGTACAGGCCAGCCCATCGGCATCAGCATCGGCGACGACAACAACATCTGCTGATTCGATGGTTGCTGCCGTTTCCTCTTCTCGCTGCTGGACCGTTAGTTCGTCGGGGCGAAAAAAGCCCTCGCCGGGAAGTACGGATTTTCGTTCGAGCGACAGCCGGTCGCTGTCGATAAGCCACTCGTCCATACACCACGCACTGTGTCCCGACCAAAGAAGCTCTCGGAATGCGGTGGCGGCACTATTCTTTCAAGACTGCGTTACTTCGCTTTCGAGCTGTCGGACGGTCAACACCGGAATCGGGGACTGGCGAACGATAGATTCGGCAACGCTCCCGAGCAAAAAGGCATGTTCGCCGTGGCGGCCGCGTGTCCCCATTGCGATAACATCGGCACCGACACGCTCGCTGTAAGCAATTATCTCCCTTTTTGGGTCCCCGTGTTCGATGGCCGTAACGACTTCACCATTTTTTGCTTCGGCTTCGGAATTGACGAATTCCAGTGCCTCTTCGCCAGCATCCTCGATTGCTTTGCCAATTTCATCGCGAACCTCTTCGGGTGTCCGTGATATCTCTCCCTCGTCGACGACATACAGTGCATGTACAGTTGCATTGAAACGGTCTGCAATATCGAGCGCCGTCCGGATGGCCCGCTGTGCGCTTTTGGACCCGTCTGTGGCGATGACCACCGTATCGAACATACGAGGTCCTACCAGTGCCGGGGATAAAAACCTGCGCGGTTCAGCCGGTTGCACCAGATTGCAGTCCGGTATCGACGGTTCTCTCCGATGGTGTTTACTACCTTTCGGCCCACCTGCAGGTATGGAAAAGACTGATGCTGGCACATCAGTCGGTGTCGATGACCCGTACGCTGTCGTCGATACCTGTGAGTATCTGGCAAGCGATGGTCGCTGTCGGTTCGCCGTGGAACACAGCGACCGTGACCCGGTGTTTGCGCGTGAGCGCCGCCAGGAGGAATTTCAATGTCCGGTCGCTGGCGACCCAACGGAACAGGAGGCAACCGGTCGCTGGGAGTGGCAGGACTGTCCACATTTTCGCTGTCGAACCCGAACGCGTGAGTGTATCCGCTGTGGACTCGACGAACAACGGATGGCCCACGACAGCGACCGTCCGCTGCTTGAAGAACACCACCTGTCGTATGCCAATCGCGATGAGGAGCTAAGTCATGAGATAACGGTCTATCTCTGTCGCTGGTGTCACGCCAAGGTCCACAACTCGTGGGCTCGGATTGATGACGACGTCAACCCCGACCCGGAGGCACTTGCTGAACGCGAACAACGACACTCCCGTCAGCAAGAAGAGCTTGGCTTCGACTCGGCAGCGAAGCGGTATCAATCCGAAGAGGAGTGATTGTGTTACGCTTTTTCGAGCGCAGTCAACAACTGGTCGACATCTTCGGTGGTATTGAATACGTGCAACGATGCGCGACACGCAGCTGGTTCCGGCAGTGACCGAATGTAGATATCGTTCTTTGCCAGTCGTTCGACGAGTTGCTCCGGTTCGTCCGCAGCGAAGGTAACAAGTCCCGACTGACTGTCCTGGGGACTCAATAGCCGTTCACCCAGTCCATCTTTGAGTCTGTCTGTTAGCTGATTGATTCGCTGTTCGATGGTGTCGTAGCCAATCTCAGCAAGGATGTCAATTGCCGTCTCCAGCGCCCCGAACTGTGAGACGGGCGCGGTCCCGAGTTCGAACCGTCTCGCATCGGGATGGAACTCATACGGTGTTTCAGGGCCTGTGTCGGCGTCTTTGTCGACCGAGAAGTAGCCGACACGAAGGGGGTCCAACTGGTCCATACACTCTTTATCGATATATAGAAATCCGGCACCCCAGAGACCGAGCAGCCACTTGTGTCCGGAGGCAGCAACGAAATCAGCGTTCCAGTCGGTCACGTCAACTGGATGCTGTCCAGGGGATTGGACGGCATCGACAAGCACCTGTGCGCCAGCATCGTGTGCAATCTCGGTCATCTCTGCAACCGGGAGCCGCGTCCCGTAGTTCCACGAGAGGGAACTCAGACAGACCAGACGGGCGTCGGTGACTGCTTCTTTGACTGCATCGAGGTCAACCCGTCCCCGGTCGGTCGGTATCTCACGGATTTCGATACCGTGGCGTTGACGCATCCGTTCCCATGGCAGTTCTCCTGCGGGATGTTCGAGGTCCGTCCTGACAACGACATCCTCTGGCTGCCAGTCGATAGCCGTTGCAATGTGATTGATTCCGTCGACGGTACTCTCTGTGAGCGCAATTTCATCGGGGGTTGCGTTAAGGAGGCCGGCGACGGCTTCTCTGGCGTCAGTACGAACCGCATCGGCGAACTCGTACATTCCGCCATCGGTGGGTGAGTGATACTGGTGGCCTTGCTCACACGCTGTGGCGCGGTCGACGACTTGCCGCGGACTCGGGCCACTTGCACCAGTGTTGAGATACCGTCCGTTCTCCAGTGCCGGAATGGCTGCACGTAACGTCTCAGGGTCCATACAGTCATTCAGGTCTGGAGGTGTGTTTATTCTCCCGACTCTCCGGCGTCGAAAACCGACCGATTTTGACGGTATCCAGGCCATTGCCTTCTCTGAGTTTACACTATTCTGGTGTTCCACCCGAAACGATGCCCAACGTTCATTAGGTGGTGCGTACCAGTAGGTTGTATGAAAGTGGTCCTCATCGGCGTCGGCCAGGCCGGCGGGAAGGTAACGCAGGTGCTGTCGGAGTTCGACCACGAGCTCGGTTTCGACGCAGTCCAGGGTGCGTTCGCAGTCAACACGGCGAAAGCGGACTTGCAGGGACTCGATATCGATACGATGCTCATCGGACAGGATAGGGTGAAAGGACACGGCGTGGGTGGCGATAACGAACTCGGTGCCCAGATTATGCAGGAATCAGCCGTCGAGGTAATGGACGAACTCGACGGCCACGCGACGACCAACGCCGAAGCCATGGTTATCGTCGCTGGGCTCGGCGGCGGGACAGGCAGCGGTGGAGCTCCAGCGCTGGCTCGCGAACTCAACCGCGTCTATGACATCCCGGTCTATGTCGTTGGCATCCTCCCCGGACGAGGTGAGGGAGCTATCTATCAGGCAAACGCGGGCCGTTCCCTGAAAACTGTCGCCAGAGAGGCCGATGCAGCCCTCCTCATCGATAACGACGCCTGGCGGACCAGCGACGAGAGCGTCGAAGAAGGCTACGACCAGATTAACCAGCAGATTGCTCAGCGGCTTGGCTTGCTGTTCGCCTCGGGAGAGATGGTTGATGGCGTCGGTGAGAGCGTTGTCGACTCCTCGGAGATTATCAATACGCTGCGTGACGGTGGAATCGCATCGCTGGGGTATGCAAGCGCGGAAGCAGCCTCCGATGCGAGCGAGAACATCAACATCATTACGAGCATCTCACGGAAGGCGCTGCTGACTGGTATGAGTCTGCCAAACGCCGTGGAGGCGGAAGCGGCACTCCTTGTCATTGCTGGTCAGCCGGACAGAATCTCCCGGAAGGGAGTCGAACGAGCGCGGAAATGGCTTGAGGAGGAAACAGGCTCGCTACAGGTTCGTGGCGGAGACTTCCCGCTTGAGAGCGACCGACTTGCCTCGTTGGTCTTGCTTGGCGGCGTTGAACGCTCCCAGCGGATTCAGGAGTTCCTCAAACGCGCCCGCGAGGCACAGAATCAGGAACCGAAAGCTGACCCCACTGAAGCGTTCACAAACGAGGAGCTGGACGACCTGTTCTGACCGTTGCAGGCGGACGCAAAAAGAACACAATTTTAAGGCCCGACAGGATAGAGACGGTCACTATGGGTAGAAAATCGAAGGCGAAGAAAAAGCGCCTCGCGAAGTTAGACAACCAGAACACGCGAGTGCCAGCGTGGGTCATTATGCGGACGAACCGGCAAGTTATCCGGAATCCGAAGCGGCGTAGCTGGCGACGGAGTGATACGGACGAATGAGCGCGAGTGATTTCGAGGAGCGGGTCATGACCGTCCCGCTTCGCAACGTTGCAAAAGGAACGCAGGCAACCGCAGCAGACCGCGCAATGAAGCTCGTTCGCGAGCACCTCGCACAGCATTTCTCCGTCGCGGAGGATGCCGTTAGACTCGACCCCTCGATTAACGAGGCAGTCTGGGCAAAGGGCCGGTCGAACCCACCGAGCAAAATCCGCATCCGTGCAGCTCGTTTTGACGAGGAAGGCGAGAGCGTCGTCGAAGCGGAGACGGCTGAATAACGGTGCTTCGCACGGCCTTCTCCGGCTCATCGTATCTCGGCGTTTTCGCGCGGGCAACCGATGAGTGTCTGCTTATTCGCCCTGACCTCGACGCAAGCATCCACGAGTCCTGCGGTGACGAACTGTCGGTCCCAGTCGTCACAACGACGGTTGGAGGCTCCGGGACGGTCGGAGCGTTAGCTGTTGGCAACGAGAACGGACTCATCGTTAGTAGCCG
>LKMJ01005615.1_pt1 | contig 11830 bp, 7 predicted proteins | sample 643391 | NCBI WGS metagenome assembly LKMJ01 (sample SAMN04112250, study PRJNA286221) | soda lake metagenome | biome: soda lake; feature: Kulunda Steppe; material: water; isolation source: sample PL-Br10 brine of Picturesque Lake | place: Russia: Kulunda steppe | collected 2010-07
GCCTCTTTCAGGGAGTGTTCGAGGTTCGCTCGAAGCGATGACGCCTTCGAGCGAACCGTCCCCAAGGCGCTCGACTCAGGATCAAGACGAACGAGACTGTAGGCAGCCATCAGAAGGTGCCAGTGCCGGCTGGCACCTTCTTCCAGCTGCATCTCGCAGTCTCCAAAGCCGAGATCCTGTTTTGAGTCCTCGAAGAACGTCTCGATGCGCCAGCGCATCCCGTACGAGCGAATTATGTGTGCGGTCGGTGCGTCAATCTTGTTCGTGGCAAGATACTTGACCGGGTTCTCCTCGTCTTCATCGGTTTCTTTTTCGGCAATGACCAGCTTCACGTCTCCGAGTTCGGAGACGGGAAGCTTCTTCGTCCAGATGTGATAGAGATCGTCGTCAACCTCACGCTCAGTCGTGTCGATGCGCTCTGCCAGCGCATCGACGCTCATCTGTTCTTGATCGTATGTCACTTGCCGGTTGCTTCGGATTGGGCCGATCCAGTCGTTGCCGTAGGATTCGACGTGTTCGACGAGGTCAGAGTCGTGGGCAAACCACGAATCGAAGAGGTAGGTGTCCGCGGGAACACCTACCTCTTTTTCGAGTTCGGTGACGATGTCTCGGGCAAGATCGTACTTTGTGTCGTGGTCTTGGTCGTCTTCGTCTTGTTTTTCGTAGAGGCGGAAGGTGAGAGGATAGGCTGTTTTGTCGTCTGCGTAGAAGGCGTAGACGATGTTTTGGCCCCAGACAGTGTCACCTTCGGCGTGATCGTAGAACCGGTCGACGCCGGGGATTTCATCCCCGGCTTTCTCGGTGATCGTGTCATCGAGGATGATGTAGCCGTCCTGTGACCAGCGTGTTTCACCGTGTTTCTGGAGTTTTTCGAGGCGTTCGTGGTTGAATTCTTTCTCGTTCCAGTCGTACTCGGTGAGGAACTTGTTAAGTGCGCGGTCGCTGTTGGCTGGAAGGACTTCGCGTGCGATGCCAGTCACGGTCTTGTTGCTGGCCGCAACAAGACCTGTGACGTAGGTTTTCGCGTGATGTCGTTGCGGTGGTGATAGCGATTCGAACTCGTCGAGTACCTTCGTACACGACAGGAAGTCCGTGATCGGCATCATCGTCCTTACTGTGGTCTACGTCACCCATCCACTTCAACGTGCAAAGCTGAGTTATTGAATTACTTGATAATGTCGATGAAACAGGTAACGAGACGGCTGACGAACACATAATGGCAGCAAGGCGGGTAGCCACGGAGGTGATTGACCGAACCGATCGAAACCAAGGCTAAGCAGTCTTTAAATACTCAATACCAGTAGCCATGTAGTTTAAAATGGAATCCGGACAACCACAAGTCAGTTACCTAAAAAGGGACTCCAAGTATACTGAACAGGGTCTAAGACAACGGAAGATTCACTGAACTGTTGCTGAATTATTTCTCGACTACAAATCGTATTTGATTGCATTAAAGAATTCAGCCGGTGGAGTAACCCCGAAAAAAGAAACCATCTTCGTGAGATCTCTTTCGTGATCTTCCACTGAGCGGACAGATATCACAGAGCAATTGTAGCATAAAGAATAATTTGAATACAAAGTAGTTGGAACTTAGAAAATAAACAAACCGCTTCGCTGGCCCCAACCTATCAAACTCCAACCCCCAGATATCTCCTCTTTGGTGACAGTCGCAGTTTTTAATAATGTAAATAATGTACGCACAGTACACGGTGGACAAACAAGTGCCTGAGGATAATGATACCGAAGAAAGCAGCGGTGACAGTTCAGAAACAACTGATACAATTCCTGATAAAATTTCCGTGGAGGGATCGGAAGTAAATGAAGCCAATTTTGCAAAAGAAGCGGGTACTCCTCCACTGGACGACGAAATAAAGCTAGATCAGCCATCCGAGAATCAGAGTAAAGAGAACGATACCACCAGTGATAATATTAGCCCTGGTGATGCAGAAGAGAGCACTGATTCAACAGAAAAAAATACGAAACAAATGTCGATATATCCGGCTAAATCAACGGCTAACGATCTTAATACCTTCTGTGAGAGGGTTGATGCTATGGCAACCCTCGCTGGCGTCGACGACCTGGAAAAACACGCCGATATTATCGACCAACTCCTGCGTATAGCTATTGAACGTGAGAAGAAAATAGAAGAGCAATTAATCCATTCAAAAAGCACACCAGGCAGCTCCGAGGTTGAGACAGGCAGTGAATATATTCAGATGACAATTTATCCTCATCAAGAAACTGCCAACAGATTTGATGAATTGTACAACCGACTTGATGCCAAATCAAAATTAGCCGGACATGGTAATATCAAAAAGGCTGAGTTTGTTGACTCTGTTCTCCGCTTCGCCATTAAGCGAGAAAATGAATTGATTGACCGTCTCGGTATCAATGTGGATTTCGACGCTATTTAGTCTGGGTTGCGATTCCAAGTATTACTATAAGTAAATTGATATTACGACCACTCATGAAGTTCACTACTTAGTTAAATTTTGATAATTATCAATCTTAAATACTGTATTTAATTTGGTTTGTTTAGTGGTAGTCAAACCGGCCGACTGTTGATAACTGGGTGTGTAGAGTGCTAATTTACACACCAAGGGTGGAAAGAATCCAGCTCAAGTTGCAGTTGATGAGGTCGTGATCCCGTTTAACGAAAAGGACTATTGGCTGTACACAGCAGTTGATCCCAAAACAGACGGTTTACAGCATAAGATTCTTGAATAACGACAAACACCGGGCTTGATCACCATTTTGTTGAACAACTCAGCGAAAAAATAGTGGTGAAGACACTCTGTTTTCACCAAGGGTTCGAACTCGCTGAAAGGCACATATGCAAGGCATTAATCTCCACACCAAACGCTACAGAGGTTGGGTTAGTATTTAATATATAATTTAAGCAAGGTATGTATAAAAGTATATATCTTCAAATTATTTCAATAATCCAGAACAAATACAGATAGCGGATTAGTCAAATCATTCAGTTCAATATGGAATCAACCTATCTGAACACCGTCTCAGCAACTCTCCCAATTTTTATTGCTCTCGGTCGCAAACTTTTGATATGACCGAGTTTCATAAAAGCACAGAGGCTAGGCTAAGCGCCAAAAATATCGGTGGAATTGATGACGCAACAGTTCATCTTATTCCTGGGATTTCCACTTTTGCAGGGCAAAATGCAACGAATAAAACATCAATGTTACAGGCACTCGCTGCAACTATTGGCTCCGAGCGAGTGAGTCTTAAAAGTAATACGTCAGAAGGGGAAGCAGTTCTCAGCTTGAAGACCCCTGATGGTGAAACTGAGTTCTCTCGAAAACTTTCGAAGAAGCAAACGGGTGGCGTATCGTTTAGTGGTGACCCGTTTCTCAGTAACACTGAAAAATTCGACCTATTCGGGTTTTTAACCTCAGATAACGATGCCCGAAGGGCTGTTGAACGTGGTGGCGACCTTCGTGATATTCTTATGAGGCCTGTAGACGAAGAACAAATTGACAAGCAAATTCAGGAATTACAGTCGAAAAGGGACGACATTGATGCTGAACTTACCAACCTCGAAGATGAAAAAACGAAATTGCCAGCTCTTGAAGAGGAACGAACGACACTAAAATCGGAACTCGCTGAGATCGAAGCCAGATTGGAGAGAAAGCGACACGAATTGGAGGAAGCTGAAAAAGCAGTAAACAAAGCGTCGGACGGTGCCCTTAATTCCGAACGAAATGAAGCACTTGAAACGACACTCAGTCAAATAGATGAACAGCGCGCTCAATTGGAATACCTCGAAAACAAACTTAAGACTGAGAAACAGAAACGTGAAGCGACTATCGAAGAAATCGACAGTCTAGAAAATAAACTCAGAGAGATTGACTCCATTGACGATGATGAACTGGCGACACTCAGAACTCGAAAATCAAAGCTTCAAGACCAAGTCGATACCCTGGGGACGGACATACGAAATATTCGCCGACGAATTAAGAAAAATCGGACACTAATATCTGACGGCGTATCGGAGTACATCACAGAAAAAGACGGGACTAGTGTGACAGACAAGCTCGTTGAGGGGGAGAGAATCTCTTGTCCAACTTGTGGTTCCGAAGTGACGGCTTCAGATATCAAACAACGCACTCAGGAACTAACAGAGCTTCTTGAATATAAAGAGGAAGATAAGCGCGAACTTGAAAACGAAATTGAGGAGATTACCAACGAAATCACAGACTTTGAGGATCAAAAAGAACGCGAAACCTATCTTAAAACTAGACTTGATAAACAACAAGAACGGCTCCAAGATATTAACGTCAACATCGAGCAATTAGAAGAGGAGATTCCTGATGTGGAAGATGAAGTTGTTGACTTGGAAAACGAGGTTGATGACTTACGCGAGCAAATGGAAGCCGAATCTATCGACGAAAATAAATCTAAGATTCAAGAACGATACTTAGAATTGCGGGTTGACGTATCTGATCTTGAACGACAAAGAGAATCTTTAGAAGAAGAAATTGCTGATGTGGGTGGCCGCATCGATTCAGTGGAATTGAATATCGACCGAATTTCAGAACTTGAGGAACAACGAGAGAAAGTATCGCAGGAACTTACGAGACTCCGGGAGACTGTGAAAGAAACTGAGAAGCAGGCGGTTGAAGTATTCAATCGACACATGGACTCGTTAATCGAGATATTAGAATATGAGAATATTGAGCGTGTGCGGTTAGAAAGAACAACCCAATCTAATCGGGAAAGTAATCAGTCCACCAAAGCCGAATTTAGACTCTATGTTAGCCGTAATGGTCCTCAAGGAGTCTACGAAGAGGAATTCAAAAATCTGAGTGAATCGGAACGAGAACTTATTAGCATCGTTTTTGCCTTCGCGGGCTACCTCGCACACGATGTTGAGTCTGATTGTCCGATTATTCTTGTTGACTCGCTTGAAGCAATAGATGCTACTCGGATTGCTCGGTTAATAGAATATATTGAGGATCACGTTGAGTACCTTATCGCTGCTCTACTCGAAGATGATGCTGAGGTGCTAGCTGACGAAGATGTGAATACTGTCGACATCTCACAGATCGCAGCTACGTAATTCCTCTACTATTTGTCTCGACAATTCTTTCCCAGCATTGGATTTAATGTTGAGCGCAAAAGGATGAAATCTATCTCCGTACAAGCAATCACATACTGAATAAGATGCGTTGAACTTCTACAACTGTTACGGTTATATCGGGATTAATTTCGAGGGCGTACGTGGAATAAGATTGAAACACGTTCATCGACGAATTGAATCTAAAAATAACTAGCTCTTTTGGCGTGGTACTATGGACAGCATAAACCGAATACGCTACTGCTTCCACAGCCATGCTAATGCTCACTGGTGGACTGTCTCGACACTTCTCTACAGCGAGCACTGTATTCACCAATCGCTAATCAACCAAACGGTGATTGAAAGACTCAAACAGAAGGAGTCAATTTAAGCACCCTTTGTAAGGATGTCCCGTGCTTCTTCTGCTTTCGTACTATGTTCGGCGGGGTCTGCCATATATGTTCGACCCGTCCGTCCCGTTCGAGAAATATCAGTCGGTTCGACCGGTATACTACCCAATTCATTAGCAATACTTGGCACCACCCGACCAGAAGGAGTGTCCTGTGATGACTTGGCTTGCGTACCACCGAGAATACTAGGCATATCTGTAAACTCATTGTCCACCTTTGTATTTTGGTCAACAGCTCCCACTTGGTCTATATATGAGCCGAAAGTCTGTTTCAAAGAGTCTGTTTGGTCTTTTGTTAAATAGAACCCATCTAATTTTTGTAATTTTGTTATTATCTTTTTAAGTAGGTCAATGTCTGCAAGAAGCTTACTTTGAGTGTTTGAAATCTTTTTTCCTTCCTCTAAATGTTCGATTAATGCCTGTCTGTATGATTTGACCCCTTCTGAAACTTCAGGTTGGATTTCTTGAACCGCCTGAAATTGGTCGAGAGTAGATTGTGAGTCTTTCTGGCCATCGGCAAGGGTGATGTTCTTTGTTTCAGCTTCATATAGTTGATTCAATAGTAGGGCAAATTCTCCGATTTTTTGGTGCCCTATCCTGGCCTCTGAGATGTTGAGACTATTAAAAAACGAAACGAATCTTTCCGATGGGTAGAGTCTTTTGCTTGCAATTTCATATTCTATACGCTTGTTTATCGTCTCCGAACTTGAGTGTGACATGGGTGTACCTTTATCGACTTGCATTTGACTTACTTTCATTTTATTGCTACCTCGTTTGGTTTCAATCACGTGTGCGCTTGAGAGGAGGTCGAAATTTGCACGGACAAGACTGTGACGGGTTAGCGTTCTTGTCGACTTCCTCTAAAATTTGTGAGTAAACCCAGGTTAATAAACCTTGTGACCATCTAGGGTATCCTTTGTGATTGAAGTGGTCGACAAATATATATACTCCACACGGTTCCCAGGTTAATGGAGCGGTTACCTGTGGAACGCCAATCACGTTGAAGTCAAAGCGGGTTAAACTGGCGCGTTAATGAGGCGTTCACAAGCTCCAATCAATGGAGGATACAAATATGTCAATGGATTATAATAGGGAGGGGTATAGAAGCCGAGTAAGTGACCAACCAAGAGGGTACAAAAAGCAAACGAGAGGAGATTACCGTCGAGTGTCAAGAGAATACAGGGGTAGAAAATCTGCCTATAGCTGTGCTGATGAAAAAGAAACTCTCACAGAAGCGATTGCGAGGATTGCTACCCTGAGAGCCGGACGAGTTCCAATTGATTTCCGGCCTCGAGTGAATAAACACAGCGGAAAGGCTTGTTGGTCGGTCTTTTTACCCCCTTTAAATAAACACGCATTCAATTCGATGATTGAGGAATCCCTATCATGCCGCTTGCTTAGTTTTCAACCAAATCAACTCCACATTGATACTGAAAGGACTGCCTTTCAGGCATTCGACGATATAATGGAACACAAAGTTACGGATGATACCGGCCGAGATAATATGCTGAGATTGCTGCGTTTTCTTAGGTTCCAAAACGGGTTGAATAAAGCTTCACGAAAGAAGTTCAAAGAGAAACTCGAGGTGGGAAAGATTATGGATAAAATTGAATCAAGAGGCTTAGAGAAACCGGTATCAAAAAAGTTGAATTATATGCAGTCAACTCCCGCAGAGGTGTGGGACTATAGTTGTATCTCGATAAAGATTACAGGTATTGGCCAGTTATTGGAAGATAATGGGAGCGATAATACCCCTCAATTATAACGGATCAACGGTGACACTGGCTGTAAACCTGACATCAAAGGTCAAACGTGAGTGGGTTCAATTGAACAAGGATCCTTTTGAAATAAATCCTGAAAGTTTGCCCTTCCTAATCGATTATATGGGTTTACAGTATAGTTGTAAAGCAAAAGGGGAGGATAGCACATAAATGATGGACTGCTTGCTGTGACTCCATGGGTTGAGATGTGAGTATGGCAATACTCCCGTAAGCCGGTTCGAGCTAATACCATATTAGTTGAATACACATGTAAGCGGACATTGTATAATATTGCTTTACACCTGTGTTGTAAATGATAATTAATGGATATATTAATATCAAAGCCACTCAAGAATAAAACCACTGCTGGATAATATGTAAACGACCATGGGCACAGTGGCCCGTGGTTTTTGTAGTTCCCTCAGCCTACATCGTAAGCCTCCACGCGAAGTGATTTCAGGGGATGAGGATAGGTAATTTACAGAACGCCCCGACTCAGACAGGCTCACCTTCCGAACAAATGGTTGGATTTTGCGAGTCCGGTAATTAACCGATTCAACGTCCATTTTAGCGTGTTTTGCCAACGCTCGCCCACGCTCACGCTCGCGTTCCGGTCAGCGTGATCTTGCTGAAGTTTACACGAATCATTCGTACAACGGAACCATCGTCCTTGACGGTATCTACGGTTCCCACAGCACAAACACGACTTCGAGTTGTACGGCGATTCGACCATCTCACACGGAATCTGGTTCCGCGTCGCCTTGTATCGAACCTGTTAATCGAACTTGTCGAACGGCAGTTTGTGTAGACGCCGGTTCATATACGTGCCGTACTTGATAGCGTCCTGGATTCCGCTCAAGCCCTCGGGTTCAGGCACTTAGACTTCTGTTTTGACCGTGACGTGTAGATAGTACACGCCGTACAGAAGTTCGGCCTGTCCCAACGACCACTCGTGTTCAGTCAAGGCCGATTCAATCAACGCGAGGTCTCCCAGTCGTCCTCGAAGTGACCTTTCACCTTCTTGTACGGCTTCGGACTCATACGGAACCGAATGCGGCCAGTCGTCGCTGTAGGTGAATCGGTAGCCTTCGGTTGTTCGCCGTCGCTTTGCCATTTTGGCATCTACATATCAAACAAATTTTTTCCGAACTAGTTGAAAAGCCCATTTTCAAATATCGGTTGCAACGTAACTCTATGAAATCAAAGCACACTCCTTAATTTGTCAACCATGGATGGTTTTAAAAGTCGGCAATGTCGACTAGTTGTATTTGTGAAATTACAAAATCGGCGGTTTTTTTTGATTGGCAGGGTAGATTATAGATAGATCGCTATGGCAGATAATACTAAACAGAATAAGACAAAAAACAAATTTAAGATGCCATCTGACACCGGAAAGAAAGTTGGTCGCGTGTGTCAAAAGTACGGACTGTATAATTTGCACGATTCGCTGGCAGCGATGTACGACGAAGGCAACGGTAAATCACTCCGCGAATTAGAAGACCTAATCAACATGCGAATACTGCAGACAGCTATATCAGAGCAAGTCTCAGGAGGAGAATATAATACGACTCCGACACGTGATTTTTCGTTTCACGACATGCGTGATATTCTACGCGGAAAAAACGACACTGACGCCGCTGATAGAATCGAGTTGGAATCACAATTGGAGCAAATCGATCTCAACCCTGATGAACTCAGGAATGACTTTGTGTCTCATACGATTGTGCGTCAATATCTAAGAGAGGTCTTGGACGAGCATCACGAAACTCAAGCACCATCTGCTGAAGATGATGTCCAAGTAATACGAACTGCAGCGAAACAACTGGAAAATAGAGCAGAGCGCAAGCTCAGGCTAGCCGCTGAGAGAGGAGAAATAGAGATGAGAGGATGTAGTGTCGAAGTATCTGTCGATGTGTTATTTGATGATAGTCATGAAATTCACACATTTTCAGAAGCACGTCGAGAATGTTCTCCTGACTCAAAATAAGATACAGACTTCTTCGTTAACTTTGGTGCATTTAGACTTAGTTGTTATATTCACACAATGTATATACATTACGAACATTACGACTGCAAATGTAAAGCGTTATTGAAAGGAGTGTGTTCAAAAGTTCCTAGTCTTAACCAACAATATTCTTGCTATTCTCTCAGACGTTGGTTAAAGTACGGCCGTCCAGTAAATGCGACCCGCCGACCTCTCTCTTGAATAGATTCGTGAGCTGGAGCAATATCTGGAAGGTCACAATAGACAAGAGGACATAGAGCACCACCCAATGCGAGATTTTCCAAATAAATATACTCGTCTCAAAGGTTGGTGCTAAAAATATAAACTTTGCTTGGCTAATCGTGGGTTCTGCAATGAACACCTATACGTACTGTTCTCGAGAAATTAATGCGATCGCCATTCCGGTCCAAACGATAACGTACGAGGACGAAACTGAATACGCAATGCTCGTACTTTACATCCTCAGGACTCAAGGCCTCAAACAAGCATTTGTTCAGTTTCCAGTGACTCAGAACAATTAGCGAAACGATCCTCAAGAAGTACCGACTTTCATGGTGGAAAGCAAAATGACTCAAACGAGTTATACTGTTACTTGTCTAGTCTTGAGTCAGACCTTTTCAAATATAATGCATCAGACTCATCGTTTTTGAATAGTCGGTGTGCTTACTCAAAGCCTTATATTAGGGAAGGGTATGCGCTTTTTTCCAGACTTACTTTTCATGTTCAAAACATCGTGTTCAGATGAGGAGATGACAAGCAAATGGAAATCTGCGTAACACTCGTCGGCAGTTTCTGCGGAGGCGTTTTCAAGTAATATGAAATTAAACAATTTCTCTTTTTCACCAGTATAAATATATATTTAATCCTGTTGCAATCACCGTGGCGCTCAATACGGTAATCGAGTCCATGTTGAGAGCAAGCGCCATTCAACCAGAATGAAAAATTAGTGAAAAATACAGTATGAGACACATCGCCTTTCTCGGGATGTTAAGCAAGTAACTACTGTGCCAAAGCACTTTTTTGTGTTTCAATGTGTATGTGGAGTAAATCGCCTGTTCCGGGGTCTACAGCGTCATACAGTCAATACTGTGTACCATTTAGTTGAATCAAAGTTTCGAGGACTGCAGCGTGATTCCTGTTCCATCCATTAGTGGAGTGGAGATTGGATTTATGAAACCAATTACGAACCGTTGAGCTGGCATCCTATTGTATAAAGTATCAATAATAAATACTGATGGTTATTATGATGATTAAGCAAGTTGACGTTGAATCCTGAGTTTCATCAACAGTCGTTATGTTGCTCCTCGCTCAGCAAAATCTAGGTCGGACTGAGAGGGAGAGTAATATTGTGGGAGTGGATTTTAGATAAACAACCACAAAATTTCTAACCACATGCTTCAACTCTTATCCAAACACTATCATTTGACACGGTACTCGGTTTTTACGTGGTGAAAGGGAATTCTCGTTGACCCCGCTTGCCGCTCGTAGCCAATGTCAGTTGGGTAATACCAGGTCAGTTCAGGGGGTTTCTCACGCACGTTTTCTACCGACTTTGAGGGACGGTCCGGTTTGGGCGCGCCGTATGTTGCCTGTTCGATCGGTTCCTCGGCGAACCAATTGAGCCAAATTTAGATCGTCTTCAACGAAATTATAAGATTCAGCCAGTCTCTCAATTTCATCTCCTTGCTTTCGGCCAATTGAGGCAATAACCCTTAACCTGGCAGTCGATGTGTGGATCGTCACTTCAGCGTATAGGTAGCAATCTCTTGGGACCCACACTCCGGGCATTCCTCGCTACTTGTTTCCAGACAACTTCCACAGCGACGACACTCACAAAACTCTGCGGGCGATCGTCGCTGGAAAAGTCGGTGAAGGATACTATTATTCTGCATCGGATGTGGGGTCAACAATTTCGTTGCAGTTCGGACATTCTGCCCAATAGCCAGACTTGCCGCCTTCATGCTCGTAATCAATTATCACGTGTCGGTGTTCGACTGAAGATTGACAAAATGAACACGCACCAAGCACCTCCTCGGAATTAGTTGGTTCCATAGTTGCTGTCTCAGTTTTATTGAGCACAGAATCGGGTGTTATTGCCTTAGCCCTGGGTAAACATTGACCGACTCGACCGATTCCGTTTCACATCTAAACAATATCGACAAATTCACTTATAATTCAGGCAACCAGAGTGAAAGTATTCTGGGTGGCGTTGACCGCCCACTAAGGCTCAATTCGTTATGTATGTTAGAGCCCATTCCGTAACCACTGATGTCTACATAGTACGGAAGGCGACTTCATCATCGTATTTAACTCAATTTTCAAAAAATACGTTTTCCTACTTCTTGCTTACATAACTTCTCAAACTGTAGGTGGTGTGCTAGCTGGTAATTAGTTGACTCTAACTTCGCCGATTTTAGCTCATGTTTATGAACTAAACTAGATGTTTAAGTAATAGTGGTACAGAACGTATTATTGAGTTATCAATGTCAGAAAGAAACCAGCGTGTCCTCACAGATTTGATTGAGAATAATCCCAAGGTTGCAGAGAGTACAATTCCAACACTGGTCGAGCTTGCCATAGAC
>LKMJ01005616.1_pt1 | contig 11829 bp, 8 predicted proteins | sample 643391 | NCBI WGS metagenome assembly LKMJ01 (sample SAMN04112250, study PRJNA286221) | soda lake metagenome | biome: soda lake; feature: Kulunda Steppe; material: water; isolation source: sample PL-Br10 brine of Picturesque Lake | place: Russia: Kulunda steppe | collected 2010-07
AAGGTATCTTAGGCGTCAAGCGCACCACCCCTAACTGGTCTGTGTTACGTGAATGTGGCCAAGAGCCCTTGCAATTCTACTGGTTCCGAGCGGCTGTGAGATTCTATAATGCTCTGCTTTGCAGTAAAAGTAGCACGCTTGCCAAGGTCCTCAAGGCTGATATTGAGATGAGCACTATCAACAAGAAGTGCTGGAGTGCTGAGTTCTTGGATGCTTTTCATGGTTTGGAAAGGAGCGGTGATTTCCAGCATCGCGTGAGAACATTTCAAACGATCTCACAGTCACAATTTGTTGTCGATGTGAGAAAGAGGTTGAGGAGTATCTGGCACCAGGCAAACCAGCTAGGCAATGTAGATCAGATGGATAAGGCTGCAAACTATCATAATTGGGTTGCTTTGCCTCTAAGGTCGGTGACTGTTGATGGACCGCCTTTTTCTGTACGTAGGTATCTGCATCTGGATTTAGGCAAGCAAACACAGCGCAACGTGGCGCGTTTCAGGTTACATTCCCATGTGCTGCTAGTCGAGACAAGAAGCTGGGAACATCATGATGCCAGTGGTACCTGTGATAAGTTCGGCTTGGCAATCGAGACGAAAAAACACGCTCTTTTCATATGTCCTTCGTCTGAATGTTGTAAAGCGTTACCAGTGTGGATTGCCACGCCTTCTGGCCCGCTTTCCGGCCCAGAAAGCCGGCGGTAATGGTGCTGGTTACTGACCTGGTAAGCATGCGGAGATCGATGGTAATGTTCGACGAACCTTTCAAAATTTTCTTGACGCGAGTAATCCGGCTGGTAACCAGTCGACCTTTCTAGCAGAGTAATCCTGGAAAGCCCGAGTAACCCTAAAAATGCGTTTGGCTATTTTCAAGATAACTTCGTTAAGTTATTTTGGAAACCGAGGGTAAGTTATTTTGGAAACCGAGGGTAAAGGACAGCATATCCAGAAACCCTGGTAAGCCTGGACCATGCCAGAAAGCCAGGCCTGGTTTCTACAGCAGAAAACCAGGAAAGCCAGCAGAAAGCCCAGTAATGCTTCTGGGGGCAGTCACCCTGGAAACCCAGCGGTAAGTTGGCATGCAAATGTGCTCTTTGAGGCTTCAATTTGCAGACTTGTTTCACGATTTACCAATGGCACACAAAATTACTGTCAATCAGACTGGAGCTTTTTTATTTCTCCCTGTTCTGAAAATGTCCTCAATTTTTTCCAGAAACAAACTTCTGATTCCTATTGTTTTATTTCAGAGCTTATGGATGCTTTTTTTATGGCTGGTGTTCACCAGCAACCTGGACAGTCAAACTACCTGGCTGAAGGTCAAACTTAAACTTGTAAGAAAGCAGACACATCATGAGGTCCTGTCTGAGTGAAGAAAGGAGCAAATTTTCAGCGGAGAAAGATAACCTGAAGTCAGGTTAGGTTAACTGTATCAGCCGGCGATGGGAAGTCGGCTGTCCACCCCAACAACCTGTGGGTATGGGGTTCAATCCTAACTGGAGACTCGCAACCGTCTAAGCTGCCCTCGCCACGCAGATACAGCCTTGGTACCTTAACCTTAAACCTTAGCTGAAGGAAAGGGAAGAGCCCCCGCCGAGGTTTGAATTCCAAACCCAAGGTTGCAAGGGTGGACATTTGACTTCCCATCGCAGGTGCCCTGTCGTCTACTCCAGTGCCCAGAGCTTTAAATGCTTTAATGCTCCTTATGAACAATGCTCTGAAGACGCACATGCGTTTTAAACATAAGCTTGAGCTTAAGTGGTCACGCAATTTCAGGTTGGAGGCTCTCAAAGTAAATAATTCAGAGTAAATGATACCACTCAAATAACCTAAATCTACTTCCCTATGCCCTATCACGAACTGACAATGGGATCAAATACTTCTCCAACTGACTCAACCGATTTCCAGGTCACAATGCAGCATAAATCTGGCACTGCATAAATCTGGCGTGACAGCCCACAAAGAAATCAGCAATGCTTATTGGATAATGCCCAAAAGAATAAAAAGAGAAAAACCATGGACTACACCTAGTAGGCTGGAAATTTACTCCCTACATCAATTAAGGAAAAGGGGGCCCTAGGGCGTAGGCGCCATATGATCCCTCCAATTTGTTGCTCAAAATAAAAAGAACGTTTGGTATGATTACTGGGCACCATAACATTGCCTGTAGACTGGTTGTGAAAGCTATCGAAGCAGACTCACTTGGGGGATGCTTTGTCCAGAAAGATATTGGCTGAGTCACTCAGTGACGAGCGCTTGGCACTTCAAAACTTACAGGTCCCCGAGGATCTACCAACAGAACCATCCTTGCATGGCTTTTCTCCCGCCGCTTCCAAATCAAGCAAAACCTCACTGCTAGTCGTCCAGATGCTCTTCTCTTTGCCAAAGTACCAGCTACAATAAAGAAAATACCTGTTGCTCACCCTAGACATGCTGCGCTGTATGTCTCACTGAGTGTGTGGCTTCATGTGTAGCTTTATAGGGATATCACATTGCAAGATGAGGCTGAGCACCTGCATCCAGATGATGTTACAGGTGCACCAGTGCTTGTACAAAAGAAGACGATTTGGGACCTAGAATAAGACTCATTACATCTTTGTTTGCCCATTGGCAAGCAACATTACAAAGGCACTCAAATCACCTAAGGCGTTTGTTGGACAGCACAGTGTGCAATCTTAAGTACCCAAGACGAGCAGTTCCTAACCTGTGCGTTGACAATCTCATCATGGTTGCAATTGGATGGGTCAAGGTCCAGCCAGAAACGCGACAAAATGGTCTGCGATACAGACAAGAATGGTATGTTAAGGTCATAGTATGCCAGATTCAAGGGCAGAGGCTGAAGCTCGCGGCGGTCAAAGGTAAGCTCAATGAGTCACAGACTGAGTGCCACATTCTAGGATTTCCTTTTGTTAAACTTGGCACCAGCCACCAGCCATTGGGCCTGTTCTTGCTGGCGAGCTTGTGCACCAGACTGCTACGAGCATTGCTCTCATCAATCTGCTATGAGCTTAGCACTAACCAGACTGACAAGAGCTTTACACTCACCAGGAGCACTATGCGCATGTTGGCGTTGGCAAAGTTCATGCCTACGCAGTTGCGTGGGCCGTCACTGAACGGCAGCATGGACTTGGCCAAATTGGCAATGTTCCCTGCGACACAAATCATAGCACCCAATGCTTGCAGCAAACATACATGGTCCTAAGTGCACAAACTGTCGCTCACCCTCTCTCATTTATCCCTTGCCTTCTTATGGCCAGTGCTCCCCATTCCCCCGGCGCTCATGGCCTTAGATGCCTGCATTGTTTCAAGGCATAAGCCTTGGCAAAGGCAAAGAGAAGCTTGCCAATGCAAAGCAGGCATGCGACCGAGCAGCAAGTAGGACTTTGGTCTTCAATGCCCTCAGGAACCAGCCTTTTAGGAGACGCTCAGGGTCTAGCTTTAATTGCAACTCAAATATGCTAGGTAGAGAGCATGCAATATGCTGGCGCACCCCCCAGTGAGGCCATCTAATGTGTACCAAAGTGTGCATGTGTAAGAAAGAGCTAACAATGGGCAACTAGGCAACAGGTTTCACCGCACCTTTGGGCGTGGGCAGCGACCCTGGCACAGCATGGGGGCAGGGCCCGGAGGGTATGCTTGGGGCGCCTTGCCCAGGCTGCTGGAGTGGCTGGCTCTTGCCTGCAGGAGCAGACATCCCTGCCACGCCTGGTGCCTGGGGCGGGTCCGCTTTTAGCCAACGCTCCGGATCAAAGACCGTGGGCTGCAAGCGAAGCAGTGCCCATGAGGACGGTGTGGCGATGCCCATGAGCAGGGTGCAAGCAGGTGGGCGGTGCCCATGAAGAGGGTGCAGGCAGGTGGGCAGTGCCCATGAGGAGGGTGGCAGTGCCCACGAGGATGGCAGAGGCGCAACAAGCTTGCGTGCATGGCACTCGATGATGTCCGCCCCCTGATGGCAGCACCTTGACCAAGGGCGCCATGCTGCGGACAGCAAAAACCTTGATCAAGGGCCATGGCCAAGCGTGCTATGCCCTGAGCCTGAACAAGCTGGCCTGAGCCCAGAGCCCCCACTGGAAAGCCATCATGACAGCCTTCCACCGGTCAACCTGTCTGGCCTGATTCTAGCTGCTTGTGTGAATGCTTGCATGTGTGGTGAGGTGCCAGCCCAGGGCACAGGGCTGCCAGGCGCTCTGCAATGCTACAGGGGTGACAGGGCTTTCTAGCCGTGCCTGCCGACCTTGGGCAGCTTAGCCCGACCACATGCAGGGTCAGTAAACCTGACCGATTCTAGCAGGAGGCGCGAACACCAAGGAGACAAGGCGAAGGTGCACAACTCAAGGAAGGTGCTGGCGCTTGGTGCAGTACACGGGGCCATGGCCATGGCCGTGTGCCTGCACCCTGTGCTGCATGCATTCCTGCCCAACACCGAGGCACCTGCCAGAACTGTGCTGCACAGCAGACGAGCGGCTTAGGAGAGGGCCAACGAGGAGCACATGCTCTACGCCATTGCCTTGCGGCCCGCGTCAAGCTCTGCAGGGCGGAGCTGACGGTGTGATGTTGCTTGACCCACCTCCAAGAAGTTGCAGTTTGAAACGTGCAGCGAGTGGATCGGGATCCACAGCTTGGCCCCTTTTGGAATGAAGAAGCCGCCCAGCTCCATGTCCTTGGGCGCCACCCTGTGCAACTGAGCCAGGCTTTCCTTGATCACCAGATCACAACCAATTACCCAAGCAAACACCGGGCTCAGGCTCGGACTGGACTGGGGATTGGCCAATTTATTCATAGGGACCTCTCTCTGACCAGCTCATACACAGGCCCTTACAATTGGCGCTCACGGCACCCTGTGAGCAAGACAGGCTCTTACAATGGCACTCACGACACCCTGTGAGCAAAACACCCTGTGAGCAAGACCTGTGACACCCTGTGAGCATGACCTGTTCGCACAAATTGAAGCCTAGACAACCAACAGTCATAATTCTCAGGGCAGGACGGAGGGCATGAAAAGCATTCCATAGTGGATCTGCATGAGGCCATAGGAGCATGATTTCAAATGTTTGGGGTCTGCCTGGTACTGAGTCATAACCACTGTTGCCCCCCCCCCCCTCCGCCTAGGCAAAGCAGGGGCCCTTGGTTATCCAGCCATCCTAGCTGCACCATGGTCTAGCTGCACCATTGTCTAGCTGCACCATTGTCTAGCTGCACCATTGTCTAGCTGCACCGTGTTTCACGCGTTGACAGGTCCCATTAAGGGCATGCACACCACAAAGTTAATGCCAAGACATGGCATGCACACCACAAAATTGTTTGCTGCGACGCGGCACTTTGCGAGGGTGCAGCATGCGTTCATGGTCAGTCTAAAATTTTTTGCAGTATGCCACATCCAACCTGCAGGTATGCAGTGTGAATATGACAGCACAGCATGGAATATGCCGACAAGACAGCCAAGCACAGAAGTTGGCAACAGTCAACCAGTTACTGTAATGGGTTTTAAAAATACGACAGAGACCAGAAGCTAGGACGGCACTGGATCCTCACAGACACAGACAAGCAGCGCACACACATGCACACATGACCAACCTAATGGTTCCTGTGGCGGCGACTGGGTTCAGGCGCATGCTTTCTTTGAGCACTGCATTGAAGTACGGGGTGGCAGCACAGGACAGGTCGGCCCACTCAAGCTGCCGCGCTGCGGGCTGGCCTTGCACCTGCAACCCAACAACACAGTGCGGACACCGTTGGGACCATCTTGACCGGAGTGCAATTTGACCTCATCGCAAAATACCAGACCTTTCATGGCATGCTCTTGCACAGTACCTGTCAAGGTAGAGGCAAGTGGCCAAGAGCAGGTTGGCCCACAAGGCACAGGGCATGCTGCCCATTAATGGCTGCTGCAGAATCGATGCAAAACAGAAGAGTGCATGCGAGGCAGGCAGCGGCCACTGCACACACAAGGAAAGCGGAGGGGCCCATGCTGCCTGGGAGGGTGGCTGCAAAGATGCTTCAAACCAGAGGGATGAACGCATGGCAATGGCTGGCCATGCCTGGCATGGCTCCCCCACACCTGCAGCAGTCCTGCGCCTGACAGCTCTTGCACAATACGCTGCTGTACTTCGGGGTGGCGCGCGATGTCGTAAAGGGCCCACCTGTGACAGCAAAAGGGGAGGCATGCGCACGTGGTAGGTCAGGGGAATCCCCGTTGGATGTATACTATGCACTGACGGCTGCACAACTTAGAGGTAGCGCACTGTTGCTGCACTCTGAGGGGCAATTACGGAATTGTAGCACCTGTGTCGCAAAGTACAAGACCTGCTGTCATGTGCTGTGTGGCGTCATTGCAAAGCAGCAGCGGACAGTGTGGCTTATGTGAGCCGTGCATGTGCATGAGTGCGCGTGCTTTTGAACTGTACGTTTCCGTGCGTGTGCAGGCATGAGCAAGAGCATGCGTGCATTGCGCCAGGCGCCATGTTGCTTGTGAGCATACTTTGTTTGCTCGGGCATGGCAAGTGGCCAAAGTGGGAACCACGTCAAGCACCATCAGCCATGCATCAGGCTCAAGCGCCCAGTTCAGTGGGGCAGGTTGCTCTCAGTGCTGCATGATGTGGTCTCACTCACATGGTGGTGAAGGAGGTGGTATGGAAACCGGCAACGATGGCAGTGCCTGTGACAGTGAGGCGAGGTGGGCTTTAAAACGCAGCTTGCGGAGGTGTGCCCTGTCCATATCAGAACAGTGCGTTGTCTGATTCAAACTAAGGTACAGGTCAGATTAATGCCATGTCCAGGCCAGACCAATGCCCATGTTAGCTTAATGTGAGTTATCCACACATAGGCCATGGCTGGAGCCATGAAAATTGCAAAATTTTGGCACATGATGAATGATTGACGGATTTGCCTCAGGAACAAGCTGCCCTGCGTAACATGTGTGACGCAAAAAGAGTCGCATGAGCATGCCAGGCATACTGGACATGCGCCAATCACAATGTGCCAACCATTTACGTGCTGAGGCTGTCTGCTTGAATATTTTTGCAATGTTTGCACTCTTCCTCTTTGCAATCCCAGACCTTAAAGGGAAACATATGTATACACATACATTTAACTATTTCCCGCAAAAGTAGTGTCACGGCATGGCAAGTTTGCGTTAAGGTCTTGGATGCGCATTGGTCTCTTACCTATGTTCCCAGCAACAACAGTGTCACGGTAGGTCAAGTTTGTGCTTGGGTCTCGGATGCGCATGAGTGATGCCCAGAGTCGCTGGTCTTCTGGAGGAGGCTCTCCTCGGGACTTAAATTCGTCAAGGAACTTCCAGAATCTGCAGAGCGCAAGCCCGTGGGCAGGCAAGGGACAAACAATGACTTGCCAGGTGCGACTTGCAAACACGCTTTCAGAGATAAGGCGACCACACAAAACTAGGCTTGCAAAGCTTCCACAATGCACCCACATGTATGTTGCTGTATCATGTGTTGCTCAGTGGTGGCTGTATCTAGCTTTGTTGATGAGAATTCAATGGGTCTAACAACTTCTGCCACTTTGAAACACTGATATTAAATAGGGTCTTAAACTTTAAGTTAAAGCACTGACTCAGATTCCCCTCCTATGTTGCTATGTCTGGATACCTCACTGCACAAGGTTGATCTGATGATCTCAAGTCAAAGCTGATGCAATCTGTCCTCATAGTCTTGCTCAAGGACAAATGCTGTATCACCTACAACTACAAGCGATTGCAAAAAGTAAACAGGGCCAAGTGTTCTTCCTTCTGCCTTTATTTTGTGTTTTGACCTGGTAATTGTGATTTGTTGAGGGTGGAAAGGATTTCTTCCATCCAAGAATTCGAAGAACAAATGGGCAAAGCGACAAATGATGAACTTCCGAGCAACTATTAAGGAGGATTCCAAAAAAGGGCTGGTTGTTAAAGCAAAACATGTTGTTGGTGAGCACCATCACATTACTCACACTTTTTTGAAGCAGGAAATGTGCCTGTTTGCCTCCCTAGCACTTGTTGTGAAAGGAAGAAGCCTGTGGAAGGAATTTGTGGACGGCGTAATTCAAGTTGGTACTGGAGACAACGTCAATGCTAGCATGAAAACGACGAGCATATTAGGATACATAGAGAGACAATTCAAACTGTCACATTAGTATTTGCTCCTCATGTTATGAGTACCGTGCACACCTATATTCAACTGTACCAAATAAGATGTGCTCATCAGCACAGGTGTGCCAAAGCTTGGCAGCGCGGCAATGCACCTTTGAAATGGACGCCTCAAGGGGTTGGCGACACGCCAGCTCAACTCTCTCAAACCGTTTTGAGACACCTGTCAATCAAAGCGCACACGCACATGAGGGTATCAAGCACGAACGAGCTACTTTTGCCTCATGCTAGAGAAACAAAAAGCTTAATCTTGGCATTATCCACATACAGCTTGTGTGGGCTTGACACAGACACTTGATAGAAGAGCAAGAGAGATATTGAGCAGGTGCTGGACAAGCACAAAGGGGGCATTGATTCTGGAAACTCTGATACACACCCACATCAAATACTTCACAGTTTGCTCCGCCAAGTGCATTAAAGTCCATTGCAAAGTCATTGCCTGCATCAGGCAGGCACCAGTCAAGAATGATGTGAAGTTGACAAACATTGTGACATGATGTTTGCGAGACTTGAAGTCCAAACTGCGTTCTTATGCACAAAGACACAGCTCGGAGGCGTCCAATCAGCAAGCGTCACCACAGTGAGCAACCAGCTGCTAGGAAGGGATGCCTCATCACCTAAGATGTCCAGGAAGCAGCGTTGGACCCAGGGCTCAATTTCGATGGCCTGGCCCGGGCTTGAAGCCCTCATTTCTTGCCAGATGGACACCAGCCTCTCTGCATGGCTTCTATAAAGACGTGTTACAAGAAAGGACAACTTCTTAACATACTTGTACAAGCTAGGGCACCTGTTTGTTGGGCTGCTTCAGAACAGCAGCTTTGAGGCTGTCTCAATGACTCAGTAGCAGGCCACCAGACCACGACAAGTGGGCAGTTCCTGCTTTTACTGAGCAGTCTTTCACCCTGCATTCTCTGCACAGCCGCGAGGGGAAAACAGGCTGCATAGTCTGTTTGCACACCTGCACGGTGTGGGATTTATTTGTGGGGGGAAAAAGCATGGCACCGCAAGGCCGAAGGCCAGAGGCACATTGCACACTAGAGCCCAAGGCATGAGATGCTGTCATCGCTATGTCAAACCTTGGTGCTGTCCTGGAAAAGGTAACACATGCAGTGCGTACGACACACACAGCATGAGGCCCAAGTCATGAGATGCTGCCATTGCTGTGTCAAAGCTTAGTGCTGTCCTGAAATAGGGCTACACATGCAGTGCATACAACACACACAGCATGAGCCCCAAGGCATGAGATACTGCTATGTCAAGCTCGGTGCTGTCCTGGAAAAGGGCCACACATGCAGTGCATAATACTCACACACAGCATGAGGCCTAAGGCATGAGACGCTGCAATTGCTGTATCAAAGCTTGGTGCTGTCCTGGTATGAAGGTCACAGGAGTCACAGCCGACCTGGTGCTAGGCATGGAGGCCTTGATGTTGTCAGTGCTGAAGCATGCAGCCATGGCTTTGCGCCACACGCGCCACTGCTCCCCGTCTTCCGAATCATTGAAGACATTGGGCTCATTGAAGGACAGCTGCCAGGTGCGCGCACATGATGAGCGGATGGACGTGTGTGTGCGCGTGCGCACACGCTCACATTTGTGAGTACACAAGTTGCCATGCATATCGTGTTGCATGTGTCCTTTGGGACAACATATGATAAAATTGGAACGATATAGAGAAGATTAGCATGGCCCCTGCGCAAGGATGACACCATGAATACCATAAAGATCAAATTGTATGTTTGGGGCAGCTCTACACACCCCATCAGTGCACCAATCGGCACACTTACTTTCCACCTGCCAGCCAAGCAGCGCATGCTGGAGTTTGATTGGCAAAAAGCCTTACAAGACAGAATAGTTGGCATTCTTCATGCAAGAGACAAGCTTGACCTGCTTGTCGCATCAAGTCTACCCTGCACTGCACCTTCAGCAATGCGCATGGATGGTTTTTGCATGGATGGGACATGATTTGAGCACTGCTCGAAGGCAAGCTGCCGCGATGTTCTGTCCTTGGAGAGGTGATGACCAGCTTGCAGGGTCTGCCTTGGACACCCTGCCATTCCTGAGTATGGATGGATGTGTGGACGGCTAGCCTCATGTTTGAGAAATCTACCTCAGAGAACAGGTCATACACCTGGGCTGCCTTATGACAGAGCTGTTCCCCACGGGCTGTGACCACAGTCGCAGCAAGCTGAGCATCGCTGATGATGTAAGTGGGCCTGAATGCAAGCAGGGAGGGACAGGATAAATGTGGCCGCTAGAGACTGGCTGCACGCTCCCAAATGGTACACGACACTTGCATTTTGGCTCAAGTACTGGGCTTGCGGCCTGTAGCACCAAACAGGCACCAAGGGATTCCCATTGCTTTGCTAATTAGTAGTCCAAGTGCAAGGCCTGGAGGTCCTATCTCGTTAATCCAGGTAGACATGCACGCAGTTGGACAGGAATGTGGCATCCCAAGGAAATGTGCGATTGTTTGTTGTTCCCTTGCTAGAAAGGTATTTTGACACAAGATGCAGGCTGTTAATGGAGAAAGTATCCACAGCCCATTGCAGACATTCCCTTGCAGCCTGCCCTCTTCGCTTGCTCACCCTGACACATTCAGCTTGTAGATGCCCCCATACTCGTTGGCCCACTGCAGGGTGATAGTGAGAGGCAGCATTTACCAAAGCGTCTGCCCCCTGAGCACATCCATTTGCGCTTGCATCTAGGCAGCGGAGTGTTTGTTTGCAGGGCCAGCCATATTTCAGTGTGAACATTTAGGATGCCGCTCACTTGGGTAAACTGCGCAAAGTAGTTGGAACGGAACAAGTAAGGGATGTGCCCTGCGTAAAGTAGTTGGAACGGATAATGCAGCCGCGTCAGTTTCTAGATTAGGGGCGGCTATGCACAGGCTTTTCTGGTCTGGAACTGACCTATGAGAGGATACCCCTTGGGCCCAGGACAATCCATCTGCGCAAATTGGCACTAGCTCCTTCCCGTTCTGTTGCTAATGGGTACGGTAGAGCCGTGGAATAATAATATGAAGATTAGTTAACCTGAGGAATGCAATTTTTTATAGCGCGGCCCGGGCGCTTCACCTTGCTCGCCACGGTGGCAGCCGCGGCAGCACCTAGCCGAGCCTGTAGGCTGACTGGTGCTAAAGAGCATGGAGAGTCACCTCTGTCAACTGGTGCTAAAGAGCATGGAGAGTCACCTCTGTCAACTGGACGATGGTCCTGATTGCAGAGCACTCCCAGCTCGAAGTCAAGAGATTTTTGAATGTGCACCCCTCGCACGAGCTCGGGCCGGGAGATCTCCTCGGCTGCACATTTGTGACGGCACGCACTAAGTCGCTGTATAAACACTCTTCTAGTAAGCTTCTGGTCTGTGTTCTTCTGGCCTTGTCTTCCTCACTGGGGTAGGTTACGTTTGAACTTTGGAAGGGTGTTGTAATGGTAAATACATGTAGATCCAGCTGATCTCAGCTGCTAGAGTCTTCATGGCTATCAATAACAAAGACTAGCTCACCCCATGATAGGGTCCTTTGCCACGCACTTCACAACAGCCTTCCCCTTGTTCTTCCCAGCCTGCACGGGAGAAGTAGTGAAATAAGAAAGGCTTGCTGTGTCCTGCTGTCCTGTCACTTAGATTAAACAAGCACCATTCACCCATGCTTACAGGCGCACGTGCACACGCATGAGCACAGGCCCCCCCCCCCCC
>LKMJ01005617.1_pt1 | contig 11828 bp, 19 predicted proteins | sample 643391 | NCBI WGS metagenome assembly LKMJ01 (sample SAMN04112250, study PRJNA286221) | soda lake metagenome | biome: soda lake; feature: Kulunda Steppe; material: water; isolation source: sample PL-Br10 brine of Picturesque Lake | place: Russia: Kulunda steppe | collected 2010-07
ACGGGTCTGTGGGCATGTCACTGCACGGGTCTGTGGGCATGTCACTGCACGGGTCTGTGGGCATGTCACTGCAAGGGTCCGTGGGTATGTCAGTCAAAAGCCCAGGGATGTAAGGGCCCACAGTCTGTGCCTGCATTTCCGTGCCAGGCCCTTGGTGCGCCACAGCCTGCTCACGCCAGGCCCCAGCTGCGCCACGCTCACCCACCCACACACACACACACACACACACACACACGCACGCACACACGCACATACACACACACACGCACAAGGCCCCACCCGCACACGCACAAGGCCTTGGGTGCGCCACAGCCTGCTCACGCCTGCTCATGCCAGGCCCTGGATGCGCCACACTCACACCCACACACACGCACCCACCCACACACACACACACAAGGCCCCACCCGCACACGCACAAGGCCTTGAATGCAGCACAGCCTGCTCACGCCAGGCCTCGGATGCGCCACAGCATGCATCCCTTTCGATCACCCGCGCCCCTCCCTGCTCAGGTGGTTACAGCATGCGCCCCTTTTATACGTTCAGCACAGATCCCTTTTTTCATCCCTTCCATCCCACACCGCACTCTGCTCAGGTGGCCACAGCATGCGCCCCTTTCATGCGTTTCTTATGGATCTCTTTCATCCCACACCCCTCTCTGCTCAGGTGGCTACGCTAATTGCGGACCAGCCTGCCCACTGGGGCCCCACCCAGGCCTACAGCCTGCACCACCACCAGCACCACCAGCACCACCACCAGCAGCAGGTGCTTGGAGCGCACAGCCCCAAGGGGCGCGCACCATTGCAGGAGCTTGGTCCAGACGCTGTGCCAGAGGGCGCTGCAGCAGCGGCGGGAGCACAACACGCGCACAGGTGTGGACGCACAGGCATGGCAGCCGGCAAGAGACACAGCGAGGGGGCAGGCCTGGCACCTTGTGTGAGCTTGAAGGCGGGCTGATGCCAGGCTGCAGTCTATTGGCAGTGCTCGCAAGGGCCTCCGCTCACAAGGGTGGAACTCACACGGGCAGTGCTAAGGGGCCGGTGCTGAGGGGCTAATGCCAGCCGGCAGTCTTTTGGTGGTGCTCGCAAAGGCCAGTGCTCACGAGGGTGGTGCTCACACGTGCGGTGCCAGGGAGCCCGTGCTGTTCATGCTCGCCCTGGATCCCATGGGCCTTTAAGCCTGCCTGTGTTCATACTGCTGCAACATAGGGCTAAACAGGCCGCTGTCGCCGTGCGCACCGAGAATCGCAGTGCCCTTTGTGCTCCTGTTTTTCAGAGCGAACGCTCCCAGTTTGGAACACTCTTACTCTGGATTGGGCTTGCAGGGCACCATCCAGGGAGGGCTCTGCGCCGGCGGGACTGCTGAGGGAGATGCACGAGGCCGCCGTGGCATACCTGTTGTCCTCGGGTGCGTGCACACTGCCTTTTGCCCAGCCGCACCCGCTGCGCGTGAGCTTTGCTATAAAACGCGGCTGGACGTATTTGTCCTTGGTTTTTATGAGGATGAGTGTGTGTGTGTGCGCGCGCGCGCGCGCAAGTGTGTGTGTGTAGGGGGATGGGTGGGTGTGGGGGTGTGTGGGAGAGCTGGTGCAGGCGTTATTCAGTGCACTTCCTGTGTAAACAGACGCAGACACGCCTCTACTTCCACTGCCAACATCTCCCTCCCCACCTAAATTGCAGACCCTTCTCTCTCCCTTGATGTAATCCAGCCATGCCCGCACCGACACCTTTGCTACCTTTACTACCTCTGCATGCGCACTGTTTGTTCAGCACAAGCTCCATTTTGGTCTTCAGGCATTGCGGGCATACAGCTCATTTCCCCCCCTCCTCCTTATCCTTCCATTGCACCCCCTCGCCCGCGCAGGCATTGCACACCGCATGAGCGAAGCCTTCAACCTGTGCGACCAGCTGCTGCTCCCCCACGCCGCGGCACTGCCTGAGGCAGACACAAAGCAATCGGCTCCCCCCATCCCCCACCACATCCTTCAGGTAGGCCGCATGCTGCCGGCGCTGCGCACCCACTAACAAGGCCCTGGGGGCCCACATGTGCTGTGCGCTGTCCTTGGTGCGGCCATGCGGCAAGCAAGGTGCATGCACAGCGCTGCTCAGCTCCTGCATTGCAGCCAACACGCGCAGCGCGTGGCCTCGCGTGCGCCCTATGCGCATCCAGAGCTTGCAGGCATGCATCCCCAGCGCGGCTGGCTAGTGTGTCTATCAACAGCTGCCTGCGCCTAGCTTGCCCTCCCCCGTTACAGACGTCCTGCTGAAGGGGGCTGCCGCGGCAGGCAGGCCCTGGAGGCCGCAGTGCCAACAAGCTGCTTCAACAGATTTCAATACTCCAATGGATAGGTCACTGCCTGTTTGGGGTGCATTTGAGAATGCAGGCGCTGCAGCCCCCAGCACCTGCCTGCCAACACAGTGCGCAAGCAACTGCAACCCTCTGGCAGTGTTTTGTGGGCAGCATCGCTCGGAAGCATGCGCTGCCATCTACCCGCCCCTGTGTGAGCAGCATGTCACGCTAGCCTGCTCCCAGCGCTTGCTTGCTGAAGTAGCGCGCGAGCGCTCCAGCACCTTTCATGCTGCCACCCACCCGTCTGTCCTTCCTGTGAGCAGCATCACTGGTGAGCGTGTGCTGCCACCCATCCGCCTGCTCCCCTGCTCCCCTAAGTGCAGCGTCCCTGGTGAGCACTAGCAGCCAACCCCTCAGCCCCTTTTGTGTGTGCAGCATCTTGTTCGGTATGCGCGTGCTGCCACCCACCCGCCTGCTCCCCTGCTCCCCTAAGCGCAGCATCCCTGGTGAGCACTAGCAGCCACCCCCTCAGCCCCTTTTGTGTGTGCAGCATCTTGCTTGGTATGCGCGTGCGGCCACCCACCCGCCTGCCCTTGCATGCAGGGCCTGCAGCTGCTGGAGGCCCTCACCTCGCACCACGCCCACCCCGCCCCGCGCCCCAGCCCTGCCATCACGGACAACAGCGCAAAGCGCCCCAGAAATGCCACCGAGGGTGCGCACCACCCTCAAGATGCCCGCGCAGGCGCAGGCCCTGACACCACCACCCACACAAGCGCTGGCCATGGCTTGGCAGCAGTAAGGCTGGGCCCTGGTGCCACTTCCACGGGCGTGCGGCCTGGCAACGCCGGTGATAGTACAGCGGGCTGTGGTGTAGATGGCCAGAAGGGCACGCTGCCTGGTGGCAGCGGCGCGACAGGCTGCTCCGAGAGCACCTGTGGCGGTGAAAGTGGCGGCAGCGGTGGCGGCGGCTGTGGCAGCGCAAGGAATGGCGACCGCGGCGGCTGCTGTGGCAGCGGGATCAACAAACTTGGCGGCACGCAAGGAGAGGCCTCTGGTGTCTCTCACAGGCACGAAGCAGCAGCAGCAGCAGCAGCAGCAGCAGCAGCCGCGGGCCAGGAAGGGGCAGGGGCCAGGGGGGCAGTGGAGGCGGGCCAGAGGCCTGATAGATGGCCGGTGCCGCAGCATGCACCATCCGCACACGCCATGGCGACGCCCAGCACCCCTAACATGGCAAGCTTGTCCCTTGCTTTCCAGGTGGGACGGTGTTTGTTTGAGGATGGTTGTACGGGTGCCGGTGCAGAAGTAAGCACGCATGCATGTGCGTGTATGCACGTTGACAACAGTTTGTGGGTGGTCCTTGCCCCACAGTGTGCGCTGCAAGGTGCTAAAACTGCTTTGACGCCCGCAACTCAAGACACTTTGCAGGCCAGCTGCTCAGGAGCACAGAGTTGAAAAGCGAAGGGCCAGGCCAGAGCAGTGTGCTGCTTGTCAGGGTGCCCGCCGCCTGGATTTGGGAGCAGCCTGCCTGTATGGGGCATACCTTTAAAAGAAAATTGTGCGGGAATCATTGTGGCAGGCGCGGCTGCATGTGTGCTTATTCAGCTCCCTTTCAAAAGCAACTGCAGGGAGATCTGAGTAGCAAGCCCAGCTGCACGAGTGCTTCGTCGGCCTCTTACGTGCATCAGCTTTGCGAGAAGCAGTACCTGCAGCAGTGCTCCGGCGCATCTCTGCCTGAGCGCTGGCGTCCGTTACCTGCTGCTGCGCAACGCATGCTGCTTCTCTTCTTGCCTGAGGGTGCAAGCATACAAACACACTCACTTTGGCAAGGCATATGTAATCCCACTTCCTACCACCATCATCATCATCAAAATCTACCTCCCTACCGTTGCGAGGCCAGCTGCCGGCAAAAATGCAAAGCATACACGCCTCAAGCGTCACTGTTTCTTTCGCCGCCACCACCACCACCACCACCACCTCTGCAGGGTACCAGCCTGGTGGCAAAGACAAAAAGCACCACGCCTTCAGCATCACTGTTTCCACCACCACCACCACCACCACCACCACCACCACCACCAACTGCAGGAGACCAGCCTGGTGGCAAAGACACAAAGCAAACTTGCCTTGAGCACCACCAATCCTGCCACCCCTACCTCCGCAAGAGACCAGCCTGGTGGCAAAGACACAAAGCACACACGCCTTGAGCACCACCGTTTCCATCACCACCACCTCTGCAGGAGACCAGCCTGGTGGGACTGCCCATGCTGCTGACGGCAGCGCTGTTGCACGCGGCACCAAAGTGCCTGCCCCACGAAGCAATCCCGCGCCGCTTGCCCCCCAATTTTGTGCCGGCGGCGTTGTCGGTGGTGCGCGTGCTCAACAACTTTGCCAGGTGCGGGGGGAGGAGGCGCGTGCGCACGTGACAGGCCCTTGTTGCGCGCAGGTGGTGTGTGTGCGCGCGCGCTCATAGGGGGGGGGGACCTGGAGTGAGACAGGCAGGTTTGGGCAGTCCTGCTCAGTTCTCACCTGCTGGGCTTCCCAATAGTGCAGGCAAAGCAGAGAGGTGTGGAGCAGGCACATGCACCTCAGCGCAGAGCGCTTGGCCAGGAATGTGAGGTTGCTTGGAGCGCATGGGGGACAAGGCACACCATGCAGGAGCATGGCTCTCCTGCCGAGCACGTCCTTCATGACCATGACCCCACAATGCAAAAGCTTTGAAGGTTCCTGCTGCACAGGTCCTTCATGACCATAAGGTTATCCTCACCTCATCTACATGATCATGACTGCACCATGCACAAGCATTCGCAGGCATTGTCACACACGCACGCGTGCATGGCTGCAGGCTGGACCTGCAAGGCTGCAGGCCGCACTGTCCTCCACTGCGCTGCATGTGGCCTTCTGCCACTTGGTGGCTTTCTCATCTCCTTCGCTACCAACGCATGGCTGCAGGCTGGATCTGCGCGCGCTGCAGGCCGCGCTGTCCTCCATCGCGCTGCATGTGGCCTTCTGCCACTTGGTGGCTTTTCTCATCTCCTTCGCTACCAACGCATGGCTGCAGGCTGGACCTGTGCGCGCTGCAGGCCGTGCTGTTCTCCACCGCGCTGCATGTGGCCTTCTGCCACTTGGTGGCTTTTCTCATCTCCTTCTTTAGCAACGCATGGCTGCAGGCTGGACCTGCGTGCGCTGCAGGCCGTGCTGTCCTCCATCGCGCTGCATGTGGCCTTCTGCCACTTGGTGGCTTTCTCATCTCCTTCGCTACCAACGCATGGCTGCAGGCTGGACCTGCGCGCGCTGCAGGCCGCACTGTCCTCCACCGCGCTGCATGTGGCCTTCTGCCACTTGGTAGCTTTTCTCATCTCCTTCGCCACCAATGCGTGGCCGCCCCAAGGCTTGGACACAGCCACCCTGCAGCTAGCGTTTTCCAGGGGCAGCTGTGCCAGGCCCCTTCCGCAGGAGCTCTTGTTTCTGCCGCAGGACCAGCACCAGCACCAGCACCAGCACAGCGGTCTCTGCCACGAGCACCGCCCACAACCAGAGCAGCAGCAGCAGCAGCCTGACCAGCAGCAGCAGCAGCAGCAGCAGCAGCCTGACCAGCAGCAGCACCTCCACCACCCCCACAACAACCACCAGCAGCAGCCGGCCGTGGCGCCAGGCATGTGCCTGCCTGCGCCCCATCTCCCGGCTGCACCTGCCCCCGGGTGCATGGCGGGGACCGCCCGAGCCGCTTGGAGCCCAGCCGCTCAAAGCACAGCCCCAGCCACTGCGCGTCTAGCGGAAGCCCCAGCCCCAGCGTGTGCAGTGGAAGCCAGAGCGTGTGCCGTGGAAGCGCAAGTGCCCACCTCGATCGTGCCTGCCGCCAGCGTGGGCGGCTGCGCGGGCAGCGTGCCTGCAAGGCGGAGGTGCCCTGGCAATGCTCCGGGAGGCGCCGCCACCGCCGACGCTGCCGTGGAGCAGGTGCCGCCTGCGGCCGATGTGGTTACCCTGCTGAACGAGGTGTGTGTGGGCGAGGGGCTGATACGCTGACCTGAGGCGCTCTGAGGCACTGTTTGACAACCTTGAAACTTGGGGCGCCATCTTTGCGGCTCCTTTGCTGGCCCTTGTTGTGTCTTTGCCGTGCACGCTGCACCTCAGCACTCTGCTGTGCTGCTGTGCTGCTGTTGCCTTGCCTCCTCCTGCCCGCTGTGCTGCACAGCTTCCTGTCACGCACCACTGGCGCTGCTGCTCCTCTTGCCAGGTGGCCATCATGCAGACGTTAACGTGCGTGCAAGCATATGCTCATGATGTGCAAGCATATGCTTGTGACACACAAGTATGTGCTTATGATGTGCAAGCACATGCTCATGACATGCAACGCTGCGCTGGCCTGCACACCGCACACCGCGTGCCGCAGGTGCTGCTGCTGCTGGGCCACTTTTCGCTGCTGGCGCCCACATGCCAGTGCATGCTCACATGGGGCAGGGAGAACTCGATCCTGCACAGGCTTGCTGGCGTACCCCCCTGCTACTTCACGCACCCCCAGCTTGCACAGGTGCGTGCAGCTGCGTGCATGTTTCGCCGTGAATGCGTGTGTGCCCCCCCTGCTACTTCACTCACCCCTGGCTTGCGCAGCTGCGTGCAGCTTTGTGCATGTGCTGAGGTGAATGTGTGCACGCATGCTGACTTTGCTCTGTACATGTGTGTGCGTGTGCGTGCTAATGTGGCACATACACGCAACGCGCTCATTTGTAAGCTCTGCTTGTCCTGCAGGGGCATGTGCGCGGTTTGTGTGAATGAGTGTATATAACAGTGCCCATGCACGCACCTAGATGCACGAAAAGCTGAGGCCACCTTATGAGTGAGTATGCCTATGTATGTTTGAAGCTTGTTCAAAGGAGTATGCCCCAGTGCTTTGAGCCTGAACCTTTGCTCGTGCACAGTAGTGGGAAGGTTCAGGCACTGTATGTGTGTGTTTGAGGCTCATTTAAAGGGGTATGCCCCGGTGCTTCGATCCTGAACCCTCCCTGTTTTGTGCTTAGACCTGCCCTGCTTTTTGCCTGAAATCTCTTTGCTTGCAATCCAGCTCTTGACTTGACTGCAGCTTGCCAATGACCCCGGCAGCTGCCATGGCCACTGGCTGGAGGGCAACTGGCCTGAGGGAAGCGCCTGGCAAGCATACGTTGGACCTATTTTTGCTGTGTGCTGCGACGCGTATGCGCAAGCACTGGCAGCAAATGAGGACATGATTTCACACGCAACACACACTCCCGGGCATGCTGCAAAACTATGTTTGCAGGTCATGCTGCCCACCATTTCCATACAAGGAGGCATGCTCTTCATACAAGAATGCATTTCAGACAAAAATTAAGCTGCTGTGAGCATGGTGTGCAGGTCATGCTGCCCACCCTCGCCGCTGCATGCTTTGGGGATGAGCGGCTATGCAGCCTCATGGCAAGCACCGTCACGCCAAAGCATGTGGCGCTCGCGCTTGGCCAACAGCAGCCGCCCATGCTAGAGCAGCAGCACCAGCACCAGCACCACCACCAGCAGCACCAGCAGCAGCCACTACAGGAGGCGCCGCTGTGTGCAAGCAAGCAGCGGCTCCGGTGGGAAAACAGCCCTGCACCCCTGCATCCCATGCCCACTCTTGAGCCCCTGCTGCCCGCACCTCAGCTCGATACTGCCGCAAGCGCTGCCAGCGCCAGCGCTGCCAGCAAGGGCACCGGGAGGAGTGGCCCTAGCCTCTTGACAGCTGGTGTGGGCGCAGCAGGCAGTGGAGCCTCCCCCCTCTGCAACCCCCCCCTGGAAGCTGCAGGTGCCACAGAGAATGAGCACCCCTCCCCTGACCCAACCGTCAGCACGAGGACATGCTTGCATGCCCTGCCGGCAAGCGCAAGCAAGGATGGCTGCGGCGTGCAAGGTGCTGCATGTGCTCGCGCGGCGTGCCCTCCCAGCGGCGGCACGGACAGCGCTCGTGGTGGGGAGGGGCAGGGGCGCGCAGCGCCCCTGCCAGACCGCTACATGCTTGAGAACCGTGTCCCAGCATCCATAGTGGTGCAGGTGCGCTCTCACGTGCGCATGCGTGCAAGTGCATGCATTTCCTACACCTCAAAAGTGAGGTCCCCGAGGGAATCATCCAAGGTTCAGGCACATAGGCTGTGTGGCAACATAAGCTGCTCAGACACTAGCATGTCCACTTGTGTGTTGGGGGCACAGTACAGCACCACACCCTCACATACCCTCCCCACATTTCCCCCTGCCTGTGCAATGGTCTGTCTGGCCTAGCCTTGTCAACAACAGCCCCGTCTTTGTCATTCAGCCATGCCTGTCTCATGCTTCAGCTGCTGTCTGTCCTATGCCGCGATCATTTAACCTCATGGCATGCCGACTGTCACTGCTGCAGATGAGCTCATTCTTCAAGGCATTCGGAAGTGAGCTCAGCACAGGGCATGCCTGAGGGCTTCCATGACGCCTTGGAGTATAGCCAGGTCGCACCCCTTTGTGCCGTACGTTTCAGATAGGACCATTGCTTCCCCATTCTGGGCATCTCCTTTTTGCAGCAATACAGGGATAAGCGCGCAAGATGTATTTATCATTTCTTATGGCAATTGTTGGTGGGGTATTAGGTCTTGAGTGCCACTTTGGCGAGGTGCATGCACACAAGAGTACTTTCATGCGTCTCTATCAACAGCTGTCCTCAGCCACCCTTGATAGGAGCATCTTTATGTCAGCTGTTTGCAATAGAAAATGATTCAAAAGCAGGGCTAGTTCATACTTGATAGTGCAGCGTATGCCAAGTAGATGAGAAGATACAAAGGTAGGGTACTATGATCATCACCATACTGAGATGACCTATTTCATGGTTTTGACGCTTCTAGCCGCGACAGATTCATAAGCTTTATTTGTGTCTTTTGTTCATAAGGTTAGGTTACGTAGCTGTATCCGCCGAACGAGGGCAGCTTAGCTGAAGCCTAGAAGGTCTGCAACCCTAAAGTAAAACTAAAAGCGCTTTTGTTCATAAAGATCTTGACATGTTGCCCATGAATGTCTGTGCTTGCTTTCATCTTGGGACCGTTGTCTTGTTTCTCAGCTGGGTGCAAGGATTCGTGACTGTGTGGTGCTTGTCGTTATGATCAGGTTAGCTTACAAGGTTGCTTGTCAATATGGGTGCCAGAAGGTGAATTTTTAAGTGCAAGAGTGTGTTCTTCTCCATGAGACCTGAGATCCCTTCATGTGCTTGTGCTATCTGAAGCACTCTCCTTCAGGCAGTCCTCCTCTCAAAATGCTTTAACTTCAACTGGGCTACACTGAGTCAGCTGCTTTGATAACAAACACGCTTGAATGGGATGAAAAACGCGAAGCTATTCAAGTCAGGGTGCTTCACTGAAGCCTCACCTTGGTAAGGCAGCCAATGAGCGCGATGGAAAATTCAACTTGGGAGTCATGAAGGTCATACATAAAAAGCTACACAGCCACTGTTTGGCATGCAACTTCAACCACTAGCACATTGCAGGTATCTGAATTAGGAAGAGCATTCACACGCATCTTGACTACATGGACTCAGTGTGGACTTGAAAAGGTAAGTTTCAAGTGTCATGCAGTGCTACAGCTAGTGCTTGGGACTGCCTATTTGGGCAGCTCAGACGAAGCCTGCAGGCAAGAAAATAAAAAGCAATGCACGGATGAAGAGCGACAGCTGCAAGCAGTGCTACCTTGTCCCAGCCTGCCATCTGGTGGAAAGCTGTTCTTGGTGTCTCATTCTTTTGCTATAACTGCAAGTCTATTGCTGAGCGTCTCTCTCATACATGCTAAATTTTGTGCCCCCCTGGCATAGTCCCTTACCGGAAGGATAAGGTTTTGGACTCTTTCTTTGTTTGCTTGTCTAACAGGCTGATAGGCCTCATCTGAGCTGCCCTTGCCCGGCAGGTACACCTACTACTAGTAGGTACACCACACATAGTGTGCGTACCAGGGCACCCACACGGCTTGCAATCTCACCCAATTCACACCAGCTCAGCTCCTCCCAATTCCACAAAGCTAGTTGGTCAAGATGGACGTTACATAAAGATAAAAGCTCATTGTCAGGCCTTTGCAAGGTGCAGACAAGGTGCATTAAGAATAATCAGGCTAAAGAAACTTTCCTGCTGGAAACAGGCTATTTCCATAGAGCATACTCCCCATACATTGAACATCCTAATAGCTGGCAAAGAAGAGGCATTTTTGCCTCTGGTCCGACTCGGACACAGCTCTTATTCTCTCTCACTACAAGTGAAACAATTGCAGTTCAACAGGAGCGCTAACACGCAAGCAACCCAGGTTGTGGTGGCTTATGGAAACTAGCCGGCCTGTGGTGGGCCTACCAACTGAGTGTCTTTAAGAAGTTCTTTTGAGGCAAAGAAGCTTTGGTAGGGGCAAAAATTGCTACTACTGATGATGATGACCGTTGCCGCTGCTATGGCGCTGAGGCTTATGTCGCAGTTAGGCTACTGAAGCTGCTGCTGAGACTGCTCGCAGAATTGCTATGGTGGCAGAGGGCTATTTGCGATAACCGCTGCTGCTGTTGGTAGTGGTGCTGCTGCTACCCCCACCGCCGCTGCCGCCGCAGCTGCAGCTCATTGCAGAGATAAGTGCAGGGAGGAGCTGCGCTGCTGGGGCTGCGGCTTGGCACCTTTTGTGTGCCCTAGCACCTAACCAGCCTGCTGGGGCTGCAGCGTCGGAAGCACCCCGGAGACCGATCCAAGGTGCAACTTGGCACCCATGCGATGTGCCCTCTGCTTGTTATTGATGATGGATGGCAGGGTGGCGGTGAACGCGCGCATCACCTCTGACTCATCCCGAGCCTCGATGCACAAGCGGTCCACCAGCGGCTGGTGCAGCAGGTGCTGCTGCTGTTGGTAGTACTGCTGCTGCTGCTGGTGCTGGTGCTGCAGCGGGATGTGGTGAGCTGGCTGGGATGGGTGGTGGTGGTGGTGGTGGTGCTGCTGCTGCTGCTGGATGTGCGGCTGGTGGTGGCGGTGGCTGCTTTGGGCACCATGAGCACGATGTTGGAGCTGGTGGTTATGGTTGACGCGCTGAAGAGGCATGCTGGAGTCCGCGCTCCCTTGCTGCGGGCGTGCATCTGGCTGCAGCTGCTGCTGGCCTTGCCTTGGGGGTGAGGCTGTCCCGACGCATCCTGAATGCATATTCACAGACGCAGTGAGCAACAGTGCGTGCCTGAGGCACGTGTCAAGCAGACGCGCTTTGCACCACACAAACAAAATGCGCAGCTCAGTGTGCGCTTGCCATGGCCCAGACAACGCATAAGCACACCGGCCTTTTACACAAGTGCATATATTTACACACCGGCCACACACACACATATGCACTCAGGTGCTGACCGCTGCTAGAGTCGCATGATAGAGCTTGGTCAAAGCTCGTGCGCCGCACACAAAGGGAGGGACGAGGCGGCAGCAAGCAAGGAAGCATATGTTCCTTAAACACTGAGGCCATCCACACATGCATGCAGGCCTTTCACACACACACACACACACACACACACACACACACACACACACACACACACACACACA
>LKMJ01005619.1_pt1 | contig 11827 bp, 13 predicted proteins | sample 643391 | NCBI WGS metagenome assembly LKMJ01 (sample SAMN04112250, study PRJNA286221) | soda lake metagenome | biome: soda lake; feature: Kulunda Steppe; material: water; isolation source: sample PL-Br10 brine of Picturesque Lake | place: Russia: Kulunda steppe | collected 2010-07
CGGCCTCCCACCAGTCGGTCCAGCCGAACTCGAAGCGCGTGAAGATGTACGCGCCGATGAACGCGCCGAAGACGATAATGTCCGACCCCAGGAACGTCCACATGCCGAGTTTCGTGTTCTCGACGGACTTGAAGGGCCACTGCTCGGCCATCCGTGGCTCGGGCACCTCGAACGACTCGTATCCCATGCCGACCAGGGTGTAGCTACCCCAGAGAGCGCCGATAAGTGCGAGCCAGAAGTACATGCCCGCGTCCACGAAGCCGCTGACGATACCGTGGTGAGCGTGGAAGACAATCAGGAACGCCGCTAACAGTGGGAACGAAAGCGCCATGTAGATGCCGTGAATCGGCAGGAACTCCTCCTGGCGAGCGCCCTCGATGCCGAGGAACGCAATAAAGGCCGGAATCGCCAGCACGAACGGCCACACCGAGTACGAGGTAGTCAGTCCGGAGACACCGAGACCAGCAATCAGTGCGCCAGCGCTCGCGAGAATCGGCCACCAGCTCGCGTGGTCAGCGTGCTGTTCTGGGGGTGCGAGCGTTTCGTCGGCGACACCGCCGTCGGTCGCCGCGTCAGCGAGGGCTTCGCCCTCGACACCACCATCCGTGGAGGCCCTGCTGAGGAAGTCAAGCTCGCCCGAGGCGAAACTCGGCTTGCCCGGGAAGTTCTCCAGTGGCGGCGGTGAGGAGACGGCCCACTCGGGCGAGCCAGTGTAGGCCCACGGCGAGTCGCTTACTTCGCGGTCGCTGTACAGGCTCGCGAAGAGGTTATAGAACATCACGAGGAACGACGCCGCGAACAGGAACGCTCCCGCGGTCGCCATCTGATGCCAGATGGTGAACGCCTCGTTGAAGTGGAAGGCACGGCGGGGCGTTTCCCAGACGACGAACATCGGGAAATACAGCAGGTTGAACCCGACGAACGCCAACAGGAAGTGGACCTTCCCGAGGAACTCGTTGTACATCTTCCCCGTCATCTTGGGGAACCAGTAGTACACCGCGCCGATCAGTATCACCGCACTCGACGCCATCACGTAGTGGAAGTGTGCGACCACCCAGTAGGTGCCACGGAAGGAGTAATCCAGCACGATAGCACCGAGGAACACACCGGTGATGCCGCCGATGATGAATATGACGAGCGCGCCCAGCGAGAACAGGAACGGCGTCTTCCATCGAATCTTCCCCTTTATCATCGTGTAGATGAGCGAGAAGACCATCAGGTCAAAGGGCAGCGAGATGGCGATGGTCGTCACCATCATCACCGTCTTGATTTCGAGGTTGATAGAGGTGAGGAACATGTGGTGCATCCAGACGATGAAACTCTGGATGGCGACCAGCGCCATCGCGATGATGAACCACTTGCGGCCGACGAGCCGGCGCCCGGAGAACGTCTGGACCATCTCGGCCAACACACCGAGCGCCGGGAAGAAGACGATGTACACCTCTGGGTGACCGAAGAACCAGAACAGGTGCGTCCACAGCAGCGAACCGCCATCTGTCGGGGTGCCGTCCTCGAGCGCGAAGTACGAGGTCGCGAGCAGGTGGTCCGAGCTGAGGATGACCAGCGCGGCGAGGTAGGCCGCGAACGCGAACAGCATCATCCACACAGTCAGCAGAATCGAGAGCGTGAACAGCGGCGTGTCACGCATCCTGAGACCGGGCGCTCGCATCCGATAGATGGTGGTCAGGAAGTTCACCGAACCGATGGTGACAGAGCCGACGAAGACGATGAGCGCGAGGACAGTGGCGAACGAGCCGACCTCACCGAACTCGGGGATGTACGCCGGCACGTTCAGCGGTGCGTACATCGTCCAGCCACCCATGAACGTCGCACCCTGGAAGAACGATGTCGCCATCAGCGTGCCCGAGAACAGGTACAGCCAGTAGCTCATCGCGTTCAGTCGCGGGAACGCGAGGTCGTCCGCACCGATCTGGAGGGGCACGAAGTAGTTCGCAAAGCCGAAAGCGAACGGCGAGAGGAACCAGAAAATCATGAACAGCCCGTGTGCTGTCACAATCTGGTTGTACCCCGCATCGCTCAGTATCGTTCCGCCGGGTTCCAGCATCTGTACTCGGATAAACAACGCGAGCAGTCCCGCAAGAACCAGGAAGAACACCGACGTGAGCAGGTAGAGGATGCCGATATCCTTGTGGTTAGTCGTCACGAGCCAGCGCTTCACACTCGAACGTGGTGGTAGGTCTCCCATCAGTTAGTCACCTCTAGTTGGTCGTCGAATTCACCGTCTTCCCAGGCGTCGAGAGTGGCTTCGTACCACTCCTCGAACTCCTCGGGGTCATCGTGCCACTCGAACTCCTCGGCAGGGAGGACGAGGACATCCTCACGCATGTTGGAGTGGCCGTTACCACAGAGCTCATAACAGATAGCTTTGTACTCGCCGGCCTCGTCGGCCTGGAACCAGGTGTCAGTCGTCTGTCCAGGAATGGCATCAGCCTTGGCTCGAAGCCCCGGAATACCGTAGTTATGCATCACGTCTCTGGACGTTATCTCCAGTCCGACCACCTCGTCGTTCGGAACGACGAGCACGTCGTTGGTTTCGAAGCCGTTCTCGTACTCGTAGGCCCAGCCGAACTGGAAGCCTTCGACGTCGACCTCGATGTCGGGCTCCTCGCCACCAGTGTCCTCGATGTACAACAACAGCGAGTACGAGTAGATAATCAGACCGAGGACGATGACGGCGCTGATACCAAAGGAGAGGAACAGCTTCTTGCCGCCTTTCGCACTCGACGGTATTTCACCGAGTTTCGGGCGAACGACGCCGTCATCGTCGTCTTCCTCGACGACGTCGTATTTCCCTTCGGCATCGGGCGCGTCCGTTCTGTACTTGTACGCATTGTACAGCAGATAGGCGATGACGACGACACCAACGAGTGTTCCCAGGGCGAGATACGCCAGGTAGAGGTCACTAAAGACGTCTACCTGGGTCCGTGAGAGTGAGCCGACAGCTCTCACGCCCGACAACGACGTTGGTATAGCTCCGGAACCCAGCATTTGACACGGGGTTACGACCACCGGGTATTAGGCATTTCGGAAGCCCGCTATATCGTGGGTGAGCTTTTATATGGGTCGTGTCAGCCGTGGGCAACTACCCGCAACGAAACTACCGGCCTTCCCACTCGGGGTCGCGGTCGTCGAAGAACGCGTCGATTCCTTCGTTTTTGTCCTCGGTCGAGAACAGCGTCGCAAACAGTTCGGCCTCGTACTCGATACCTGCCTCGAGGTCCATCCGCGCACCGCCCTTGATTGCTTTCTTTCCGATTTCGAGTGCGATTGGACTCTTTGCGGCCATCGACTCCGCCAGCCCGTACACTTCTTCGTCCAGCCCCTCCGTGTCCTCACAGACGATATCGACGAGGCCGATATCCTGCGCTTCGTGTGCGTCGACAAGCTCGCCTGAGAGGATAAGTCGCATCGCCTGCCCCTCTCCGACGAGTCGTGGCAGGCGCTGGGTCGCGCCGCCGCCAGGGATGATGCCGAGGTTGATTTCGGGCTGGCCGAGTTTGGCCCGCTCGTGGGCGATACGAACGTCACACGCCTGTGCGAGTTCGGAGCCGCCGCCGAGTGCGTGACCGTTGATGCGCGCGATGACCGGTTGACGTAACTCGTCAACTGTCTCGTACACGCGCGGGCGCTTCGAGGCCGCGCGCTGTTCGATGGCGCTTCGTTCACGCAGCTCGGAGACGTCTGCCCCAGCGACGAACGCTTTCGCCTCATCGGCCCCGGTCAGGACGACGACACGGACGCCGCTGTCGTCGATAGCCGCCATCACGTCTTTCAGCTCTCGGCGCAGCTGGGCGTTCAGCGCGTTTCGGGCGTCCGGTCGATTTAGCGTCACCGTGGCGACACCGGCAACGCGCTCGCCGACGCTCGCCTCGAGCAGGTCACAGTCCCCAGCTCGCTCTTCGATAGCGTCCGCGCCCTCGACACGTTCGTCGGTCATCGACTCACCTCGCGGGTTCTGTCGTGCATACTCCACCATCGACGGGCCGACTAAAAGGCGTTTCCGAGCGACGTCACGCCGCGTCGCCGCCTTGCGTACCGGTAGAGCGTACTGAAACCCAGCGTGTTCATCGAAACGCTCGACAGCAGGAGGAGTTGATTTCGGCGCTCCGTACGGCGTGTCCGTGCTGCCTCGTCGTCGGTCCAGCGAGTCCGCAGGTGCATGACGAACGCACCCGCCCACCCGGAGGACGCAAGGAAGAGAACGAGTTGCCAGCGACGCATACGAAAACGGACAGGCCGAGCGGTTATAAGTCGACTACTCGCCGCCTGGGAACTCCTTGAACAGGGAGTCGTAGTCGTCGTCGAGACCAGCGGTCGCCGGGTCGGCCTCGTCAGCGAGTTCCTCGACGCGGTCGACCATCTCCTGGTACTCCTCGCTGTTCTGGAGCTCCGAAGGAGTCTTTTCGGCTTCGAGCGCGGCCTTCTTCGAGGTGAGGGCGTAGTACTCCTGAAGTGTCTCGTTGTACGCGTCACGCTCGCGCATGGTCTCGACGGCCTCACTGAGGTCGTCGCGCATGACGGGCTTGGTGAGGTAGTCGTCGAACTCCATGGAGACGATATCGAAGTCAGGGTCGACCGCGGTCACCATGACGACCCGGGAGTCGAGCCCGCGCTCGCGAATCGTGGCGAGCACCTCGTCGCCGGCGTAGTCGGGCATCTGCCGGTCGAGAAAGACGATATCGACATCCTCGTCGACCTTCTCCAGGGCTTCCTCACCCCCGTAGGCCTTCCGCACCTCGTGGTCCATCTGGAGCCAGGTGGTGTACAGGTCCGCGATATCTTGCTCGTCGTCGACGACCAGAATTGTGAGTTCGTCAGTCATACTCGAGTTGCCGTGTCGCCCCGGGTGGCGGTACCAGACCGCACGCGGGAGACGATGCCCGCCCTCGCGGAACGAACCTGTTTCCTGCCCATACGGTACACAGTTTCCCCATGAAGGAGTGGGAGTAAAATAGTATCGGCTTCAGCCCCGTTCAGGGCGTAACCGGGCAGCGGTGCCGACGGTACGTACTTGTCTCTGCACACCGTCCGAAACCGTATGCCAACCGAGAGCGGGCCGACGACGATTCGTTCGCTCGCAGTCAGCGTAGAGGACCTCGTCACGGCGCTCGAACTGAACGAGACAACACCGCGGCGAGCAGTCCTCCGGGTCACGCCACCGTTCAGCGGCCGAATGCGTGCTCGGCTTCACGTCGTGACCGAAGAGAGCGACGAGGAGACGCTACACGTCGACCCGAAGACGCTACTGGAGCCGGACGCACCCGCCTACCCCAGCGCCACAGACACCGAAGACGAACTGCGAAACGACCCGGGAGAGAGCTACACCGTGGAGCGACACCACGACTATCACCTCGAGACGGTCGCCGAGTGGCGAAACGAGATTGCCGAGTCGATTCGTCTTCGCGCGACAGTCCAGACCGCAGACGGCCCCCACGAAGTCGACGTTGTGGCACTCGGGGACGTTCCAGCCGAGCGTTCGGAAAGGCCGGGTGAGAGAGCACCATAAACCATCTAAAGAACCCTACGGCAGTTCTGAACTATCAGTAAAGAGGCGTAAAACTGCTACTAAGCCGGTTAAACGAGGCGAAACAGACTGAACGCTCGTCCGGTTATATGGAGATGCCGGTGGTAGGAGTATCCAGGTGACCCCGCCAATGTCAATCTCCTCGCTGACCGACACGGATGCACTGCTGGGCGAGTACGCTCGCCCGAGCGTCTCTCGACTCGTGGTGCGGCCCGCCAGACGACTCGCGTTCTGGGCCGCCATCGTCCTCCCGTTCCTGCACGTCTCGCTGCTCGTCTCCGGTCTCGAATCCCAGTCGATGACGCTCGCGTTCGTCGCCCTCCTCGCGCTCAACGCCGCCGCCATCTACGTTGGCCACCCTGACAGCCGGGAGTGAGAGCCCGGTCGTGCCGCCCTCGAATCGCCACACTGTGGTGATTTCGACAGTATGTTTAAATAAACCCGGGTGCTACTGGATTTATGGCCGCATATGGCCGGCCGTCACTGAGAGACCTGTTCGACGAGGCACCGACGCCACACATCGCCCACCCACCCGAGACACACCACCTCGACTTCTATCTCGCCACAGATGGCTCGTTCAGAGCATCAGGTGGCGGGCTGGGTGCGGTTATCGAAACCCGCGATGGCGAGCGCGTCGCGCGGCTGTCGCTGCCCGACGAGTGCCCCAACAACAACGTCGCGGAGTACCGCGCGCTCCACCTGGGGCTCGACGTACTCGCCGCGCGCTCGCCGGAACACGCGCGGGTCGGTGTGTTGCTCGACCACAACGACCTCGCCGCGAACGTCAACGCCTCGGTCCTGGACGGCCGAAACACCACGTTCGAATCGCCACACACCGTCTCTGTCCCGCAGCGAACCGGCCTGCACTGGCGCGGTATCCAGAGCCGCCTGCGGGATTTCGAGAACGTGCGCGCAGCCCGCATCGCCAGCGACCGCAACCCCGCCCACCCGCTGGCGAACGCCCCGGGTCAGTACGCCCACGTCAACGACGAGCCAGCGCGGTGTGTCCTGCCGGAGGTCCCCCGCTCGGAGACGGAGATTCCCCCGCCCTCCCGTGCGAACCGCGGAGCCAGCGACTGAACACGAGAGCCGAACGGAGCAGCCGCCTACACGGTCGCCTCGTCCCCGTCGACAGCTGGACTGCCGAGCGGAAGGTCGATGTCGATACTCTCGTACCAGACGACCGGCCGCCTGGCGTTCCCGTCCTGCACGAGGTCAACGAGGTGTAGCTCCGCAAGCTCCGTCAGGTTGCGGTGGACCTGGCTCACATCCCTGTCGACGAGACGGGCAGTCTCACGGATGCTTTCCGGTTCGTGTTGGACAATCGCTCTGAGCAGTTCCAGTGATTTTGGCCGTGTCGCCTGATGGATGTCCGCCGGGTCGTGATAGACGACTTCGAGGTGGGGTTCGGGCGTTTCTCCGCGGTCGATGGCAGCGAGTGTCTCTTCTAGCTGCTTGTCGTCGCCCTCTCGAAATCGAATATGAAGTGTCCGTTCGGTGCTGTCGTCGTTACCAGTCGTGTCCATGATTGTTCACCTCGGATTTGGACCGCTCGAAGAGTCGAGTTACCCCCTCGAACGCGACGTCTTCGACAGTTCCGTCCGCCCGGTGTTTGTGGTGGTGTCGGACACCGGGATGGTCGGGGAAGTTGTCGTATCTGATGATGGTCTCTCCCGCCGCATTGCCGTACTGCATCGAGTATTTGACTCCGTCCGGGTAGCGCTCGGATTCGGGGACGCGATAGGCAGTAATCTCGGCGTAGCGGTCACCAAAGTCCCTGGTGACATCGATGAGCAACTGCGCATCATCGCCCCCGCCCATAGCGTTGGTATGAGCTCCAACGGCATAACTGTTGTTACGAGTGACAACGCTGTTGGCTTCTAACTGAGCAGTTCGGGAACCGCGGCTGTATCACGGGATATCAGCAACCAACCTGTGACTGACGCTCCAGTACTGCCCCAGCAGTCAGATTCATACGACTCGCACACCAAAGAGAGCGCATGGAACGAGCAACGTTCGGTGGCGGGTGTTTCTGGTGTATCGAGGCGGCGTTCAAGCAACTCGACGGCGTCGACAGCGTGACCTCGGGATACGCAGGCGGCCACACCGAGAGCCCAACCTACGAGGAAGTGTGCAGCGGAAACACCGGCCACGCCGAGGTTATCCAGGTCGAGTACGACCCCGAAGCCCTCAGCTACGCCGACCTGCTGGAAGTGTTCTTTACGGTCCACGACCCGACGCAGTTGAACCGACAGGGTCCCGATGTCGGGAGCCAGTACCGCTCTATCGTGCTCGCCCACGACGAGGACCAGCACCGCCAGGCACGGGCCTACATCGACACGCTTGAGGAGGAGTACGAGGACAGCGTGGTGACAGAGCTCGAGGAGCTGGAGACGTTCTACGAGGCCGAGGAGTACCATCAAGACTACTTCGAAAAGAACCCGAACGACGCCTACTGCCAGATGCACGCCAGCCCCAAAGTGGAGAAGGTTCGCGAGAAGTTCCAGCACAAGCTCCAGCAGGCGTGAGGCGTATTCCAGCGTGCCTGTGGGTTGTTTGACGCAGTCCACGTTCCCGAGAGTTCCCCGCAACAATCAGTGGACAATACCGAACAACGCGAGCCAGACCAGAACGTTCAAATAACTCTTTGAAGAATGGCAACCAATGGCATCACGTCAACTCAGTATCTCACGGGAGTGTACGCCGGTCGTGGATACCCGTTACGAGAGTGAGGATGGCGAGACCCCCGCAATGGCAATCGTCGACGCACTGGCGATGGCCGAAGGTGTAGACGCCACAGAGTTGCCGTCGCTGTACGAGGTTATCGACACCGACGCACTCAACAGCCTGTTCGACGGACAGGATGGCGAGGTAGTACTCAGCTTTGCGGTCGGCGACTGGAACGTGTTCGTCAACGCTGACGGACAAGTTCGGGTCTGTGACACGGCTCAGCCGACAGAGCCTGCACCCGTTTTCGCCAGGTTCTCCGACTAGCGTCCGGACGAGCGCACCCAGTAGTAGCACTGTGACACCGCCGTATCCCAGTCCGTACAGCGAGAGCTCAACGGTGGTTCACGTTCGAACAGGCCGAACGACTGTCTGGCTCCACGTACCCGGCAGAGGGCGCTCAGTCCCCGGTCATCCGGGGCGTCTGGGCGGCAGTCTCGACGGTGAACTGGTCGAGTAGCGAGCGCAGGTCGTCGGACTGCCCGGAGAGCGATCTGACGTTCCCGGTCACCTCGGAAACCGCGGCAGTCTGCTGTTGTGTGGCGGCCGCGACATCCTCGGCCTGTGCCGTGGTCTCCTCGCTGATGCTCGCCACGGAATCGACCATCGCCACCACGTCCTGTGCGGTCTTGGCCTGCTCGTCGGTCGCGTCGCTTATCTCCTGGATGGTGTCGTTGACCGTCCCGACTTCCTCGACAATATCCTCGAAGTTGTGCAGGGTCGTCTCGATAGTCCCGACGCTATCGGAGACCTGTGACTCCATATCCTGTACGTCGGCGACCGTCTCGTGAGACTGAGTCTGGACTGCCTCGATACGCTCGGAGATCTCCCCGGCGGAGGCTTTCGTCTCCTCGGCAAGGTTTTTCACCTCGTCGGCGACGACGGCGAACCCCTCGCCGGCCTCGCCAGCGCGAGCCGCCTCGATGGAGGCGTTCAGCGCCAACAGGTTCGTCTGCTCTGCGACCTCGTCGATAAAGGAGACGATTTCGTCGATCTCCTGAATCTCTTCGACGAGCTGTTCGACGGCGGTGGCCGTCTCGCTGATTCCCGCCTCCAGTTCGTCGAGTTCGTCGATGGCGTCCTCGGCAGCTTCGCGACCGCTCCTGCTTCGCTCGGCGGCTTGCTCGGCCGTCCCCGCCGCGTTGTCCGCGGAGGCGGCAATCTGCTCGACCGTCGCCGAGAGCGTGTTTATCTCCTCGGCGACCGCCTGGAGCTCTTCGGTCTGTCTGGCTGCTCCGTCAGAGATTTCCTGAATCGAACGTGCCACGTCCGCACTGACGTCGTCAATCTCGTCCATCGTCGTGGTCACGTCGTCGCTGGCGTCGGAGACGTCGGCGGAGAATCGCTGTACCTGACTGACCGTCTCGCCGATTGTCCGAACGAGTTCGTTGTAGTTCGTGACGAGTTGCTCGTGCTGGTCCTCTTCGAGGTCGAGCGCCTCCCCGTCGATTGTCGCGGTGAGGTCGCCCTCCTGTGCGCGCTCGGCAGCGTCGCTGAACGCCGTAACGAGCTGCTGGAGATGCATCGACCGACGCTCCATCTGGTTGCTCATCTGCTGGAGGTTCTCGGTGTACTCCCGGAGACTCGTCGTCATCGTGGACATCGACTCGCCGAACTCACCGGGAACGTCCTCGTCGAGCACCGGGTCGTCGAACTGCTGGCGCGAGAGGGCATCGGCCTGCCGTCCGACGGTGTCGAGAAAGCTCTGCAGGTCGGCGAAGGCGTTCTGCAGACTGCCCACCTCGTCGGGCTGGTCGGTTCGCTCGGCCGTCACGTCGACCGTTCCGTTGGCTATCTCGGTCGCGTTGTCCTCGAGGGTGAGTATCGGCGCGATGAAGTCACGCCGAACGATGAGAACGGTGTTCGCTGCGGCGGTTGCAGCGAGGACGAACAACACCCCTGCGAGAGTGAAAAACAGCGGTCCCGAGACGACAAACGGGAGAAGAAAGATGAGTACCGTGGCGAAAAACTGCAGGACGATAGCCGCGAGCACCTTGCGCTCTATCGACTCCGAAACGCCGAGTACCCCCATCGTCTTCCAGAGAACCGCTTCGTATCTTGTCAGGAGCTGTGAACCCATACTGGTCATACCCAAGTGGATGAAAACCAGCTTCATAAAATAGCAGGGTGTCTGCCAGACACTCGAAACGAAGGAGGGTGAATGCTTCCTTCGGTCAACCGAAAGTCAACTGCTCTGTGTCAGCCGTGTTCCTGTCGGCCAGCGACGCGCTCGAGGCCGTCTCGCACAGGTCGTGACTCGACGAGCTGCCAGCCCACCGGGGCGATGACGGTCCCGAGCAAGGCGAGCGTCGCCAGCAGTGCAAGCACGAACGCGAGGGCGAACGCGTACCTCGGGCGGCCCTTCGTCACCCACGCGGCGCCAGCGAGGTAGCTCACGGCGAAGGCGACGGACGCGAGCACATCAGTCACGAAGTGGACGCCGAGCGCCAGTCGCGACAGGCCGACCAGCGCGACGACCGTGGCGACGACAGCGAGACGAAGCCCCCGCGATTCGTCGAGGACCCACCACGCGAGCGCACCCCAGCCGATAGCGGCGACCATCGTGTGTCCGCTCGGAAAGCCGTCCTCGCTGGGTGTGACAGCGTGTAGCTCCGCTGGCGGACGCGGTGCCCCGAACAGTGCCTTCAACAGCAGTGCGAACGCGAGACCGCCGAAGACGATGGCGATGACGAACGCTGTCCGGTCGGAACACAGCTTGTCGTCGCCGCGACGGAGACTCGCACCCACATCAGCAAGATACAGGATGCCGAGCACCGCGACGACGACCAGCCAGTCACCCAGGACCGTCAGGAGGGTAAACAGCTCCTGGGCCCACTCGGGGAGAGCCTCGACCAGCCACTCGGTCACGCCGACGTTTCGCATGCGTGGGGAGAGTTACGGCCGCTACTTGAAAGTATGTAGTCGAGTGCAGCCGAAACGATCCAGTCGCCCGTAGCGATTCGCTGCTTGCTACTGCTATCTGACAGTGCTGCTGGAGAGACTGGGACGTTCCTGAACTCCGTCCACTGGACGTGTGATCAAGTACACAACACTTATTTTATTCAATTTTATGAAATGTACGTATGGACGGAGTAGTACTCGCTGCGGGAGAGGGAACGCGCCTGCGGCCCCTGACCGAGGACAAGCCCAAAGGGATGGTCGAAGTCGCGGGCAAACCGATTCTCACGCACTGTTTCGAACAGCTCGTCGAGCTGGGTGCCGAGCAGCTGGTCGTCGTCGTCGGCTACAAAAAAGAGGCAATTATCCAGCATTACGACGACGAGTTCGAGGGCGTGCCGATCACGTACACGCATCAGCGCGAACAGAACGGGCTGGCCCACGCACTCTTGACTGTCGAAGAGCACGTCGACGGCGATTTCATGCTGATGCTCGGCGATAACATCTTCGAGGCAAATCTGCGGGACGTGGTCCAGCGCCACCGCGAAGAGCGCACAGATGCGGCGTTTCTGGTCGAAGAGGTGCCCTGGGAGGAGGCGTCGCGCTACGGCGTCTGTGACACCAACAAGTACGGCGAAATCGAGGAGGTCGTCGAAA
>LKMJ01005620.1_pt1 | contig 11827 bp, 12 predicted proteins | sample 643391 | NCBI WGS metagenome assembly LKMJ01 (sample SAMN04112250, study PRJNA286221) | soda lake metagenome | biome: soda lake; feature: Kulunda Steppe; material: water; isolation source: sample PL-Br10 brine of Picturesque Lake | place: Russia: Kulunda steppe | collected 2010-07
ACCCCGGCGTCGTCGTGGACGTGCGCCCGGATCGTGGGTCGTGTCTGAGTCATCTGTTGTCGAGGGTACTCGACCGTGCTTAATGACCCATCAATACAAGGTGTTTCGTTTCTTCTCAGCGGCTGAGAACGGTGACCGAAGAGCATACTACGGTGCCGAGATAGCTAGAGAAAAAGATGGTTTCAGGGTGTTGGTCGGCATCATGGAGATGGCTCACCGCGACAACATCGTCCGGGAACACGTGGATGGATCCACAGCTCGCGCCGGTGCTCGTCGGCGTCATCATTCTCGCAGTGCTGGGGACGACGGCGCTCTTTCTCGCAGGTGTCGTCGCCTATTCACGTCGGCGGACGCCGAGATATCTGCTCATTACGGTAGTGCTTGGCCTGCTCGTCGCACGGTCGGTCGTCGGGCTAGGCACGGTCCTCGGCGTCGTCCCGATGACCGCCCACCATCTCGTCGAACACGGCTTCGACTTCCTGATTGCGGTCCTCATTCTCTACGCGGTCTATCGGAGCGGTCCGAGCGGGGACGGGGAGACGCTCAGGAGCGGCTGAGCAGTAGGAGCCGGAATGTATAACTCGGTTCCCCACACCGTTCGGGACATGCTCGAACTCGGTCCGGTCTTTGCCGGGACGACCGATCTCCTGCGGCTCGTCGCCGTTCCCGTGTTCGCATGGGCCGCGTGGCGCGACATCCGGACCCGTCGCGTCCCGAACGTCACGTGGCTCCCGCTAGCCGTCCTCGGTCTGCTGTTACTGATCTGGGACGGTTGGCACGCGGTCGGAATCGGCGGCTACGACTGGCAGTTGTTCCTCGTCACCACGGCGATCAGCCTCGGCATCGTCGTCCCCCTGTCCTACGCGTTCTGGTGGATGGGCGGGTTCGGCGGCGCGGACGCCAAGGCGCTGATGACGATTGCCATCCTGTTTCCGGCCTTTCCGACCTACTACGTCGGAACAAGCGTCTATCCATCAGTCCAGACCGATGTGGGCGTCTTTTCGTTTACCATCCTCACCAACGCCGTGCTCGTCGCGGTCGCGTTTCCGATCGCGCTGGCCGTGTTCAACGCCGCCCAGGGTCGGTTCGCGTCCGCAATGGCGGTGGGCCGCGTGCGCCACTGGTCGGCTCTACCGAGTGCGCACGGCCGGGTCATGGAAAACCCCGACGGGCTCACGCGGAACGGGCTGGATCTCGACGCGCTCCGGATGTACCTGCGCTGGCGCGGGCTGACGCTCGGGGACCTGCGTGACAATCCTGATCGGTATCGGGATCCGACGACGCTTCCGGAGGATCCGAACCCGCCGACTGACGGCGCAGTGACTGTGGACGGAGAAGCCGTTCCTGATGGCGGCGAATCGGTAGCTGCCGAGCAGATTGCCGAAAGCGAGGAGTCAGCCGATGATGCCGACGCCGAACCACCCACATACGATGACCCGTGGGGCGCGGCGGCGTTTCTCGACAGTATCGAGGGGTCGGCGTACGGAACGACTCCCGAGAAGCTCCGGGACGGGCTGGACACGCTCGTCGAGCGCGATCGGGTGTGGGTCTCGCCTGGCGTCCCGTTCATCGTCCCCATCTTCCTCGGCCTCCTTGTCGCGCTGGTGTACGGCGATCTGCTGTTCCGGATACTCGAACTGCTCGGGGTCGTGTAGTCAGGAGCCGGGAGCTGCACTGGCGACCCCTCGGCGACCAAAAAGCATACCTCCGGGAGCCGCTTTCTCCCCGGTATGAGCGAGACACGTGCGGACGTCGAGCTGGATTTCGGCGACGACGGGCTGATCCCGGCGGTGGCACAGGACGCCGACACCGGCGAGATCCTCATGCTCGCCTACGCCACCCGGGAGGCCGTCGAGCAGACTCGCGAGACTGACCGCGCACACTACTACTCGCGCAGTCGCGACGAGCTCTGGGAGAAAGGCGCGTCGAGCGGCCACGTCCAGCACGTCGAGGAGATCCTTGTCGACTGTGACGGGGACGCCATCGTCTACCGGATCGAACAGGAGGGAGGGGCCTGTCACACCGGTTACGACTCCTGTTTCCACCGGACCATCGACGGCGAGGTCGTCGGCGAAAAGGTGTTCGACCCCGATAGCGTCTACGAGTGACTGGTGAGCAGATGACCCAGGACACTGCCGACGAGTTCGAGTCGATCACAGCCCTCAACGATGCATACGAGGAGCTGAACCATGTTAGCGAGGAACTAGAACGAATCGGAGAACAGGAGATCGAGCGCGCAGTCGAGGCGTACAGGCAAGCCCATCGAATCCTCGACCGCTACGCCGACGACGCCACCGGTACCGGCGACTTCGGTTCCTACGTACAGTTCCGCGGCCAGTACTCGACGTTCGTCGAGGGGCTTCCGGAGTGGTTGCCCCGCCGGGACGTCTTCGAGGAGTCGCTGGCGGCAGTCGACAAACGACGACTCAAAGAGGGAGATTTCACGCGGGCACGGGAGACGCTGGAGGATATCGGCGCACTCGTTGAGCTGATCGAGGACCGGGACGAGGCCCGAGAGCAGTATCACGAGGCGCGCCTCGACGCCGTCGAGCGGATCGAGGAGATCGAAGCGGAGATCGTCGGGGTCGAGCGCACGCTGGAACTGGGTGAAGCGGATCTCGACGCACCCGTCGAACGTCTCCGTGAGCCGATCGAATGCTACAATAAGGGCGTTCGCGAGGCGTTCCAGGAGTACCGAAAGGAGACGAGTGCCCGCGTGTTCCTGGAGTTCGTCGAGCGGACGAAGCAGTTCCCGCTCGTTCCGCTGCCACGACCGCCCGAGGAGTTGCTAGAGTACGTCAGGGACAGTCCCGACGGGGCCGAGTCGGTGCCGACCCTGCTGGAGTACGCCGAGTACTCCCAGTCCAAACTCGTCCACTACGCGGACGACGCCGACGCGCTCAAACGGAAGATCGCAACACAGCGGACCTATCTGGATCGACTCGACGCCGAGCCGCTGACGCTGACGTGGCCGCCCGAACCGGCCGAGACAGTCCGCTGGCGAGCCGACGAGTTGCGTCGGGTTATCGGTCGGTTCGCCCCCGAGCCAACGACTGCAGCGCTCCGCGAGGTCCAGCGACTGACGCGTAATGAAGCGTCGTTCGAGCGTCTGCGTAACGCGGGAATCGCAATCGATGAACTCGACGAGCGGACCCGTGAGCAACTCGCGTCGGGGGAAGTCAAGCGGGATCTCGAACGACTCCGAACGGAAAAAGAGACACTGCAGGAGCGACTCGATGCGCTACCGGAGGCCTGATCCGGACCGACGATCTGTCACTGTCGACCGCTTTCGAGGGCCTCCCGAGCGTGATCGACCAGCTCCTGTGCTCGTTGCTCGCTGCCCGCCTCCGCGTACAGTCGGATCAGCGGCTCCGTGCCGCTCGGCCGTGTCAGCACCCACGCATCGCCGTAATCGAGTCTGACTCCGTCCTGGGTCGAAAGCTCGGCGTCCACATCCTGGGCCCACTCGGCGGCGGCATCGAGCATCGCGTCGCGTTCGGTTCTGTCCTCGTACTGGAGGTTGACGCGGACGTTGTGATAGCCCGAGTACGGCGCGACGATCTCGCTGGCGTTGCGGCTGGCGACGAGTTCGAGAAACCGGGCGGCGGTGAACGCACCGTCCCGGGCGAGCCGATATCGCGGGAAGAAGAGCCCACCGTTACCCTCGCCCGCGACCGGAACGGAGACGCCCTGTTCCTGGAGTTCGCGGATCCGGCTGACGATGTATGTGCTGCCGATCGGCGTCAGTTCGAGTTCAGCGTCGGCCGCAGAGACCGCATCGACGAGCCGCTGGGAGACGTTGACCGCGGAGACCGTCGTCTCTCCCGGATCGAGTTCCGAAGCGACGAGCGCGGCCAGCGTCGCGTCGCCCTCCATGTACTCGCCGGTCTCGTCGAAGAAGACCGCTCGGTCGCCGTCGCCGTCGTGTGCAATCCCCAGGTCGGCGTCGGTCGCCCGGACGAGCCGCCCGAGGTCGGCGAGGTTCTCGGGGATCGGCTCGGGGTTACGGCCCGGAAAGTGGCCGTCAGGTTGGGCGTTGACCGTTACGACGTCACAGCCGAGCGTACGGAAGAATTCGGGGCTCGTGAGGGCGGCCGCGCCATGACCAGGGTCGAGCGCGACTGTCAGGTTGGCCCCGGCGATCCGATCGACATCGACGACATCGAGCAGTTCGTCGAGATAGTCGTCGTTTGCCGTCTCGACACGTCTAGATTGTCCGACCTCGTTCCACGCAGTCGTGTTCGAGTCGTCCGCCAGAAACACTTCCTCGATGCGTTCGAGTTCGTCGACCGAGAGCCCAACACCGTCGGAGCCGACGAGTTTGATCCCGTTGAACTCCGGTGGGTTGTGCGACGCGGTGACGATGACGACCGGGATTCCCGCCCGCTCGGCGTACGCCTGTGCGGCTGGCGTCGGCGCCACACCGAGCCGATCGATATCGGTTCCGACACTTGCCAGTCCGCTAGCAACCGCGTCGGCGATCATCTCGCCGGTGACCCGCGTATCGCGGGCGATCCCGACCCGGTCATCGTCCCAGACCGATCCGGCGGCCTGTGCGACCTCCATCGCGAACGAAGGCGTCAACGACTCGTTGACGATCCCGCGCGTTCCGCTCGACCCGAACACTTCCATATATAATCGGACGTGCGTGGGCGATACTCAAAGCCGTTCCGCACCGCAGCAGCGATACAGCGTCCACGTCGCGCAACGCCGGACCCGAATGGTTGATGAATGCAGGTTACTAACGACCGGTATATGAGCACGAAACAGTCGAGGCGACGGTTCATGGCGCTTACAGCGGCAGGAATCGCCGGTACAGTGGCGGGCTGTCTGGGCGACGAAAACGGCCTCTCGGCGGATGGGGAGACGGTCGACGAGTTACCGACGCCGGTGCAGGGCGACCCCGACGCGGACGTGACCGTAGCAGTCTACGAGGACTTCAGCTGTCCCGGCTGTCAGAGCTACAAGCTGTCCGTGTATCCGGAGATCAAAGAGGAGTTCGTGGAAACTGACCGAATCAGATACGAACATCACGACCTGCCGGTTGTCAACGAGGACTGGTCGTATCAGATACCGAGTGCCGCCCGAGCGGTGCAAGATACCGAAGGCGACGACGCCTTCTTCGCGTTTGCGGAAGCGATCTATCCGTATCAGGGGGAGTACTCGTTCGAGACCGTTGAATCGGTCGCCAACGAAATCGGTACTGACAGCAGTGTCGTCCGTGCCGCCGCGGAGGACCTGACGTACCTGCCGGTGATCGAAGCGAGCAGCGAAGCGGGACAGGATCGTGGTGTCAACTCGACGCCGACCGTCGCGGTCAACGACGAACTGCTCACACCCCAGCAGGGCGAGGACTTCTACCAGCAGATCGCAAGCGCAATCGAAGCTGCCGAGTAATCCGGACGAGGCGGCACGCTTTTTCCGCGAACGCTCGAAGTGCGACCGATGACCGATCTCGAGGATGCGGCAACCGCTATCGATGGCGGCGAACTGGTAGTGTATCCGACGGAGACGGTGTATGGGCTGGCCGCGGACGCACTGGATCCGGACGCCGTCGAACGGGTATTCGAGGCGAAAAACCGCGACCGGTCGAAACCGATTTCGCTTGGCGTACCGGATATCGATACAGCACGGCAGTACGTCAGAGCGACCGAGCGCGAGCAAGCGTTCATGGACGAATTCTTGCCCGGTCCCGTAACAGTCCTCTGCGAGCGCCGCGAGATGATCCCAGACATACTTACTGCGGGGAGTGATCGGGTCGGCGTTCGAGTGCCGGAGCACGACCTCGCGCTGGCCCTGCTGGAACAGACTGGCCCGGTCACCGCGACGAGTGCGAACGTGAGCGGTCGCCCGAGCGCGCGAGAGATCAAGGAGGTCGACGAGGAAATCAGAGACGCTGCGAGCGTCGTCCTCGACGGCGGGACGACCGGTGGCGTCGAGAGCACTGTCGTCGACATCGAACGGGGTGAGATCCATCGCCGGGGCACGCTGGGTGACGAAATCGAGGCGTGGCTGTCCGAACACTGAGGGCACACTGTACAGCGTGATTTGAGACTAGCCAAAGCCCAGCAGTGACCGGAGCGTCCGCGTCTCGACGCCGCACTGCTCGCTGTACTCACAGCCGGAACACTTCGTATCGTTCTGTAGTCGCGGTGGGGGAGTACCGAGCGATTCGACCGTTCGGATCGTATTACGGTACTCTGCCGTCCGGCGACCGTCGATCGAAACCGATCGGACGATTCCGTGCGTCGGATACTCGACGTACGCACGCTCGACCGGGCGTTCCCGCTCCCACGCGAGTGCTTTTGCGGCCGCGACGGCGTGGACCGACTGTGGCTGCCAGACGCCCTGTTCCGGTGGCGCTCCCGTGGCGACAAGCGAGGGGACCGGCGGGTCGTCGAGACACTTGTGGACAACGCCGCGACAGTCCCGACCGGTCAGCAGAACGTCCCGGAGAGAGGGATCGACGAGGTCGTCAAAGCGGTCGATCCGCTCGCGAGTTCGCCGGAGATTACGGCGGAACATGGGCGGTGAGACATCGATCGGGACGGCTTCGATCGTCGGGTCGTCGGCGTCGAGCAACTCGTCGTAGCGGTACGCGAGAGCACGGCGCCGATCGACCTCGGGTGGGGGCGAACGGTCGTCGTCCCGCCGCGCGTAGTACAGTTGGCGCGGGCAGAAGGCGGCACGGCGGAGATCGCTGAAAGCGTGCAGAGCCATGGCGGCGGTGGCTCGTAATCGAATTTAAACTGTTGGACTGCGGGTGGCTGATCGGCAGCGGCGGAAAATCGGAGGCGGGGTGTTCAGGGAGTGATACGAGAAGACCGACGAGGGGTCAGAAGGAGACGTCCGTTTCCATTCCCTCCGTGGCGTCGTCGAGACCGTCCTCCTGGACATCCTCGGTCAGGTGTGCCGAGAGATCGGCTTCACCGATGATGCTGTCCAGTTCGTCCCGGTATCGGTCGTTAGCCTGCCGGGACTCGTTCTGTGCGGCGACGATTCGGCGGTATCTTCTGACTGTCGACTCGCTCACATCGAACTCCTCGGCGAGCTCGCTTGTCTTCGGCTCGTCGTTGAGGCGACGACGGAACTCGTCGAGGTCGAACGGTGCGTCGAGGTCCCGCTCGTTGATCAGGTGGAGATCGAGTCGAGCGCGAACCACTGTCGTACGCGATTCGTCGATGTCGCGGGCGATCTCGGCGTCGGTCTCGTCGGCGTAGAAGCCATCGACGATCTCACAGTACTGCTCGTCGGTGAGCTCCGTCTCGAACTCGTAACGTTCCTGCATACTCTCGATGACGCCCTCGATACGTTCACGGACGGCCTCGTTATCGACATCGGTGATCGATCCGCGGGTGTCTTCCTGTGCTTCCGTGACGGTCTCCTCGTCAGTCACGTCGATGAAGATATCACGGAGCTCTTCGGTCTTCTCGTCCATCAGTACGCAGTGTATCAACAGGAGACGGTATAAAAGCTTGTTCGGCTGGAAGTTCGTAAACCAATATATTCAAGACGGTTGACGGCAACCAGTCGGACATGAACGACACTGGGCAACGGGTTAATCTCGTCGACGGCGAAACCGTCGTTGGGATCGCGGGTGCAGCACTGATGGCGGCGTTGACTGGCGTACTGGCGTATCTGGCGCTGCCGTATCCCTGGTCGCCTGCACCGATCACCCTGCAGATCCTCGGCGTCTTCCTCGTCGGACTGTTCCTCGGGGCCAAGTGGGGCGGACTTTCGATGGTCCTGTACCTACTGGCGGGAGCAGTCGGGGCACCGGTGTTTGCGACCGGTTCCGCGGGAATCGGTCATCTCTTCGGACAGCACGCCGGCTACCTGTTCTCGTTTCCGATTGCAGTCGTTGCGATCGGGCTCCTGGCGTACGGGCATACCGGAATGGGCGATCCCTCATCAGTGGATGTCGTCCGACTGGTCGGTAGCCTCGTGGCCGGAGCGGCGATCATTTACGCACTGGGTATCGTCGGCCTGATGGTCGTGCTGGAACTGAGCCTCGCGGAAGCCGTGTTCGGCGGTGCCGTCGTCTTCTTCCCCGGCGAGGCCGCGAAGATGGCCGCAGCGATCGCCATCGCACAGAGCGGGCACGTCGTTGACTGGCCGCCACAGGGTGTCGGGCAGTAGGTGGATGATCGAGACTACCGATCTCGTCTTCGAGTATGGCGACGTGCGCGTCCTCGACGAGGTTTCACTCCGGATCGACGACGGCGAGTTCGTCGTACTGGCAGGGGCGAACGGATCGGGCAAGACGACACTGGTCCGGCAGTTCAACGGGCTGTTGACGCCGGATCTGGGCGAAGTGACGGTGGACGGAACGCCAGTCGAGGACGATTTGCTCGGTGCGCGCCAGCGCGTCGGGATGGTGTTTCAGTCGCCCCGCGATCAGTTCGTCGCCACGACCGTCGGGACAGACGTCGCCTTCGGCCCGGAGAACCTCGGACTGGATCACGACGAGATCGACCGCCGGGTAAGCGATGCGCTCGACGCCGTTGGGATGGGTGACCGCGATCAAGAGCGGATCGACCAGCTCTCCGGTGGGGAACAGGAGCGAGTCGCCATCGCCGGTGCGCTCGCGATGGAGCCAGACCATCTGGTGCTCGACGAGCCGTTCACCGGTCTCGACGAGCCGGCGCGCCAGGGCGTTCTGGAGAAGCTGAGTGCGCTCGGTGAGGACGGGACCGGCATCGTCGTCGTCACCCACGATCTACGGGACGTGCTCGATCTCGCGGATCGCATCGTCGCGCTGGTCGACGGGCGGATCGCAGTCGATACCGCCCCCGAATCCGTCGGGACGGCGCTCGCGGGGGTCGGCGTCCGAGTACCCGCGGGGCCGACCGGGCGGTGATCGGCAGACGATGCTGACCTACGAACCCGGCGGCACGATCGGGCATCGACTCGACGCGCGCGGGAAACTGGGGTTTCAGATCGCCTTCGCGATCGCCGCATTCGCCCATACCACACGGCCGGGGCTGAGTCTACTGACCGTGCTCGCGCTCGTCTTTCTGGCGACGGCCCGGATCTCCCCGCTCCGGGCGCTGTGGTCGATCCGGCTCCCACTCGTGATCCTGGCGTTCGCGCCGCTGCTGGCGGCCGTCACGCTCGGGTCGCCGTGGATCGACGTCGACGACGGGGTCGTAACCGCCCTCGCGAGCTATCGGGTGGTCCTGATACTCATGGTCAGCACCGCGTATGTGGTGACGACCGCGCCACGCGAATCGCGCGCAGCGATTCAGTGGGCGATACCCGGTCGTGCCGGTGTCGTCCTCGGGATCGGCGTCTCGCTTGTCTTTCGGTTTCTGCCGGTGCTGCAGTCCGATCTTCGGCGGATTCGGGATGCGATTGCCGCACGGGGCGGCGGGAACGCGAGCCTTCGGCGACGCGCCGAACGTATCGGCGTCCTCGGCGTCGCGCGGGCCTTCCGGCGGGCGAACACCCTTGCGCTCGCGATGCAGGCCCGGTGTTTCTCGTGGAACCCGACCCTGCCGCCGCTGGCGGCGACTCGACTCGACATTCCAGTCGTTACGGTGAGTGTTGCTCTCCTGTTGTCCCCTCTGATTTGAGCGGCTTGGAGGAAGGTATGGCTTCGAGTAAACTGAGAATACATTGTATATTCTCGCACGAGGGGAATGGGATTCCGATATATTTCGTGGGAAGATTTATCTGTGATGTCCCCGCGTGATAATACATGATATTTATCGCGCAGAGCGGTGGGGAGCCGACCCGCCCGACGTTCTACCAGATCGATCTCGTCGGCGAGGCGATCTTCTACTATCTCGCCGTCGTCGCGATCATCATTTTCCTGTACGGGGCATACGATCGAGTACGGCGGTATACTCGCGGTGACGAGGACTGGTTCGACCGACTGGACGGCATCGTCGGGCGGATCGCCTCGGCGGTGAAGATCGTCGGCTCGAACCAAAAGCAGTTCGACCGGGACGTCTACGCGGGCGTGATGCACACGTTCATCATGTGGGGCTTTCTGACCCTGCTGATGGGGACGACGATCCTCGCGATCGATATGGACATCTACCGACCGCTGACCGGTGAGTCGTTCTGGGTCGGCGACTTCTATCTCTCCTACCAGTTCATGATGGACGCGATGGGGCTACTGTTCGTCGTCGGCGTCGGGATGGCGATGTACAGCCGTTATGGGGTACGAAAGGTTCGCCTCTGGGGGAAACACACGAGTCTCGAAGACGATCTGTTCATCTGGACGCTGTTCATCCTGGGAGTGGGCGGGTTCCTGCTCGAAGGGCTCGGTATTCTGGGTCGTGGGTTCCCCGGACACGAAACCGTGAGCTTCGTCGGCTACTTCATCGCCGTCGTGCTCGGCGGAGCTGGGATGACGCCAGAGGGAGCACAGGTCGCCTATCCAGTGGTCTGGTGGCTTCACGCGATCCACGCGCTTGCCTTTGTCGCCGCCATCCCCTACGCCAAGCCGTTCCACATGCTCTCCTCGTTCGCAAATGTCGTCACCCGTGACGAGAAGGCGGGCGCGCGACTCCCCGGCGTCCCCGCCGATCTCGACGCCACCAACGCCGAATCGATCGATGACTTCACCTGGAAGGAGATTCTCGACCAGGACGCCTGTACGAAGTGTGGTCGCTGTTCGTCGGTCTGTCCGGCGAAGGCATCGGGTCGCCCACTCGATCCACGTGACGTGATCCTCGACCTGAAAGCCTACCGCGAATCGCTGGAAGGTGACGGGAGCGGGGGCGGCGGGCAGAAACCCATTATCGCTGATGGTGGGACCTCGGTAATCGACAGCTCGACGATGGAGTCGTGTATGTCCTGTATGGCCTGTATGGACGCCTGCCCCGTCGAGATCGAACACCTCAACTCCTTTACCCGGATGAACCGCCAGCTCGTCGACGAGGGGGCGGTCGACTCGAACATGCAGGACGTCTTCCAGGACGTGATGCAAAAGGGCAACACGTTCGGAGAAGCCCAGCGGGATCGTGCGGACTGGGCCGACGAACTGGCGTTCGAGCCAACGGACGCGCGCGAAGAGGAGGTCGAGTATCTCTGGTACGTCGGCGACTACCCGAGCTTCGACGAGCGCAACAAGAAGGTCGCCCGCTCGCTCGCCCGCATCTTCGAGGAAGCCGACGTCGAGTGGGGGATCCTCTTCGACGACGAAAAGTACGACGGCAACGACATCCGCCGGATCGGCGAGGAGTTCCTCTACCTCGAATTGGCTGGCCATCACGTCGAGACGTTCGCCGAGTGTGAGTTCGAGCAGATCGTCTGTACCGATCCCCACAGCTACAACACGTTCAAAAACGAGTATCCAGAGGTCGATTTCGAGGAGTTCGCGGACGACCCGATGATGCCCTTCGAGTACGAGGGGCGCTGGAACGCGGATGGGCAGATCGACGTGAAACACTGGACACAGGTCGTCGAGGAACTCGTGAAAGCGGGTCGGCTCGAACTCTCCGGTGACGAACTTGACTACACCGTCACCTACCACGACCCCTGCCATCTCGGCCGGTACAACGACGAGTACGAAGCACCACGGGAGTTGATCCGTGCCACCGGTGCAGATCTCTACGAGATGCCCCGCAGCCGGAAGGACTCCTTCTGCTGTGGCGGCGGCGGTGGCGGCCTCTGGATGGAGTTCGACGAGGAGCCGAAACCGAGCGAGGAACGGCTACGGGAGGCGCTGGAGGATACGGCCGTCGGCGACGAGATCGAGAAGTTCGTCGTCGCCTGCCCGATGTGTACGACGATGTTCGAGGACGGCCGGAAGACCGGCGACTTCGAGGATGACATCGAGATCGTGGATGTCGCTGAACTGCTGATCGAGGCCGTC
>LKMJ01005623.1_pt1 | contig 11826 bp, 8 predicted proteins | sample 643391 | NCBI WGS metagenome assembly LKMJ01 (sample SAMN04112250, study PRJNA286221) | soda lake metagenome | biome: soda lake; feature: Kulunda Steppe; material: water; isolation source: sample PL-Br10 brine of Picturesque Lake | place: Russia: Kulunda steppe | collected 2010-07
AAATCCAACCTCCCGAATTCAGGCAACAGAGGTGATCATATCTCAAATGACAGCAAGCATTATATAAATACGCCAGACGACGCTCTTGCGATTGTAACGGGCGATAGAATTGAATGGACTCGGCGGGGTTTGCGTTTTCAACAGAATACAAAACGGCAACATTGTGTCGGACAACAGGTTCCCTTTCTTGAATTTCATTTGTAATCACCTTGAGACACATTTTCGAGCCACTCTCGTCGAGCTTCCATTTTTTCACGATCTGTGCGCTCGTCATAGTGCTTTTCAAGCACGGAAGAGGAGACGTTGCAGCGCCCCTCAACGACTAATTGAGGAGCACCTTTCCGAAGATGGTGTGTGATTGAACCCCGTCGAATAGCATGAGGACTCCTTGAGGATGGACATCCTGCCCTTTTATCATATTCTCGATACTCACACGTCTCTGGATTCTTGTCATGAGGACATTCACCAGCAATACACGGCTGCGTTACTTCGTAGATATGACGACGAATTGGCGTCGATGAGAGACGCCCTTGGTTACTAGTTATTAGCGGTGAACGGCCAAAGTTGTCAACCACGTCGTCTCGGTTGTTGTCAATATAATCTTGGATCACCTGACAATATTGTTCGGAAACACTGACTGACCGCTCTGCAGCTTCTTTGTTTTTCAGTGGTGTCTCTGTCTCAGGTCGATGTCGAAGATCAATGCACTGATCTTCAAAATGAAAGTCATCCAAATCAAGCGATCGAAGTGTACCAAGTCGACTTCCAGTGTGCCACAATAGTACGAAAACGACGTGCTTACGACTTGCATAATGGAATTTTTTCAGGTACTCAAGAACTTTTGTCGCTCGATCTGTGTTGAGTTCAATGCTACGGGCTTCATCCCCTGGGTCAAGCTTTGGAATAAGTACCTGTTCTCGAAGCCCTTTCTCAACGGCGTCAATTGTGGCACAGAACTCCAAGAATTTCTGCAGCGTTCGGAGTTCATTGACAAGTGTAACTCGTTTTATATTACTTGTTCGCCAAGTTCGATATTCGTGGAGCTGACGACCACTAAGTGTATTCATGTTCTTCAGATTGGATTTACTGGCCCATTCTTGGAAACGTTCTAAGCGGTATCGGTGGTTCTGATGAGTTTTTTCTGCTACCTCTGGTTGACGATGCTTAAGATACATCGATACAGCTTGGTCCGGATGTATCGGTTCAAGATTGCTCATTTGAGAACCTCACAGCGGGAAGCAGCGGAATAGGCATGATATTCATAATTGCGATTGCTATCAGGATTCATTCCGCCTCACCAACTGAATCACTGTCGGGGTCGTACTGCCTCACCATTTTCCGGAGTAGTTCGTCGTATGTTTCGCCGCCACGTTTTTTCGACCTGATGATTTCCCGCGTTCTTGCCGAGCACGGGATCGTCGATTTGTCTTTCATGGGTATCTACTTCATTACTATAATCTCGATCATTATAAGACTATTCTCGGTAAGCTAGTTTTATTTTTGCTAAGTTAGTTATGAAACTACTAACCTAACTAGTCGTTCTGATAATTTAAAAAGGGTGTTCGGAAGCTCAGAATCAATGTTTTTTAAGTTCTGCTATTAGATTAGCAATTATGAAATTCGTTCGGCCGTCCGTCACGAACAACCTTTCTGAGATAGACGGTACTGTCATCATCCCAGTCGAGGACATTGAGATCCCACTGGAAGACATCAAAACTCTAACCAGACAAGTATCGGATAAACAAGCTCACAAAGACGAGATTGAGTTATTTCGAGATGGGACCGATGGCGACTACTTAGAACTTGATTTGGAGACGTTGCTTATTCTCTGTTGGGAACACCAGCAGTATAGTGCGGCAAGAGGCTTTTCAGTGAGTCATCTTGATGTACTGCGTGCAGTCGAAACCCTGCATAATGAGCGTGTACTTACGTCTGAAATCATGGAGTCACCATGGACAAATGAGTACTCCAAACCGACAATACAGGCAGCACTGCGTACGCTGGTCGACCGTGGTCTAATCAACAAGCAGGGCCGAGGTGTCTACAGTTATGTTGGACCAATGGGTTTGCCAAATTCTGATGAGGAATAGTCTGACTAGTTCGTTATCTCGTTGAAGATAGCAGAGTGCCACTTTTACCTCATCTATTAACCGTTAGGCACCCGATCTACAGTTTCTCGGAGTTAATTTTCGCAGTTCAAATCTGAAGCGACACTACTCCTGTGGCAATCTTGAAATAGCTCTTTCCTAATTTAGTGAAATATCATTTCTCAATATTAGTGCTGGTTAGCGTGCAAGATGTAAGGCGCGTATCTTGCACTGATTAATGCCTACTGTTGGACAAAGATCAAGCAGTCTAAGACCGCGAACCGAATTTGTCAGTTGCTTAATTAAAATAGGATTCATATTTGTTTATGCCCTGTCACGGTAGCTTCATCGTGGCTATTTGTGAGTAGAGCATCAAGGTTCTGCCAATGGCTACTGAGGCAATCATCACTGTTCCGTCTGATCAGTTCCCCTTGGGAACCGTGTTTCAACAGTTTCCAGATGTAGAGGTCAAACTGGAGCGGATTATTCCTGCGATAGACAGGGTAATCCCCTATTTTTGGGTTCGTGGAACAGTTGTTGACGATATTGAATCTAAGTTTAGTGAGCATCCGGGGATAAAACGTATCGTACTCATAGATTCTGTCGAAGACGAGTATTTGTTGCGCGTCGAGTGGAGACTGGAGTACGATGATGTGATAACCGTACTAACGGAGATAGGTATCCCGTTGATCAAAGCCACTGGTACTAACCAGCAATGGACGTTCAAAATCCGCGGCGACGATCACAAAGACATTGCAGCGTTCCAATCGCGTTGTCGAGCGTTGGATATACCGACCACTTTGACGAGGCTCAGTAGGCTCACACTACTTGAGACGGGGACGGAGGCTCAACTAACCGATACACAAGAAGAAGCACTTGTGCTTGCATACGACCGCGTCCTCTGTATCTTGCACGCATACTGTTAATAACTTTTCAACATATCCTGCTATTTTGCTGTCTTCGGCAAGAGCCATTTCAATCCCACCCTGGGGGTAGCACGCGGACAAATCACCTTCCCCGTTTTTGCACAAGTAATCCGGTAGGGGGTTGTGCGAAACCCGTCCCAACCAGCCCATGCCCATAGCGATCTCGTCGACAGTAACCGTCGCATCCATCCTATTTATATATGGAATCGGTCTAAGTGACCGCAAAAATCTAGAATATTGAGGTGGTTGTGCAACTATGCGGATCGAAAAGACCGAGGCACGAGCCCAGAAGTGGGAGTACCTGAAAGAAGCAACCGGCGAAAGTGCTACTTCAAAGGCACTAGATCGAGCGGCCGACTACTTTCTTCGAATGCGTGGTGAAACGACAGCAGTTCCCAAAGGGAAACTCATTGAGCTGATGACAGCAGCCCAAAATCAGGGATCACTCACACCGGAACAAATAGCTGAAATATTAGATACTGATGAGCTCCCAGTTCAGTGTGAGGTCTCAATTAAGATTGGCACTAAATGACTCTGTCAGCGAGATCTTCCAGAGAGTCGGCTGAGTCTGGCGTCATAGACGGATAATCCGGGCAAGGTGATTAAAAAATGAGCTACTTGGATCTGGTCTGGCCGTTGTGAGCAGCCTTCAGCTGAGATTCCAATCGAGTTAAAGCATAATTCGATTGCGAGGTGTTGGTTGTAGACTAGACCATCAGTATCTCACAAAACATTGCTAACTATTCGTGGCGATTTAGTTGAAAGGGTGGTATTTTCAGGAATTTCCAAATCAACATCTGCGAATAACCGCAAGTATAAAATTGGTACTAATCTGATATAGTTTTATCCAGACAACGGTGACATCCGTGAGCATGACATATCAGGAAATCATATCAAGCGATATAGAGAACTGGGATTCTATCGATGACATAGCGTCATCATTTGAAAAACGTGGGTTGAAGCGACGCCCGAACCGTGGTAAAGAGAATGAACTCGTCCTACAGCTTACGGATACTGATTTTATTAAACTGGTGGAAGCCGATCCCGATAAATCAGCTTCGGATTACAAACCGCAAAACCTGATTCAAAGTACGAATTTCGTCGCCACCGGCGATTACGAAGAATTCACATTCTTGACCTACGCCCGCAATCCACAACAACATGGGCGTATCAAGCATCAAAAACTCTCATTCACTAAGGAGCAGATGACGAGCAAAAGTGGTGAGAAACGAACTATCCTCGAAAAACTCAACAATTTCGAGTATGGCTCGATTGATGGTCTCCGGACGCTCTATGATACAAAGCGAGTTGTTGACGACTTCTACGAAGAATTTGAGGATCTCCGTACCGACCTTGTGAGCGAGGTAGTGGGTATTCCCGACGATAGAGAGGAGGCACAGAAGCGGTACGTACAGGTGATCCTTGACCGCCTAATTTTCCTTTACTTTATTCAACAAAAACGTCTCCTTGACCAGAACAAGGACTACCTCCACGAGATGCCGACTGAGGTTGCCGGGGAGGATGGCGACCACTACGAGGAGTTCTATGAACCACTCTTTTTCAATTATCTCGCTGAGGATAAACAGAACATCCGAGACTTCGGGTTTCTCCCCTATCTTAACGGTGGCCTGTTCTCTCGCAACCCAATCGAAGAGGAGTTCGAGGATGCGCGACTCGGAGACTCCGCCGAGGAGACCAACCGACTCTTCATGGAGATTCTCGATTTCCTCTCTGACTGGAACTGGAACGTCGACGAGCGCCTTGATATCGCGGATCCGAAGAATCTCTCGCCGGCGATTTTGGGGCACATATTCGAGCGAACGGTCAACCAGAAAGAAAAGGGGGCGTACTACACACCTGAAGAGGCCACGGGCCATATGGCCGAGCAAACGATTCACCCGTACCTCCTTGATAGACTCAACGAGACGATCAACACCGAGTATGAGGAGATTGACGAAGTATTTGCTCTCTCAGAGTCGATAGTAGATGACGGAGGTGAGAGCGAGAAGGCAGTCGCCGACGGAGGAATGATGACCCGTCAAGCTCCCGTCGAAGAGGTCGACACTGATCACGTGGAGACCCTCTACCACGACATCCTCAAGGAGATGAAGGTTCTCGACCCGGCGGTCGGGAGTGGGGCGTTCCTTCTCGCAGCCCAAGAGGTACTCCTCGATTTGTACGTCCATTGTATCGAACACTTCCAGCGGCTCGAAGATGAAAACAAGGCAGGCAAGCTAAACTGGGAAACGATAGAGGAACTGGAAGATATCGAGTCTATTGAGGGGAACGAGACGCTATTCGCAAAGCGGAAAATCATCCTCAACAACCTCTATGGTGTCGACATCGACGGGGGTGCGGTCGAAATCTGCAAGCTACGGTTGTGGCTGTCGATGGTCGCCGACATAGAAGGCGAACCTGACGAGGTCGAACCTCTTCCGAACATCGACTTCAACATCAGGCCGGGCGACTCACTCATCGGGTTCGACAGTCCCGAGGTGGTCGTCGGCGGCCAGAAGCTCCTTATCACCGAGATGCTGAAAGACGACCTCGAGGAGTACCGAGAGAGCATCGAGGCATACCGATCTGCTGAGGAGGACATCTCGGAACTCCGCGGAGAATTGGATGCTCTCCACGACGAGATGCAGGAGAAACTGGATGACTGGTTTGCTGATCTCCCCGACATCAAGCTTGAAGATGACATTACCGGTGCCGAAGAGCTACGGGAGATCATTTCGACCTCGAATTCTGATGTCAAGCTCAAGCTGAAGTTCGCCAACCCAATCGACGACGACCTTGATCAGAAGCTGAACGAGATGGGATTCCGCACGTGGAAGACTGCGGCCAATCTCGAGATGGGCAACAACGATGTCTTGGCAGGGAGGCCAGAGAAGATATTGGAGACCGTTACACAGGATCAGTTGAGTCGGGTCTTCGTGGAACGAGGTCTGCTTCGTGAAGACATCGAACAGCTGAATCCCTTCCACTGGGTGATGGAGTTCCCCGACGTATATGAGACGGTCGGAGATAAGGACAAGGACAAAAACAAGAACGGGTTTGATGTAATCCTCGAAAACCCGCCGTACGTCCGCATAGGCTCAGTAGATGAACTCCAGCGAGACATCTACAAAGACCTATACGAGACCGCTACTGGCCGGTGTGATCTCTATGTACCATTTATTGAGCGGACGTTCGGCCTCCTGTCTGGTTCTGGCCGGACAAGCGTGATTACATCGAATTCGTTTATGCGGACGGAGTACGGCGAGACACTCCGCGACCATCTGTCGAACAACTACGGATTGGAGAAAATATACGACTTCACATCATACTCTCCCTTCGAGGATGTGACCATCTACAGCGCAATCCTCTTCGGAAACCAATCCGCCGGCATCTCAATCGATGGCGTCTCCATCCGCTCACAAGCCGCAACGGACGAGATCATCGCCTCTCGGTTCAATCCCGAAGACAGGGCTGATATTGTACGGTTCAATTATTCACCCGACGAAATTGGGTCAGATCGGTGGTTAATGCTTACCGAAACGGAGAGAACAGCTCGGGAGAAGGTGAGTGAGAACTGCAACCTTCGTCTAGGAAACGAAGACGAATTCACCATCGGAAGTCCACTCATTACTGGTCGGAAAAGAATTCTCCAGCGAGATGTTCTTGATGAGTCCGAAGATACGTTTGTAGTTCAGGATGATGAGGAAACTTGTGAGGTTAAAAAAGGGATCTGGAAGCGCACTATAATACCAGAACACACAGAACGGTGGACTCTATCTCAGCCAGACAAAGTCACGTTCTTCCCGTACAAGACGGTTGATGGTGAGTATGAGCTGATCGATGAATATGAGTTCGAGTCGAATTACCCTGAGACATATAGGATGCTGAAAGGGCACAAAGAAGATCTTCTGAGCCGAAAAGATTCTAGACGAACTTGGGAAGAGCTAGGACGGCCATGGTATTCACTTGTGCGGCGTGGCTCACCAAAATACTTCGAGAGAGACAAAATAGTGACAGACATGGTCGTGAACGAGCCACGTTTCTGCCTTGACACTGAGGGACAACTCTTCAGAAGGGGCCCGACCATTGGTATAACACCACACCACATTGACCCGTACTACCTTGCCGGTCTTGTGAACTCGCAGGTTGTCTTCTCGTATCTAAAACCAATCTGTTCACCGATGGATGGCGGTTATATGAAGATTGAAAGCGAGCATCTAAATGAGGCACCCATCTACCGGTCGGAGATAACCGATGAGTGTAGTGAAAGGGTCGCAAAGGTAATCGAACAGCACCGAGGTGAGTTTGGAGAATTGGACACCCAAATTAAAAATCAGGGTGTCCCTTCAGTTGTCAACACGGATGTAAGTGAAGAAAAGATGGCAGCACATTTGATCCGAGAAATAGCGAAGAGACTGATCACAGAACCAGACACGCTCTCCGGTGAGGAAGTCACCGACCTAGAACGGGTGAACGACTATCTCGTTGGTAGACTCTTCGATTTGGAGGCAAGCGAGGTGACGGCTCTAGCCAATATCTGAGTCATAATATACCGGCGACCCCTCAGGAGTCTGTCCACCATATCTGTTGTATAAGGTGACGTGACCGCCATTACCGACCAATGATACCCCAGCACTGGATCCGAGCTTGGATGGCACTCTCGCCGACCAACGTGTCCTGATACTCTGGTGAGGCATCGATGTTCTCCTCAATAAACTCGTCAAGTTCGCCGAGGAACTCCTCCGCGGGCCAGTCGGAAGGAGAGTCGTACCGGTCATTGCGGAAGGAACTTCGAAGGAGACGATCTTCGTCCGTGTTGGCAAGTTTGACGGAGCGCAGTCGGCCGCGTAACTCCTCAGCCCAGTCGCCGAGAGTGTCGTATCCGTTGACGGGGGATTCTCGTTCCCCTTCGTTCGGGATGATGTCGTATCGTAAGACGGTCAGAATCGTTTCCTGAACCTTGGAGAACTCGTCGCCTTGGTCAATAATGGCGTCGACCTGTCCCTCGCGGAGGGCGTCCACTCGGCCCTCCAACTGGTCTTTGATGGCCTCACGGTGTGATAACACATTATTCGAAGGATCCGACATCATCTCGCCGCTCGTGTTCGGTTCGATGCCCAAGTACCGAACCGATCGCTCATTAACTTCACTGTTGAATGGGATATAGTAGAGCTTTCGTTGGACACGTCCTAAAGGAGCATCCTCTGGCTCGCTGGCATCCTCGTCTTCGAACCAAAAGTGGGCAAGCGCAAACACGCCCGGGCGAGGACCGGAACCGTGTTTTACCGTGTTCGTGTACAGGATGTCTCGTTTCTTGACTGAGTCGTCGAAGTAATCCTCGGCGAACTCGAAGTCTTCTGCCCCAAGGTCGTACTCCTCGTTCAATTCTAACTTGAGTCGATACCGTTCGAGTGCTGCACTCTCGTCACTTCCCGCGTTCCGTAATAGGGGATTCTTCGAGGTGTCGTCCAGATCATTATAGTCCTCGACTGCTCGCGATTCGCGTAGCGACTGTTCGATCTCCTCAACCTCCAACTCGCCGATGGTCTTCTCGGTTTCCACGCCAGCTCGTTCGAGGACTGCGTTCTCTTCTGGATCAAGAATGTTGTTCTCCTTCCCGACAATGAGTGCGATGTCATCGATCTTCGCCTGCAACCGTTCCAGCAGCTTGATCGCCGCCTCGATGTCGCCGTCCGGGAAGAAGTTATGGACGTGCTTCTCGGCCGTAGAACCGATGCGATCTATTCGCCCGACACGCTGAACAATTCGCATCGGGTTCCACGGTAGATCGTAATTGATAGCGACATGCACGTCTTGCAGATTGACTCCCTCGCTGAGTGTGTCTGTGGCGACGACGTACTTGATCTCCTCTTCACCGCTCTCGGAGAGGGTTTTTTGGTATCCCGATGCGGCAGGAGCGAACCGCTTGATGATGTCCCGTTTGTTGTCGTCGCCACCCTTTACCACGGCACTGTTCGCCTCAGTGAGCGGTGAATCTGGATCTCCGACGAGAGTGCGGTGGACGTAGTCAGCAGTCGCGCGGTACTGCGTGAATATCAGTATCTTCTGATTATGATTCTGTAATACCTCACGCAATCGGTCAATCTTGGGGTCTCGGAAGTCTCGAGTGGCGAATACCGCCTCATAGAAGTCGTGTGTGGCTTCGTCTGCGTCGGAGAGATCAGCTGCAGGGTAGAGAATTGGATTCATTTCATCCTCCGGCACTTCGGGTACTCGGTTGGCCTTTCTGTCAGTGAGCCACTGCTCGAGTTGTACCTCGGTGTCGGCGACGCCGCCGGCGTCCTTCGCAACGCGACCGACGAACCGCGAGAGGAAGTACGCCAGCAGAGTTAGATCTTCACGAATGTACTGTTTCACCTCTCCCACAGTTGCTTTAGCGAGTTCGACCTCGTCACCCGTTTCGCCGTCGTCAGCACGGACGACTCCAGCATCGAAACCGAATTCCTCAAGCGTCTGCTCCAAATCTTCGGCGGCGTCAGCACCTTCCACAAAGTCGTCGAGAGTCGTCGGAGCATCCTCATCCTGCACGGCTCGGAAGATGTCGATAGCTTTGTCCTCCGGGAAGTCGTCAAGAAAAGCGAGAAGTTCTCGCTCGCTCTCATGGAGCGTTTGAATTGACTGAATGAATGCGTACGTTGAGGACTCCAATCGCTTCAGCAGATTCAATTTGTACAGTGCCTTCAATGTACTACCGGCCTCAGGGTTCTTGATAGTTATATGAGGGAGATGAAGCGCATCCATCACGTCCGGCAACATCCGGTAGATGGGTTGGTACGCTGGTGGGAGATCGTACTGCTCGGTATGGAGAGTGGGTGGTTGAAAGCTCATCTCAAATTCTTCGTCCTCTCTGATGGTGTCTTTCACATGCTTACGTGTTCGAAGTACCATCACCTCATTTAGAATGCCCGAGATTTCTTTCGAGAGACTTTGAAGCTCCCGCGTCAACTTTTCTTCAGCTCTCTTGTTGGCGTCCTCCTTACCGGAGGCGATTCGTTTTCGTCTCTCAGATTTCTTGGTATATTCCTCGAATGCGCCGAAATCAAGAGATGCCTTGTTTTGTAGCTCTTCGGTACTCGTGAACAAACTGATAAGATTACGTAAGTCATCAGCAGAGTTGTTAATCGGCGTTGCCGTCAACATAATCATCGTCTGTTTGCGGAGTAAGCGGAGATTCGCGTGGCGGCGCGTCCCTTTGTAATCATTATCGTGGTCGGGGTTCGGCTGCCACCTACCGTGATTTCGGAACCGGTGAGCCTCGTCGATCAGTACCACGTCAAATGCGTCGTCTAGTTCTTGCGCCTCTTCGTACGAGAGATTCTGGAACTTACTGATACTCATAACTCGGAGGTGAGTACCGTTGACGTCCAGTCCGAAGTAGGGGTTGCCGTCCTCGTCAGCATCATTCTGCAATAAGTCACGCCACTGGTCTGTGAGGTTTGCAGGCACGATCAAAAGACAGTGGTCGCCGCGCTGGCGGTAATCGTATAGCAACTCACCGCCTATGAATGACTTACCAAGTCCAACTGAGTCTGAGATGATACAACCATTATACTGCGAAAGCTTCTCCTTAGCACTTTCGTAGCCGAGCGTTTGGAAGTAGTAGAGTGGACTATCGCGTGTTCCGACGTTGCCGTTCAACTCGTCGTAAGCAAGCAGTTTGTACAACTCGAACGGTTCGATGTACGTCCCGAGTTCGACCTCTGTCTCGTCATCATCTGACTTCTTTTCTTTCTGTTGGCTCTTCCACTCGCGGTAGCGGTCGCTGTTATCTATGACACGGATGATTTCTTCACTGAAATCATCGGCGTTTGCCCATTGGTTGTCGTACCAGTCTTCGAAGGCTTCTGCTTCAGGTCGATCTTGACTCGTCAGATTCAGCTCTATATTATTTCGGTGACCGCTCGCTGTGAAGTTCGAAGACCCAACAACGGTCGCACAGGGACGGGTATCTGTATCATCGTCTCCCGTCCAATCATCATCGTCTTGTGGTGCCCGGAAAGACGCACCCTTTGCGTGGAAATATCCATTTTCTGGATCTCGAACACGGACACCAACCAGCTCTTCAGCTACGAAGTCTCGAAGCCGATCAAGCCGACCGAGCTGGGCATTGTTCAACTCTCCAATGCTCTCTTCGACTTCATTCTTAAATTCATCTCTGAGGTTCTGACCCTCATCAATCTCATCTACTGTTCTCTGGTTAGTCTGTCGTCCCATTAGAATACGAATTGGGGCATGACCAAGCTCATCAGGGTCTGCAAGTTGTTCAAGATCTTCGCGATAGAGGTCGAAACCAGAGAGATAGAAGTAGCCGGTCGCAATCCGCGCTTCTTCGATTTGTGGAATGATCTTTTTGTATATGTCTTCGAGTTTCCTATCAGTATTGTCGACGAGTGGAGGCAGAGAGAGCATTTTGTTATCTGTGATATCATTCACGGGAACTTAGTAATTGAGGGTATGAATTTGGTTGATCAGATTATAAGACTGCGCCCACCCGACCTTTTTTTGACCTCGGGTTCGCCGAGCAAACCGCTCGGCACAAAAACGCCGATAAAAAGACGGAAAACTCGGCCTCCGGCCTCTCCTTCCGGGAACCACGCTCGCTCCGCTCGGGCGGATGCTGTGCTGAACTCGACCACTAAGTAAAGCAATTAGCTTGACTGGATAGCACTATCTTTGATTAAATCTCCTCGTAATCGAGTTATACGGTAATCCGATCAATATCGGAAGAAGACAGAAGTACTACTCTAAGACGTGTGTCCAAGCCCTATTATTGAGCTTGTTTCTCGTTTTCGGCA
>LKMJ01005625.1_pt1 | contig 11822 bp, 7 predicted proteins | sample 643391 | NCBI WGS metagenome assembly LKMJ01 (sample SAMN04112250, study PRJNA286221) | soda lake metagenome | biome: soda lake; feature: Kulunda Steppe; material: water; isolation source: sample PL-Br10 brine of Picturesque Lake | place: Russia: Kulunda steppe | collected 2010-07
ACATTCGGTCGGTATCGTATGCCGACAAAGACGTTGTATTCGTTCTCGATGGCGGATTTCCGGTGATCGATGCAGCGGGCATCGGGCATGGTCATGAAACAGTCGAATCGGTCATCGATGTACAAATCCGAACGGGGGTTAGCGAAGAACGGTTGTTGGGTCATCCGGGCGATTCGAATTATGCTGGATTATCGGGGGAGATAAAACGCATCTTCGATAAACTTCGGAAAGGATTCGGACCGTATGACCGATTGGATGTCGAAACATTCGATGATGAAATCGGCGATCACGGTGGGGGTGTATGGGTCGGTACCTACACTATCCGAATTTATCAGTACGCAGTTCCGGTGCAAGCGAGGTCGGTACGATATGAGTAGTGAACAAGAGCAAAAAGAACTGCAAGAAGAACTGTACGAAGAGTATCAGGCGGGAAGATTCGAAGCCGCAGCCAGATTGTCGTATCGCCGAGAAGAAATCAAAGAAGTAACAGGACTGTCAATGCCAACGTCGCTACGGGAATTGCAGGCATGGTATGATCGAATGAGTCCTGTTCTTTCTCGGTTGCTCAATCCGGATAACGAAGAGACGCCTTCAGACATCGAGGACGATAATTCTGATATCGATAATAACGGGGGCGATAATAATGAAAACGATGACGAATCGGCAACTGACGACGAGGATGATGCATCTGATGACGAGGAGTCGGATGAAAGTACTTGATCGCGGGAAAAACGATAATACGACACACAAGGAGTAACATACAATGTCAGCATCGAATACTGTTACTGGGGCAAACACTGTACTGGTTTATCAGGTTGAACCGGATGATGAATTTGCATCCGATCCATCTGAAATTCAAGGACCATATCGAACACTCGGGGTCAACGAAACATTCGATCCCGATCAGGGTAACAATCCGGAACGACAGTTCCGACCGGGCCGCCGTCAGGCCGAGATGATCCTTGAATCATCCTTCGAAGGGTCATGGTCGGCAGACTTCACAATGACTCGGGTTGATTGGATGGAGATGATCTTCGGTGAAGCCCAATCGACGGATGATTTCGATATCGATGGTGGATTCTATTCGGCAGTCGAAGGTGGCGATGCATTCGGATTCGCACCAGATAATCCACCGAGAACAATCCAATTCATCGAAGAAACATGGTATCCGGATGGGACAGTCGAACAGACTGTCTACAAAGGCTGTGCAACATCGTCGGCAAGCTTCGATGTTTCAGTCGAAGACGTAATCGAAGTCTCACTCGATGGTGAATATTCGACCGAGGAAACAAAACTTGCCGATCAGTCGGAAGATCCGGAAGAATTCCCACTCGGCGAACTTGTCGGCCCGGAACAGCCAGAAAGACAGAATCGCCCATTCCATTTCGGAAATGCGCTGATGGAAATCGATGTCGATGGAGAAGGAATCGATGCACGGGCTGCTGTACAGGATGTCTCGGTCGATATCGATCAGGACATGGAACTGCAATACGAAGTCGGCAGTCGATTCGCGCAGGTGCCGACGTATATGGCCATCGAACCATCGATGGATTATACAGCACTCGTTACCGATCAGTCAAAAGCCGATGAAAAACAGCAGATGTACGGCGAACCCGGTGCAACAGAACCACAATCAGTTCTCGATGGTGCCGGTATCCGAGGGCGTGTGTGGTTCGATAATGGAATCGAAGATGATCCTATCGTATCCATTGAAATTTTGGGCGCGTTCCCTGAAGATTACACACGAAACAACATCGGTGATCCACAAGAAGTTCTCGAAGACGACGTGACGCGAATGGTGTCAGAAGTCATCGTCGGCGTTGAGGGACTGACTGAACAATAATACCCTTTTCATCCGTTTTCGGCTGTCGCTTCGTCATAACCAGCATTGTACGCATCGTAGACGATGTAGAGAAATGCGAAAAACATCCCGACCGATTCAGTTATCGACATATTAGCAACAATAAGATATGCAGCAATGTACACTACACTTGCTGTGATTAGATATCTGCCATTTCGAATGGCCTGATCGGTCATGTTCGAACCTTCCGCATCCAATCATCGATATCTCTTTTGAACGGTTCTTCATCATATTCGGGCAACGCATCGGTGTTCATGAATGCATCTGTAATAGCCGACCGTGCCCGATCTTCGAGAGATTTGCTAATGAAGTCGGCAGCGTCAGATCGAGCATCGATAAGATCTTGCATAAGCGTTTCATTACCATAATCGACTGCTTTGGCAAGCTCCATCGCATCGGCAATGATTGCTTCATTCTCGATAGTGTATTGTGCGGCCAATAATGCTCGATAGACGTAGATGAATTTTTTTGCTTCCGGACAGTATCCATCCGATTTATCCGGATCAAGATATTTATAATAATTGCTCTTTGCCATTCCTTGATAACTATATGGTGTGTTCAACGGTAGATGATCTTCGATGAGTGACTGAAGGGAATCGATTTCGAGGGTAATACCGTTCATGATCTGTTCGCCACAGAGGATAATTTCGAACGTGTTGAAATTTGCTTCGGCGACTTTCTTTCCGAAGTGCTTCAGTTCTGAACTCCGGATTTCGATACCACTATAGTCTTTGTAATCACTAATTTCGGTATTGTCTGTATCGATCCATTGTTCTTGTTCTGGTTCATCGAAGTAGGCGTAATTGCTTGCCGGCGTCGTGTGGAACCCGTAAATGTCGATGTCGCTTGCATCCGTTGCTGTTCCGTAGATATGACTACCGCCGATAGCGTAATATCGAGGGTGATTGTTCCCTTTCGATTGGGTGACAGTGCGTTCGATCAGATTGATTAATGCATCTTTATCGTATTCGATTTGATCTAATCCCATCTTGTTTATTATATACCTCTATAGGACTATAATACTTTTGAAATTGTGATGGTTTACACCCAACTACTAATACGCTACTTTTGTTAGGATTTTTGTAATGGTACTGAACGAGGTCACGGTCGATATGGAAGGCCGTGTGGAAGAACTGGAAGAACGAGTCGAAGAAATCGAAAGTGAGCGGGATGAAATTATCCAAATCGCCAATGATCGAAAGGCCGAAGGGGAAGAAATCGATGCCGGTCTCGAAAACGATTTCGAAGAGGTGCAAGCTCGATTGCAGAGTGTTCAATCGGAACTGAAGAAATTTCAAGAAGCAATCGACCGATGGGACGGCTCGAAGTTCACTCTCAAAGAGCTTGCATTCGGTGAAGTTCGTCGTATCAACGATGATATGGTGAGCGAATCGTTTGAAGTCGATGTTGAAACCGAAGAAGTCGAAGGAGTACCAGCAACAGGGTACTATCAAATGGAAATGATTCGCAAGTCGGTCAAATCGACACCACCGAATGCGCCGACTCGATCCGTTCAACGAACTCGGGGGACAATGGAAGTGCCGGCACCCGGTCAATATCCGAATGTCATCGGCGAATGGTTGTATAACAAGGTCGATAATCTGAATAGTACTGGTGAAGCAGAGATGGGAAATTCCTTGAGTCTACAGGAAGCGATGAATTCAGCCGACTCCGAGCAGAGTTAATCCATCGAGGGATTGCACCACATTCACTGTCGATTCGAGAGGTTGTCGCCTACAGTGAACACATGGAAGATCTGATCGAACGCGATAAGGATATCGTGAAAAAAGGTGTCGGCGAAATCGTTGAAAATATTGGTCGTTAATTGCTGATCGGCGATGATTATTTGCGTTTCTTTTGCGTAATAGTCTTTAATGACCGATTTTCGATCCGATTTTCCCGATGCACCGGTCGTTGTACACGGGCCATACGAAGGATCTGGTAGAGATGCTGATCCGATTGATGGATCAATGACGATTCCATTGTATTTGACCGAATCATCGAAGTATTCGGTGAGTGTCGATACAGCGCCGAAAGATGTCGCAACAATGGATGCCGACGAACGGATTATGGAAGCCCTCGGAACAGAAGAAGACGTAATGTATAGTGGAACGTTGAATGCATCAGCACTCGTTCCACAGTTGATTGCACCATTCGATAATGAAATTCGGGATGAATGGGGCGCACAACGGGAAGCACTCTGTCGATGGCTATTCATGATTGAAGGATTGGTCGATTCGCCACAGGGAACCGGATATGCAATTGCCGAAAAGAATCGGCCAGATGCGTATTCGCCCGAGTTCATGAATGGATTTGTTATCGAAGAAACGTCGTGGACGTGGAAATCAGAAAGTCCGATGACAGCCGATTGGACTATTGAATTTTTACTGAACGAAGGTGTTGGTGGTGTTGATACACCGCTTGAATCGTATGTTAGTCGTGAGTTCGATAGTCAGTTCGATTCGCCGGAACCGAATGATGTACAGAATGTCGATCCGAGTTTGTGGGATGATGTAGATGTGTTTCGAATTATCGGGGGTACTGAAGATGCATCAATATCGTATGGCCATTATCCGCTGAATGCGATTGATGAGATTCGACATGAACGCGAGGTTGATATTGATCGAACAAAGCAATTCGAAGGATTCGGTGACGATAATGACGAAGGATCAGGAATGAATATGGCAATATTCGGTAGTGGTATCCAATCGTCGTTTACCGTTTCAGGGAAGATGTACGAAGAACAGACCGAAAAAGCCGACGTAAAAGATAATCACCGGGGTCTTGATGGCTTTATCCGGTGGATGAATGGTCTGACCGGTGGTAATATTGCCATTTGGGATGGACTGACGTTTCGGATGTTCGAAGGGGCAGCATCGAAAATTGAAACGTCGTTCGAAGAAGGACAGGAACGATGGGTCGATTATCGGCTTGAAATCGATATCGGATCGGTTCCGCATAGTGCAATTGATTAATACCCAAGTATTTTCATTGCCTTTGCCGAATGAATAGGTAATAACCGATGCCATCTGATATCAATCTTACTGCCGAAGTCGAAACCGAATTAACCGGTGTCGAAGATGCTGTTGCCGATTTAGAAGATTCGCTGAACGATGTGATGGATAATATCGATCTTTCGGGAGTATTCGATCAGATGGATGAAATGGTTTCGATGGCAGAAGATATCGGGGATATTATGGGGTCGGTCGATGGTTCGACCAGTGCAGCAGTCGGCAATTTCGATTCGATATCCGAGTATTCAGTCGAAGCCGTCGAAAACATTCAAGATGGCGTCGATCACGCCAGCGAATCGCGCGAAGAGTTCGATACACTTGCCGAAGTAGTCGAAGATGTCGAACCCGATGTCGGCGATGCGAGGGAGGTCATTGAGACGACCGGGGTTGTCGGTGTCGAAGCGCCCGAAATTCAGAATAATACGGACAATATCGATTCGACGTCGGATTCGGATGATGGTTCATCTGCTCCAAATCTACAACAAGCAGTTGGTGACTTCGGCGATATTATTCGACCGCCGATTCAACAGGCGACGGATGACGTTCGGTCAACGGTCGTTGAAGTCAACGATATGTTTCTCTCACTTCTTCCGAAACTTCGAGAGGTGAAAGGGACCGAACCATTCGGGGGAATGGTAAGTGGACTATCTGATGCACCGGCATTATCTGCACCGGATGATAGCGATGACGGATATTCGCGTAAGATGGGTGGTGACGACGGGATAGATATCGGCGGCGATGACCGATTGATGATGGCTGCATCGATGGTACAGTCACAAGACGAATTGCAGGCACTCATCAAGAAAGTCAATCCGATTGAGACTGAAGACGAAGAGACACGGGGACTGCTTGATTCGTTGGTCTATCGAGTGACCGATCTGAAAGGCAAACAGTCGGAAACGCCGAGTACACTCAAAGAATTTTTCATAAAACGGGCTGATGATGTCTTTTCATCCGGCGGTTCACCGAAAGAAGAGGAAATGGTTAAACGGTTGGATGAAACCCGAAAATATCTCGATCATATTTTCAATGAGACCAAAAAAGAACGTCAGACGCTCGAAAATCTGCAACAATTGTTAGCCGATGAACGTGCAATGGGTGGCGGTGGATCACGTCGGGGTTCAACTGGTGAATCAGAAGGGCAAGATAATTGGGAATCGCAAGTTCTTCGGGGTTCAGAAGAAGTGAATCAGTCCGATGGCGAAAGGATGCAACAGCCCGATTCATCATTTTTGCCCGATCTATCGAGTTTTTCAGATTTGCCCGATCAACTGCAAAATATAGTCCCTGATATTGGAACGATCAAAGATGATCTATTTCGACAGGATGCTGTTGCTCTGCCAGATATTGGGGCTGATGTTTCGGCTCCCGATGATGTTTCATTAGACGGATTTGAATCAGCCGTTCAGCAGATGTCGCCCGGTGAACAGGCAGTGACGGCAGGAATGCCTGAACAAATGCCCGATGATTCTGATGTATCTGCCGAACAAGCTGCTGTCCAATCCCAGCGAAAAATCATTGAGCAAACCGATGAGTTGGAAGGAACGGATGTTTCGATGCTTCAAGATCTATCTCAATTTGAAAGTCTAAATGAAATTGCCTTTTCGTTCCCTGAAGAATTCAAATCGGTCGAAGATATTCCAAAGCGAATCAGATCCCATTTCGAAGACGTTGAAAATCTAAGTGATAAAACCAGCAAAGATTTGCAGACTGCTACTGAATCGCAGCAGGTCAAACAATCACAAGAATTATCTGGAAATGTCGGAACTGGCCATTCGAAATCGGAAACTGATCAAAAGCAGAATCGCGGTTTGATGGAACGATTCGGTCTGATGACCGATCAGCAGAATCAGATGGTCGAACAGATGACCGGAATGCAGAAATTGTTAGCCGGTGGTGGTGCAGTCGGAATTGCAGGATTGGCATTATTCGGCATCATGGAAATGGCCAGCAAGATGTCCGGCTTGGCGAATGCCAGTCCTTTTCTCGGTTCATTGGTCGGAATGTTCGGACAGGCGATTTCACTATTCTTCCGGCCATTCGGCGATATGTTAGCGGCGTTGATTGCGCCGGCAATGTACTCGTTGATGGAAATGGCTGTTGCGTTTAATCAGAATTTTGCTCAACATGGTCTACTCGAAGCGTTGATGATGCTTGGCGAGCAATTGCTTCATGGCTTTGTCGGGCTGATTTCGTGGGCGATTCGAACATTGATTATCGATCTGCCAATGGCGATTCTTTCGAATTTGCCACAGATATTGACGGCTGCTGTCGTCGCTGCATTATTGGCAGTTCTTGCACCGATAATAAAACCCCTATTAATCGGATTGGCAGCAATATTAGTTGTTGCTGATTTGCTTGGGGTGTTAGATGAGACATTAGAGGGAATGAGTATCGTACTTGATGGTATAGAAAGTGCAATCGGTCTTATTACTGCAATTTTTGCTTTAATGCTTGCACCATTCGAAGCATTGTATGATTGGTTAGAAGATTCGATTCCAGAGGTCAGTATTCCGGATGAAGTCGAAGATAGGGCAGGTACAGGGGCCGAACGATTTGTGACACATCCGGCTGGGATTCTTGCTGGATTATTCGGAACAGTCAAATTGGGACGAATAATTGCAAGTCGCATTCCGAGTTTAGGCGTTCAAAATTTCATGGGCGTTATCAGTCAACGACTTCCATCGATTGGATCGAGTGGGTTGATGTCGGCAATTGCAGCCCGACTGCCGACGCTTGCTGGTGGTGCATTTACGGCTGCTATCGCTTCGAGATTGCCGTCATTAGGAGTTAGTCGGATCATCGGAGCATTGGGTCTTCGGGCTGTTGCATCGGCGATTGCAGGCCCTATCGGAGCGATTGTAATGGGACTTGATCTGCTGGCCTACATGATTACTGGAACCAGTCCGATCATGTGGTCGTTGCGAGCGGCATTATCCGGATTGCGAAGTGGTGTAATGATGCTATGGGATGGACTGACGTGGCTTGCATCCGGTATATGGAGTATCTTTACTCTTGATTTTTCGGTTCCGTCATTCGGTTCATGGACTGATTATATTCCATCGATTAGTACGAGTGGTGTAACAAGTACTCTGTTACCGTCGATTGGAATTTATGATGCATTGAGCGGAATGTTTGCGTTTATCAATTCACCGGGGATGTCGATTAGTGAATTCCTCGGTGGATTGTTCAGTTTCATCGGTACGGGTCTTTCGACATTTGTTAGTACATTATTCGATGGCGCAATGTCGATTCCGGGGATGGAAGCAGCATCGAATGCTCTTGATACGATTGTTTCAATGTTGGTTTATCCGATTCAGCCGTTTATCGATGCCGGATCGTGGGCTTTCGGTATGATTGCGATGATTCTGTTCGAAGCCTACGAACTATGGGAAAATCTATGGGATTGGGCCAGTGATCTTGAACTGTCGGATATTTTCGACGGTGCAATGGATTTAAGCGATTCGGCATTGGATCTTGGCGAAAAAGCCGTTGATGATATAATTAGTGGAACTGTTAGTATATGGGATTACGCAACGGATTCCGGCGGTGATCTATGGAGTTGGTTATCCGATGGAACAGCAGATCTATGGAGTTGGTTATCCGATGGAACGGCTCAATTATGGAGTTGGATCAGTACGGGCACATCACAGCTTTGGTCATGGTTAACGACCGGGACAGCGCAATTATGGAACTGGCTTAGTTCGGGTACAGCCCAACTTTGGTCATGGCTATCGACCGGAACATCTCAACTTTGGCCATGGCTATCGACCGGAACGGCAGATCTATGGAATTGGGTCAGTTCAGGAACGGCAGATCTATGGAATTGGATAACCGGCGGTGTATCAGGCGTTGGTAGCAAATTATTCGATTGGTTGACTGATGGTGCTGTTGCGATTAGCGATTGGGTCAGTGATACTATTCCGAGTCCGAGTGATCTGATGAGTGAGGTCGGGGATCGGATACCTACTGATGGCATTCCGTCGTTGGACAATATCGAAAGTCGAATTCGAGATATTATGCCATTCCTCGATTCGGATGGCGATGGAAGCATGTCGGATCAAGCAGCGACTGGATTCGAAGAGTTCGCTAAAGATACGCCTGTACTATCACAAGCCCATGATGCCGGTCAATTTACCGGTGATTTATCTGTAGATGATATGCCCGGAGGTAGTACCACAGAAGATATCGGTGGTACTGTAAAGAATGCTGGCAGTAGTACAAAGGATACTATAGAGGATGCTGGCAGTAGTGCAGACGATTTCGTTTTTGGTGATGATGACGACGATGACGACGATGGATTGTTCGGATACGGTGCCGAAGGTGGTATTAGCGATTCATCGCCTGAACTATGGATATTGGGGGAAGCTGGTGAGAATGAAGCGATTGTTCCGTTTAGTAAGATAGGCGATTTCGTTGGCCATCTTGCCCGTGGTGAATCGCCGAATGGTGTCATCCCCGGCGGCAATAGTGTGCCAATCCCCGATATCGGATCTGACGATGATAATGAGCCTGATATTCCGATGTTGGCGACGGGGGGTATTGCGACCGGACCGACAACGGCAATTATCGGCGAAGGTGGTGAAGATGAAGCAGTATTGCCATTGAGCAAGATGGATTCGTTTATCTCTGAAGGAATATCGCAACTGTCCGAATCTGATATGGACATAATACCCGATTCCGAATCAATCCCGTCGAAGAATGAAATTTCGAAGGCGATTGGTACTGATCGAACGTCATCGATTCCTGATATGCCTTCGACTATCGATGTTTCGATGGGCGATGTGTCACCGGCTTCGGATGAACCATCGGTTGATGATCCATCTGTTATCCGTGAGAGTGCCACAGCGGTCGCTGAAGCGATTCCATCTGATATGGATACAGACATCGGACGTGACGTTGCAGATGCAACAGCGAGCGATAGCAACGATATAATCGGACAGCAGGATGGGCCGAGTGCATCGGATGCCGGCAGTGTCGGAATGGCCGTTGCTGGTGGGTCAGATGGATCGGCGATGATTGGTGATGTGCAATCATCGCTATCGGATATCGAGGGCGATGTTTCCGAAATAGAAGATGAGACGAGCGAAGTCGATGCTGCTACACCGCAGATTGATATGTCATCGTCTGCAATGGCCGAAGCAAGTAACGCGATGTCGGGTGTAACAGTCGATGAAGTCGGTGAAAACAGTAATCGATTCACATCGGCAGTTGAACAAGCCGGCCAATCGATGGAACAAGCCGGCGGTGGTTTAGCAACCAAAATCAATCAATCGACCAGTGATATTACACCCGATTCGAACGAAGAATTCGAATTCGATCTGACTGTTGATTCACTCGAAGACGATATCGATCTTGATTTCAATCCGACTATCGAGGTTGAAATGGCCGATGATAGTTCTCTTGAACAATCGGATATCGAAGCGGCAGTGAGTGCAGCATTGGCCGATGAAATTTCGGATGTTGAAGGGGCTGTAGAGAATCTTGCTCGACGTATTCGACGTGAAGGGATGAACGGTGAGACGACAATCGAAATCAGTGCGAAAGATCTGTCTAAAGCTGTTAACGAAAGCGATCAGAAGTATAACCAATCGACGGAGGTACACTAATGCCATCATACGGTGTCGAAATCGACGGAACATTCAAGGACCAATCAGAAATTTCGTTTCTCGAAATTGATGAAGACTTCGAAGATCAAGTATCGGCACGGATAGTTGTCGAACGTGGGATTGCTGGCAATGTCGATGCATGGGATAAATCGTCAGAAGTGTATATTAAAGACGATGCCAGTACGTCGAATGATGATGCCCGATTCGGTGGTCTGATCCATGAAATCGACAATTCTGGTTCGACTGTTGAAATTATCTGTGAGACGTTCGAACGATATGGTCGTAATGGCGCACCATCACCACCCGGTTTGCAGGCGACTGATATTGCAAATTCGGATGATGAGATTGTTGAATATGCGTTAGAACGGACGGATAAACTGACAGCCGGAACACTCGAAGAAGTCGGTGGAAGCAGCGATTTTCTGTTCTCTCATTCGAGTCCGGCGTCGATCATTCGGAAAACTGCCCGAGCAACAGGGGCAATAGTCTGGTATAATCCGGATAAATCGGTCGATTATTTGAACGAGTCGTCAATGCGACGTGATCGGACTGATATAACGATTTCTCCATCAAATCAGAACATCTTCGATTCATTCGACGTCGAACGGGAGAACACAGGTGCTGATACTACACACCTTCGAGCAATTGGTGCCGGTGAAGGACCACATCAAGTGCAAGTTAACGTTATTCCAGCAAACGATTCCGGTCCTGATTGGCTCGATGGCTCGTATGAAGAAAGCGATGAGTTCCAAAACGTCGTTCGGTACGACAGTAATCGATGGGAATCCGGCGATGAGCGGAAATGGGATGCGAAATCGAATAAGGATATTACTGACGAATCTGTGATGGAAGAATTGGCCCGTGAAAAAATCAAAGACATCGATTCGGATGAAAAAATCGAGATTGCAACTGGAATTATCGGGGTTTCTGACGTTCGTCTTGGTGACGTATTCACTGTTACAAACGACCGGGAGAACGTTTACGATAAAGAACTGACTGTTGTCGAACTGACAACGACGATGAGTTCAGATGGGATCGAATACGAAGCTGTTCTTTCGAATCGCCGGATGGCGCGAGAAGATGGCGATAAAGAAAATCGACGCGATTTGGATCGGTTCAACAAAAATATCGAGGGTAATGCTGTACCGATCAATGCCAGCGGTGGACGACAGCCAGTCGGTCCGAACCACAACTATCAGATGAAGCTGTATTACCCCGATGAAGTCGAATACGAACATCGTTTGAACATTCGGGTGATGGGACTACCGTATCGTGCATATTCAGCAGGGGCAGCCGCTTCGTCGGGGGTGGTAGATAATCAGATTCCATACGACCTAA
>LKMJ01005626.1_pt1:0-2500 | contig 11820 bp, 21 predicted proteins | sample 643391 | NCBI WGS metagenome assembly LKMJ01 (sample SAMN04112250, study PRJNA286221) | soda lake metagenome | biome: soda lake; feature: Kulunda Steppe; material: water; isolation source: sample PL-Br10 brine of Picturesque Lake | place: Russia: Kulunda steppe | collected 2010-07
ATGCCTTGCCTAGTCAGACTGTCTTTGATTTTCTTTCTCAACGGCACAATAGACTCTGCCATTTCATTTCGGACATTATGGACTATTTTTTGGCTGGCGAAGACCAGCAACAAACCAATCAGCCTAAGGATCTGGCTGGCGGTTAACCCTTTTTAAACTTTAAACTTTTCTATGGAGGCCCCTTACATTTTACATGCCTTGCCTAGTCAGACTGCTTTTGATCTTCTTTCTCAACGGCACAACAAAACTCTGCCATTCCATTTCGGACGTTATGGACTTTTTTTTGGCTGGCGAAGACCAGCAAGAAACCAATCAGCCTAACTACCTGGCTGGCGGTCAACCTAATTTGTAACCTAATATACTAGTAGTACTAGTAACAAATTGTGGTGCAAATTGTTGTTCTGGCTCAGAGAAGCAGACTCATCCAACAATAACATTCATTTCTTCCTATATGCACTTTCTTTCTATGAGCAGGCCAGCAGTCGCACTTCTTTACAGAACGCCTTTCCTCTTGAACCTCCTTGTGACTACAAATGTGCTGCTCCATTAGTATTCCTTCATTGTGTGCTGCTTCATTGTGTGCTTCTTTGGCTGTTGCTTCCTAAGCCAATGAGTCATTGGTCAACCCAACTCATAACTTCAAGAAGCTTCAAGAAATAAATAAGGAGCTTTAAGTCCATGCCGTAAGTATTGTTAGGCAAGTAATCAGCTTGGCCACATCCTACCTGCTACTCAGGAGATACCTAACTAGCTATGCGAAATGTATCTTCTTATCCACAAGCATGAATTACCCCAAATGTACAAGGTCTTTTTGTCTCTCTCCCTCTCCCTCTCTTTCTCTCTCTCTCTCTCTCTCTCTCTCTCTCTCTCTCTCTCACACACACACACACACACACACACACACACACACGGACACGAACACAACATCAATCTCACACTCTTGAACTTGCAGCAATCTCTTCAGTGCGGGTCTGCCTGCACAAAAGGGGTATCAACATGCATACTTGTAGCTAGATGCATACTTGAACTAAATTCGTACGTATTGCCATTGTATTCAAGTTTTGAAGCCATTGAAGCACATGGAACTAAGGCAGGGCCTCTTTCTGTTCAAACATCTTTTTACGACGGTATGAACATGGTGTGCATTGGCACATCGATTTTCATTACAGTGATATGTGTACTTTATTACACTGACAAGTGTACATGTCTCATTCACATGCCCCTGCGAGGCAGTCCCGAGGTGAAACCAATGTTGCCTAGTAAGCACTGCCTCACGTCTTGGCTATGTGCAGCCTGGCAAGGGGGCGGCTACAATTGGCGCAACACTGGCCAACGTTCACCATACTTTAAGCTTGCATATGAACCGTCATGCACACATGCAAGACTCACTCAACCACTCCTCAAGATGCATTCGCCCAATTCATCTGCACACTTCATTCTTTACTCCAACCAGCCAGCAAGTGTGATGCAGTGGTAAGGTTTGGGATCAAGCACGGCTTTGGTAGGAGTGGAGTGCATGTTTGGGGCCAGCAGGTGCAAGTCAAGGATGCACGCGTGGGCGGCACATGCGCGTACCAGGCACACACTTACCCGGGACAGATGAGTGCTCCCTTCAGCAATACTGTTTCAGGCTCCTCTCAGCTTCCGATGATAATCTGGTTAATGGGCTGTGGTGCAGTAAAGGAAGAAGGCGTGTGAGTTGCATGCTGGTGGATGCGCCTTGACCCTCTTGAGTGCACTGCTGTCCCTCATTGACAAGGCTCTGAGGCATTGGCTGTAAGTCTCCGCAGCACCGTGCAAGATGACTAAATCGTTACAATCATTGCAATCAGAATCCCAGCAGCACTCACGATGAAAAGGAGCTTGACGAAGAACCCGATGAACCCCATGACGATAAAGCCTAGAGCCGTCCGCCCGCAGACTTTCATGTACTCTGGACGATAAAAGCATTCCCAAGGTGCCCATAAGAAAGCTCAACTGTGTCAGGGGGACAAGGCAAGTGCAGGAGCTGCTACGAGGCAAGCCTTTTAGTTGGTGCCCCTGGGTGGACGCCATGCCCGGGGAAACTAGCCCGTACACCCAGGCAGGGCAACACCTCCACGGCATGGCAAGACACGCACCTCTCCTGTCCGGCTTTGTGCACCGCTTGACAAGCCGAGCGCTGTTTTTGGAGAAGTCTTTCAAGGGCTTCCAAGCTACCTCACTTACGTCCATGGTTGTGTGTGTGAGTGTGCAGACGTTTACAATTAATAGCTCAAAAGTAGTCTATGCGTCCAGGCATGTGCCTGCCTGCTGATCTAGCCTATGTTTGAATATCAGTTAGTTACCCGTCCAAAAAGCTAATCCATCTCTTTCCTGGACCTGCATTTATATTCAGCCCACATTATGTAGAGTTAACCCCAATCCCAAAGGCTGTCACGGTCACCATGCAACTGCGGCAGCTGGGCTGGCGTCTGCATCCCAGGGACATCACAGTCTTGCCAGGTAGCACTGCCCATTC
>LKMJ01005626.1_pt1:5000-11820 | contig 11820 bp, 21 predicted proteins | sample 643391 | NCBI WGS metagenome assembly LKMJ01 (sample SAMN04112250, study PRJNA286221) | soda lake metagenome | biome: soda lake; feature: Kulunda Steppe; material: water; isolation source: sample PL-Br10 brine of Picturesque Lake | place: Russia: Kulunda steppe | collected 2010-07
GTGTGTGTGTGTGCGCGCGCGCGCGCGTGATTTGTGTGTATACTTGCGCGTACACAGCTTCATCCTCTCTGTCCTTGTTGGGGGGCGCACATCTGTGCACAAGTGCTGACCTGCATCGCTATGATGGTGGCCCCTAGCTTCATCGATGCCCGCCCAGCCATGCGCTGCCCACGTTTTTGCCCTAGCCTGGCGCACCATGCATTGCACGTTTTTGCCCTAGCCTGACGCACCATGCATTGCACGTTTTTGCCCTAGCCTGACGCACCATGCATTGCACGTTTTTGCCCTAGCCTGATGCACCCTGCTCATCTACATATGCCCTGCTGGACCAGCCCACCACCAGCTGCCCTCCCTTGTCCTCCTCCCCTCGGGTTTGGGTTTGGATTAGGGTTAGCCACCCCTGCCCGCTGCTGATCAATCCACCCCACCAGCTGCTCACCCCACCCCACCCCTGCCTGCCGCTCCACACTGCAGTGGTGCCCGGAGCCACACCGCCTGCTCTGCGGGGCGGATCTGCCCGGCGGGTCACCTCTGCCCGGCGGGTCACCTCTGCCCGGCGGGTCACCTGCTGGGGCTGCAGGGCAGGAGTGTGTGCCGGTGGCGGGGGTGCTGGCGATGGTGCTGGGGGACGGCTCTGTGCAGGTGCGCGCAGGCACAGGGCCTGAGGTGGGAGGGGGTGCAGGGCCCGGTGGGAGGGGATACGGAGTCTGATGGGTTGCACAGGGACGTCTTCACGCGCGCAGGTGCCCGTTGGGTAGCTGGCGGGGTTGGGCACGCTGCGATTATGGAAGCCTGGATAGCAGGGCCATCATGGCCCCGGGCGCAGCTGCGTGTGCGCAGCTGCCTGTAATCACGGGCGGCATGGCCAGAGGGGCGCCCCTTGCCCCATGCGAGCTAGGGTGGGCGGGTGGGTTGGTGGGTGCTTGTGTGCGCGTGGACTGCCAAGTTGTCGCCGAACAGATAGCTTGCTTGGTGGAGTGGGTGCCCGCAGAGCCTCTGCCTATGAGATGGGCGCCCTTTGCAGGGGGTCGCTCCAGGCTGCGGCAGCAACTCCGTGCTGTGGAAGGTGGAGCGCTTCCATGCTACTACCCCACACTCCCTGCTTGGTTTTACACAGGGCCGGCAGCGCGAATGCCTAGCGCTCAATGCAGGCACTCGACCTCCTCTCTAGCAGCGCCTGCTGTGCGCACGTCTCTCCTGAGCCGTGCGCCTGCGGTGCTGCCCCAGCATTATTTCACAGTGCTTGGCCTGTGCTTCGTGCATGCACACGTGACGCGGGTGTGACCGTGCATTGACGCTCGTGCGGCCATGCATTGACGGGCGTGCGCCCATGCATTGACGGTTGTGCGCCCGTGCTGCGCAACTGCCCGCAGGTGGTGTGTGTGCCAGAGCCAGCGTACTTGGCGCAATTGCAGTCGCCGCTGCAGCAGCAGGAGCAGCAGGAGCCAGCTGCAGGTGGGGGCAGCCAGCAAGGGCCATCGCAGCAGGAGCAGCAGCAGCACCATCACCAGCAACCACAGCAGCGGGAGGCGCTTGCGCTCGCCATCAAGCCGCACGTCATGATAACTGCCGAGCGGCTGGGCGGGGCAGCGGCCTCGTGCGTTGCCTGGAGGCATGGCTCTCAGGTGTGGCAGGCAGGCATGGCTCTCTGGCATGGCAAGCAGATGTGGCAGGCAGGCATGGCCGTCAGGTGTGGCAATGAGCAAGTGGCGGTGAGCGAATGCTGGCCCAGTGCAAGGTGCCCTCACGCGCTATAAGGAACGCGGAAATGTCTTTTATTTAGACTAACCCTGAGCCTAAATTTGGCCGGAAAGCAATCCCAGTCAATGGACTAGCCTGACCCCAGTCCAGCACAAGCCTAAGCCTGATGGTTGGGTAGTTGGGGGTGCTTTGGTGACCAAGGAAACCCTGGTTTTCTTACACGCTGCTCGCATCACACAGCAGCGCGCTGTCGTGCTCTGACTCAGTTGCTTGCGCGCTCGAAGTTGACATGGACGTGCGCCTGCACGCAGCCCATGCTGCATGCTGCGCAGCTGCAAGCCTGCTGAGCTGCGGCCTCGTGCCACCGCGCTCATTGCACGTTCTTAAAACTGGGCGCCCATGGTGCAAAATGGCTGCACGTGTGCGTGTGTGTGTGCGTGTGTGTGTGTGTGTGCGTGGAGAGGGGGAAGGGGGGGGGTGCGCGCCTCCCGCTTGTGCCCCTTTCTGCAGCCGGGGCTGGGGGTGGGCTGCAAGGATGGTCCACAGCAAGACAGGTTGGCACAACACTGCGCGCCTCCCGCTTGTGCCCCCTTTCTGCAGCCGGGGCTGGGGGTGGGCTGCAAGGATGGTCCACAACAAGACATGTTGGCACAACACTGCGCGCCTCCTGCTTGTGACCACTTTTTTGCAGCCGGGGCTGGTGGTGGGCTGCTGGGATGGCAGCCTGTGTGTGTGGTCATTGCCCCAGACGGCCGCCCAGCCCATGCAGGGCTTGGACATCCAGTTTTCTGTGCGCCCCGACACTCAACCGGTCAGTGTTGGAGCGCGAGTGTGCTCGCGCAGTGTTGGAGCTCTCAACCGGTCGGTGTTGGAGAAGGAGTGCGCTTGCGCGTGGTCTCTTGCTGTCACTTGGGAATTTGATCCAGGCCATGACCCGTCCTCCCGGTCCCCCAACAAATGCCCCTTAGCATCCACTCCTGGTTTGCCGACAACATGCTGCACAGGCCCCCCCACCATATCTTGTGCCTGGCCTGCTTCATGCGTACGATCCCCAACACGCCCACACATGCGTCACTTTGCCTCAGTGCTTGCATGACTGTGCCTCAGCCCACCTGCCATCCACGCAATGGCATCCCCGCCTATTGACACGCAGACCCATGCAAACGCACATGCACCCTTGCGCGTTCAAGCACACACAGCGTACATACACACACACACACGCACACAGCATACTCAGAACAGGCACATTTGCTGCCCAAGCGCGCACACGTCCAGGCAGATGAGCTTCCTTGGTGTTGCTCAAATGCCCCTTCTCTGCTTGTGCTTGAAACGCTTTCACGGGTGCGCCCTGCCTTTCCCCCTACAGGTGCGCAGAGTGATCTGGCACCCTATCCCCCGCTCCCCTGCCGCAACCCCCACCCGATCCAGCGCCGCCCAGGGCCATGGGCCCAGTGAAGCTCCAGTCCTGGCAGAGGGGCTGCGCGAATGCGCAGGCACAACAGTGGACCACCTGGCGGAGTACATGCTGCTGGCTGTCAGCCAGGGCGGGGTATTCAGGGTGTGGGATGTGAGGTGCGGAGGGGGGGAAACAGACGTGCAGGTGGGGGAATGTGAGGTGCGGAGGGGGGGGGAATGTGAGATGCTGAAGGTGGGAGGTGTGGCAAGGCTGCGGGTGGTCTGACTGCTGTGTACAGCATGCAAGTGTGCAAACGCGCAAGCATATGGGGGCACGCGTGCACGCGCCACACACATCCCTACAACTCACACGCACACATACACGCAAATATGCACGCAAGCCGCACACTTGCACACACGCACATGCAAACCTACAGCACACACACACACACACCCCACCCACTGGCCCACACCATGCACGTGCGTGCAGGGATGCGGCTTGCGCAGTGCTGCCCAAGCTGCTGACGCGCACTGCCACGTACGATGCCGCGTGGGTGACGGGCCCAGGCCCCCACCAGTGGTCCATCCACTTTGCCCTAGACGACGGCATGCTGCGCGGCGTGGAGCTGTCCCCCCAGCACTTCATGGCCGCCGCTAAGAGCGCCACGCTGTCATTTGCCGCGGGTGCGTGGGCCCCGTGCTGTTCGCTGCGCGGCAGGTCCTGCGGTGGCAGGGGCCCCCGCCTGAGAAAATGTGGCCTGCTGTGGATGCGCGGGCCCTGAGTGCCCCTTGCCGCCCCAAGTGCCCCTGCTCCGTGCCCTGCGTGCTTGCCCAGTGCGTGCGCGCCCGCACAGTGCGCTGCTACTGTGTGCGTGTGTGTCTTTGTGTCTTTGTGCGTAAGCCGGCTGCTGCGGCACTGATTCCTTCCTCAAAGGAGGCGCTGCCGGCTGTGCCATGCCCTCCCATTGCCAATGCGTTCAAACCCTGTGAGAGGGGAGAGCCTGTGGCTTCCTTTTTTACTACTCTGTGCTGCGCAAAGGTCCACTGCAGCCTTTAAGACGACCATGCATACATGCACATGTACACACACGCCGCAGCATGCACATCTGCTCACGTGCATGCTGCTGCGCGTAGGCCTGGACCCTGCGTGCCTGTGGTCCATCACCTACAGCCCCATCACCTACGCGCTTGCGTACGCGGGCGACGACGGCGTCGTGGCACTCAGCATTGCTGATCTGTGCCCTGAGCCCAAAGGCAGGCGGCCGCACGTTCCCGTTGGGGGCCTGGTCAGGCAAGTTGCGGGCGCGCCAGCACGTGCGCACATGCACGCGCACTCACACACACTCTCGCACACATACACACACACGTATGCAAGCACACGCATATGCACGCATGCACATGCACATACACACATCTGCGCACACACACTCGCACACATACGCGCGCACGCACACACACACACATAAACGCGCACACACACACTTGCAAATACAAATACAACCAAGACCATCGTTGGGTCACATACCACTTCACCACGTGACCCTGCACTCCCGACGCCCTCCGCGCTGTGTGTGCACAGTGATGCGGGAGTGCTGCGCGTCGTGGGCCCGCGCCAGCTGGCGGGCGTGCCCTGCGTGTACGGGGGCGGGTCCCACTTCGGGGGCACGCTGGGTGTGGGCGGGTCCAAGGTGCAGCAGGGCAGGGGGGCCGCCGCATCCGCGTCGCTGCGGGACAACGTGCAGGTGCGTGCATGCCTGTGCATGCGTGCGTGTGTGTGTGTGTGTGTGTGCGTGTTTCTGTGCCCGCGCGTGTGCATGCGTGTCAATGCGTGCGTGCGTACGTGTGCGTGCGTACACACGTGTGTGCGTGCCTGTGCGTGTGTGTTTGTAAGCCTGTGGGTGCTTGCCTATGCCTGCATGTGCGTTTCTGTACTCGTGCGTGTGCATGCGTGTCAATGCGTGCATGTGTATGTGTGCGTGCGGACACGTGTGTGCATGCCTGTGCGTCTGCATGCGTGCGTGTGCGCGTACGTGCTCGTGCGTGTCCGCACGCATGCATGCATGCATGTTCATGCATGCATGCGTATGTGTGAATGTGTGCGCACATGTATTTTTGCATGCGTGCGTGTATTTATACGTGTGTGCTCTGATTGCGTGCATGCAAATACATGCATGTGTGTGTGTGAGAGAGAGGGGGAGGAGTAGGGGAGGGCTTGCGCGTGTGTGCCCCCACATGCAGCCGCATTCATCACATGACATGTGATTTGTGCATGGTTTGGCTGATGGTGGGCACTGCATGGTCCTCCAGGCTCTTTCCAGCCACGTGCTCCAGTATGCAGAGGTGTGCGCGAGCGCCCTGACTTGTGGTGGATGCTAAACCCTGGTGTGCCCATATCCCTGCAGCTGCCGCGCGCGCTGTACACAGATCACCAGCTAGAGATGTAAGGACACTGTAAACAAGGGTCTTTAAATGGGCTGGCCGGGGAACAATCCAGGTTTATGACTCGGCCAATCCTGAGTCCAGCCCGAGCCTAAGAATTGCTGGTCGGGTACTTTGTGGTGATCTGGTGAGCAAGGAAAGCTTGGTTTCGTTACATCTTTGCCTACAGGCCCCTACACAGCCCCGGAATACACAACCTGACTTGCAGCTGCAGCGCCCTGTGTGGCTCTGAGTGCACGCAACCCAGCAGCCGCAGCCCCGGATTACACAACCCGCCCTCTAGCTGCGGCCACTTGTGTGGTCCCCTGCAAGCCTGCACATGTGGCTGCTCTGCTGTGCAAATGTGCGCCCCTGTGCCGCAGACGCTGTACACCGTCCGCTGGAGCCCCAATCCACAGCCCAGCGCGGGCACCCTGCGTAACCCACCAAGTGGCCGTTCCGCTGGAGGCCACACGCAGGCCGCGTGGCTTGCCTACGGTGGCGCGGCAGGCCTCGTGCGTTGCCAGCGCATCGCCATGCAGGCATGACACTCGCATCGCCATGCAGACCTCGTGCGGTGCCAGCGCATCGCCATGCAGGCCTAGCAGCGCATCGCCATGCAAGCAGTGTGCGGTGCACCGCCAGTGCGTCGCCATGCAGGCCTAGCAGCGCATTTCCATGCAAGCAGTGTGCAGTGCACCGCCAGTGCGTCGCCATGCGACTATGGCCACATGCATTCCTTTAAAAGGCTGATGTCCCCACCTTCTCTGCTCCTGATCAGCCTGCATTAAGTATGCACCAATAGCATTAGTCTGGAAGATTTAAGGGCTGCACATCCTATGACAGTTGTCCTTTTGTGGCTTGCCGGGGTAATGTTAACATTCCAACAGAAATGCAGTACTGTGATATAAAAAAGCAGGTACTCTGCACAAACAAAGCCCGTCTTTGTGCACAGCAGAGGTAGTCTAGTTCAACTAGACTAGGTTCAACTAGGTGGAGCTCGCCTAATTCCTTCAGCTTATCCTTAGCTATTTTGAAGGGGTCACTTTGTAGCTGCTTGGGTGGGCAAGGATTTTAAATCTTAAACCTTCCTTTGCCATCAGGTGTGGATGGCAAGAAGTGGACAATTGCCTGCTTCTGTAGAGGGCTGCATGACTTGCAATTGTGTCGGCACACTTATTTGTTTGTTTGTTTGTTACAAGACGCGAGCGGACACAGCAATGTCCTTAAGGCAGGCAAGGCAGAAGAGCTGAAAAACGCTAAGAAAAGGAGAACTGCCAGAAAAGCCAACTAGCTAAGAGGACGC
>LKMJ01005627.1_pt1 | contig 11817 bp, 9 predicted proteins | sample 643391 | NCBI WGS metagenome assembly LKMJ01 (sample SAMN04112250, study PRJNA286221) | soda lake metagenome | biome: soda lake; feature: Kulunda Steppe; material: water; isolation source: sample PL-Br10 brine of Picturesque Lake | place: Russia: Kulunda steppe | collected 2010-07
CAGGGAGAACCGATGGGATGAAATGGCTGAGCTCATCACCGACGAGATGCTGGAGACGTTCGCTATCGACGCACCTCTCGAAGAGGTGCCCGAACTTATCGCTGACGAATACGGTGACGTCGCCGACCGAATTCTGGTTCCCTTGGGCGACGAGGAAGCTCCGTATTGGGAGGAGCTTCTCGGAGCCTTTTAAACCAGTCGTAATCCGTTAACTGATTCGCCGCTACTCTTGTATGATAGAAACGACGGGACTGCTGGAATTTAATAGGACTTGTTGACTCACGCTTCCGAACAGCGCCTTTCCGGTCGGTGATCGTTTTCGTCCACCGATAACGACGTATTTGGCGTTTTGCCTGTCGGCGTATTTATTTATCTCCTCGGCTGCCTTTCCGATGAGACCGACTGTCTCGTACGGAACGGCGATGTCTTCGGCAGCCGCACCTGCGAAATCGGCTGCAGTCTCGCGAATCTCATCGAGATCGATTGACCGGCCGTCTCTGGTTTTTTCCTTCCCGAGTTCGGTGAATTCGGTACGTGAAATGACGTGGGCGATGTGAAGTGGCACGTCGAACGCTTCCGCAAGCGCTGCTGCTTCGGCTACGACGTGCTTTGCTTCTTTTGATCGATCCACAGCGGCGATAATTACCATATCTACTCATCTTGTGCGTATGTTATAAATCTGCCTCGGTACGTGAACAGCTATTAAGGGTGGAGCGAACTGTTGGGCTCCAAGGCATCGTCCAGTTGCCTGTCTTGCTCTCGATAGAGTGACCCATGTCGAGGCAGCCGCAGATTAGGCGGACATCTCCATTCTCATCAGTTTATACGTTCAGACTGAACTTCTGGGTGTCCTTCCCTTTCATCGCTGTGTCGGACGAGCGCCCAACATACCGACCTCATCAGACGCCGAAATGGAGTCTATCCTTCCTCACCGAACGAATCGATGTTACACGATACAACCGGAGGGCTCACTCGACGAGGTGGTCTTGTGAACCGTCAGAGCCGCTGTACGTGATGTCCAATTCAAACTCGTTGGCGGTGGCCAACATGAGGTTCGGAATCTGTTCCTCAAACCACTCACCATGCAATCGGTGAGACGGTCCCGACACGCTGAATACGCCGATTACGGTATCGTTGTGTTGAACTGAAACGGCCACTGCGTTGACCCCGGTGACTTGTTCTTCGCGGTTGAACGCGTATCCGCGTTCCTTGATGCGCTCTAGCTCTTCGAACAGCGTATCGATGTCGGTAATCGTTTTCTCTGTGTATGTCGGCAGCCCCCATCTATCAATAATTTCAGTGACACGATCAGCCGAGTAGTTCGCCAGCAACATCTTGCCAGCGGCAGTGCAGTGAAGATGGGCCTGCCGACCGACGCTCGATCCGATTCGCACGGCCTTACTACCGGTCTCTTGGTAGAGATAAATCCCAAGTCCGTGTTCTTCGACTACGAACTGAACGCGCTCTTCGGTTTGATTGGCTAGGTCTTTTACGTACGACTCGGCTTGGATGTACCTCGGGTCTCTCGTCTGGGCGGTTCTCCCGAGTCGCGCGAATCGTAGACCGATCTGGTACAGGTTCCCTTGTCGAGACACGTACCGCAGATCCTGTAACGTGTTTAGATGGCGATGTGTCGTGCTCTCCGGCAGCTGAACCTGCTCAGCTATCGATGAAAGCCGTGACGGCCCCATCTCCTGTAACGCATGGATTATTTCAAAGCTCGTCTTTGTGCTCTTGATGAGGTTCCGTGGAGACGACATGGGCTACGATGACACGGAACGTATATATAGGTTTCCGCAATGAGAAAACGAAGGCCTAACGCTATTCACTTCGCCTCGGCTGCAGCAACGTCACTCGAACAGTCGTCGATTCGATGAACGCCAGACAGATTCAACCTCCATCCGCTCACCGCTCGTACATGAGTTGTGGTTCGAGGTGCCGTTTCCGCAGAGCGGAATTAGATGGGAATGAATATATTAAATATATTTGGGAAATTATCTTGTACTTTCTAAAAATAAGGTATATTAAACCATACTTTAAAATCATGGTGATTGTCACCGAGTATCTCATTACAAACGTATGTCTGTAAAGGATTTAGTATCGTGAATGATGCTCGTGGAATGGCCGCGAATTCTGCATTGCGGAAGAATTCTCGATGGTGGACTGTAGCTATCTGGGTACTCCGAGAAGTTCGACGAAGATAACACCTACACGGGCCAGTAGCGATAGTTACCGAGTAGCCCCGATACGTATTTGAACAAAAAAGTCGATCGAACTGCTCATCGACAACTCGGTTATCCGTAATCGTGAGTGTAGCCGGATGTTTGACGTGACCGATTGCCGGGGCTGTTGACAGCTATGCCCGCTGAGACGACGTCAGTACTGGTGCCGGAGCGTTCGTCATCCCGAGTAGATGGCTAGTTCGTTCTCGACGTGCGTCCTCTCTTGGAAACGGCTGTGTTCTACGCTATCAGATAATTTATGCGGTGTCGTGCCGTCTGCGCGTATATGATTCCACTTTCGAAAGAAAATAAAATGCTCGTCGAGGCTGTAACGGATATCGCCGAATCCGAATTCGCCGAAAATGCCTGTCAGTGGGAGGGGAAAAAGCCCTGGGAAAACCTCCAGACACTCGCCGAACACGGGTTTCTCGGTGTCAGCTTTGGCGAGGAGTACGGTGGGGGCGGGATGTCCGAATTTGCTGCCATCCTGATGCAAGAGGCGATCGGTCGCGTCTGTCCGGACACAGCGTACGCGTTGCCGGATATGAACGCAGCCAGGGCAATCGAGATGTTCGGCTCCGACGAAATCAAACAGCGGTATCTACCACCGGTCATCGAGGGTGAAGACCACATCGCGATCGCGATTTCGGAACCCGGAGCTGGATCGGATGTCATGTCGATGCGAACGACGATCGAAAATAGCGGCGATGAACTCGTACTGAACGGCGAGAAAATCTGGGTTAGTGGCGTCGAAGAAGGAAGCGCTGCGGTCGTGTGGGCGAAATTCCCAGAAGGGCTCGGAACAGTCGTTATCGATATCGACGCCGACGGTGTCGAAGTCGCCGAGCATTTCGAAAACATGTTCGGCCACACCCAAACGCAGTTCTTCATGCGTGACGTCACTGTGCCCGAACAGCACGTCCTGACGCGTGGCCAAGAAGCATTCAAGCAATTGCTCGTTTCGCTCAATTGGGAACGGCTCGGAAGCGCGACGCTTTCGAACGCTGCATCGCTCTGCGCGTTTGACATGGCGCTTGATTACGCACAGGAACGAAAACAGTTCGGCCAACCGATCGGCGATTTTCAAGGAATCGAATGGAAGCTCGCTGACATGGCGAAAGAAATTCAAACGGCGCGATCGCTCGTATTCAACGCCGCAAAACGAGCGTCCGAGGCAAACTCGGAGCCGAGCAGACTGGATACATCGATTGCGAATCTCTACTCCGCGGAGGTGCTTGAGCGAACTTGTAGCGAATCGCTCCAAATCCACGGAGCGAACGGCTATCAGCGGGGCCATCCCATGGAGTATCTCTATCGATTCGGTCGCTCACGACGCATTGCCGCCGGAACTGACGAGATTCAGAAAAATCAAATCGCCAACGCTCTCAAACGCGACGGAATCCCGAAACTCGGCAATTAAATACCGTCTGTTCAGTTCTCTCAGTTAGAAACGCGACCACCCCACCCGTCTCCTCTCATCGCGGGTGGTGAACGTTACTGGCCGAGTCGCTCGGCAAGCGACACGCAGACAGAACCGACGATTCCAGAGACGGCAGTGGCCATCAGTACGACTTCGTATCCACCGAGTAGCTCGAAAGCATACCCTGCCAGTGGGGGAGCGAGGAGCCCCGAGATGGCGAACGAGACGGACAATGCGGCGAACAGCGTGTGGACGTGAGCGTCGCCAAAAAGATCCGCGACTTGCGGGCCGATAAGACCACCGCAACCACCGTATCCGACGCCGAATATCATCATCGCGATAAAAAAGGCCGCATGTGACTGGACGAACACGAGACTCCCGATAGTGAGCCCCATCAAAACGGCACAGACGATGAACGTCTTGGTTCGTCCAACGATATCCGATAGCGAACCGATACTGAGTCGTGCGGCGGTCGTCGAAACGCCAATCACCGTAATCGCAAGCACGCCAGCGGAGCGACCCAGCCCGACATCGGAAGCGTAGAGGACGATATGACTCATTACGACATACAGCGGGACGAACACTAGCATCCAACCGACGAACACCAGCCAAAATCGGGTTGACGACAGTATCGTACGCAGCGAACGAGTTACGCGGCGCTCGGTTTCTGTTCCGTTTGTTCCGCAGCCGTCCGGGAATTCGATACTCCGATTCGCGCCGACGTCTGCTGGTTGATTTGCGAACAGGAGTGCGATGAGCCCCGAGAGCCCGCCAACGAGGGCTGCGATGGCGAGCATCGCCGTCCGCCATCCTTCCGCTGCGATGAGCACGTCCGCGCCAGGAGGAATGATGATGAGTCCGATTCCGAGCCCCGCTGATGCGATTCCTGCAGCCATGCCACGACGGCGTTCGAACCACACCGGCACCGTCGCGTAGCCGACGACGTACAATCCCGCCATTCCAAGGGCAGTCACGACGCCAAACCCGAACAGGAGACCGGCGTAGGTCTGGGCGAACGCGGTTACGACGAGGCCAGCGGTCAACAACCCACCGGAGAGAGCCGCCACTCGACGCTGACCATACAGCGTGACCGACCGGCTGGCTACAAGACCCATCACGTATAGCAACGCCGTCTGGATGCCGAACGCCGCAGCCAACAGCGCCCGTGAGACGCCGAACTCCTGTATAAACTCATCAAAAAACACCGCAAACGTGTAACTCGTTCCAAAAGCCGCGATGGAAGCCAAGAGACAACAAAAGACGATGACCCACCCGTAGTACACGTGACTCGCGAGGATACGCCGAAGCTGTATCGTCATCTTCCGCGAGCAGGGTTGCCTTCGAATTAGTCTTTTTGAATTCCCTATTCGTTCGAAAATACCCTCGGTTCGGTGAGCTCGACTGTCTCGGCATCGCTGTCTCAGATTGAGAAAAGACGTCGTGATTTGGTTCGTCGGAGAACGACGTGTGACTCCGAATGCGCACGTTCGGTTCCGAAAAACGACAAAGTGGCCGTCTCTCCACGCGAAAGAGTGCTGAGGCGGTTGCGCGATACACGTTCTCGAAAATCTTCATTCGAGAATTCAAATCCCTGGTATCCTGCCGAAATGATCTCTCCGGGCCGACTCATTTCATGTGTGGCAATGACACGCAAACTTTTATATTGGTTCGAAAACATGATACGGGGGAAACCATGACCAAACCGATACTGCAGGTTTATCCGACGCTCGGCGGCCCGGATGAAATGGAAGAAAAACGACCGATAGGGAGGAATCGTGCGGCGTATCAGCAGCTGTTAACGGATCTCGAAGAGCTCGTTGGGGTCGCGGACGAGCTCGGCTACTGGGGAATCACACACGTCGAACACCACTTCCACTCCGAAGGGTTAGAGATCTCGCCCAACCCCTCGCTTTTGAACGTGTTCCTCGGCAAAGAGACCGAACAGCTCAGGATGGGACAGCTCGGTCATGTGCTCCCGGCGAGAGACCCGATTCGACTCGCCGAAGACATCGCGATGACAGACCACATGCTCGAGGGACAGTACTTCGTCGGGATGGCCAGAGGATACCAGGCGCGGTGGATGGACACGCTCGGACAGAAGTACGGCGTCCGTGAGACGTATTCCGACGAATCCGAGCAAGACCTTCGAAACCGAGAGATCTTCGAGGAGAACTATCAGATACTGAAAGCCGCCTGGGAAAACGAGACGCTGGAGTACGACGGCGAGCACTATCGGGTTCCGCACGGGAATCCGGAGTGGCCGCCCAGCGAGACGACGCGGAAGTACGGAGCCGACGGCGAGCTGGACGAAGAGAACCGGATACAGAAGGTTTCAGTCGTTCCGAAACCGTACACTGACCCACATCCACCGCTGTTTCAGGCGTTCTCGTTGAGCGAGGCGACGATGCGCTGGTGCGGGCGAGAAGGGATCGTCCCGACGATCCTGTTCGGCGCAACCGAGACCGTCCGCGAACTCCAGGAGACCCACCACGAGGAAGCCACGAACGCCGGCTTCGACTTCCAACTGGGCGACAACACGTCGATCTGTCGGTCGATTCATTTCACTGAATCCGAAGAAGAGCTGTACGAGAAGGTCGAAAAATACGAGTATCCCGTCTGGGAGGCGTGGTTCGAGCCGTTCGGATTCACCGAAGCGCTCCGATTCCCCGGCGAGGAGGGGCCGGTTCCGAATCGGGAGGAAGGCGAGAGTTTAGCCGACCGACTGATAGACTCTGGGCTGTGCATCGGCGGCTCCGTCGAGGACGTGACCGCAGAGCTCCAGCGCCAACTCGACGAGTGCCCCGCCGAGTACCTCGTCTGGCTGTTCCACTTCGGCATCATCCCCAAGGAGGACGCGTTCGAGCAACTGGAGACCTTCGCGAACGAGGTGTTACCGGCGCTCGAGACGTAGCCGCTCGAGACGGGCTGGTGGCTAACGCTCGACGGTGTTGCGAAGGGTTCCGATTCCCTCGATCTCGAGTTCGACTGTGTCGCCGTCGGCGAGCCAGCGGTCGAGTTCGAGCCCGCAGCCGCCACCGACGGTTCCGCTGCCGATTACGTCGCCGGGATAGATCGTCTCACCCATCGAAACATGCTCGATAATGTCGGGAAACGAGTGATACATCGCCCCAGCGTTCCCTTCTGACCACACCTCACCGTTGACCGACGCCCGCATGACGGCATCGGTCGGGTCGAACGAATCCGCCGTCGTGAGATACGGCCCGAGCCCGTTGGCGAAGTCCTTCCCTTTCGACGGCCCGAGGCCAACTTCCATCTCCCGCATCTGGATATCGCGCGCGGAGAAGTCGTTGAACACCGTGTACCCAGCGATGTATTCCTCTGCGTCGGCAGCCGAGATATCTCGACCGCGTTTGCCGATGATGATGCCGAGTTCGAGTTCGTAATCGAGCTGGTTGGTGTACGTGGGCCACCGTACCGTCTCGTCGGGGCCGACGACGGAGTCGGCACTGCTCTTGTAATAAACGGGCAGCTCGTACCAGACGTCCGGGATGTCGTCGCCGAGCGAGTTGCGGAGGTGCTCCTCGAAGGCGATGCAGTCGCGGAGCGAGTTCGGTCGTGGAATCGGACTCCGAAGCTCGACTTCGTTCAGGTCGTACTCCAGCTGTGCGCCGTCTGGCCCTGTCCGAGTGTCGGTCTCCTCGACCAGTTCGACGGCCTCACGGGCCGCCGAAAGTGCGTCTTCGCCCCGCTCTACGAACGGAATCATCGCTGGCGGTGCCGTCTCCGCTGCGCGTGAAACCGGGGCTGGAACGCCGTTATCGGCCAGCACCTGCGCGTAGCCCGCCGTGACGTCGACCAGCGACTCCTCCCGGCGAACGCCGACGCGTCGGACGGCTCCGGTTCGCGTCGCGACCTCGAACGTGGCGAGTCTCATGTCGCCTCCACGAACGCCACCGGTCGCACCCAGCCGGCGCTCCCGCCTTCGATTTTGATTGGAAACGTTACGACGGGAACGCCGGTTCGCCGCGGAAGCTCACCCAAGTTCGCCATCTTCTCGATTTGGCAGTACTCTACGTCCCGTCCCGCGAGGTGCGCCGGCCACAGCTCGGCCGGGTCGCGCGTCTCGTCGAACCTGGCCGCCATCTCCGCGAACGGCTTGTCGAAACCGTACGCGTCGGTTCCGATGACTTTCACCCCCTGTTCGACGAGGTGTTTCGTCGCCTCGGCGCTCATCCCGGGGAACTCCGTCAGGTACTCTGCGGTTCCCCAGAGTTCGTCAGCGCCCGTCTCGATGAACACGAGTTCACCGGGCGAGAGCGTGTGATTGAGCGCGTCGAGACGCGCGTCGACGTCTTCTGCGCCGATCTCCTCGCCCGGTTCGAACGACCGGAAATCGAGCACGACGGCATCTCCACAGCACCACTCCAGCGGAATCTCGTCGATCGTCTTCGCGGGCTCGCCGTCCACTTCAGGGCCGTAGTGCCAGGGCGCATCGAGGTGCGTTCCTGTGTGCGGAATCGCCGTCACCTCCTCCCACGCTAGCCCGGCTCCATCGGGAAACTCGTCCGGTTCCATCTCGGAGACGCCCAGGTCTTTTAGGCGCTCGGTTAGCGTCTCCGCACCGGTGCGGTGATTCATGTAGTCGATCTTGGGCGGCCAGGGCTCGCTGGCGACGTCGGGTTCGATACCGATACTCAGGTCGATTAGGGTCGCGTCGTTCGGGATCATGGAAAGCGCACCTCCCATGTGGGGTGTGAACACATGTAAATCAACCGCTTGGATGTGTGTTCTCTACGTGGTGGTTCTCGGAAGTCTCGGTCGCCATCGAATTTAAAAACTCCACATCGGATGACTTGCTATGTCTACGTGCATAACCGCGGTCGGGTGATCTGTGGAACTCTCGCTATTTTCTTTATCCAAGAGCGTCTTCTATTTCCGTTGCGGAACTCGTCCAATCTATCTCGATTTAGTAGTGTCTGGGTGAATTATCAATTAAATATATTATCTATCAAAATTATAAATTTGTATTAGTCGTGCCGGATAGTGGTCTTTGAACCCTCAAGCATCTCCAATCTATGATCAAATATCTGGCCTCGTCGATGACAGCGTCAATTTCTTTGTTTATCTCTTTCGCACGCTCATACACCAACGTTCACGCACGGTCTGAGCTGGTTAAGAAGTCACACGGCGTCTTCGACGATTTTCTCGCCCTCCGCTTCGACTCGAACGACGTATTCACTCGGATCGTCGGCCATCGCTTCGAGGATATCCAGCACCTCTCTCACAGCCGGAATTTCATTACTATATGTGTGGATTTTTTCTGTAATAAATTCTATCTGATATAATTTAGCAATGGCCAACTTCAGCATCGTTCGTCTATCGCCGAGATAGATTCCACGGAGCGCGAGATAGTTCACAAAGAAGCTCACCGACCGATTCCGCCGCTCTTTCAGTGGACTCGCATCGTCACCTCGTGCTTCAAGGACGTGGTTGGGGGTCGGTTTGATTTCGAGCGGGTTCGAGCCGCTGGTGGAAGCGATTTTGCGAATTCGTCAGTAAGTGTGTCGTTCACAGTACCAGATGAACGCCCGCTACCCCGGACGCGTCGACAATTCTCGAACGATGCGAACCGTTCGGTCGTATCTCTCGTAGATGGTACTGTACAATTTACTCGCCGCTCAGGGTTCGAGTCGAGACGGAGAGTACACGCTCGTCAACGAGGCGATACCGTCACCAGCGGATTGAGGCAGACTGTTGTGGAAGGTCAGTGGTGGTTCGAGTTGTCTGGCGCTGTTGAAATCATTTAATTAGCGCTTCGTAGTGTTCGCCGTCGCTGACGGACGCTTCTCCACTGCCATCATCACTCGGGGTAGGTCAGCCCGAAGCGCTCACAGAGGTCGGGAACGCTGTCGAAATCCATCTCGAGCGAGTATTTCTCGTTAATCGCGCTCCATCGTTCGACGTCGTCCTCTGCGTCGGTCACTTCCCGGAAGTACTCCTCGAATCCGGCAGGCGATATGACCTCGATGACGTGACACGGGGTGTCGTCAGGGTTCCAGAAGGTGTGCCACTGCTCACGGGGTTTGTACACCCACGAGCCTGCTTCGGCCTCGACGACTTCGTCGCCGAGGAGCGCTCCCATCGTTCCTTCCAAGACGTAGGAGTACTCGTCCTCGTTGTGGTGGTAGTGCAGCGGTGCAGCCAAGACACCAGGGTCGAACGGGGTGTGATGAACGATAGCAAAGCGTTCCTCCGTATCAGCGCCATCGATTTTCCAATCCACGCCGAACCCACCCCAGTCGAAAGAGTCGCTCTCACCGGGGCGAATCACCGTCGGCCGTTCGTTGGTGTGGTAGACGACCACTAGGGCCGCGACCTCTGGTCCGACGGGATGGAGATCGAACTCGAATCCCGTGACCACACCGAAGCCGCCACCACCGCCGCGGAGTCCCCAGAAGAGGCTCTGGTTCTCGTCCGCGCTCGCGGTGAGGTACTCGCCGTCCGGGGTGACGATATCGACCGAGGCGAGGTTGTCAGCGCTCAATCCGTACTTTCTCCGGAGGTGGCCAAGGCCGCCGCCGAGGGTCAGCCCCGCCACGCCGGTCGCCGAGACGACGCCGAGGGGTGTCGCGAGCCCGAACGCCTGGGTCTCGCGGTCGACGTCCCCCAGCGTGGCGCCCGCCTGAACCCACGCCGTTCGTTCATCGGGGTCGACCCACACGCCGTTCATCGCCGAGAGGTCGATGACGACCCCACCATTGCAGACGGCAGCTCCGGCGACGTTGTGGCCGCCGCCACGAACCGATACGAGGAGGTCGTGCTCCCGGACGAGGTTCACGGCGTCGATGACGTCCGCGACGCCCGAACATTGGAGGATGAGCCCCGGATATCTGTCGATCATCCCATTCCAGAGTGCTCTCGCTTCGTCGTACTGTGCGTCGCCGGGACAAATCACGTCTCCGGCGAACCCCGCACGAAATTCCTTTAGCGTTCGGTCCGGAAGCATCGTCCCGGCCCACTCCACGATGCGATCGTCCTCGATGTGGATGACTTCGAACGCCGAGACGGATGTTTCCTCCGCCGCACCGTCCGGTTCGCGACCCTGGACGGCCCCCCGCAGGGTTCCGGACGAACGGATCGCAACCTTCCCGTCGGCGACGATGACGTGATCGACCGCGACGTTCACGTGGGTTGCGCGGTCCGTAACCCGAGAGACGAACTGCGCGTAGGCGTCCAGTCCGATTCCAGCGGTCGGATTCGCGGAATCGTGCACGACGAAAGTCGGTGAACAGAGGCGCTCGATCTGGTCGTAATCACTGTCGTTCCAGGCCGCATCAACGAACGTGCGGCCGAGCGTTTCATGATCGGTTGGCCGTTTGGACTGGGTTGGCATTGCTGGTTCACCCTATTGATGGCTCGTTCTCGCTCTCGCCGGTTCGGCCGATCCGGCCCATCTGGAGCGTATAGCTGACTACGACCGAGCGTTGAATGTAATTATCTAGTGAGATTGTCTCGGACGACGAGAGCCACTCATATTGACGTCTCACACTCCGAGACAGAAACGCTTTAATGCGAACAATTTGTGTCGTGTACGGTTACCAACTAGTCAGTAACCCACGACTAAAGTCGTGGGCTTCCTCCTTGCATTTCTGTGAACGAATCCACCAACAAGTAAGATCGGATAAATAGACGCAGCACGCTGTCGATTAATCCAGCGATTTCAGAAACGCGGACAGGAGTTCGCTGACCGCAGTCGGATTGTCGTGGTTCGCAAGGTGGCCCGCATCCGGCACCGTTCTGTATACGCTGTCGGGGAGCTGTTCGTTCCACTCTTTCGACTTCTTCCGGAGCATCGCGTATTCGTGTTCACCGACCACGATGAGTTGGGAAACCTCTGTCTGTTCGGGGATCCCTTCTTTGATGTCTTCGAGGAACTCCCGTTCGAGAGAGACCATGTTCTCCTTTCCAGTACGTGCACTCGCCTGCCTCGCGTACTGTCTGGCGTCGGGAGAATGAGCGACCAACCGACCGAATACGTCGTACAGCAACTGTTCGGGAATGAGTTGCAGTATCCTCACGTGCAACCCCATCAGTTTGATCGTGCGTTCGGAGAACCCTTCGTGTAGCGGGAACCCTCCGACGTGGACGAGGGCTCGAACGCGGTCGGGGTGGTGATACGCAATGTACTGATTCAACAGGCTCCCCATCGACTGA
>LKMJ01005628.1_pt1 | contig 11817 bp, 10 predicted proteins | sample 643391 | NCBI WGS metagenome assembly LKMJ01 (sample SAMN04112250, study PRJNA286221) | soda lake metagenome | biome: soda lake; feature: Kulunda Steppe; material: water; isolation source: sample PL-Br10 brine of Picturesque Lake | place: Russia: Kulunda steppe | collected 2010-07
CGACCTGCTCGCCGCTGCTGTATCCCGTCACGAACTGGGCGGGGATCCCCTGCGATCGGAGCATCGCGACCATCGTCGTCGCGAAGTACGTACAGTAGCCCGCGTCCATCTCGAAGAGGAACGCGTCCGCAACGTCGCCGTCGGGACGTTCGACGGTCAGCGAGTAGTCGTACTCGTCGATCAGGTACGACTCGATCGCGACCGCCGCGTCATAGTGAGTCTCCGCGTCCGCGTCCTCGAGGATCTCCGCGGTCCGATCGCCGACCCGTTCCGGCGTGCTCTCCGGTAGCTGGGTGTAGCGGTCCACGATCCGGTCGTCGTATGCCTCGCTCGCCTCGCGAAGCTCGTCCGGATCGGCGTCGACGACGCGGCTTTCGACCGGCACGGCGTCGCCCGGGATCAGGGGCGTTCCGGGCCGAAGGGTGCCGCGGTCGTCGACCTGCATGCTTCCGGCGACCGGCCCGCCGGCCTCGACGGCCTGCCACGGCGCGGGCAACGCCCGCATCTCGGTTTCGGGAACGACGGTCGAGTCGACCTCGACGGCGTCGCCGGGCGGCCCGTCGAGCGGACCGTCAACCGGCATCTCCTCGCCGGATCGCACCCATCCGTCCCCGGTGTAGGTGTCGTACGCCCCGGTATGCCAGTTCGACTCGACTTCGCTTTCGATGGTGAATCGGACCTCGGGCGAGAGCTGCGTGGACCCGACGATCGTGAGCTCGTCGTCGTCGACGAGCGTCGACTCCAGCCCCGGAGTCCCGCGATCGGCACCCCACGGTTGGGCTGCACCCGCCGGGATCAGCGTGACGGTCGCGCTCGCGACGAGCATCACCGCCAGCAGCAGCGCGAGCGTGTCACCTCGTCCCGAAAGCCCGCCCGGAGCCCGCAGCGTCGTCGCACCCGCCGCGAGCGCGGCGCCGAGCACCCCGACGAGCGTGACGAGCTCGCCAGCGTCACCCGTCAGGACGAGAAACCCGAGGATCGTGCCGGCCATCGCCGCCGCGAGGACGTGCCGGCCCCGTCCGGTTAGGTACGCGACGAGGAACGTGGGGGCAGGCACGACCGCCAACACCCACACGTCCGCGAGCGCGAGCCGGAGTACCGAGAGGCCGGTGAGCAGCGCGACGGTGTCGAAGAACACGCTCCGAACCGAAAAGAGCGCCCGCTGGCTCTCGGGGACGGTGAAGTAGTACGCCACGAGTGCAACGGCAAACAGCACGACTGCGGCCCGGATCGCCGTCCGTTCGTCGAGCAGTCGTGAGCAGCCGAGCCCGATGACGATCGAGAGCGCGGCCACGGCGACGAGACGGTCGCTTCCACCCACGATATCGGTGATCGAGAGGAGCGTGTGGAGGTACGCCGTGACGACGGCCGCGACGCCGACGGTCGCCGGATCGAACAGTCCCACGGGAAGCCACCCGCCGAACGTCCCGTCAAATCGGCCGACCGTGTCGCCGTCGCGGGTACTTGAATCGTCGGATCGCTCGTGCAAGCGGCTCATTCCGGCGTCCCTCCGCGCTCGATCGTCGTCACCGATGGTTTCCCGTCGGGGTTGGGGTGCACGGCTTCGCCGTCGCGGGAATCCGCAACCGATCCCATGGACGGTGACCGCTCACCGGTCGATCCCGCCCTACCGGTCGATTCATCCTCGCCAACGACCTCGGCGCGAAGGTCCGAAAAGCGCACGGTCCGCCCGCCGGCGTGGATCCGCGCGTCGCTCGTGTCGGCGACGATGCGCACGTCCGCCTCGAACTCCCCCGTCGGCGACCCTGGTCCGGTTCGTGCCGTCAACTCGAGGAGATCGCGTCGCCCAGTCGGCCCGGGCGAGGCGACCGTCTCCCCGTCGGGGAGGCGAACGTCGACCGGGACGCCGTCGTCGAGCAGCGCGAGCCCGAGGCTGACGGTCGCGCTCGCGAGGACGTCCGCAGCCTCGTCATCCGCCCCGTCGGCGGTTCGGCCGACGATGGAGGCGCGACGGCGGGCGCTCTCGGCCGCGAACTCCTTGACGACGAGGTCGTCGTGTTTGGCGGTCGCGGGCCAGTGGACGTCCCGAAGCGAGTCGCCGCGTGCGTACTCACGGAGCCTGTCGAACTCCTCACGCTGCCGACGTCGACCGAGCGCCTCCTCGGCGTAGAGCCCGCTGCGATATCGTGCCGGAACGGGATGGCGCTCCGGGTATGCCAGCGCCGTCCCGCGCTCGTCGATCACGATCTTCCGGGTGAACAGCCCGAACACGTCGGTCGGCTCGATCCGCACCGGACCGAACCGTCGCTCCCCCCTGGTCGCGTACTCGACGGTATACGTCGCCGGCTCGGCGCCGACGGTCGTCCGGATCCCGTCGGCGTTCCCGATCAACCCGTCGTCCGTCCCGTCGGTCACGCGGGCGACGAACGTGGAGGTCGTCCGCTCCGAGCCGTCACCGTCCCCGAACGAGAGCGAGACCTCCCGGCGTTCGCCGACGAACCCGTCGGCGGGTCGCGACCGTCGGACTCGCGGACGGGTGATGCGTGAGACCTGCAGGTAGCCCGCAACGAGGGCAATGGTTCCCGACAGCACCACCGCGTTGAGCGCGCGGCCGCCGCTGGCAACGGCCATGAGCACGCCGAGGACGCAGACGGCCGCCACGATGCGGCCGCGTCGTGTGAGTCTCGTCGCGTTCATCGGTTCGGTCGGGTGGGTCTCAGCGACGTCATCGGTCGATCATTCCACCGAAACCGCGTCGAGCGCCTCGTCGACGACGTCCGTGCCGCTCGTTCCGCCCGAGTCGGTTCGGATCCGGTGTGCGAGCACCGTCCGCGCTTCCCGCTTCACGTCGTCGGGGACGACGTAGTCGCGGCCGTTCAACACCGCGCGTGCCTGTGCCGCCCGCAACAGCGCGAGGCTTCCCCGGGGACTCACGCCGAGCGTGGCGTTGCGTCTGGTGTGCGTCGCGAGTCGCGCGACGTAGCCGCGCAGGGGACCGGTCGTCTCGACGTCGGCGACGGCCGCGCGAGCGCGACGCAGCTCCTCGACGGTCGCGACCGGATCGATGGACTCGACCGGGTGGCCGGCGTGGTCGTCGACCATTCGGTCGAGCATCCGGGCCTCCTCGTTGGTGCCGGGGTAGCCGAGCCGGATCTTCTTCGTGAACCGATCGACCTCCGCGACGGGCAGCTCGTAGGTCTGACCCGGCTCGACGTCGTTTTGCGTCGCGATCACACAGAAGGGGTCCGGAAGCGTGCGCGTCACCCCGTCCGTCGTCACCTGTCGCTCCTCCATCGCCTCCAGCAGCGCCGACTGCGTCTTCGGCGGGGCGCGGTTGATCTCGTCGCCGAGCACGAAGTTGGCGAACACCGGCCCGGGCCGAAAGTCGAACTCGTCGGTACGCTGGTTGAAGACGTTGACGCCGGTGACGTCCGACGGGAGGAGGTCCGGCGTGAACTGGACGCGTTTGAACGAGGCGTCGAACGAGCGTGCGACCGCCTTCGCCAGGGTGGTCTTCCCCACGCCCGGCACGTCCTCGATGAGGAGGTGGCCGCGCGCCAGGACGGTGACGAGAACGTCCTCGACGACGTTGCGTTTCCCGACGATCACGTGCTCGACGTTGTCGATCACCCGGTCGGTGAGCGCGGACGCTTCCGACGCGCCGAGGGCGGGAGCCTCCGCCGTCCCCGCCTCGGTGGCGTCGGTCATCTCGTCCATCGCTCCGTCCGGCCGCGGAGATCGTTTGGGGAACCGTTCACCCGTCTCAGCCGACCAACTCCCGCCGGACGGTTCGGTGAGGGCGTCTCCGACCGGATTGACCGATCCGTAGATGTGAAGCGATCCATGTGAACACAGCACGCGTTTCGTGGCGTACGGAACCGTAAGGACGACGGCTTCATAGACGTTCCGCCGCTCCGCGGCTGCCGTGCACGGACGCCAGGGGACTCACGTCGGACCGCAAAGGCAAAGACGAAGCCGGAGCCGAGGTCGGAGTCGGAGCCAAAGCTCGACGGACCGTTCAGATCGGAGGGACCGTTCAGATCGGAGGGACCGTTCAGGCCGGAAGCGTGTCGATCCCGTTGATCTCGACGTAACCGTAGCCACACTCGGTACAGCGCCACTTTCGCTTCTCACCGAGGTGGAGCTGCATCGACGCCGTTCGGTAGAACGGGAGCGTCTCCTCGCAGGCGGGACAGTCGACGTCTTTCTCCAGCGCCATGTGTTACGGCTCTCTCCGGCGCGGATTTCAAGCTATTGGTTCGAACCGTGACCCTTCGGCCGCGGAGGATCGATGACTCGGTGGCAGTGGAAACGATCCGCGGGCGATGGAACGATCCGCAAGTAATGAAACGATCCGCGGGCGATGGGAACGCTTAATCCCCGGGCGAGCGGTCCGTCGAACGTTCGGTCATGAGTTCAGTCCACGCCTCGACCCGCCGCGTCGGTCGTCTGCTTCGGGCGGGTCGATCCGCCGTCCGATACGGCCTCCGGATCGACACCAACCCCGTTCCCGCGGAGTGGTCACACGTGACGAAGGTCGACCCCGAGGAGCGAAAGAAGCTCCCGCTCGCGTTTCCTCGATATCTCGCACACACGGACGCGATCTCCGTCGGCGGCTCCGCGGACGTCACCGACGAGAACACGGCCGCCACGTTCGCGCTGCTCGAGGCGCTCCCGACGCCCGCCTTCCACGAGCCAAGCGGCGCGAGCCACGTCACGCCCGAGACGCTCTCGGCGGCGACGTTCCTCGCGGTCCCGCAGGTGCTCAACGGCGACGACGACTCCTTCGTGGGCACGTTCGGAACGGGCGTCGAGGCGATCCGCGAGGAGATGGCCCCGAAGATCCTCGGGGTCGCCGGACACGTTCCCGTCGTCGGGGATCGCCTCGCGTCGGTCCTCACCGATCTGTTGCTCTCGCGAGCGGTCGTCGAGGCCTACATCGTCCAGAACCCCGACAGCGCGGCGGCCCGGGAGAGCGGCGTGACCGCCGCCGACGTCCTCGACGCGACCGACGCGAAGCGACGCGCCATGGCTGCCGAGTACGTGCTCGGCGCGGAGATCTGTTATCTGGAGTACTCCGGCACCTACGGCGGCGACGACGCGCTCGCCGCGCTCGGGGCCATCGACGACGGGCTCGACTGGACGCGGGTTTGGTACGGCGGGGGCGTCGATTCACGCGAGCGGGCGACCGCCGTGCTCGACGCGGGTGCCGACGCGGTCGTGGTCGGCGACGCCTTTCACCGGATCGCCGAGGAGGAGGCGACGCTCTCCGCCGCGTACCTCGACGCGATCGGCGTGGAAGGCGACGAGGATCCACCGGGTGCGGCCGGCTGGCTCGGCGAGACCGTCGATATCGAGGACACCGCGGCGGCACGATACCTCTCGACGATCCCGTCCGTGGACGACCCCGTCGGGGAGGCGCGGCGGTGTCTCGCGGCGGGCCTGATCGCCCGGCGGGCGATCGCGACCGGCGACGTTCACACGGCCGACGACGGACGTCTCAGGCTCGACGAAGGGACCGTCTCCGCGGTCGAACGTGCGGTCTGTGCCGACGTCGACGATCCCGAGGGGTTCGCGATCCGTCTCGTCGCCGCGGCGGTTCACGACGGTGAAACGGCGTTCCCGTCGTGGAAACTCACGGACGTTCGGTGATCGTCCGACCGCGAACGATCCCGACCACGATACGAGCGACCGCAGCGACACGAACGATCCCGACCACGATACGAGCGACCGCAGCGACACGAGCGACGCCGGCACGTTTTATGTTCCTCGCCGAGCAGTGACTGGCAACGACATGTCAGAGGATGGGTCTGACGGGAGTGCCGAAGCCGAGCCGGTTCGGCTCTGGAAGCGGCCGCCTGCGGATCGAACGGTCGGCGACGACGACGGGATGATCCCGATCGACGACCTCCACCTGCACCGGTACTGCCCGGTGTTCCCGTACGGTCGAAGCGGGACGGGCGATCCGGCGTACGACGGGGCGGCTCGGGAAGCCGAGCGCGACCTACGCTCGACGGAAACGGACGGGTCCGGCGTCGAACCCGCGGGCGCCGACGGTGACACGGAGCCGGTGCGATTCGTCGACGGACCGGTTCGGCTCGCGCTTAGACACACGCCGACGGTGATCCTTCTCGCCACCGTCATCTTCTTCGGATCCGCGGAGTTCGCCGACGGCGTCGACGGGATCTCCGCGTTCTTTCCCCTGCTCTCGACCGGCGAATGGGTCGGAATCGTCGGGGCGGTACTCCTCTATGCCGCCCTTCTCGGTCTGATCCTCGACGTGGGGCTCTTCGAACCGCGTGAACTCTACGAGGCGACGGTCGTGTACGGGTTGCTCGGGTTCCTCTCGCTCGGCACCGTCGTCTCAATCTCGCTCGTGGTCACCGGTACGACGTTGGCCACCGATCCGATGGCGTTCGCGACCGGGGAGGGGATCGGCGAGGTTCCGAACAACATCGTATTCACCTCCGGGTATCTGTTGTTGCTTCTCGTCTGTGGCCTGTTCGTCTACGACGGACTCCTCCGAACGGAACACCTGTTCGAGGGGCTCTCCCGGGCCGAAGTGGTCGAAAACCGGACCGCCTACGAGGAGGATCGACGCACGCTCGTCAAGCTGCTCACGCACTCTCCTTTCGACCGAACCGCCGGGGAGACGGAATCGGGGTCCGCAGCCGACGGTTCGACCGACCCGGAGGAAGACGCCACACCGTTTCGGGAGCACGTCCCCGTTCGCACGGCATCGCTCTTCGCGGTGCTCTTTTTGAGCCAGTACGCCGTCGTCTGGTTCGTCGGCCGGGGACCACAGAACCTCGACTATTGGGTGACGACCGTCGGCAACCTCACGCTGAACTTCGTGCTCGTCGTGGTCGCGTTCAAGTTCGTCGTGCTGGTCGCGTGGTTCTACCGGCTGTTGAACGAGGATCGATACGCGTCCGAGGCGGACGCGACGTCGAGCGATGGAGAGCCATCGACCGACGGGGAGTCGTCGACCGGGATAACTCAGCCGACCGGAGAGGGCGTCGACCGGGAGTCAACCCCCCACGAGCCGGATCGAACCGGCGTCGCGCTCGGATACCGACCGTTCCACGCCGACGGACGCGCCGGTTACCGCGATCTGGGCAAGTTCGCCACCCGCGTCAACCTCCTCTTGATCTTCGCCGGGTTCTACCTCGTCTATCGACTCTTCGTGCAGGGGGCGCGAGTGCTTCCCGGCGAGATGGTACCCGACGGGTTCGCCGCGTTCACCGGCGAGCTCGTCTGGTTCGCCAGCTTCCTCGCGCCCGTCTTCGTCTACGGCCTCGTCGCCTGTGCGTGGATCTACTACTCCTTCTGGCAGATCCATCTCCGAATGCTCCGCGAGCGTGAGTGGCGATACTTCACGCGGACGGACGGGTACGACGCCGACGACGACTGGACGCTCCGCACGTCGGCACCCGTATGGCCCGTCAACGGAGGCGTCCTCTGGACGCTCGTCAGCGGCACCTTCAGTCCCGTGGTGATCTACCTCGTCGAGGTCATCTAGAGGAGCAGGTCGGTCTCGGCGTAGTGGGCGATCACGTAGCCGCCGAGAAAGAGCACGCCGCCGACGTTGGTCAGCAGGTGATGTTCCTGACGGATGAAGACGACGCCGATCACCATGCCCGCGACGAGCGTGGCGACGCCACAGAGGATCCCGAGCCGACGCCAGGTCGCCGCTGGGATCAGTCCCTCGTCGACGTCCCTGGCGGGTCGTCGTGGGTGGGGGCCCCGGTCGGGATCCGCGGGGTCGCCGTCGAGGAACACGCCCGTCGCCCCCCGGTGGGCGACGAGGTACCCACACCACGCGGTGAAGGCCGCGAGGTACACCGGCCAGGTTCGACCCTGATACGCCCAGACGAACCCCGAGGAGAGCGACGCGGAGGTGAGCAGAAACCCGACGAGAAAGGCCGCCCAGCTCGTCCGCGACAGACCCATGTCGAGGAGCCGACCCTCCGACGCCGTGGACCTCGGCATCGTGGCGCCCGTGTCGTCGGCGGATCCGGGCGTCACAGCGTCCTCCCCATCATCCCGTAGTGGGCGAACATGTAGCCCGTGATGCTCGTGATCCCGGCAAGCGTCGCCCGTTCGGCCCCCGGCTCGACGATCGTCCGTGCGAAGAGCGTGATCCCGCCCGCGATCAGAAGCGCACCGATCGCGAGCGCGACGACGCGTACGCCGACCGTCCGGGGATCGACGCCATCGCCCGTCCCGCGAACGACGTCAACGAGCCGACGGTCGGGCCAGCGATACACCCCGAACTGCGAGAGCTTGAAGCCGGCGAAAAAGAGGACGATCCCCGCGGCGACCTGAAGGACGTCCCCCTCGAACGCGTGGGTGCCGGCGAGCCCGGATCCGGCGGCGATGACGACGGCGCCGCCGAGCAACCAGCCGTAGTCGTTCCGTTGGTGTGGCACGTCGTCGGTGCGAACCGGTCCGATCGTGTTAATGGTTTCGCCGGACGGGCGTCCGATCCGCCCCGCACGACCACGACCTCCGGGCCCACCCCGGCTGTGTCGCAACGAATCGGTCGGACCGGAGCCGTTTTCACCGCCATCGTCGTAGGACCGGCCGATGCGAGACGTACTGGCCGAGACGCTGTTCCGGGAGCCCGAGGGGATCGGCAGCGGCGCGCTCTGGCTCGTACTGGCCGCCGGTCTCTTCGCGTACGCCGCCTACCTCTCGGGGCGGGTCGGCGGGGATCCGACGCTCCCCGTCGTCCTCGGCGGCGCGTTCGCCTGCTTCGGCCTCGCCGAGTCGCTGCCGGCGAGGTACCGATGGGCAGCGGGGCCGGCGCGGGTCGCCGGCGTGCTCGGCGGGCTCGCGGCCGTCGTCGTCGCGTTTTAACTGCCGTCGTACCCCGGCAGCACGCTCGGGTCACCGCTCCGGTAGACGTAGTTCGTGCCGATGCCGGCGAGCGGGGAGTTCGTCGCGGCGGCGTACCGCTCGGCCGCGTCGAGGTACGTCTCCGTCGCACCGACGACGGCCCGGTAGGCCTCGGCGTCGGACGCCGCGAGGAGATACTCGGCGGTGACGGGGGTCAGCTGGACGTCCGCGAGATCGTCCTCGTAGTCGTCGATGTCGTCGAGCCAGATCTGTGCCCCGATGATCGTGAAGACGATGGATCGCTTGAACGCGTCCTCGATCTCGATCCCCGCCGCGCGATACATCTCGATCATCCCGTCGTAGATGACGCCGACGCGCCCGTACTGCGTCTTGAGATACGGGTACTCCGGCTCGTCGCCGACGAACAGCTCGGCCGGCCGGATGATCGGACCGGCGTCGTCCGCGTCGGCGACGTCCGCTGCGGCATCCACGTTAGCTGCGTCCGCGGCGGCGTCCTCGAACGACCCGAACTTGTACTCGTCGCGGATCGCCGCCAGCGCGTCCGCGTCGCCCTCGCGAGCGCTCGCCATCAGGTCTCTGAAGTACGGGTCCCGGTCCTGATGACCCTCCGACCGCTCGACCGCCTCGTCGTAGGCCGCCCGGACCGCGGCGGGGTGATCGGCGAAGAGCCCCTCGACGCGCTCGTGAAGGACGCGCTGGGCGATCTCGGCCACACGCGACCGGTCGATGCCGGGTGCGCCCTCGACGACGAAGTCCTCGTACTCCTCGTCGTTCATCGCGTCGCGCATGTCGCCGTCCAGCAGGGCGACGACGACGAGCTCCGTCATCGCCTCCGCGCGGTCCACGTCCCGGATGAGGCCTCTGGTCCGTTCGAGTCGCTCGGCGTCGGGGCCGCCGCCGACCGCCGGCAGCCGCTCGCGGAGCGATCGCGTTCGAGTCCGTTCGACGGGGTCGTATCCCGGCGGTGCCGCGACGCTCGCGCGCTGGTAGAGGTGGCCGAGCGTGAGCTCCGCCGGCAGGGTCAGCTTCGTGTCGTACTCGAAGGAGACGTCGGCGGGAAGGACGCCGACCTCCTCGGCGAGGGCACGTTCCACCGGATCGAACGCCGCCGCGATGACCCCCTCGACGTACGCGTCGACCCGCCGCTGGAGGCGGACGACGTCCGTCGCGAACTCGCCGGTCGTCGCGTAGTAATCGAGGACGGCACGAAGCGACGTCGGCAGGGCCGACAGTTCCGCGATCGATCCCGCCACGGCGGGACCGAACCCGCCGCTCGACCGTGGCTCGTTCGCGCGTTCCGGCCCCGCCCCCCCGACGGCAGACTGTCCGGTCATCGTCTGGCGGTCACGCGCGTCCACGATTAAACCATGTGGTCTCTCGCGTTACGCCCTCGACGATCGCCCTCGGCGGAGCGGGTGGCTGGAACGGTCGTTTTGGCCTCACGAAAATTTAAGACCTGAGGCATGAAACGGGCGCGTATGGCCAAAGGCCTAGACGTCGGGACGATGAACATCCTCTCGGGACGACAGGAAGGCGCCGAGACGGTGTTCGTACAGCAGCGCAACTCGTTCGTCGAGATCGAGTACAGCGACATGGCCGAACAGATGCTCTCCAGAAGCGACGTGTTACACATCCGAAAGGACGACAAGGTGTACGTCGTCGGCGACGACGCCCTCAACTTCGCGAACATCTTCAACAAGGAGACCCGCCGGCCGATGCAACACGGAATCCTCTCCAGCGAGGAGGCGTCCGCGATCCCGATGATCAAGCTGATCACCGAGCAGGTCGTCGGCGAGCCCTCCCGGCCGAACGAGCGGCTCTTCTACTCCAGCCCCGCGGACCCGATCGACTCGCCGCTCACGACGCTGTACCACGAGAAGACGCTCGAATCGATGCTCGGCGACATGGGCTACGATCCCGAGCCGATCAACGAGGGGATGGCCGTCATCTACTCCGAGCTCGCCGACAACAACTTCACCGGCCTCGGAATCAGCTTCGGCGCGGGGATGACCAACGTCTGTCTGGCCTACTACGCGGTGCCCGTGATGAAGTTCTCCATCGCACGCGGCGGCGACTGGATCGACGAGCAGACCGCCCAGGCGACGGGGACGCCAGTCGACAAGGTGACCTCGATCAAGGAGGACGACTTCGAGCTCGACTTCCGCACCGACGTCGGCGGCGTCGAGGGCGCACTCGCCATCTACTACGAGAACCTGCTCGATTACGTCATCGAGAACATCACGAAGGAGGTCGACGAGGAGGACGTCGAGGAGGGCCTCGACGTTCCCGTCGTCGTCACCGGCGGCACCTCCAGCCCGCGCGGCTTCGAGGACCTCTTTGCGGACCACCTCGCGGACGCGAACATCCCGTTCTCGATCAGCGGCGTGCACTCGGCCGACGAGCCGATGTACAGCGTCGCCAGTGGCGCGCTCGTCGCTGCACGGTCCGAGGAGGGCGACCAGGGCGGCGAGGAACCCGAGGAGTCCCCGGAGGCGTCCGCCGAAGCGGCCGCCGGCGAAGCGGAGGACTGATCGGATCCGGGGTCACCGAGACGAGGACCCCCGAACCACGCCCCGACGCGATTCGCGGTCGAACCGGAGGGGTGCCGATCCGTCCCTCTTTTTTAAGCGGGGCGATCCGAAGTCGGAGCGTCCTTATATATGGTCGTTTCAGTGGAGATCATGAGCGACTCGCTGTATCAACGGTACGGACGGCAGGTGCTCGGCGGGGTGATACTCGCACTTGCGCTGTTGTCGGCGGTGGGCGGCTACTTCCAGATCGAACAACGCGGGCTCGCCGCCGTCGGCGACGTCGGCGTCAGTCTCTACATCGCGGGGCTCGTCATCTGGGGCTTTTTTAAGGAAGGATTCGACACCGTCCGGTTCCGCGTCGCGCTGTATTTCGGCCTCGCGTTATGGGGAACGGTTGACGTGCTCGGCGGATCCGAGTCGCCGTTCTCGTACGCCCTCCTCATCGGCGGATCGCTGCTGCTCG
>LKMJ01005629.1_pt1 | contig 11814 bp, 9 predicted proteins | sample 643391 | NCBI WGS metagenome assembly LKMJ01 (sample SAMN04112250, study PRJNA286221) | soda lake metagenome | biome: soda lake; feature: Kulunda Steppe; material: water; isolation source: sample PL-Br10 brine of Picturesque Lake | place: Russia: Kulunda steppe | collected 2010-07
CCAGGCCTTGCCGTCGCGGGCGATGCGCCAGTCACGCTCCTGTGCCAGGCGCCGCGCGGCCTCCTCGGCGTAGGTCGGTCCGATGAACTTGCTCGGCTCGTCGAAGGCCGGGTCCCGCGGGTCGACCTCGGTCTGCGTCAGCAGGCTTGCCACGCGATCATGTCCCAGTGCGTTGTGCAGCTCCTGCGCGAGGATGTAGCCGATCATCCCGTGGCTCTCCGCACCCACCACGTCCAGCGGCCAGGCGATGCGATCGCATTCCGCCTGGTTCGCCAGCAGCCCCACCTGCGGGCCGTTGCCGTGGGTCACGATCACCTCGTGCTCCGCCGCCAGGCCGGCGATGGCCGCAGCTGCGCGCCGCGCGTTGTGCCGCTGATTCGCGGCCGAGGGCGTCTCCCCCCGCTGCAGCAGGGCGTTGCCTCCCAGAGCGACAACGATGCGCATGCCTCTACCTCCCGTCAGCCGTCCGTGAGCATGAATGCTTGCTGCCAGACCTGCTCGATCCGTTCGAGTTCATGATCCTCGATCTCGCCGAACTGACCGCGCTTGTTCCGTGACAGCCGGCCCTCGTTCTGGTGGAGAAGACGCAGCAGCAGATCCAGACGCCGATCCGGCAGATCCACGATCTCGCGGACGGCGCGGCGTGCGGCATCATGACCACGAAGGAAACGCAGTTCTTCCACCAGATCTTCCCGGACGGTGCGGGCCACCGTTTCCGCGAGGTATTCGGTCTGGGCCGTCAGATCGGGATACCGATAGTAACTGGCCACTTCTTCCGGATTCCGCAGCTCCAGCCGTCCTTCGGGATCCAGACGGTAATCGACCCGCTCCTCCATCAGCGGCCGCGAGTAACGTTCCAGCACCGCGTCGTATTCGGTAATTCGACGCAGCATGGTGGCCGATACCGGAAGCATGAGATCGCCTTCCACGAATCCGTCGCGATGCAGCAGATCGTGGATCAGGAAACGATGGAGCCGCCCGTTACCGTCTTCGAACGGGTGAATGAAGACAAAGCCGAACCCCACGGCGGCGGCACGAACCAGCGGCGAAAGTCCGCGACTCCGCGTAGCCACCGTCGCCAGGCCTTCCATCATCGAGGCCAGCCATCCGGGCGGGGGGCATACGTAGTGCACACGCTGCGTGAAATCCGGCCGCTGCTCGCCCACGTAATTCTGGACAGAGCGAAAACCGCTTTCCGCATAGCGCGGGTCCACCACCAGATTCTGGCGCCGTGTCAGGCCGGCCTCGTCCAGCAGCTCCGCGAGCGGGACCCGCCCTGCTTCACGCAGCAATGCCACGAAGCGCTCGAGACGCCCGGAGACCGGTTCCGGCTCATGTTCGATCCCGTAGGTGGAGCGCGTTTCCTTGAGGTAGAGGTAGTCGTTGGCCCGGGCAAACAGTTCCGGTGGAAATGCCCCGAGCAATCCGGACAGCTCCTCGGTCAGCGGCTGGGCAAGGGCGTCTTCCAGCCGCTGCGTCCGACGAATGACCGGGCAGAAATCACCATTGCCAAGAAGGTTGTCCCGGACCCGCCAGCGCCGGTCGAATTCCGGCGCCGCTGCGGTCAGGTAATGGTCAGGGTTCAGTGCATCCACATAGTTACCGCCCGCTGTCCGCGAGACCGCGAGGCGCTCCCCGGTCAGGCGTTCGTAGAAGAACCCCATCAGCCGCCGATAACGCCCGGTGGGCTTTTCGCTTACCGCCGCCTCGATCGGTGCGGGACCACAGGCGCGAAACAGGTCCGCCAGAACCGCCAGATTCACGCCCTCGTGCTTCAGCGCGAATTCAAGCTGGTTCGCGAGCGCGTCACCGGCTGCGTACTGCGGCGGGTACTCATACTGGACCGTCCCGTCCTCCTGCCATGTCTCACGCAGGCGCGTGCCCAGACTCGAAGACACGGGCAGGGACGCGGACGGCAGTCCGAACGCACGAATCAGCCACCGATAACCCAATGGGCTCATACGCCGAATCCTGGATATTCAATGGCCCCAGATTGCAACAAAATCGATTCAGGCGAAACATTTTTGTTACAAAAAAGAGAAAGCGCGACAAAACGATTACGCAGACACCGGTTGATCAGGGGCGCTCGGTGTAATCCTCGTGCAGCCAGTCGCGCAGGTCCTCGAACCCGGGGATGTCCTCGTCCCCGGTGGCCGGTGGCAGCTCGAAGCCGTCGTGAAAGCCGCGGGCCCGGAACGGCTCCAGCAGGTCCGGGTCCCCGGAGATCACGTGCACCGGCACCGCCCACGAGGGGTCCGGGCCGGTGATCAGGGCCGCCGGCTGGTGGTCGCCCGGCATCAGGAACAGGGTATCCTCGTCCACGTGGTCGCGCGCCCAGTGGCCGCTGACCTCCAGCGAGTAGCGCACCGCCTCGGCGTAATGGTCGCGCACGCGGTCGAAGTCCCGCCACAGGACCTCGGGGGCGGGCCCGGCCCCGGCCTGTTCGTGGAACACCCGCCCGTCGTCCATCGCCTCCGGGTCGTCCAGCACGTCCAGCACCGGGGTCCACGGGGCGTGACTGCTGACCAGCGCGAGCATCGCGAACACCGGCGCCTCCCCGCCCTGCGGGTCCGGTCGCACATCCTGTTCGAAGCGCCACCAGGTGAATTCGTCGGGCATGGTGACCCAGAAGAACGGGGGGCCGCGGTAGTCCATGCCGTCGCGATCCAGGATCCGGTCCCAGCCGAACCAGCGCCCCTCCGGCCAGTCGAGGGTGATCGCCGGGGCCAGCATGGCCGTGTGATGGCCTGTGGCCGCGAAGTCCTGCACCAGGGTCGCCCGCTCCCGCTCCTGCAGCCGGCGATACTGCCCGGCGTGCCGCACGGCCACGCCCGACAGCAGGGTGGCGTGCGCCAGCCACGATTGACCGCCGGCGATGGGGGCCTTCATCACCCCGGTTACCACGTGCAGATCCCGCGCGGCGAGATCCTCCTGCAGATCCTCCAGGGTCGGCTCGATGACCTCGGCATAGCGCGGGATCTCCAGCGCCGAGACCCCGTAGGACTCGATCAGGCCCACCACCACGTCAATACCGGCCAGACCCTCCAGCGGCCGGGGTTCGGCCAGCCGCGGATCCTCATCCAGCCGGTGCGCCAGCGCGCGGTCCTCGCGCCGCGCCTCGCGCATGCCGTCGACCTGCTCCGTTACCAGAACCACCGCCGGGGCCGCCGTGCGCGGCGGCTCCACACCCGTCGCGTGGCCCGCGAGCCCGGCGAGGCCCGCGCCCAGCAGCACGAAACCCGCGCCCCGGGGCACGACCGGGCGCGCCAGCAGACGCGCCAGCGACCACACCGCCAGTCCGATCACGGCCAGCAGCGCCGCGACGGCCAGGATCACGCCGAAAGTGGGGAGGTTGCCGGTCAGCAGCCGGAAGACGGCATCCAGCAGGCCGATGTCCACGTAGACATTCAGTGGACGGGCGAGGCTGACCCGGGCCAGCGCATCGAACAGCGCCAGTACGATCAGTGCGAGGAGGGAGGCGGCCACGACCCGCGCCAGTACGCGGGCAGTGGCCAGAGGAAGGACGGCAAACAGTCCGGCCAGGACCACGGCCTCCCAGGCCAGCCACCCCGGCCCCGGGCCCGCGTGGCGCGGGATGTCCAGGGCCAGGACCAGCCCGTTCAGGAGCAGCAGGGTCAGCAGGACGCGGACCCCGCCGGGGACGGCGCGCAGGCGCCAGCCGGACTGTTCGGGCGGGAAGCTCAACCCGCCCGAATCAGAAGCTCATCGAGCGATCAAACTCGGCCACCGCCTGCACGTAATGGCCCATGCCGGCGTATTCGGCGGTGGCCAGGAAGTTGTCCGGGCTCACGTCCCGACCGCGGCCGCAGGCCTCGCAGACCCACAGCGGCACGCCGGCGTCGACCAGATCCTCGACGATGTCCTTCATCGCCGGCATGTTGTGGCCAACGATCTTGTCGTAGACGTTGCGGTTGGCGATGTTCGCCGCCTCGCCCTGCAGCCATACGGTCACGTCGTGGCCCTGGTCCTTCGCCACCTTGGCGGCGATCATGCCCAGCGTGGCGCGGGTGGGGTCATCGGTTCCGGCGGTAACGGCAACGATAAAGCGCATGGTCGATTCTCCTGTGTCATCGCGTGTCGGCCTTGCGGCCGGTTGGCGGACCCGACGGGCCCGTTGTTGTTGCAGCAGTCCGCAGCGTACCCGATCAGGCACCGTTCCGGCTCTGGCGGGCCAGACGCAGCGCCATCAGCAGCCACGGCAGTCCGTGCAGCAGCAGACCGCCCCAGCCTGCCGCACCGGCGAGTTCACCGGCCAGCAGGTCGCGCACCAGTCCGGCGATCGCCGGCTCGGGCTGCCAGGGCCACAGGCCCACGGTTGCCACGATCAGGGCGAACAGCCACAGCGGCAGGCGGTCGAACAGGCGCAGGACGGTCGGCATGGCGCGCATCCTATCGCATACGGCCACCGGTACCGCGCATGCCCCGACGCGGCGGCGCGGATTCAGTGGCGAAAATGCACGAACAGCCGGCCGTGATTCTTCGAATCCTTCTCCACCCGGTGGTAACGCGCCTTGACCTCCGGCTGCTGCAGGAAACGCAGCACCCGCTTTTTCAGCTGCCCGCTGCCCTTGCCGTGGATGATCTCCACGGTCTTGATGCGTTTCTCGCAGGCCTCGTCGATCGCGCCGTTGAGCGCCTGATCGATGCGCCGGCCATCGCGAAAGCATTCGTGCAGGTCGATGGAAAGCCGCGACATACGGGCCTCCGTTCACACGTCCACGTCGGCCAGGTGCCCCTTGCCCTCCAGCCAGGCGCGGCGTTCCCCGGCGCGCTTCTTGCCCAGCAGCATGTCCATCAGGCTGCCGGTCTCCTCGGCCGAATCCAGGGTCAGTTGCACCAGCCGGCGGGTGTCGGGATTCATGGTGGTCTCGCGCAGCTGCATCGGGTTCATCTCGCCCAGCCCCTTGAAACGGGTCACCGCGACCTTGCCCTTCAGCTTTTCCGCCTCGATACGCTCCAGCACTCCGGCCTTTTCGTCCTCGTCCAGGGCATAGAAGGTCTGTTTGCCGACGTCGATTCGGTACAGCGGCGGCATGGCCATGAACACGTGGCCCTGCTCCACCAGCGGGCGGAAATGCTTCAGGAACAGCGCGCACAGCAGCGTGGCGATGTGAGCGCCGTCGGAATCGGCGTCCGCGAGGATGCAGATCTTGCCGTAGCGCAGCCCCTCCAGGCTCTGCGTCCCCGGATCCACGCCCAGCGCCACGGCGATGTCGTGGATCTCCTGCGAGGCCAGCACCTGATCGGGCTCCACTTCCCAGGCGTTCAGGATCTTGCCGCGCAGCGGCATGATCGCCTGAAAATCGCGGTCGCGCGCCTGCTTGGCGGAGCCACCGGCGGAGTCGCCCTCGACCAGGAACAGTTCGGTGCGCGCCAGCTCCTGGCTGGCGCAGTCGGCCAGCTTGCCCGGCAGGGTCGGGCCCTGGGTCACCTTCTTGCGCACCACCTTGCGCCCCGCGCGGCTGCGCTTCTGCGCGTTGTGGATCGCCAGTTCGGCGATGCGCTCGCCCTGCTGCGGGTGCTGGTTGAGCCACAGGCTGAAGGCATCCTTGACCACCCCGGAGATGAACGGCGCGGCCTGACGCGAGGACAGCCGTTCCTTGGTCTGCCCGGCGAACTGCGGGTCCTGCATCTTGAACGACAGCACGCTGGAGACCCGCTCCCACACGTCCTCCGGCGCCAGCTTGATCCCGCGCGGGATGAGATTGCGGAACTCGCAGAACTCGCGCACCGCGTCAGTCAGCCCGGTGCGCAGGCCGTTCACGTGGGTGCCGCCCTGGGTCGTGGGGATCAGGTTCACGTAGCTCTCGGACACCACCTCGCCGCCGTCCGGCAGCCAGGTCACCGCCCAGTCCACCGCCTCGCTGTGGCCGGAGACCGAACCCATGAACGGTTCTTCCGGCAGGCGTTCCAGCCCCTCCAGGGCCTCCACCAGGTAGTCGCGCAGGCCGGCCTGGTAGCACCACTCGCAGGCCTCGCCGGAGGTCTCGTCGCGGAAGGTGACGCTCAGCCCCGGGCACAGCACCGCCTTGGCGCGCAGGATGTGCTTGAGCCGCGGCACCGAGAACTTCGACGAGTCGAAGTACTGCGCATCGGGCCAGAAATGCAGCGTGGTGCCGGTATTGCGCTTGCCGACCTCGCCGACCGCTTCGAGGTCCTGCAGCTTGTGGCCACCGGCGAAGGCCATCTGCCAGCGCCGACAGTCGCGCCGGATGTCCACGTCCAGGCGTTCGGACAGCGCGTTGACCACCGATACCCCGACCCCGTGCAGCCCGCCGGAGAACTGATAGCTCTTGTCGGAAAACTTCCCGCCGGCATGCAGCGTGGACAGGATCACCTCGACCCCCGGGCGGTTCTCGCGCGGGTGCAGGTCCACCGGCATGCCGCGCCCGTCATCGGTGACGGACACCGAGTCGTCCTTGTGCAGGACCACGTCGATACGGCTGGCGTAGCCGCTGACCGCCTCGTCCACCGAGTTGTCGATGACCTCCTGGGCGAGATGATTGGGACGCGCGGTGTCGGTGTACATCCCCGGGCGCTTGCGCACCGGGTCCAGCCCCTCGAGGACTTCGATGTCGGATGCGGAATAGCTCACTCAGGAACCCCTTTGTTGATCGTGCCCTTTGCCGGCCCCGGCCTGCTGAACAGCACTCCCCGGACGAAACCCGCGGCCCCGCGCGCCGCACAGTGCGCAGCGTACCAGAGCTCGCGGGCACGCGGCTGCTTGCAATCACCGGGACGATCCCAACAATGCACCGCATATCCCGTATTCCGATCTTTCAGGAGGTTTCCGATGACCGAAGCCGAAAACGCCACCGGCGATGCCATTCTCGACGTCACCCGCGACAGCTTCCAGCAGGCGGTGCTGGACGAATCGCACCGGCGTCCGGTGCTGGTCGACTTCTGGGCCGCCTGGTGCGGACCCTGCAAACAGCTGATGCCCCTGCTGCAGAAGATCGCCGAAGATTATGGCGGCGCGTTCCGGCTGGCCAAGGTCAACAGCGACGAGAACCAGGAGCTGGCCGGGCAGTACGGGGTGCGCAGCCTGCCCACCATCATGTGCTTTCGTCACGGCGAGGTGGTGGATCAGCAGATGGGGGTACAGCCGGAGTCCACCATCCGCGAGATGATCGATCGCCACGTCGAGCGCCCCTCCGACGCCCACCGCCAGCAGGCCCTGGCCGCCCTGCAGGCCGGGGATGCGGCAGGTGCCGTGCGCGCGCTGGAAGAGGCCGTGGCGGTCGATCCGGGCAACAAGGACCTGCGCTCCGAACTGGCCCGCGCGCAGATCCGCGCCGGTGACACCGCGGCCGCCCGCACCACCCTGGAAACCGCGCTGGAGGCCTTCCCCGAGGACCCGGATCTGCGCATCGAGCTGGCGCGCGCGCTGTCCCAGGCGGGCGACCCCGATACCGCCGAGGCGCAGCTCAACCAGTTGCCGCTGAACCGCGCGGAGGACGACGCGGTGAAGACCCTGCGCGCCCACCTGCGGTTCTCCCGCCGGGCCGCCGGCGCCGACCCGCAGGCGCTGACACAGGAGATGCAGCAGGGCGATCCGGCGCCGGAGACCCTGGAAACCCTGGCCGCGTATTCCATGCTGCACGGCCGCTACGAGGAGGCCCTGGGCCTGTACCTGGAGCTGATGAAGCAGCACCCGGACTACAAGGACAACGAGGGCGACAACGCCGGCAAGAAAGGGCTGCTGGCGGCCTTCGACGCCCTGGGCAGCGACAACCCGCTGGTCAGCCAGTACCGCCGCAAGATGATGGCCGCGATGTACTGAACGCCCCGGTCACGCGGATCCCTGCCCGCGGCGATTTACATTGCGCGGCGTTGCCCTACACTCCGGACGATCAGGCGCGACGAGGAAACGCGAATGAACCGGTACGGCGGATGCAACGGTCCGGCCCTGCTGCTCGGCCTGCTGGGGGTACTGCTGGCCCTGCCGGCTGCGGCCGGCCAGGCCTTCGTGAACATCGGCACCGGCGGGGTCACCGGGGTCTACTACCCCGCCGGCCAGCACCTGTGCCGGCTGTTCAATGCGGCGCGCGACGAACACGGCATGCGCTGCACCGCCGAGAGCACCGGCGGCTCGGTGTTCAACCTGAACATGATCCGTTCGGGCGACATGGACTTCGGCGTGGCCCAGTCGGACCTGCAGCACCACGCCTACCACGGCAGCGGACGCTTCGAGGCCTTCGGCCCGGCGCGTCACCTGCGGGCGATATTCAGCCTGCACCCGGAACCGCTGACCCTGGTGGTGCGCCCGGATTCCGGCATCGAAAGCCTGGATGACCTGCGCGGCCAGCGGGTGAATATCGGCAACCCCGGTTCGGGTCAGCGCGCGATGATGGAAGAACTGCTGGACGAACTCGGCTGGGACCACGACACCTTCGCCCGGGTCGCCGAACTGCCCTCGCGCGAACAGGCCCAGGCGCTGTGCGACAACCGCGTGGATGCCTTCGTGTTCTCGGTCGGACACCCCTCGGCCGCGATTCAGGAACCCATCGCCACCTGCAACGCCCGGCTGGTCTCGCTGGAGGGCGAAGCCATCGACCGCCTGGTGAACGAAACCCCGTATTACATGGCCGCCGAGATCCCGGCCCGGACCTATCCCGGGCAGGAAGACACCATCCGCACTTATGGCGTGGGCGCGACCCTGGTCACCTCGGAGCGCACCAGCAGCGAGGCCGCCTACGCCCTGACCCGCGCGGTGTTCGAGAACTTCGACACCTTCCGCGGTCTGCACCCGGCGTTCGCGGGACTGGAGCGCGAGGCGATGGTCGACGAAGGCCTGTCCGCGCCGCTGCATCCGGGGGCGCGGCGCTATTTCCGCGAGGCAGGATGGATCCATGACTGAGCCCGAACGCACACCCCCGCAATCCGCCGCCCCGCAGGAGATCGAGACCGGTGCGCGCCATCCCGGAACAGCGACGCGCAGCCTGATCTTCGTGGTCGCGGTCGCGTGGTCGCTGTTCCAGTTGTGGATCGCCTCGCCGCTGCCGGATGCGCTGGACTGGTTCACGGTGTCCGACACCGATGCCAGGGCGGTGCATCTCGCGTTCGCGGTGTTCCTCGCCTTTCTGCTGTTCCCGGCCTTCCGGCCCACCGCGCGGCGCGCCCTGCCGACCCGCGCCTTCGGCTTCGCCTATGGCCTTGGCGGGCTCGCCCTGCTGGCACTGGGCGCGTGGCAGTTCGCCGGGCTGGAGCGCCTGGGCGAGGTGTATGCCGCGCTGGGCGTGGCCCTGCTGGCGGTGGCCTGGCCGCTGCTGCGCGGGCGCGATCCGCTGGACCGGGTTCCGCTGACCGACTGGATCTACGCCGGCGTGGCGGCATTCAGCGCCCTTTACCTGTACCTGTTCCACGAGGCCCTGGGCCAGCGTGCCGGGGCCCCCACGGAGGTGGATCTGATCCTCGCCGGCGTCGGCCTGATCCTGCTGCTGGAGGCCGCGCGGCGGGTGCTGGGGCCGGCGCTGACCCTCATCGCGGCAATCTTTCTGTTCTACACCTTCGCCGGGCCGCTGATGCCGGACATCATCGCCCATCGCGGCGCCAGCTACCCGCGCGCCATGGCCCAGCAGTGGCTGTCCAACGAGGGGGTGTTCGGGATCGCCCTGGGGGTCTCCACCAGCTTCGTGTTCCTGTTCGTGCTGTTCGGCGCGCTGCTGGAACGCGCCGGGGCCGGCGACTACTTCATCCGCGTGGCCTTCGCCCTGCTGGGGCATATGCGCGGTGGCCCGGCCAAGGCCGCGGTGATCGCCTCGGGCATGACCGGACTGGTCTCCGGTTCCTCGATCGCCAATACCGTGACCACCGGCACCTTCACCATACCGCTGATGAAACGCGTCGGCTTCCCCGCGCACAAGGCGGGGGCCATCGAAGTCGCCAGCTCGGTCAACGGCCAGCTGATGCCGCCGGTGATGGGCGCAGCCGCGTTCCTGATGGTGGAGTACGTGGGCATCACCTACGTGGAGGTCCTCAAGCACGCCATCCTGCCGGCCCTGATCGCCTACATCGCGCTGCTCTACATCGTGCACCTGGAGGCCTGCAAGGGTGGCATGGAAGGCCTGCAGCGCGCGGTCGGCGGGACCCTGCGCGGGCGTCTGATCGCCTTCGGCCTGACCCTGAGCAGCCTGATCATCCTCGCCGCCGCGGTGTACTGGGGTCTGGGCTGGATCAAGGACGTGGCGGACGAGCGCGCCGCCTGGATCATCGCCGGACTGCTGTTCGCGGCCTATCTGGTGCTGCTGTGGATCGCCGCGCGCGAGCCGGACCCCGAGCCGCTGGACACCGACCGCCCGCTGCCACGCATCGGCCCCACGGTGCTGGCGGGCATGCATTTCATCCTGCCGCTGGTGGTGCTGGTCTGGGCTCTGGTGGTGGAGCGCCTGTCCCCCGGCCTGGCCGCGTTCTGGGCGGTGGCCTTCATGATCTTCATCGTACTGACCCAGCGGCCGCTGGTGGCCCTGTTCCGCCGCAGCGGCGGCCTGCTGCAGGCCACCTGGGCCGGAATCTGGGAACTGTTCAACGGGTTCGCCACCGGCGCGCGCAACATGATCGGGATCGGGGTGGCCACGGCGGCGGCCGGAATCATCGTCGGCACGGTGGCGATGACCGGGCTCGGGCTGGTGCTGACCGACGTGGTCGACACTTTGTCAGGCGGCAACCTGCTTCTGGTCCTGCTGCTGACGGCCGTGATCAGCCTGATCCTGGGCCTGGGCCTGCCGACCACGGCCAACTACATCGTGGTGGCCACGCTGATGGCCCCGATCGTGGTCGAGCTGGGGGCCCAGAACGACGTCCTGATCCCGCTGATCGCCGCCCATCTGTTCGTCTTTTACTTCGGCATCATGGCCGATGTCACCCCGCCGGTCGGCCTCGCCTCGTTCGCCGGCGCGGCCGTCGCGAAGGCGGACCCGGTGCGCACCGGCCTCCAGGCCTTCGCCTACAGCCTGCGTACCGTGGCCCTGCCGTTCTTCTTCATCTTCAACAGCCAGCTGCTGCTGATCGGGGTGGACAACGTGTTCCAGCTGGCGCTGGTGTTCTTCGGCTCGCTGGCGGGGATCCTGGCGTTCACCGCGGCCACCCAGGGCTGGTTCCTGACCCGCAGCCGCTACTGGGAGTCCGCCCTGCTGCTGGTGGTGGCCTTCACCCTGCTCGCACCCACCGTGCTGATGGACCGCATCGCGCCGGCCCATGTCAGCGAGGACCCGGCGACCCTGACCGAGGTAGTGGACGCAGCCCCGGAGGGGGCGAACCTTCGCCTGCGGGCCACCGGCCTGGATCTGGAGGGACGCGAGGTCACCCGCACGGTGATGTTCCCCCTGAGCGAGCGCCGTGACGACCCGCTGGAGCGCCTGTCGGAGGCCGGTCTGGACGTGGATCCGGAGGAAAGAACGCGCATCCGCACGGTTGCTTTCGGCAGTCCCGCCGCCCGCGTAGGCTTGGAAGGTGGCTGGGAGATCACCGCGGTGCTGGTGCCCACCGACCGGCCGAGCCCGTACTGGTTCTATCTGCCGGCGCTGGCCCTGGGGCTGGTGGTGGTGTGGAACCAGCGGCGGCGCGATCCGCCTGCGGGGCCCGGCCCGGCAACGGCGGCGCCGACGCTCCCGGCCTGAACCGCGCGGGGCCGCCCCCGACCGGCCGGATGCCGAACGCACCCGCGCGCCGCCACCCGAAACCCGCGGGAGACCGATGTCCGAGACCGCCGACCACAGCCAGGAACTCGCCCGCGCGGTACGCGAGGCCGCTGATGGCGGCCGCCGGCTGTGGATCGCCGGGGGCGGGACCCGG
>LKMJ01005630.1_pt1 | contig 11814 bp, 15 predicted proteins | sample 643391 | NCBI WGS metagenome assembly LKMJ01 (sample SAMN04112250, study PRJNA286221) | soda lake metagenome | biome: soda lake; feature: Kulunda Steppe; material: water; isolation source: sample PL-Br10 brine of Picturesque Lake | place: Russia: Kulunda steppe | collected 2010-07
GAGAGAGAGAGAGAGAGAGAGAGAGAGAGAGAGAGAGAGAGAGAGATGATGGTTGCGCATGAAGGTACAAAATAATGCTCCATGAAGCAGCTCCCTGCAAGTTACCAAGCTACTCATGCAGAACAGACGCGCCTCCCTCACTTCCTCTTCAGAGAAGATGCGCACAGAGCTGATCAAAGCCGGACACCAGACACTTATGATACATGAGGGGCCTTAATACTCAGGGGCCTGACTTGCGCTTATGGAAAGAGCTGTGTTTGGCGATGCAGCAGTGTTGACCGGAGCTCCTGCTGCCGTACTCTCAACTCTGTTAGCTTGGTTTTTGCCTCCTGTTGCTGGTAGAGCATGGCTGCTCTCAGTTGCGCAAGCTGCGAGAGAGGCATGTGGGAAAGAGGCAACCTTGTCTGCCCTTTTGTGTGTGATGAATTTGAATTGTGCGTGAGGGAGGGAGCATGATGACCCCGAGGCGCCTTGCGTTGCGAGGCTCCCCTGCCTTGGATCAAGGAGGATTATAGGAGACTTGCCTTGCCTTGGAGAGCCACGCATGGTTCCAGACACATCATCAGGCGCCGTCTCTATAAGCTTTGTGAGAACCAGGCACTGGTACAATGGGGCTGGGGAGCACATCCAAGCACACATTTTAGACACTGACCCATAAGGCCCCACGATCTTTGGGAGACATAGGCTTGGTCTGAGCAAGCGTGGCTGGGGCTCTAAGGCATGGACCAGGAGCTGCTGGATTCATGAGAATGCACTCTGGCCCTGCCTGCTTGGGCTGGCTGCAGGGCATGCAATCAGAAACACTACTTCATCGCACACGCACAGTGTGCGCACTCAGGAGCCAAGCGGTGCCCAGAGGGCTGCTTACGCATGCACACAATTCCCTTGCCCCCCCATCATGCCTAGCTGTCTTTCACAGGCCCTTGATGATGGGCACAAGCCTGCACACTTATTTCCCCAGCAGGGACAGCCATCGTCAACATGCATGCTCATGCGCGCAGGCAGGGTCATTGCAGTCTGCCTGACCGTTGGCGACCCAACATTTGTTTTCCCTTTTACCAAAGTGTGCAATCGCCCGCGCTCTTTTGACACACACACACACACACACTCACACACATGCACAAATGCACACATGCGCACGCACGCACGCACGCACGCACGCACACTCACACACTCTTGCCACCATGCACACACAAATGCGCACACGTAGGCATGCATGCAGACGCATGCAGACGCACAAACGCGTACACAAGCACACAACAAGATAATTTGCATGAGCTCCTTGCGCGGGAGCCATCATGTCATGTAAGCAAGCCATCCCAGCCCTCAGCTTTTTTTTTGGGCTCACTGGGCTCGCCACCAGCGATCCCCTCGGAGCTAGCTATCTGAAGGCCATTTGATCTCAGTGGCAGATGGCAGTCAGTGAGACTGGCTTATGTGCTTGCCCTCAACATGCCCCATGTCAGCAATTCCCGTCCTTTTTCCCGTGCACTTGGTGTGTTTTACCGTGCTCTTTGTGTATTCCCATGCACTCTATGTGCATCCCTGTGCAGCTTGTGCGCATCCTCATGTAGTTTGTGTGCATCTCCATGCACTTTGTGCAGCTGCTGCAGAAGATGCAGCCCTTCTTTGCAGCCCCAATGGGCTGACCACAGGTGTTCTGTGGCAGCATCTTTGCAAGGCTTAATGCTGGCCAAAGACATGTGTTGTCCAGCAATGCATAGGCCTAGGGTTTGCTTATGCAGCAGATGTACGTACTGCACTGCCAGTACATACATATGGCACCAGTTCATACATATGGCACCAGTACATACAAATGGCACCAGTACATACACATGGCACCTGTACATACATATGGCACCAGTATATACATATGGCACACCAGCACCTGCTTAGGGGTGTGGCAGATTCGGGCTACAGGGTACACCAGATGTATGCACTGACAATGCATATGGGCTCAAGGGTGGAGCAGGTGGGGCCCACCTGCAACCACCCTCTGATAGGGGTGCCATGCCTGGCAGCATACCTGTGCCTGGTGCTGCTCTTGCTCATGCGCCGCCTGCTGCCGAGCCAAATCCGCTGCCACACGGTGTTGCTCCACGGCGGCACACGCGGCCTGCTGCGCCTGCTGCGCCCGCTCCGCCACCTGCTCAGCTGCGGACGCCTCCGCCTGCAGACGGTGCACCATGCCCTGCAGGGAGGCAGAAAAGACACGTGCTCGTCAAGACGCGCACAAGCAATGCATAGGGAGCCATGGGGCACACATGGAGAGGCATGACCAGGAAGGCGAGCGTGTGCAAGCTGTGCAGCTGCCAGGCCTATGCATGCAGCGCGTCCGCTGCAGGCGTAGGCCTGTTGAGGCCCACAGCAAGCAGGCACGCTGCAACACAGCTAGGACCTTTAGCGGTGTTTCACAGGAAGGGGCCCCGGCTAGAGAGTAGGGAATCCATCCAGCCTGGCGGCGCCAATATGGTGAACGATGAGAGTGACAAGGCAGGGTGGGAAAAGCAGATGGCAACACCATGCAATGCCGGTGCTGCTGGGTGTGAGGGGAGGGGCTCTTTCACTCTTTCTGGCAAAGGACCCATTCTAATCAAAGGCGGGCGGGGCGCCCCTGTCTCAAAAGGCCCTGCCATGCACCTCTCCGTTGTGCTGAGGCAGTACATGGGCATTGCCACATTGTGCAGGCGGCAGCTTGTGCACTGGGAGGTCGCACATCAAGCAGCTTGCTTGCCAGGTAGGGTCAAGCCCAGACCAACATCAAAAGGCCAGGAAATGGCCTTGGACTGCTCCTGAGTACTGAGGCCAGCCATGCATGGCCCCCCCTCCCGTCAGCGCAACTCAAGCAGGATATTAACGGACGCACCCTGGAGCTCCCTAGGACCAGGCATACTGCAGGTTCTGTGACGATACACAAGCCTGTCGCCTCACAAAAGAGCATGCCTGAAAATCAGGCCAGTCCAAGGCCCTCTAAGTCTCCAGTTCAGCATGATCAAGACCGATGGTGTTTTTTGCGCTCAGTCGTTGGCTGTCTCACAGAGGCTCACCCAAAGCCCTCAACGGCTGTGCACAACTGCCCGAAGGACAACACCGCATGAGCACACGCCAGCGGCACTAGCACCGTGCTCTTAGCGTTTGTGTATACGCATGCTGCATTGCACCTTCATGGGTGCCTTCTGCCCCTTCACAGACCAAACATACCCAGGCATTCCTAGTTTTTGTTTATCGGGGCTTGTCAGGTGGGAGAGCCTGATGCATCTGCTGCCGAAAGCACACCAGCGCAGGGTCATGCTTGATGCCAACAGTACTGCCCCCAGGTCTGCACCAGGATGGGGACAAACACGCACACCCACTCCCACACCCACATAAAAACACCGGCATTATGTGCACTCACACCCATACCCGCATGAGCTGCAGCCCCTGCAGGGGCCCCGCTCTTGCCCACCCACCCACCCACATCTACACCCGCAAGCAAACTCCACAGCTTCACCCGCACCCACATCCGCACTCGCACACACGTCCATGTCTGCACCCACATCCGCACCCACAGGAGCCGCAGCTGCCCTTGCAGGGCCCTGCCTGTGCCTACCTTGAGCGCCTCAAGCTCCGTGGCCAAGCCGGAGCGGTCTGAGGCTGTGCGCTCGAGGTCCTGCTGCAGCCTGCGGAGCTCCGCCTCGTCCTGCTGCACGCGCTGCAGGTTGGACGCGTGCAAACACCGGGGGGCGGTGAGCTGCGTTGCCGCATGCTGCACTGCAGGGTGCAGGGAGCTGGGGAGCCCGGGGGCGCGCCGGCATAGGTCCTGCTGCAAGGGCTGTGTGGAATGAAGCAAGAAAAGGCACAACCCACAAACATACACACGCCCAAAGCGCACCATGCTGACATTGACACGGCCCCTGTCACGTCCACCACACGCGCGCGCATGACGTGCGCGTTGGCCTGTGCACGGGTGCATGTGCCAGCTGGCCTGCCTGCTTGCCTGGTACCCCGAGGCACTGCAAGCCATTGCGCCCCTCAACCTTCTCTGCCTGCACGTCGTGCCTGCCACACGCACTTCACACTGCAGGTTTCACGCCCATGAGGCAGCCTGGCCCTGGGAGCTGCGCAGGGGCCAGCCTCAGAGACTCAGCACCGGCCAGGGAGAAAACAGACAGGACGCGCAGCTCGGCCCGGCCTCAGCACCGATCGCGCACTCCGCGCAGCCCTTGGCAAAAAGGCAGCAGCGGCGCCAGCAAGTCGGAGCGCGTGGGCGGAGGGTCAGAATCAGAGCGTGGGAGGAGATGAGGAAGGGAGCCTGCACGCCAGCAGGGACCCACTCAGCACACGCTTGCGCGGCCCAGGTCACCAGGCTACGCGAGGAGCATGCACTCGGCCCTGTGATGAGTGGGCAGAGCATGCAGCACACGGCCGGGCAACGACCCTAACAAACAATGTGCGGGGCACACATGCTTGCCAGGGTATGGGGTGCGCACACGCGCACACACCTGCTGCAGCTGCTTGCTGAGCGCCTGCTGGGCCTCCCCCAAGCTCGCAAAGCGCCGATGGTACTCGCATACCCTCTCACGCAGGGCAGTCGCCGCGTCATCTGCGTGGGCAAAGGCGGGGGCAGGGGGTGAGCAGGGAGGGTGGCAGAACAGGCCCGCTCCTGCGACAAGCATGAGCTGATATTGTCCGCAGGCTCTGTTGAAGGAGCACAAGGGCTGCTGCTGTGTTCGCAAGTGGAAGCAGGCCGGCAAGCATTGCTGGACCAGTGGGCATGGGGTCCAGTGGCCCCGTAGGGGTTGCCATGTCATAGCGCCTGCACTACGCCCCAAGGGGGTGGTACCCCTATGATGCTTTGGCTGCATGGCACGCAGCGCATCACATCCTAGGCACACCTCTCTGCCAGCCAGCCAATCATCCAGAGAAGTGTGACTCCATCCCGCAGGCGAGCGCACAGCTCAGTCAGGCGCGCTGCACCTTTGCTTCAACCAACCCGGTTTTGCACAGGGATGCTGTAGCAGCGCGCGGGCAGCGCAGCCAGGCTCCAGCCGCACCTCTCTCCCTAGCCAGGCACAGCTTGTCCGCCTCCAGCTGCCGCACATCGCCCTCCAGCGCAGCCACCTGCGGGCGCAGGTGGCCCAGCTCCCGCGCCTGTTCAGCTGCATGTGCATGGGGGTAATTATGGCTCGGGATGCTTGGAAGAAATTACTGACATTGTAATTACAGTTACATGTGTGTGCGTGCGTGCGTCCATGTGTGTGTGTGTATGTGCGTGCAGGCGCGTGCGTTTGTGTGTATGTGCATGCAAGTGTGTGCGTTTGTGCGTGTGCATGCGCATTTATAGGTGTTCATGTGTGTGTGCGTGCATGCTTGTTTGAACGCGTGTGTGTGTGTGTGTGTCGGGAGGAGTACTTGCAAGGCTGAAGCTTAGTCGTAGCGCACGAATTCCCATCAGACCTACACCTCTATTCATGGACTTTTGCAACTCAGGATTCCCTGTCGCCTCGGCCCTGCCCACCTCCACCAGCTTGGCTGCCACAGCATGTTTGGCTATGCGTGAGCGTATGTGTGCGTGAGCGTGTGTGTGTGTGTTCACACGCGTGTACATGCATGCATGGGCAGGCAAGTTTGGACGGGTGGGTGCACTAGGGCAAACATGTGAATTTGGGGTATTTAGGTGCACATGTGAGTATGTCTGTGTGCACATGCGCTGCACATGCAGATGTGCATGGCACATGGGCTGGCATGCAATCCAACGTGTGCAAGGAGGCACAAGCGCACACATACCCTTTTCGTGCGCATGCTGCAGCATGTGGGCCTGGTGCTCGCGCGCCAGCTCCTGCAGCCGCCCCGCCTCCAGACGCAGGGACGCCAGCGAGGACACCAGCTCGTCTGCAGCAAGCGGGCGGCGTGCATGCATACAATGCTTAGCTAGTGTGCCTGGCTGCAAGTTCATGCACAGGCGTGTGGGTGGCTGCAAGTTCATGCACAGGCGTGTGGGTGGCTGCAAGTTCATGCACAGGCGTGCGTGTGGGTGGCTGCAAGTTCATGCACAGGCGTGTGGGTGGCTGCAAGTTCATGCACAGGCGTGTGGGTGGCTGCAAGTTCATGCACAGGCGTGTGGATGGCTGCAAGTTCATGCAGGCGTGTGGGTGGCTGCAAGGTCATGCACAGGCGTTTGGGTGGCTGCAAGTTCATGCAGGCGTGTGGGTGGCTGCGCCTGCACACACACTGTGGCCAGCTGCCGGGGCACAGACGCGCAGCCGTTGAGGTGTGCAAGGGCGCTGGCCAGCCTGACAGTGTGCTTCCAAGGTTGTTGGACACCGTTGCGAAGGTTCACTGCCTTTTTCTCTCTCCAGCCTGTTATGCAAAAGAGGGAGTGCCTGCGTGCTCACGCTCTTCTACACTGGTGCACTGTGCTGAGGTGTACGCCCCTGATCAAGTGTCTGCATATATACATGGATGGAAGGCACACCTGGGATATCCATCTAGACGCTCCGCCTGTGCTGTCCACCAGCTCTTGCGAAGGCTACGCGCTTGCAAGTCTATGCCCCCGAGCGCACGATGGCCACATGCTGACAGACCAAGGCTTGCATGTTGCTGCTGACTTGCAGCAGTGCCCTAGGAAGCCTTGTTGCTAGGCCTGTTGAAGACCATCCAGGCCTCCGGTGCCAATGGCCTGGCTGCTAGGCTCGCTTTGCTATTGCAAACAGGCGCGCAAATGGTGACCTTGCAGCCGCACCTCTCTCCCTGGCCAGGCACAGCTTGTCTGCCTCCAGCTGCCGCACATCGCCCTCCAGCGCAGCCAACCGAGGGCGCAGGTGCCCCAGCTCCTGCGCCTGTTCAGCTGCACGTGTATAGGGGTAATTGTGGCTCAGGACGCTTGGAAGAAATTACTGACATTGTAATTACACAGTTACATGTGTGTGTGTGTGTGTGCGCATGTGTGTGTGCGTGTGTGTGTGTGTGTGTGTGTGTGTGTGTGTGTGTGTGCAGGCGCGTGCAATTGTGTGTATGTGCATGCAAGTGCGTGCATATGCGTGTGCGTATGTGTGCTCGCATGCACATGTATGTGTGCTTGCACGTGCGCGGATACGCTTATACATGTGTGTGCATGGCTCCATGCCTGATGCGTTTGTGTATGTGTTTGTGTTTGTGCTTGTCCATCGTACATGTATGTGTGTGTGCGTGCATGTGTGGTCATGCAGATTGGCGTGTGCATTTGTCGCTGCTTACCTGTGTCTTGACTACCCTGGCACTTGGAGCAGCCGGCATTGTGATGTGACACACGCACCTTTTTCTTGCGAGTGCTGCAGCATGTGGGCCTGGTGCTCGCGCGCCAGCTCCTGCAGCCGCCCCGCCTCCAGGCGCAGGGACGCCAGCGAGGACACCAGCTCATCTGCATCGAGCGGGCGGCGTGCATGCACTGCCGTGCTGGTACACGTGCCTGGGTGCAAGGTCGTGCAGGCTTTTGGGTGGCCATGACTACCTCCTCAAGTGGCCAGATGCCGAGGCAGGGCGTTGAGGCCTGCCTCCAGGATAGGGCGAGGTGCGCAGCCAAACAGCGCCAGGCAAACCAGGTGTGTGTGTCCATGATGAACAGGCAGCTACTGATTGCGGCGCAAACTTAGCGCACAGGACAGGCCCAGTGGCAAGGCACAGGAGGTGCACAGCGAGCACAGCATGCTGGCATACTCTTGTGCGAAAGTCCTGCTTCATGGCTAGCGCCCAGCACGACCATTTAGTGCGCACAGCACGTACAGCACGCCTGCCGTGTCGTGCTGATGGTACAACTTTGCTGTGGCACGCTGAAGGTTGGATGGCTTGACCACCATTTTGTTCCATGAGCAGGAAGGCCTCTGGCAGGTGCGTGCTCATGTGCGTGCATTCTGTTGGCCTTAGCACACCGTCCACAAGCCTCAAGCGTGTTGTCATGTCCATGCATGCACAGGCAAGAGCGCAAGGACAGGCACGCGTGCTCGTGCACGCACTGCACACACACAAACAACCCACACCCGTGCACACAACCAATGATGCGCGTGCACATGCAAAAGTGCACCTGTGTGCACTCGTATGCACACACCTCTTTCCCGCTCCAGCACGGCCACGGCCTGCTTGTGGTCTCTGAGGTCCGCCTCCAGCCCACCAGCCCGCGCGCGCTCGTGCGCTTCACCTGCTTCCAGGGCCTGGACCTGCAGAGGGGAGCCCCACACACACGCGCTTGTCATGCGCACATGCGGGTACGGCGGGTACCCGGCCCCTTGAGCCCCATCAGCCATATGCCTTGCACACATTGCACACACGCGCAGTGCCTTGCAGGTAGCCATGCATGCGTGCCTGCAAGAAGCAAAGCAAAGCATGCCCTGCAAGTACTACCCGGCTGCAGCACTCGCACACATGCGCAGCATGCCGTCCCACACCCACACCCCCCACACACGCGTTGGCCCTACCTTGGCCTGCAGCTGCGCCTGCGCAGCAGAGCTCTCACGCTCTGCCTCCAGCAGCCGCGCCTGTGCAGCATCCAGCTTGGCGGCGCACTCGTCCTGCAGCGTGGACACTCTGCGCGTGTGCGCCTGCTGGGCCTGCACAGTGGTCCCGCGTGAGGGATTGTGTGGGGCAAAGAAGAGGGTGCTTGAGGCAGGGGAGGGGGAATGTGTAAGGCATGGAGGATTTGATTCATTCATGAAGTTACTTTTTATGAACAGGCTAGCAGTCGTGAGTTTTGACTGGAGGCCTTTTTTCTTCCCTGTAACCCTGTAACCCTGTAAGGCATGGAGGGGGGGATGTTAGGCAGGCGAAGGGGGGCTTGTGAGGCAGGAGACACCAAGAGCGCAGCGCAGGCTCAAACAATACAGCACACCAGCTCCACTGACCAAACCCTATGTGCCCAACCCTCCACAATTTGAGCGCCTTCAAACACAATTCATGCATGTCACACACAGACGCACCCATCCCCAACCCCAAATCCAAGCCTACACCTCCTTCACACGCACCCAAACACACATTTATACACACCCCCCCACAACCCTACCCCCACCCGTATCCACAACCCCGGCAACAACCACAACCCCGCGCACACGCGCACCTACCCGCACATGCACCCACGCATGCAAGGACATATTGCACACATACGAATGCACACATACATGCACACACATGCATCCACACACACACACACGCACACACACGCACTCACGCATGCACACACGCACACACGTACGCTTGCGCGCACGTGCACACAACCACATGTGTACGTATGCACGTGCATGCACACATACACATGCACACACGCGCACACACGCACAACGCACGCGCACACGCACCTCTGTGAGTTGGGCGGCCAGCTTGTCCTGTGCCTCGCTGACCAGGGCACGGCAACGCTCCTTCTCCTGCGCCAGTGCCAGTGCATGCTCCTGCAGGGATGCAGGTGTGTGTGTGTGTGTGCACGTGCACTCAGGGCAAATGGCAAGCAAGGCAGGCACAGGGCAGCAACACGGCCCGCAGAGCAGTGACGAGGGGCGCCTGGCAGTGCGCGAGCAGTAGCAGGTGCCAGCGAACATGCATGAGCATCATGGCAGAGCCTCCGCAGAGCTGCAGCTGCACACCTCAACACAACATTTGCGGTGCAACATAGAATAATAAACCCCATAAGCCCACACTGAGGACAAGCATCTCAGCCATCACGCGCACACGCGCACACCCACTAAACACAGCACACATACACCAGAGTCACCCGCCCCCAAACCGAGCAAAAGCTAAGCATGGCCTTCAGCCTCCTGACCAGCGCACCGCACTTACCTGGGCACTGAGCGCCAGGCGCTCCCGCAGGCGAGCAGCGGCGGCGACCTCCTGCGCGTGTGCATCCGCTTGGGCTTCCTGCGCTCCCCTCTTGGCCTCCAGCAGCTGCCTCTGCAGGCCCTGCCGCTCCTCCGCCACGGCACGCAGCTGGGCAGCTGCATCCTGCAGGGTGAAAAAGATGGGTGCGGGGTACCACATGGGCACATTCTGCTTCCACGGGTATGCAGGGGCATGCGCGACTATCATTTTGAGGAGGGGAACACACACACACACACACACACACACACTGCAGGGTCAGGTGGGGGCTGGCCTCCATCTCTACATTGCCAGATGCGTGCTTTGAGGCTGGGCAGCTGCACAGTCTGGCAGATTGGCAGGCAGAAGCACAAGGGGCAGGTGGCTGGAGCGACGCTGGGGCGCGGAGGCTGCGGGGGCGCCAACCGCATACCTAATAAGCCAAGCATTCTGGCTGGTGGCTACTTTTAAACTTGTTAGCTTGAGGTCGCACGGGCGCCACTGCCTCTGCCGCCGCCCACTGATGCCCTGCAGGTTGGTGGCCTGGTGCAGGCTAATGCGGAGGCTGCCCTTGGCGCATTGGCGCCCCCAGCACGTGCACCTCAGGTGGCTGGCGGAAAGGACACCAATGTGCCATCCCACACCAGCACACCCAGAGCCCGCAAGCTGCATTGATGCCACGCGCTTGCTCTCTGCCCTGCCTTTTGCCCACGCAAAAAGGAAACGCCCTTGCTTGCGCCTTGGCAGCAGCGTCTGCGGCACAGAACCACCTCCCTGTCCCACGATGCAAATACGAGATCAACCCAACCCGCACCTTGGCAGCGACGTCTGCGGCCCGGCCCCGGTGCGCCGCCTCTGCTCTCAGCACGTCCAGCTCCGACTGCAGCTGCGTGGCACGCTGGGCGGCGGCTGCCAGCGCCGTCTGCAGGCTGCCCAGCTCATCACGCAGGCCTGCCTCCGCTCTGGCGTGTGCGCGCGCTGACACCTGCAGCAGGGGGGGGCCGCGTATTCACGGTCGCGCATGGCTATACAGTGGGTGCAACGGCCAGACATGCGCATCTGGCAAGGGAAGGGGGCGCTGTCAGGCAGGGGCGGCCTCTGGGTGTGAGCAGGCATCACGAAGGCCACAAGGCCGCGCTGCGCATGCGTGCCTGTGTGCTGTTCTTGAGCGGGAGCAGGAAAGAGAGGGGAGGCAGTGCACAGCAGGCAAGCAGGCAAGCAAGCTAGGTCGCGTGCAGCAGCAAGCAAGTGCCCGGGCAAGAGCAGGCAAGCAGGTGAGCGAGTGCGCCAGCAAGGAGCAGAGAGGACAAGGAATGTGCGTGTGAGGGAGTAGAGCGGAAGGGGGGGCTTGGGCGCAGCTCTCACCTGCGCGTCCTCCAGCAGCCGTGCCACCTCGGCAGCATGCTTGGCCTGCAGGCAGGCCTCCATGCGATGGTACCGCTCCGCGGCCGCGTCCAGCTGCGCCAGCACGTCCGCCTTGAGCTGCTGGATGTTGCCCACGCGCGCCATGAGCAGCTGCACACACTCACAGGGTGCGGCAGGCACGTCTTCAGGTCACGCGCTGGAGTGCTGCGGTGCTGCAGTTCTCCGGTCAGTGCTGCAGCGCTGCGGTGCTGCGGTGCTGCAGTCAGTGCTGCAGTGCTGCAGTTCTCCGGTCACGCGCTGGAGTGCTGCAGTTTGGAGCCTGAGTGTCTGTGCGTGACGAGCACTGGCGCAGCGATGTGTGCCACGAGAGGGACAAAAGCAGAATAGGGGCCTGGAGCATGCATGCAGCTGGCGGGGTATGCCCCGGCCCCAAGCCCCCTATGTGCCACCAGGCTTCGCTCCCTTGGCCCCGGCCTGCTAGCGCGCCGCACCTTGCAGCACTGCTGGCTGTGCCTTGCAGCGGCACTTGCCTGGGTGCCTGTGCCAGCACCAAAATCCCTCAGAAATTGGACCACCCGCCCGATATGAAAGCTTCCTCTTCCACCCACCCCTCCGCCTTGCCCCCCGTGCCCTGCGCAGCCTCGCCCCCCCCCCCCC
>LKMJ01005631.1_pt1 | contig 11812 bp, 8 predicted proteins | sample 643391 | NCBI WGS metagenome assembly LKMJ01 (sample SAMN04112250, study PRJNA286221) | soda lake metagenome | biome: soda lake; feature: Kulunda Steppe; material: water; isolation source: sample PL-Br10 brine of Picturesque Lake | place: Russia: Kulunda steppe | collected 2010-07
AGATCGCCTTGAAGATGCCGAAGAAAGGCTTGACGAAGAGCCTGAGCCTGAGCCTGAACCTGAGCCAACACCTCCAACCGGCGGTGTGTCCGCTTTGGGACTAGTTGGAGCATTGCTAACCGGAACCGGCTTGCTGTTTGCAATCAAAACACGCAACCAGCGCTACTAAAATCCGGGGCAATTCCATTAGCACTTTTAAATTAAGCTTTGAACTTAAAACCAGAAGAGAGACTTAATTCTTCTCTTCTGGTTTTTTTTGTTTTCCTAAAACTTCTTTGGCCGGCAGCTTTATTAAATTGAGCAATAGGGATGCGCAAACCCTTTGACTTCCGGAACACAGCCTTAACCCTCATAGAAGAATGCAGGTAACGCAAATCCATTGTATTTTATAAATCAAGTGTAAACGGTAACTCCAGCACGCAAAAAAGGGTTCCAGGAATCTCAAGTGATCCCGGAACCCTCGTTTTACTGGTACGCCTGGCAGGATTCGAACCTGCGACTAACGGATTAGAAGTCCGCTGCTCTATCCCCTGAGCTACAGGCGCGTGCATTGATTATAATATCTCAAAAACAGGGTAAAATCAAGCTTATTAAGCATTCAGCAGAGGCAATTATTACTGCTTATCACCACAGCAACTCTTGAGCCAGAAGATGAGCAGACTATTGAACCTCATCCTCCCTTAAAAACCTCCATTCTGCATGATCCCAAATAAAGACCGTCTTTATTAACCACTCGCTAAAAGGTGGCCCGAAAAGCACTGTCACAAATTCTTCATCTTCAGACTCTATTTTATAAACCAGAATATTTTCCTCCTGCGGGTCATAGCGCGCATAGAATTCATCGGCATCTTCTGCCCTGTCAACCGGAATCATGATCACCTGCGGATCGCCGATCCTGCCTATCAGCCAATTGAACAATGCGGCTTCCAGCTGGTCATAGTCAGGCGATCTTTCAGCAGCTCTTGCCGGTGCTTCAAAAACATCATCTTCCACATCCGGTTTTTCCTGGGTCTCAGGTTCCGGATCTTCAGGCTGCTGCGGATCGGCACGGTCAGGATCTTCGTCTTCTTCCGGCAATTCATACCCTGTCTCCTCTGTCTGCGGATCGGGTGCACCGTTGTTTAATAAAAACAGGCCGGCTGCCACGACCAGCAGGGCAAGCAAAGCGACCATCGCCGGTATCAGGCAGCCCTTCTTGCTCCTGGGACGGTAATCAAGCTCGGCAAATTCGTCTTGATTGGATAAAATAAAGCGATCATCAACCAGATCTCCCAGATCGGTCCGGTCATCAGGGGCAAAGACCTGTTCCGGATACTCCTCCGCTGTGCTGCCCAAATCAGTATTGCAGTGTTTACACCGCTCACCTGCAGAACTGTTTTCTTTACCGCATAAAGGACAATTAACAGATTCAGACACTATCTTTACCCCCGCCGCCCGATTATTACCCGGGAAATCTTAATAAACAAACAAGTAAAGTATATTTCACCCTCCCGCCTCTATTTCCTGCCAGTTTCGAACCCGTAATAAAATAATTGGGTTATTTTGCAGCAAGAAAAACTCAAACACTACCAACTTGTTAGCCGGCTTGATCAAGCCCGGCTATCCTGCAGCATAAAAACCAACCCGAAAATGAGCCTTCTTATTGTGGAACACCAACCGGCATAATTAACAACGGGGCTCCTTCTGTGGCTATGATTTCCGCGGTTTCAGTATCATCGAAAGCGCCTACGGCCACAGTGCCCAGTTTTAGTTCTTCAACCATCAGGTGCACGCTTTGCGAAGCGTAACCGACGTCCATATGCACGTACCTTTCCCCGCGTTCCCCGTACGGGCCCATGGTCCGTTGATAATGGGCCACCATAACAATGTTTACCGCAGCATCGGCAATAAACTGCTGATCTACTGCTGCACCGGCCAGTTGCTCGCGCCTGTCTCCTGCAGCGACCGGCAGTAAAGCATGATTTTCGTGATCGTAGCGGAAAACACCGGGCTCGAGCCCTTCTACCGTCCCTGCTACCAGGTACAGGTCTAAAGGATAGGTGCCACCTGCTGAAGGGGTGGTCCGGGTAGCGCCGGTCACAGCATCGACGCCCAATCCGCCGGCGGCCCAGAGCAGGTTTCCGATCGCAGACAGGTCCAGTCCGGCATCACTGAAATCGCGAACAGAAACGCGATCATAAAGCGCCTTAGAAACGGTTATCTCATCGACACCGGGTTCAGGCAGTAAAACCTCTTCATCAGCTTCCGGATCGTTTTCTACAGGTTCCACTGCGACATCCTCGTTTTCAATCTCTTCCGGTACAGGTTCTACTTCACAAGCGGTTAAGGCAGCAGCCATACCTGCTGTAAAAAATAAAGTCAAAATAAAAATGAAAAAGCTTTTCATGGCCAAGTCCCCTCCTTCCGATATTTTTTATAACTTGCCAGTGCCCTTTAAACATATATTTTCGCAGCTATCATTACTTCGCTTTTTTTGTTTTTTTTCCTTCCCCTGCATATCCTCTGCATAAATAGATCCCTTCTTTTATGGCCGCAAACGAGCCCGGGCTTCGTTTTTTACACTTATGCGCAAATTTGTGGTATACTTTAAGTTATGAATTGGCTGCGTTTATTTTAGACCACAGCGGCCAAAAACTAAGAAGGACGTGATATTTATCTGTGGTATAGCAGGAATGTGGAATCAACTTAATCAAACCGACATCCGTTCGATGTTGAACGACATGATCCACCGCGGCCCGGATGCCGCCGGGGAAAAGGTCTTTAAAAGCGTTCCGGGAATGTTTGGACACCGCCGCCTGAGCATTATGGATCCCGAGGGCGGAAACCAACCGATAAACAATGAAAATCTATCGATGTCCATAATCGCCAACGGTGAGATTTATAATTTCCCTGAACTGCATAGATCTCTTGCCGGTAAACACACCTTTAAAACAAAAAGCGACACTGAAACGGTCCTCCACCTGTTCGAAGACATCGGCGCCGGCCTGGTCGACCAGTTAGAAGGCATGTATGCTTTTGCCATCGCCGACGGCGAAAACCTCTTTGTGGCCCGGGATCCGGTAGGGATCAAGCCCCTTTATTACGCCGAAGGCGACGACAGCTTCTGTTTTGCTTCCGAATTAAAACCACTGTCCGGATTACCCGGCCCGGTGAAGGAATTTCCTCCCGGCACCTACTATCATTCCGAGCAGGGTTTTAAAACCTTTTACACCGTTCCGGAAGTAGTAACCCGTAATGAACCGGTAGAAGTTCTGACCAGGAGGCTGCGCAACACCCTGGAAAAAGTAGTAGATTCGCACCTGATGAGCGATGTACCCCTGGGCGTTTTCTTATCCGGCGGCCTGGACAGCAGCATTACCACTGCAATCTCCAGAAGAATTATCGGCAGGCCGATCCATTCTTTTTCAGTTGGTATCGAAGGATGCCCGGACTTAGAATCAGCGCGAATGCTTTCTTGCTACCTGGACACCATCCACCACGAATACCTGATAACGGTTGAAGAAGTCATGGATAAACTTCCCGAAATCATCTATTACCTGGAATCCTTTGACCAGGACCTGGTCAGAAGCGCTATCCCCACCTTTTTCACCGCCCGGCTGGCCAAAGAGCATGTCAAGGTGGTTTTAAGCGGCGAGGGCGCCGACGAACTATTTGCCGGGTACGGTTATTTCAAAGCTTTCACCGGAAACGATCCGGTCCTGCAGTCTGAAATGAGGCGCTCTGTATCGACCCTGCACAACATTAACTTACAGCGGGTGGACCGCCTGACCATGGCCCATTCCATTGAAGCAAGGGTTCCTTTCCTGGACAAAGAAGCGATCGAGGTGGGCTTAAGCATCCCCGCTGAATACAAGCTCCGTGGAAATCCGCCGGTGGAAAAATGGATCCTGCGCAAAGCGGTGGAAGACCTGCTCCCCGATGAAATAACCTGGCGCAAGAAAGAACAGTTCGACGAAGGAAGCGGGATCATCGACTTTATCGAACAGGCCATAGCAGCTAAATTCAGCCTGAAAGATGCCCAAAAACACCGGGAACAATACCCCGCAGTGCACTTTCGTTCGCTGGAAGAATGCTACTACCACAAGTTGTTTACAGAAGTATTCGAACACCCGGAAGTAATTATGAACAACATGGGCCGGTGGGCCCAGCGCCCGGATTACCAGTAAGCCAGGGATACCCTGTACCAGGGCCTGAAAAATCAAAACGGGGCGGTTCAGTAAACCTTGAATCGCCCTTTCTATATCCCAACCTGAATTAATTCAAATGTTTCAAAACATGCGCCCGCAGTTCCCTGTAAGCCAAAGCCCCGGTGGTCCATACTGGTCCTATGCAGGATATCGCGCACATCTCTCTGATCAATACCAGCAGAAAACATCAACCCGGCCACACCTGACACGTGCGGCGCAGCCATGGAAGTACCTGCAAAAAAGAACATCTAAATGGTAAGAGCCTTCCAAGCCATGAAGCTGAAAAACTGTTCCGGCCTGGTTCGGTTCTTTTTTTACCCCTACTGCCCCTGGTCTACAGGGAATTCATCAATCAAGCCCAGCGTTTTCTGCATGATCAAAGTCACATCATGAATATCAATTCTGCCGTCGCCGTTAACATCGCTCCTGGCAGCCTGCTCATCGTCCAAAATTTCCAGGGCCAGCACAAAACGCATCACCCTAACCACGTCATTTACATCAACCTGGCTGTTGCCGGTAACATCACCGTAGAGAATAACCGGTTTGTTTCCGTTCTGGAAAAACATGTAATCGGACCAGGCACCGTAACCGCCAGTATTTTCTGCCCGTACCCGCCATTTAAATTCAGTGCCGTCATCCGGGAAACCTTTCAGCGTAGTGGAGGTAACATCACCCAGTTCCACATCTTTGAAGATGGCGTTACCGGAAACCTCCCTGACCTGGATTTGATATGCAGTTGCCCTCCTAACTGCATTCCAGCTAAAATTGATTTCGCTGCCGCCCTCATTGGCATTCCCGGTTGGTGAAAGAGCTGAAACCACCGCTGGAGGATTTGGTGTAGACGGTGCAGGAGATACCGGTGCCGGTTCCGGTTCGGGTTCAGGCTCCGGTTCCGGGTCAGGCTCCGGTTCCGGATCAGGTTTTGGTTCAGGATCGGGAATAGATTCCGGATCGGGGTCGGGCTCAGGCTCCGGGTCGGGCTCAGGTTCGGGATCGGGCTCCGGCTCTGGTTCCGTGTCCGGATCCGGTTCAGGGTCTGGCTCCGGTTCCGGGTCAGGTTCCGGATCGGGTTCCGGTTCCGGATCAGCTTCGTCGCCGGTGGTAAAGGCCTTGATGCAAACATTCCAAGATTCATTAACCTCTGTGGCATAAATCCATTCACTTCCATCTCTGCTGAGAAAACTTTCGCCGGGGCTGGCTGTTGCTCCACTGCTGTAACCGCCTATTACCATTTCAATTGGGATATGAGCGTTATTTCCAGCCGGCGAATTATACTCAACAACAATCGAAAAATCCTGCCCGGCACTCAAAGGCACATGGTTATCGAGGGTAATTGTATGGTAACCAGCCCGGGCCAGTATGCCGCTTTGGGTCAGGCGCAGGTTACCGCTGCGCGGATCATCATCATCAACACCGGTGTAAACTTTAACCTGGTAATCGGTATAAGGATAATACTTGTAAGTGCTTACAGCAGCCAGGTTTTCATCTGCAGCTGCTGTGAATATGTTCGCCCCGTACAGGGTGTCATAGCCGCTTATATAAGTATTGTGCACCCATCCGAGGTAATCGTACTGGTATATGCGGCTGTAGTTGTCGGTTGGCTCAGCATTATGGAAAGCGGTAGCGTTGGAAAGAGCATGGGTGTCCTCGTACGACATATAGAAGTAACCGTTGTCACCGAATCCGGTTCCCCAGCTGTTTCTTATAATCCAGGCTCCATCTTCAGAAGGTTGACTGTTGAAATTGTTTTTGCTGTAGTTGTCATCCCAGCCAACTATGGTTACAGCATGGTTCTCGCGAAAAGGCCCCCTGTAGTAGTAAGCATTAGTGTTACTGTTAAAAGAAAAATCACTCCAGCGCATGGCCATAAAGACGGCCCCGTCATTGAGCAGGACTTGCTTGATCTGAGCTTTATTTTTGGGGATAAACTCGACGTTTTGAACATGTCGCACCGGCTGGAGGCCGGTTGAAGCCGGCGAACCGTAGGGATCGTCTGTTTCAAGCACCGGGCCGCTCCAGCGGGCAAGGTAGGCCATGGACATAAATTGGTTGCCACCCCCGGAACCTAAGTCAAACCCATGATTGTGCATCATGTTGTTTTCAGAAAAATTATAGGCCGCTCCCGGCATCAAGTAAGACTCCAGTGAACCGTAAGTGGCAAAACACCAGCAACTACCTTCCGAAAACTGATTGCGCACAGGGGTAAGCTTGTCTTCCTCGCGCAAATCAAAAGAAGACGGTTGGGCAAAAAATATAAAAACTCTTTCCTCTTCAGCAGTGTATGGCTTTAACGGCGAAGGAATAAAACCCTGGGGGCGGCTTTCTTCCCTGAAAAGCGAGATATCACCGTTATCCCGGTATTCCATATGATCCACAAAATAAGAACTAAGTGGTGCTTTACGGAATTCTGTGCCATCCTGAACAGACTCGCCAGACACCGGGGCTGTCGCTGGGCAGAGCATTAAAAGGGCTAAAAAAAAGTATATTATTGGACAATGAATCAGCTTTTTTATTTTAAGCAACATATTAACGGCACCTCAAATTTTAATTCTTAATTGTCTGCCTTAGATTGGAAATTCATCGATTAAATGCAGCGCTTTCTGCATAATCATGGACACATCCTGGATGTTAACTTCTCCGCTATCATTAACATCAGCAAGCAGTTTTTGGTCGGATTGCAAACTTTCCAGTTCCAGGACATGGCGCATGGCCAGCAAAGCATCGTTGACACCTACATTTCCGCTAGCATTCAAGTCCCCAAAAAGCTGAATTTGTTGGTCCCGGTTACCGGAAGAAGGGTTGCCGGAAGAGGGGTTTTCCCGTCCAACCAACACGGCGTAATAAGTATTAGCCGAACCTTCCAGCCCGGTGACATGATATGACCAATCACCTTCAGCGGCTTCTTCAAGTTCCACCACCAGGGGAGGTGAGGTGCTCTGTTTTTCTTCATCCAGCTCGCCTTCAGGGTCATAAACTGAAAGCTCAAGTTCCCGGTCCGTACCCAGCCAGCCGAGCATAATAACCAGATCTTTATCCCCGTCAGCTGCGTATTGATATTGTTCAGTTTCATCTTCGGCCTCAATTACATCCATATAACCATCTGCTTTTTCATAAAGCGGGTAGTTTTCTTCAAAATAGATGGTCAGCAGATCGAGCACACTGTTGAAATTAGCAACCAGATCGCGATCCTGACTGACGATGAACTCATAAGTCTCGTCTTCTGAAACCACAATTCCTTCTTCAGTCCAGTTTTCAAAGTTATAGCCCGCTTCGGCAGTGGCTGTAACCTCGGCCAGGCTGCCCACGCTGAACTCTCCACCGCCAGTGACATCTCCGCCCCGGGCCGGACTGCTCCTGAGCGTGATCTGGGCATACGCATCCATCTGAACCGGTAACGCTCTGTTTTCAGTAGTGCCGTCACCCAGTTCACCGCGGTCATTATAGCCCCAGGCCCAGAAGGTCCCGTCGCTTTTTACCGCCAGCGAAAAGCCGTTTCCGGCGCTGATAGCGGTTATGCCGGTGATGGTGGGTATCCGCACCGGGCTGACCCTGTCTCTTATAGCCTCAAGGCCCAGCTGGCCATAGCCGTTAGAACCCCAGCTATAGATATCGCCGACAACTGTCGTGGCCAGGGAATGGTCTTCCCCGGCGCTTACCGCGATTACTCCGCTCAGGTCTGGCACCTGCACCGGGGCGATACTATTAATCCGGGTACCGGTACCCAGCTGCCCGTAATGGTTGCGCCCCCAGGCCCAGACCGTGCCGTCTTCTTTAAGGGCCAGGACATGATCTCTGCCGGCGCTGACATCGGTCACATCGTCAAGTTCAAACACCCGCACCGGATTGCTTTTACTGATCGTGCTCCCGTCGCCCAACGTGCCCCATACGTTAGAGCCCCAGGCCCAGACCGTACCGTCTCTTTTCACCGCCACGGAATAGCCGTTGCCGGCGCTGACCGCCACTACCCCGGATAAGCATGTAACCCGGACCGGTAATATCTTGTCAGTGGTGGTACCGTCACCCAACTGGCCGTGGCTGTTAGAGCCCCAGGCCCAGACCGTGCCGTCGCTTCGCACCGCCAGGGAATGATTAAAACCGGCGCTGACCGACTCTACATTCCACAAGCGGCAAACCTGCACCGGCGTGGATCTGTTCGTTCTGGAACCGTCACCGAGCTGACCGGAAGTGTTTCTTCCCCAGCCCCATACGGTGCCGTTTCTTTTGATAGCCAGGGAAAATCCGCTCCCGGCGCTGACATCAATTACACTTTCCAGGTCCCTGGTTTCTTTGGGCCTCAGGCTATCGGTTCTTAAACCATCGCCAAGCTGGCCGTAACCGTTATATCCCCAGGCCGCGACACTGCCGTCAGTTCTATAAGCCAGGGAATGGCCGCTCCCGGCGCTGACTCCCCTGATTTCTGCAGTATCCCGCGCTTCAGCAGTTGAAGGCTGCACCTGTAACAGCGAAAGCACCACAGCCGTTACCAGCAGTATGATTGTCATGGCTTTAAGCCCCTGTTTAAACGATCCGACCAGCATTATGATCATCCTTTCCCGCAGTTGGTTTAAATAATATTTTCTACCTAACTCAGAATATTCCTGCTAACTTTGGTGAATTTTTCAAAATTATTTACCATATCCCAGTTTCTATAGGACCCAAACACTTAAATTTTCAGCAGCCTTCTAGCAGAAGCACGCGATTGGCTCGCGTGCTTCTCAGGGCGATATTTGATAACTTAACTGAAATTCTTAGCTAAAAAGGCACAAAAAGCTAATCAATAATCACAGTCCTGTCTCCGTCATCATCTTCCTGAAAAACATAAATGGTAACGTTCCCGGCAATCGACTGCTCGAGATCAACAGCCCAGTTACCGTTTTCATCGCTTTCAACATCCGCCGTTTCGATCAATACCGGCGGACCGTAGCCTTCAGCAGGTTCAAGCAGCTCAATAAATACCGTGGTTTCCGGATCGGCTGTCCCGGTAATCAACCCGGTATCCCTGTCCGCATCAGTTACCTGCAGCGCTGTAACCACATGCTCTTTTGCCGTGATCCCATCTGTCACCTCGACACTGTCACCGGCGCTTACTTCTACCTCAGCATTAAAAAATCCATGATCATCAGAGGTTAGCTCATATTCATCATCGCCAACGGTAATGGTTATATTGGCACCAGAAGCCCATCCAAATCCAATTACCGCATCCTCTTCAACATAAACTTCAAAAGCTGCTTCCTGGTAATGCCAGTAGAGCATGGTGGCATCACCGGTGAGATCGGTTATACGAGCTTCTCCGGTTACCCCTTCAACAATATCGAAAGCGTCTCCTGAAAGGTCGGTGCCTTCTGCTTCTGAAAAATCAGCAGTCCACTTGCCATCACTGCCGGCGACTACCGTCCGCAAAGGCATATCCCCGTAGTCAAGTTCGGTGTCAAAAACACGTACTTTAACATTATTTCCCGCAGCAGCTGTTCCTGATACCGTATCTTCTTCTGAATCAATGGCTGTCACATTCAAATCCCTGACAATATGAACTTTCTTAATATCCCCGCCGGCGGCAATTACAGTTTGTCCTCTTTCAACTTCCAGCCCTGGGTAATCCCTCCGGTCCATGTTAAAGTTTCCTTCTTCATCGGCATCAACACTGAACTCCTCGCCGTCAACGGTAACCGTAACAGTTTCTTCTGAAGTCCAGTTATGGCCATCGATGGAATCAAGATCAGGGTTGACCGCAATAAATGTGTCTGTGGTTACAAGCTCTGCCGGAAACTCTTCAATCAGCTCCAGTACATACTGCATTATTAAAACCACGTCACTGACATTTACCGCGCCGTCATTGTTGACATCAGCTGCTTCACGCTGATCAGCATCCAGGGTTTCCAGCCCCAAAGCATACTGCATCACCAGCACTACATCGTTAACGTTAATGCCTTCTCCCTCATCAAGATTTCCAAACATTCTTTCTGAAGCATTTACAGGGTTAATCGACAGCACAAAAAGAAACAAAAAAATAACAAGCAAAGCAATGCCTGCCTTAATTACGTAGCTCCGGTTTAAAAGACTTCTATTAACTGACATCATCAGCGCTCCTTTTCTGGTTAAAAACGGTTAATAATGTGGATGGTGATTTACATCAAGCACCTTTCTGTGCACGATAATCTATTTTTTGCTTTTTATTGGTGCCCTGTGAGAATATGTACAGCCTCTGGTTTACTATCTTGCTTAAAAGCTAACGCAAGCAGCCGTTTAGTAGCGCCGCCGTGTTTGATTACTGCACGATACCTGCCTTTTCAACAGTACATATGTCTTTTTCCAGCGCTGCCTTAACTCAATCTAGTTAATACAGCAAATGCTGAGCCTTAAATCTTTGGAGAGAAAGCAGATACACCTAGTTAAACTGAACAGATGAAACTTAAAAAGCAACCAAGGTTATATTAAGAAAGCTTTAAGATAATTTTTATGTATTGTAATTATAGCAATTTTCTGTTACAAATGTCAACAGTTTGAGTTGTATTCTTTGCCCACTCTCTGCAAAAAAATGGCCTGACTAATACTCTCAAACCGAGCTGCTTAGACCTAGATTAATGAAAATGAGAAAGAAACGGCGCCCCTGATTTTTGAAAATACCAGCCAAATCTCCTTATCGTTCGCTTTGATGGTTATTGTACTGGGTGATTGAACGCACCGGATCGCGGAACTGTTTTCGTACATAAAAAAAGGACCCCGCAGGTATTTTTCCCGCAGGGCTATTTTAAGAACTGGAAAATATTACAGGAGGGACCCCTGAAAGGGTATTAAATTGAAAAAAAGCCCCCAGGTTTTATCCCGCATGGTCTTTTAGCTGACTATGTTAACTGGTATTTTTTACAGGGGAGTAGGAAGTCTTTATGGAGAAATTGTAAGGGCGAATGCCCTGGAAATTCGACCGGGCATTAATTTTCAACTACAACTTTGGAAGGAAGTTGCTTAATAGTGAGTTCTTTTAAATTTAGTTTTTTGCCAGCGTTATCTATATCAATCCCTACTGCTTCTCCTGCCTCATCTAAATCAAGATTGATGCCAAGCGCAACTTCTATTGTTTCAACGCTTTCCTTTTCGGATAAATCAATGTACAGTGAGTCTGTGTTAGTATAATAATTTAACTTTATATTTTAAACCTCCTGCTATTATCTTGCCTCGGTACCGCCTATTCTTACTTCATGCTCAGGGTATGCATCTTGAATAATATCTTCCATCTCCGGGACAAACCTTCTAAAGTCATCCGCTTCTAAATCTTTCTGATAGGCGATAAAAACGTTAACCTCTTTTTCTCCGATTGGCACGTAACCCCAGACCACTTCCTCAAAATCTACTATTCTTTTGGTTAGTCTCCAGTCAATGTCTTCTTCTGCTATGCCTTTTCTATTTGCGTGATTTAAAATATTTTCTCTTTTTTCTTCATCGATGATTTCAGCTCCTGCTTCATCTCCAGAACAGCCCGCAACCAGAAATAACAACAGGACTAAAACAGCAGCAAACATTAGATACTTTGTGTTCAACGTGTCACCCCTATAAAGGTTATGATTGATCCTTCCCTTCAATATTTTGTACTGAGTTTGCAGCAGAGTCCTTCAGGTCAGCTGGTTTAA
>LKMJ01005632.1_pt1 | contig 11811 bp, 14 predicted proteins | sample 643391 | NCBI WGS metagenome assembly LKMJ01 (sample SAMN04112250, study PRJNA286221) | soda lake metagenome | biome: soda lake; feature: Kulunda Steppe; material: water; isolation source: sample PL-Br10 brine of Picturesque Lake | place: Russia: Kulunda steppe | collected 2010-07
GAGTGCCAGTTAAGGTCTTCACCTGTGACGACCTCGTTCACAGCAGTCATCGTGTCGCACTCGTCGTTGAAACTGCGACGAAGCAGTGTTTCGTATCGGTCGTGTTCGTTGTGGAGCTTGCGTTGCTTGTGCTGAGTAGGTGGGGCAAGATACGCTTCGAGCGTCTTGCACTCCTCGCTCATTCTTCAGTAGCGTCGAGGCCTTGTTCAACGAGTTCGGCGTAGGCGAAGTCCATTCGCAGGCCGTTCTCACGGGAGTACTCTTTCACTCGCTCGTGGAGGTCGCTTCCACGTTCGATGGCGATATCAACTCGCATCCATTTTTAGGTACATTTTCTCGTACCTTAAAGGTTCGTGTCGGCGTTGGGTATTCAGAGGGCTGTCGCTCGTGGTTTACGTCGTGAAGTGACGCGATTCACGCCCGCCCTAAAGGGCGGGATTCTCTCGCTGCAACAAGCATAGTTTCCAAGAACTCCTGAATGGTCGGATCTGAATCGTGCAAGTTTCACCACGAAGTCTTCCTCCGGTAGTCGGAAGACGACCCTACCAGTGCCGTACCCGAGGTACTCTAGTCCCTTCGACTCGAGATTGTCCACGACTCGTTGTTCACCGGGTGAAAGCTCGAACGGGATAACTTCGGTGCCGCCAGACCAGTGACAGTACGCCTCATCTTCAACCTTGTAGTAGGTGTGTTTGATGTAGCCAAGGAACGTTCCGTGACGTGAACGGACGTCCTCTTTCCGGGCGTCGTACAGTTTTTTGGCGGCCTCATCGAGTAACTCTGCGTGTTCTTCAGCAACAGTTCGTGCCGTGGACTCGACGGTATCTGCATCCATTCCATCAGGAGTTGACACTAGTTTGATATGTGTTTGCCGCTGTGGGAGTGTTCCAAGGTGCGTGGAGACTCGTTGCTTCTTTGTGAGACCAGTTTCCGCTGAGAAGCTGGTTCCGTGGGGAAACGACTTCCACCGATTGTTAACCACTGAAGTTGAGAGGTACTCGTAAGTTAGTTCTTAGCGTCGACGGCTAACTACGAGGTTCGAACCGGTAGAACTCGGCCCACAATTCGAAGCCGTGGGCGTAGTCGCCGCTGAATTCCATTGTGGTATGGTTGTCTCTACGCCCACTTGAACGCATTCAATTAACCGGAAGTATTAACTTGCAGGTGTGAGATGGGTTGAGTATGACGGACGAAGGAGGAGCAACTCCCGATAGTGGATTCGTTCCCGCCGACAGCAACCGAGTGCGCGGCTCTCCCGCGATCGGTGCGGAGGCCGTGGTGACGTTTAAACACGGAAAGAACGGTGAACGCGCCACGATTCGCGGTACGCTCCGGACGGTGGGCTTGACCGATACGGAGGATTACTCGTTCGCCATCGAGGTCGAGGGCCGTGAGAACGCCGACGGGATGATCATCGGTGACACCGCCATCGCAATCGTGGGCGACGACCCTGATACGACGATGACGGCTCCGATGATCCGCGACCAATCCGTAGGTGCGAGGCCGCTCGGCGAGGACAGTATCGTGTGGGACGCCGCCACTTACGACGACCGGAGCGATGAGGAGATAACTGATTCTGACGCGCCGGCGGCTCAGGACTGGGAGTTCGGCGGCGCGTCCTCTGCGCGGTCGCCGCAGTAGCCACCCGCATCAAATTCACTTGAAATCTGGTGTGTCTCGCCGGGGTAGCCCTCTCAACCGAGCGAAGTGTCGTCCTGACACGTTTTCATTCGAAACCCGGTGTGGTGAAGTACCCCGCCCGCGGTGGGGCGGGGCACTCGCCCTTCCTAACTATTGTAGACGACAGTAGAGAAAGTCCCCTTTGGAGGGGAAAGCGGGTTCCATAGGGCAGGTTTTCATTCGACACCTGGGGTGTCTCGGGCGGCCCGTTCACGGTGGGAGCGAGTTCCGTCGGAAGGGATTCTCCACCCGAAACCAACCCCTGTTCAGGAGCGAATTGTTCCGTGAATTTCCCTGTTTGAACGCTTCAGAGTCGGATATTGGCCGTTGGATTTATATGGTATGTTCGTTGGCAGTTCCGTTTGCCGTTCCAGTCGAAACCACGCTACGGGTTGCGGTTTTAGGCATCTACACCTATAATAAACCATAACACTTAAGTGAGTGTGGCCCGTTACTACTACATAGAGGTGAGACACATGAGCGACAAAGACACGCGGGACTTCGCCAACAAGACCTTCCGCACGATGTGGATGGTCGGCGTCGGGGGCGCCACTTACGCCCTCGCGCAGGTTGGCGTCGTTCCGGGCTCCGCCGCCCAGATGATCGTCGGGGGCGTCGCCTACGCGGTCGTCAAGTACGGCACGTGGGCGTACCCCCGCTTCGTCGGGTCGGCCGTTGACTCCCCGTGCGACTGTGGAGGCGGCCCCCGACCCAAGTTCGGGCGCAAGCGTTGCCCGTACTGCGAGTGAAGCACCGACTCGATGCTTCGCCCGCTGAACGATTCAAGCCCTCCCGCTCGACTTCAGCGAATCGAACGCACGCCCTCGAAAAGTGCCACATCAGATGTTCGGCACATCGAGTGCCACGAACAACCGTATGCTACTTTCTCCCCCCTTCTGCGAAATTGTGACAGGAAATTCCTTCCAAATTGTTGTCCACTTCAAAATTATCCCACTCCCAAAATTAAGCGTAAGTATTAAAATGGTCTGTGGAGTTGGTTAACACGAACGATGACCACCGACACGCTCACCACCGACGAGAACGGTTTCACCGTCGAACGTGAATACGATGACCTGATCGACTGGTGCAACCACGAAACCGATGTCATCGGAGAGAACATCCACGTCGTGCCCGACGTAGAAAGCCGACGCCTTGACCTGTACCGCTCCATTGGCGAGGCAGGCGATGGTCGTCGCGTGAAGACTACTATCGACGGCGTCAACATCCTGAACCGCTCCGATCGAGAGATGCCCAATCACTGGTATCTGACCTACAGTGAGGCCCTCACGCTCATTTCGTTCCTGAACCTGTTCGCCAAGGAGCGATCGCCCGCCCACTTCACCGTCGAATACTACGACGACAACGGGAAGCAACTCACCGAAGGCGAACGGTTGACCGAAGAGTCCATCTACTTCAAGTACCGCACGGAAAGCGGGCGGGAACGCGAGGCCCACATCAACTCGATCTACGCCAACGCCATCCAGATGATGGGCAAGTGGTGACGGAATGAGCGGGCTGGCCTTCACTACTCGGCAAAGCAACCGATCGCCAACCGGTGTCTGGGCGTTCTTCGACGAGGTTGGCGACGTGACCAATCTCAATCCCGCCGAAGAGCAGAATGAGGCTTGGGAAGCCGTCGAAAATGGAGAGGTTGTAGGAATGGCGGTTGTGGACACGTTCGCCAGCGACTTTGCGTTCGTGAATCGTGTCGCGGTCAAAGACGAGTACCGACGCTGTGGCGTCGCCACTCACTTGCTTCGGACGATGCGGATCCGGCATGGACGGTTGCGGTGTCGCGTCCATCGGGATAACGAGGCCTCCCAGGCTCTCGTTGAGGGGTTCGGCTTTGAGCGAACGGGAACCGGTCGATACGACGAACTCTACTTGTACGACACCAACCCATAACCGAAAGTATTATAATAGTGGGTGGGGAGGGTATGGGTAGAAGGTGACACAGGAATGGGACACCGCGCTCTCGTAATCTACGACATCGAGGACACGCTCGCCGTCTCGTACAGTCATTGGGGTGCCCTCGACCTCTGCCTCGAAGAGGAGATCGACGCCGACGCACTCGACGGCGACGATACCAGCGGTCGGTTCCTCGCCGCGCTCAAACACGCCGTGGACTCCACTAACCCTGACCTCGATTTCGAAAGTTCCTCTAAGACCGACGCCCCGATCGAACCGCCACACGAGGCTGTCCCCAAGTCTCACGGCATCGAAGCGGCCATCGACGCCCACGGCGGGTTGACGATGATGGAGGCGGTTTACCTGGTTGATGTCGACCTCACCCCTGGTTCCGGTCGTATTCATAACCGCGTGCGCTCGGTTGATGTGACCGGTTACCGTGTCATTGGCACGCCTTTCCTTAATGTTGACTTGCCAGACGACCTCCCCCAGAGCATCGTCTACCGCGGGTGCGAGATGCCCGAGGACGACTACTCTCGGATCTGCGACGAGGCCAAGCAGTCCGTAGAAAAGGGTTGGGTCGACGGCGAAGAGGCCAATCGACGGGCCGCCGAAGGCATCGCGCACGCCATCGACGATGATGGCGGTGTGATTCCGACGTGGAGTCCTATCGGGTCGGAGTTCGTTCACGGGGCCACTCTCGAGGGTGTGCGTGGTGAGCCCGTGACCGTAGACGAGGCCAAAGAGCTGTACGTCAACGGAGCGATTAGCGACCTGGAGTTCGAGAACTACCTTGACGACATTCTCGCCCGCGAGTACGGCGTCGAACTCGAGACGGTCGAAACGGACACCGAACTCGCCGTCGCCTAAATCAGGCACGTTTTCCGCCGGCTTCCCGTCCCAATTGCTATACCACAATTAACCACAAGTATTAATATACCACATAGATATGGTTGTAGTAGGTGACATAGAATGGGACACCGCGCCATCGTACTCTACGAGACCAACCCGAACGGCCTGTACAACGCCCACTATTCGCACTGGGGCGCAAGCGACCTCCGCCTCGCCAGCGAGATTAACGAAGGCCAGCCCTTCGGCGGTGACAAGAGCGAACCCGCGTTCGCGGGCGCGCTGATCAAGATGTTCGCCGACGAGGCCGGTGACGACGTCGAGATTAGTGGCGAACTCGCCGAAGCCACCGACACCCGTGAGGTTGACCCCACGCCGATCAAGCGTAACGTGACCATCGAAGAGGCGTTCGCCGACATCGTCGACTACCTTCACCACGAAGCCGTCTTCGTTGTCCGGCGCGACGAGGACGGCGACTTCGACGTGACCGCCTACCGCACTCACTGGCTCGGCTTCTCGGCCGAACCTCACGAAAACACCGAGGAAGTCACCGGCCTCCTCACGACCGTCCGATGGCACGACGGTCGCCCGGTGAGCGACTCCCGCGACCGTGGGAAGATTGCCGGTACGAAGAACACGCTCGGCGCGCTCGCCGCCGAAGACGGCGCGATCACCCGCGAAGACATCAACGACGTGTGGCCCGACGGCAGTCAGCACTACACGGACATCGACCTGAGCGACGTGCTGACGGCCGCCCAGCAAAAGGCCGACTCGCTTGACGGGTGCGACGGACTGTTCACCTACGACGCCGCCCGCGAAATCCTACGCCGGATGATCCTCGCCGAGTACGACGAGGATCTTAGCAAGTACGTTCACAGCGCGTCGGCTGCCGTCACCGAGGAAGACTGGGAGAGGTATCCGCTGGCGTTCCTCTGCCCACGCGGGATGACGCGCGTCCTCGGCGAGATGTATCCGACGGGTTACAGTGAGATGGCCCCGCACGAGGTCAGCGACGGAATGACCTGGCCTGAGCCGGTTAACTGAGGGTGAACGAGTCCGACGGTAACCGGCGTTTCTTTCCTCTCCGTAGAGGCGGGAAGAGAGAAACGGCAGATTCGGACAAATCACACCACGATGCTCAGTTCGGTTCTGGTCGTCGTTCTCGGTTCATTCCTCCGGGTTGACTTTTTCGCGGGCCTTCGAAGCGTTGCCGCTGACGGTGGGTTGGGAGGTGCCGCGCTTTCGCGCCCATTCGCTCTGCGAATACCGGTCTGCTTCTTCGGTGACGAGATAGTCGACGGCCTCAGCAGGCGTAAGGTTGTGTTCGTCCAGTAAGTCGATCAGGTCATCCATCGTCGGTTCGTCGCTACGACGAGGGCGGAACACGTACGTGGCGGAGATGTTCTCCGAGACGCTTTCGGAGACGAGTTCGCCATCTTCTCCGTAATCGACCGACGCGCCAAGGTAGTGAGAGACAGGGCGATTATCGCGGAGTTCGAACCCGTGTTCGTCGAGAACGGAACCGAGTTCGCCGGGTTCGAATCCCGCAACATCGGCGGAGTATGCCGTACTTCCGCTTCCGAAGATTATGTCCTCGCCGTCGACATCGCCGCGGGCGCGGGCGGCGTATCGCTCTCGAACCTCATCGAGGTGGGCGTCGCGGTCGAGGTCGGCGAACGAGTAAGTGAATCTGACCTCGACCTTGGTGTGGGGCCAGTTCTCCTTCTCACTGCGGCAGATGCGCAGAAGCGGGGCGTGAAGGTTAATTTTGACCTTCGTGTTGTCATCGATATCTGCGAGGATGTCGAACAGGTTGAGACCGAACGCCGCAAGGCGTTCTTGGGTTTCCTGCCTCATTTGCCGCGTGCCGACGAGTTCGATGGGGTATTCAGGGTGTTCTTTGCTCCAGATGTCAGCCGAATCGGTTTGCGGGGAACGCCGTTCTTTCCACTGGTCGATGTTCGGGGCCTCGCGTTCGGGATTTGTGGGTTGTGTCGACATTGCAGATCCGGAGTCAACACACGGGAACTTAAAGATGGGTGTTAGATATAGGCTATACCTATATTCTATACCTATTCCGAGGTCGACGACTTCGATGACTGAGGATGTCAGTTTTCCACGGGCGTGATGCGGGGGTTCTACGACGTCAATTTGTGGCACCAGAAACTTGCTTTTCCGTCATCGAGAGCCGTACTCTCCGCCCCGAAAGAGGAAGCGCACAAGTATTTATTTCACATCAATATGTCTGGCCTAAACCGCTGCTGGACGCTGTACGCCCGACACGGGACTATGTTCAACCCAAAACACTGCCGATACTAACCCACTAACCAGCCTCTCAAGGCTTTTTACCCGCAAATGGCCAATATAAGAATGCATCAGATATATTGTATTACTCCTCGTATAACTAGACGTAGCGATGAACGACCAAACGTTCGCCCCGAGTGGGTGGCAGCTGCGCCATCCCGCCGGGCACGCACGCGGAGGTAACGTATGACGGCTACGCAAAAGGTCAATCTCGAACCTGGGTGCGATGAGTTGGAGTGGTTCCTCACCTGTTTCAACCTCGCCTATCCTGACTGGGAGATCCGTGGCGACGCCAGCCGCGAACTCACCGAGGACGACATCGAAATCATCGACCTGCGCTCTTACTGGGGGAGGTGCGGAGTCAGTTCCACCGGCACGGTGCGCATTGGCCTTAACCGCCGGGAGATTCGAAGTCGCTCGCCCGAATGGGGGATTGGCTTGATTTGCCACGAACTCGCTCACGTTAAGCACCACGACCACTCGCCCGCCTTCTGGGAACTCGCACTCAAGGTGTGCGATCGCCTTGCTGATCGTCAGTCCAAGGTCGAAGCCGCTGTTAGAACCGGCCTGGACTGGGCGATGGTTGAGGAGTTCTTGATCGAGGATCCGAAGTCGAGTACTGTCGACGGGCGTTCCGAAACCGTCTACGGGCGGCGCAAGAAGAACGCCGTTCACTTCGGGCGACACGAGGCCGTTAAACCGTTCGACGGTGTCCAGTATTGGAACAAACACCACCCCTCCAAAGAGAAGGTGTCCGCCGAACAGATCATCGACCCCATTCCTACCCTCGAAGAGGTTGAGGAATGGCTCGAACCGCCACGGCGGAACGCCGGCGTCAAGATTGAACGCGGGCGGTTCGTGGTCGAGCCGCCCCTTGTCATCGATGACGGTGGCGAGTACCGCTTCGCCGACGAATCCTCGATGTACCGCTACGCCTTCATATACTACGATAGCGACGCCCAGGACGACGCACACCACCCGGTCGTCCCTTCGAACGATTAGACGGCACTGACGCCGCCTACGTCCGCTTCGTGGGCGGTGAGTGTCAACCATCCCGGTTCGATGTTTTCGGCCACTGCCCCACCTACACGGTCTCCTCAAACGGAACGGGTTGGGGAAACGGACGGCGATACACCTCGTTATCGGCGACGATCAGGTACTCCAACTCGGAGAGCGTGCGCCGTCCTGCGGGCGAGTCGAACTTTCTGGGGAGGATTGGTTCGTACACTTGCGTGTACTCCTCTTGTAACGCTTCCTTTGAGTCGTATGTCTCAACGCCGTCCGCGGACTTCACGATGTACTCGCCGGACGCGCGGTGGTACTCGTAGTGGGCGGGCACGTCGTCCGTCTCGATGATGTCGGTCAAGTCACTGGCAGCCAACTCGAACTGTTCTTCACCACCGGCGCGACACGCCACAGTCTCAAAGTCCGGGTCGTAGACCCACTCTGGATTGCCGCAGCCCGCCGGGATCAAGACGGCTTCCTCGCTGAACATACCCGCTGTGAGTGCCTCGCGCTTCACGTACATCCGGTGGAGGCCATTTTCGATTCGGTTGGCGAACGGCGGATCGGTGAAGATGCTGTCGAGTCGCCGCACAGGATTGCCATCGTAGCCGTCGGCGGGCACCGCGAACACGAGCTTGTAGGGGCGGTGGATGGCGCGTTCTACCTTCGAGATGATGTGGGCAGGTTTAGTGAGCGTCGAGGATTCGACCTCGACGTACGTGTGTTCGGCGTCGAACGCGTCGCCGCCGGTGACGAGGATGTCGGGCGCGTCGGATCCGTTGCGGTTGGCTTCGATGGTCGCGCCGTGTTCTTCGAAGAGGCCGATGAGACGTTCGACGATGTATCCGTGGGCGAGGTCTCCAGTCACGGGTCGGCGTTGGTGTCAGTCAAGTAAATATGTTCTGGCACGTCAGAACGAACCCACCCCCACAGTTGGTTGACTTTCACACCCACCCAATAACCACAAGAATAAACTGGGTACCTGGTGAACCTCCTGGTATGTCGACCAAACCCGCCAATTCCGACTACCTGTACACCGGTGGAGACGAACCGGATCGCACCGGTGCCGCGCTCGTCTTCGAGTCCAGCATCGCTGCCCTCTTCGAGGAAATCACCGAACTCGCGGAATCGCTCAACATCGAAGGCCACCCCTTCGCCATTTGCGATACCGACGGCCCCGTCCTCGAGCTTGCTCTCGACGACTCCTTGGAGGAAATCGTCAACCCTGGCGACCTCCCCGGCCGAGGCCGCGTCGAAATTCACCTCATAGAACCCCACGACATCAGTGAGGACGACGACCAGTTGGGCGAGACCGCCTACCGGCAGCGAACCGGTGATGACGGCGAACCGCTCGTCCTTGCGGAGGGCGAGTTCGACATCACCGTCCTAGACAACGATGCGGGCGAGGACACGCTGTATGGGCTGGACGAGTCGCCCACTACGTGCGACGACGGCGAACACGCCGCGCGTTCGTATGGCCCGCACCACGAGGTACGTATCTCCACTATCGACCTCGTCACCGACGAGGCTCTCGTCGAGAGTCTGGCCTAGTCTGACCATCGTATCCGCCGGCAATCGCTCCCCCTTAACCGAACTCATTTTACTAGTGGGGGTTTAATCCGGTGTTGGATGCAGGAATCAAATAAGGTGAAGACTTGCGAAGACGGAGTGCCGGAAACCACCGACGACGAAGGACGTCGCATCGAACTATGGCCCGGAATGAACTGCCCCGCTTGCCGTAACGGAGAGGAAGTCGTGCGTTGGGAGACATCCTCCTACGCCGAAGATGACGATACTGCACCGAACTACCAGCAGTACGACGGGCGCAAACCATGTTGCATCCGGTGCGGGACGCGACTCCCCGAGCGGATTATCGATTCTTACCGGCCGCCGGAATGGCAACAGCCGATTCTCCGCGTTGCCTCCGGTGTGCGCGGGATGAACGTCTCGCACCCGGCGACGAGAAACTTGACCAATGCGTACGAATCCGATCCGCTTGCGTTCCTCAACGCCGCACCGGACGAACTCACCGAGGTCAACGGCATCGGAGACACGTTCGCCGACCGAATCCACACGACGAGAGCGACGCTGTACCCCGAACTGACGCCCAACGTTGACGGGTACCTCTACGAGTTCAGAGGACGACGCCTGTGTGATGTTGCGCCGACAACCCTCGCGGGTGACCTCCTCACCGGTCACATCGACTCGGACGAACTACCCGACGAGCCGGCGGATGGGGCTGCCGAGGTCTTGCAGGAGACCGCTTCACTCCTGCGCGACCGTTCCGAAAACGAACACTGGACTGGTGCCCACAATCCCGAATCAGTCAGGGAAATTGCCGATGCCATTGTCAGCAATTGAAGCAACCCGTGAACGTTCTCTCACCATTCTCCCATCCTCACATCTGACCGTGATTGTGTGAGGTTCTCGCGGGCTCAATCCTGGGTAGTCGACGTTTCGAAGAGTTCTGGTGGGAGGCTCGCCGAAAAGTCAAGGACGTGAACGGGGGCGTCGGGAACATCGCCGTCGAACGCTTCTTCGATCGCAGACCGGCGAATCCCATACCAGGAGTCGTACTCTTCAAGGTTGAGTCTAACCACGTCCACAAATTCCCGCTGACCTATGTGAGTGGCTTTCTCCTCACCATCTCCGAGGAATACGGCAAAGGGTTCTTTGTCGTGGTTGAATATCTTGTAGGTAGTCCCGTATACGGCGTCGGGATCCGGTTTGCCGGCTCGGCCGACATCAACTCGCTCCACGTCCCCGTTGCGGTACTTGGAGTAGAGTGAAAGTACGCGCACATCACCGATTGCACCTTTGGTTGGAGATTCATCATCGCCGCCACTTACTCCTTCAAGCCATACCATGCTCTCCCAAATTCTACTGATTGCCCACACCTTGTCAGTATCCTTGAATCGAAGGTGAGCCTGTCTCGTGTCCCACAACCCGAGCATTTCACCCATTTCTACGATCATCTCGTCTTCTGTTTCAGGGGCGTCTTCGGGGAGACGCTCCCACACCGGGCCCCAGAAATCGATGTCCTCCATAGGCTCCATACCCGGTGATTCACTATAAATTATGGGATGAGCAGCCGCAAAACCTCGCCGTTTACGGAAGATTCAACGCGAAAGCCTCGCCTTCAGGGCGCGGGGAGGAGGTCAATGTCAAGGCGGGCGAGAATGTCACTGTCCGCGTTTGAACGAGTCAAGCGTCCGCTGACCATCTCCGTCGATACCTTCGGAAACCTGCTTGATCGCTTCGAGGGTGGCTGAACCGTCGCCCGGATCCTCCTCGCCTACGCCCTCCGGAAACCGCCGTTCGATGCCGGTAACGACATCGTTCCCAGCAACTCGTTCCGCCGCTTCCTCAACGTTCGCACCGGAGAGCGCGTCGATTGCTTCCCGAACGAACGATTCGAGGTCGTCGTCAGGAGTGACGCGTGACGGCGGTGGGAGCGGGAACCGGTCATCCGGGCGCGTAACACCGGCAAGTGCCGCGATCGCTTGCTCGACGAGAACCCCATCGGTTCGATGCGGATTGGTCTCGGGTAGTCCAGCGAGGTAGAGGTCGTGAGCAAGGAGATTCACTGTCTCGTACAACCGATCGATTTCTCCCCGTGAAATCTGTACGTCGGCGTGTGCCGCCAACGTGCGAGCGGTTGAGAGCGCATCAACCAACACGCACACGGCCTCCAACACCTCCTCGCGGTCTTTCCCTTCGGGTGCCGCGACATCCAAGTTCGGAATGGGGAACCGCTCAATGAAGTACGCATCCACATCGACATCGCGAAGGGCGTTGCCGAATACCGCCCGGCGGACGTACCAGCTGAGAAACCGAGAGTTCAGAGCGAACGAGAGGAACTTCGCGGGAAAGGTTTCGGGTACGATGTTGGTGACCGTCTCAACCGTGGGGAGGCCGTGCGGATCGTGGTGGGCGGTGACCTTCAGGTGAGGCTCCGGGTTCGAACGGTTGGACGCAATCCGTTGAACGACTGTCTTCCCCGCAGTCGGGACGATGCGGCGGCGGCGATCTCCGGCTCGATCCGGATCGACTGTCCCGGTGGCC
>LKMJ01005633.1_pt1 | contig 11810 bp, 12 predicted proteins | sample 643391 | NCBI WGS metagenome assembly LKMJ01 (sample SAMN04112250, study PRJNA286221) | soda lake metagenome | biome: soda lake; feature: Kulunda Steppe; material: water; isolation source: sample PL-Br10 brine of Picturesque Lake | place: Russia: Kulunda steppe | collected 2010-07
CAATTTCGACGCGGCAAAGCCATGCGAATCGAGGTCGTCACAGACCTGCGAGTGGTTGCGGATACTCGCTTTGAGTGTCCGAGTGACGACCTGATTCGACACATGTAAGCGTAGTATTTTTTCTTACATAAATGTTGGTTCTCGGTGTGGAATATCCAGACAGAGCTACGAGCGTGGAGAGATTCCCAGTTGTCGGCTTCATCCACACCCGTAAACGGGTGGGCTTTCGCCTTGCTACCGCTGTAAAGTCCGTTCTCGGCCTCGAGGCCGGCCTCGACGCATTACAGACCGCCCCGGAGTTCGCTGGCACCGTCGAGCCGGTTGCCGACCACAACTCGTACGATCACCTCGCGCTCATCTACGAGTCCAGGGCCGAACAGTTCGCGACGACCATCCCGTTCGTCCGGGCGGGACTGGCACGCGGCGAGCGGTGTCTCTACATTGCGGACGAAACCGACACGGCCGAAGTACTCGAGGCGCTCGAAGCGGCAGGCACCGACGTCGACGCGGCCCTCGAGTCGGACGCGCTGACGCTCCATACGGCCCAGGAGACCTACCTGCGAAACGGTGCGTTCGACCCGGACGACATGATCGCGTTTCTCGAGGACGCGATCGCCGACGCGACCACGGAGTTCGAGGGGCTGCGGATCACCGGTGAGATGACGTGGGTGTTCGGCGAGGAGCCCCCGCTCGAGGAACTGATCGAGTACGAGGCCAAGCTCAACGACCGGCTCCCGAACGCAGACGGGATCGCACTCTGTCAGTACAACCGCGAGCGGTTCCCGCCGGAGGTCATCCGTGACGTCATTAAGACACATCCCCACCTCGTCTACGGCGACACCGTCTGTCAGAATTTTTATTACACGCCACCGGAGGAGTTCTTCGGAGCGGACCAGCCCGACCGCGAGATCGACCGGATGATGGGGACGCTGGTCGACCGCACCGAAGCCCGGGTCGAACTCCAGGAACGACACCAGCACCTGCAGCGACAGAACGAGATCGCGGCCGACCCCGAAAGCCCATTCGAGGAGAAGCTCCAGAAGCTGTTCGACCTGGGCTGTGAACGGTTCGACCTCGAGTTCGGCGGCCTCGCGACGGTCGATCCAGCACGAGATACGTTCGAAGTCGAGGCCGTCAGCGGCTCTCACGGGAAGCTCAGGCCCGGGGCGTCGTTCCCGCTGTCCGAGACGTACTGCCGCGTCGCCACGGCGAGCGAGGGGCCGGCGACGGTGATCGATCCCGAGGACGTCGGCCTCGAGGACTCACTCGCCTGCGAGACGTTCGGAGTGGAGGCCTACCTCGGGAGTCACCTCGAACTCGAGGTCGGGAGCGATCGGACGTTCTTTTTCGTCTCCTCGGAGCCCCGCGAGGAGGCGTTCTCCGACGCCGACCGGACGTTCCATCACCTGATGGCCCAGTGGGTAACCTACGAACTCGAACAGCGCGAGCACGAACGCCGGCTCGAGGCCTCGAACGAACGCCTCGAGCAGTTCGCGTACGCCGCCTCGCACGACCTCCAGGAGCCCCTTCGGATGGTCACCAGCTACCTCCAGCTCGTCGAGCGCCGCTACAGCGACAGCCTCGACGACGACGGCGAGGAGTTCATCGATTATGCGGTCGACGGCGCCGATCGGATGCGCGAGATGATCGACGGCCTCCTCCAGTACTCTCGGGTCGAAACGGGTGGTCACCCGTTCGAGCCGACATCACTGGACGCGGTGCTCGAGGAAGTGCTGGCGGACCTCCAGCTCCAGATCGACGAGCAAGACGCCCAGATCACGGCCGAAGACCTCCCGTGTGTGTACGGCGACGAGCGTCAGCTCAGGCAGGTTCTCCAGAACCTGCTCAGTAACGCGATCACGTACAGCGGTGACGAGCCGCCGACGATCCACGTCAGCGCCGGCCGACGGGGTCGGGAGTGGGTTGTCCGGGTCCGTGACGAGGGGATCGGCATCGATCCGGCAGATCACGACCGCGTGTTCACGGTGTTCGACCGGCTTCACAGCCGCGAGAAGTACGACGGAACGGGGATCGGGCTCGCGCTCTGTCGACGCATCGTCGAGCGCCACGGCGGCGACATCTGGGTCGAGTCCCAGCCCGGACAGGGGTCGACGTTCTCGTTTACTCTCCCAGCGCTTGCAGTAGCCGAGTGAGCCGTCGGGGGAAAACGAATCGTGCCGGGTCAGGCGTCAGCGGCACTCGTGTCGATGCCGGCCCCGTCGCCGTTGATGCGGACGAAGCCGTAGTTGCAGTCGGGACAGTGCCACTTGACCTTCTCGCCGAGGTGGAGGGTCGTGCTCGCGGCGCGGTAGAACGTCTTCTCGGCGTCGCAGTTGGGACAGTAGTGGTCCAGTTCCATGCGCGGGCCTTGTTCGTGCGAGGTGTTTAACGTACTGGTAGCGCCCGAACGAGCCAGGGCCGGTCGGTCGACGTGGTCGGTCCGGTACCCGCGGCCGACCTGCCGAGAGGAATTAAGTACTCCCCGTCCGTCGATTCTGCCATGACGATCTACACCGGTCGTGGCGACGAGGGGAAGACCGACCTCCGGGACATGACCCGGGTGTCGAAATCGAGCGCCCGAATCGAGGCCTACGGCACCGTCGACGAGCTCAACGCGTTGATCGGGACCGTCCGGCCGACGGGACACGAGGACATCGACGAGCAGTTGCGAACCGTCCAGAACCACCTCCACGTCGTCCTGGCCGACTTCGCCAACCCGGACCCGGACGAGGACGACCCCGTCGTCCGTGCCGACCACGTCGACACCATCGAGGAGTGGATCGACGACTACGACGACGAACTCGAGCCGCTGACGTCGTTCATCCTGCCGACGGGCAGCGAGTACGGCGCTCGGCTCCACCACGCACGGACGGTCTGTCGCCGTGCCGAGCGCCGCGCGGTCGCACTCGCCGGCGAAGAGCCGATCAACGAACAGGCGATTCAGTACCTGAACCGACTCTCCGACGGCCTGTTCACCCTCGCTCGAGTCGTCAACGCTCGCGAGGGCGAACCGGAAGAGAATCCCCGGTACTAGCCGACGGCGCGTTCACGTTCGGTTTTTGGAGACCCATACGCGGCTGTCCAGTGTACCGACCACCGCCCCGGTGGACGGGCCGTCCGTCCAGCGGAGTGGCTCTCCGACCAGCTCGACCCGACACCTCGAGCCACCGATGGCGTCGCGGGGCAGCGCTCGACCGATTTCTGACCTCTAGGAAAGGACTATATTCGCCGGGCCCCTCCCTACCGTCGGAACTATGAGCAAACACTTCCACGACAGTCGCTACTACCTCATCCGTGCCGGCAAGCACGCGAAACTCGGCGTCGAAGAACACGCGGCCCCGGTCCTCGAGCGCGTCCGCAGGGCGCTCGGCAACGAGCCAGCCCCCGAACCGACCCGTCTCGAGTCCGTCAGAGCGCGGGTGACTGACTCCGGTGAGAGAGCCACGACCCGTGCTCGAGCCACGGTCAGCGCCGCACGGACTCGCGTGTCGACCGACCGCACTGACGATTCGACGGCCGACCGGTGAAAGGAAGTCTTAAGTCGAACGCCCGGATACTCCAGTTTGCGGGTTGGTGATCTAGTCCGGTTATGATACCTCCTTCACACGGAGGAAGTCGGCAGTTCAAATCTGCCCCAACCCATACGCTCAGTTCCTTCGCGTAAACCCACAGACGTAGTAGGGTTACTTATAAAGAACCGACTTTCAGAGTAGCCGATTCCATGAAGTCACTGCCTTAGCCCTTGAGCCGTAGTGCGATTATACCGAAGAAGACTGAAATGATAACTGTTTCCCAACCGCGTCCGTCTTCGGACTCCTTGCCAGCAAAGTTTTCTCGGCGAGAAGCGCCGCGCCGTCAGTAACCGTACCAGCGGCTGGAGACGCGCGCGACATATTGTGAACTATTCTGGCACATCATCCGGCACTCATTTGGGACGTATATGGCTCGTGAGGAGGGCCTGGCGGCCGCTCGAGCACAGCTTCGTCACAAATCGGTCCGGACTACTGCTCGGTACGATAATGCGCCCCCAGAGGAATCGGAGAGACACTCTGGATCGGATGGGTTGAATTCAGCGAGAAGGGGGGGCTTTCGTACTACCCTATTGAGCGGGTTATCGACGGACCGCATAGTTCCGTTCAGACTTTTTCAGTAGTTGAGATGTGGGATTTGCTGAATACACAGCGCGAATGTGGCACGAGATTTAGCTTGATCTGCGAACGGGATGATCGGTCAGTACAGCCGATATACTGACCATGATTTCCAACCGTATTTCCGTGATATTTTATTGGTATTTGTCAAGATAACTGAAAAAAGTCCTTGTCATTGTATGACATGCAATACGTAATGGGTTCTTCGAATAGCATCGATGAGGGGGACGTCCTCAGCGTCTTCGACGATCTGGCAAAGCGTGCCGAACCCCTCACCGCAGAGGAGGTCGCCAACGCGACGGGTTGCAGTCGGCGCATGGCACATGACACGTTGGACTCGCTCACCGAACAGGGGCATCTCAAGTCAAAGCAGTTCGGCGAACGAATACAGGCATGGTGGCGACCCTCGACTGCGACCGGCCAGCGTCCCGACAATAGTGCGTCTGACAACATCGATATCTCGACACATTACTACAAAGGTCGTACCCGTATCGAGCGGATTCTCGAAGCCAGTCCAGTAAGTCTCGTTGTCGTTGATCCCTCGGGTGAGATTGTATTTGCGAACAGACGTGCGGAGGAAACGCTCGGGCTCGAACGCGACGAAATCACGAGTCGGACATACAGACAACCCGATTGGAACATCTATTATGACGACGGAACGCCAGTCCCTGAGGACGAACACCCCGTAACTCGCGTCTTGCAGACGAAAGAGCCGGATTTCGGATTCGAACACTGGATCCAACTTCCTGATGGAACCGAACGGTGGCTATCGAGCAATTCTGCACCCGTGATGAACGACGACGGCGAGATCGAATTCGTGGTCGTCGGCTTCGAAGACGCGACGCCGCTGAAGGAACGGGAAGATAAACTGACGAGTGAGAAGAGACGAGTGCTCGAACTCTATTCCAAGCAACTGTTCGAGCCGTTTCTCGATGCGACCGACGAGGGTCTTCAAATCGCTGTCGATGACGTTGTAGACCTTCCGGATGAAAAGGGGGTACTGTTTGTCACCGTGACCGACATTTCAGCAAAAGCATCAATAAATGCGTTCGAACAATGTCCCTCCGTTCTTGAGGTTCGACTACTCAAATCAACTTCTGACCACTGCCGTCTTGAAGTCCACGTTAAAGACCCGGCTGTGCCGCTCATGTTTGACGACCTCGGCGGCGAAGTCACCTCGCTTCTACAGAAGCAACCTGACGAACCGCCCATCCTTACCGGAGAACTGCCGGGAGATGTTGCCCCCCGGACAGCGGTACAAGCGGCTCGGGAGGCTCACTCGGACATCGAGTTGAAGTCACAGGAGCTCCGCTACTCGCCACATCTCTTGTACGACATTATAGCAGATGAGTTAACGGAACGGCAGTTTGCAACCCTGAAAATAGCGTACTACGGCGGGTACTTCGACAGTCCGAGAGCGAGTACTGGTGACGAGTTAGCGAAACGTATGGAGATAACCCGGCAAACGTTCAACCACCATCTTCGCAGGGCTCAACGAACCGTTCTCCACCAGTTATTCGAAGCCTCCGGCAAAGGCGCACTCTGACCAGTCAGAACCATCTCTTACTCCTCTTCCGCACGTCTTTTGCAGTGATGACCTCAAATAAAAACCGAACTGACGATCGCTCTCGCGTTGCCGCGGAAGCGGCCACGGAACCAATTCACAGTGAGCACGATTGGTCGTCGGGTGACCCGCTCTATTTCACGGTTATCAGGGCTGTCTCGGCGGTCACCGGACAGGAACCAACCGTGATGGAGCCGTTGTATTCGGCTGTTGACCCGGAGGCGATCGAGGCGCTCATAGATCCCTCGCGTGAGGGGGCCATTCATCTCTCGTTTTCGTATGAGGGGTGTGCAGTCAGCATCGAAAGCAGTGGTGAGGTAGTCGTCCAGTCAGAAGAATGAGCGAAAATGAAGATCCGTTTCCGGGTCGATGTGACTACTGCAGAACCCCGTTCAGGGTGGGAGTACAATATCCAACCGTCACAAAAGATGGGGAACACGGGAATCTTCGGATATACACGTTCTGTGATGAGGAATGCAGGTCGGTATGGCGGAGAACCACTGTTGAACACGGATCGAAGTGACCGCGCCGAACCGCAGCTTGAACGGGCAGCCACTCACCGGAAAGTGTGCAGGTCTATTGAGTCTATAGTTCACCCATTTCGAAGTGAGAAAAAACAAATCACTCGTGCTGCACTCACGCTCTGAGTCTTGCACGTCGGTTTCGACATATCCGTTATCAGCCACGAGAATCCACGCTACTCTCTGTAGAACCACTCACCCCTGAACAAAACTTGCTATGCACTTGAGTCAGATCGATTTGTTCACTTGCGATTAGAAAGACCTCCCACCGATGAGGGAGTTCAGGTACTATTCAGACCTGTAACAATCAAAGACAGCGCCCCCTTCTCGCTGTTCTGAATCGCTGTCCAGACAGTCGCATTTCCTGCCGGTTTAAAGTACTCAACATAAGTCGCCTCAACCGGTTCGTGAGCCCTCAATACAACTGTATCTATCGAGACAGTGTAAACGATATCAACTCGATCAAATTAATTACTACTACGCATACGGCAATGATCTAATCTGGATATCGGCGATACAGGCGATTTGAAGACCGATCCAAGATATCCGTAGCATACCAAAGACCTCCATTGTATAACGTCATTAGATTATGTTTTCAAACATGAAGTTGAATCAATCGATAGAACTAATATACCACTCCGTGTCTGTAAAAGAGGGAAAGCGGGTTCTTCCGACACAGCTCATCGAGAGCTATGCTGCCTAAATACGCTCTAAAACGCTATTAGCATAATTCTCCCCTATTGTTGCTCTGTACAACAAATTAGAAGTAGAGTTTGACCAATTATGAATGCGAAAAGAACTGAATTAGACGATCTCGATAGTATCATCACTGCCCGTTGCACCGAGGACCCGTATCGACTTCCTCACGAGAAAGAAACAGCAATTCATCTTCCTGGAGATTGCGACTACATTTCGGTTACGTCTTTCAAAAAAGTCGTGTTCACCAAGCTGCTCGAACGAGATGACTTCGAGGTTTCTCTCGTCACGATTAGAGATGCAGACGGCCGCGAGTCAACTGTTAATTCGCTCGAGGAGGCGCTCAGTGATCCACTGGATCAAATCATCGGGATCAGCGGGAAGCTGCCCGTTGGCGCACTGAAAATCGGTGCGGCTCGACAAAGTAACAGCCATTCAAGGATTGTCAAGTAAGGCTTCTTGAGGTAGGTGTCCAAACGCCTCGGATTTCCGTTGACCCCACCCCCCTATATATACCGTTACACATTACTAAGGGTGAAACCTTGCAGGAGTGCTTCGATACAGACGTGTCTGTTTCCCAGACGCACGAAGATGTGAGCCAATCTTTGAATTGGTTCTCTTTCGGGCACTCTGGATGAATACGATTACACAGGGAATTGAATGGGGTCTTGGATTACGCCGCCTTCTCGCTGTTTAGATTCTTGTATTGAAGTGCTAAATAACGAACTGACATATAATACCAATGGAATTTGATGAAAACGAACCGGAACCGATTGCAACGCCAGACACTCCTAACAAAACCCGATTTAATCCAGAAGAGGCAAAAGAGCCTCGCACGCAACGGAAAGAAATTGGTCTTTTGACAAATAGGAATTATCAAACAAATAGGAGGCAATTCGAGATGTTTCGGAGAGTCAATCAAGGCCGCACCAACCGTTGTAATTGGGGTGGCGATCCCGGACTGGAACAAAAAATGGATAGAATGCAGAGATTTGACTCCATTGCGTCACAATTAGATATGACTCCATATCAGCGGGGAATGGGTCGTATAGTAAGGAACTCAGAAAGCCTCAGAAGGTGTGGATATCCAGATGAATACGTGGCTTTCTGCTTATGTTCGTTCATTTGTAGGAACGGAAAATATGCTCGACGAACACCTCAGAACGAAAGAAAAGTGTATCATCCCGATCGGTCGGACGAGAACAACGACATGCGATTTGTAGAACTTGCGGACAAGCTTGATTTGAGACCACATTATATTAGAAAATGTATGGGGAAGATGGCAAACAAACTACCATCCCACCTTTCGTGGAATTAGTGTTGAGAATTCGGCTTATCTCTCTCCGTCGAAACCCTCAACAATTATTAACGAATGGCCCGAGTATGATCACGTTCAGATACCAACGACATAAGTCCAACAATCCCCCTTCTCGGTGGTTTCTACTTTATTTGTCCTTCCGTTTCGGACCTTTCACAAGGGTATCCTTTATGAGATCAGAGTCTGAAAACGGACTTCGACCTGTCTTTCGTTCTGAACCTCTACTTTTCTTGATTTCGACTCCAGAAAATGGATTCTTATCAGAGGTGGTGCGAGAGGTGGGTTTCTCGTCGCACTTTTTCTCATGAAACTTCTTATTCTTCTTTTTCCTGAATCTCTTATCGCAATACGAACACTGGTACTTCTTCGATTTTTTATCAGATTTCCCAGAAGAGGTGGTGCGTGAAGTAGTATTCTCTTTGCACTTTTTCTCGTGCCATTCTCTCTTTTTTTCGTATTTGAACGTCTCGTCACAATAGCTACAGCTGTGCTCTGGCTCTTTTTTATATTTCTTATTAGATTCTAATCTTTCGAGAGTGTATTTAGATCTGCATTTTCGCTCGTGACCTTTTAATCGCGCAGCAGAGTCATATTCTTTCCCGCAGTGTGTGCAACTGTGTTTTTTCGATTGAGAAGATGCTGTGTCAGTGGATTTCGATGCTTCAGTTGACTCCGATCGGGATTCTCCAGTGGTAGTTGATTCTGCCGCCTTCTCATGGGTAAGAAACCCTGGTTCGTAGTAATCTTCATCAGATACTGCTTCGATTACTGCTGATTCCGGGGCTCCTGATTCCTTCGGTTGGTTTAGTTTAGCTTTTTCACAGAATTTTCCGACTCTCTTCTTTTCGGCACTGATTAAATCATCTGTGGAATTGTATAGTATATACCGTATTCCAGCCAGAGTTTGTGGGGGAACAACTGCCTCATTAGTAGAGTCAAGTTCGTTATCATCAAAATCTATCTTAATGTCATCATATTTTGGTTCAATATGCTTTGTCAAAATACCGAACTTGATTATCGGCACTGGGATTGGACAATCAGAGGGAAGAGTCCTGATTATCCCCATGAACTCTTCGGTACACGTCAGATCTGGAGCTTTTACTTGACTAATTAGAGTACGAGAGTTATTTCTGTCGACAGGACGGTACATGATTCGTATTTTCACTGTAACCACTTGAATGTTGTTCCTATTGACACTATGGTTCAGACGTGAATAAGCAAGAATTCCCCACATATAATATATCGACCCGTGATACGTTAGTCACCTCGTCAAATATCTCGCTCCCATAATCCGCGAATAAAAAGAGCCTGATCGCTTGATAACCGCCCACCCGTTATAGGCCATTTCGGATAACTACACCGAGAGCAGGTTACTTTGGTCTCTAAACCTCATGAAAATCGAAATACACCATTATCTGGTAGAACAGAATCAACACCGGAGAGGAAAGATCAACTCTCACAGGTCGTCTTTCGAGAAGATCAACTGAGTGCTATTTCTTTCCAGCCACTCGGCGTACTGCTCGTACTTTGGACTGTGTTCTGCAACGAGCGACCAGAACTCCGCAGTATGGTTTGACTCTCGAAGATGGGCGAGTTCATGGACGACGATGTAATCAATCACATTTGGCGGTGCCATCATTAGTCGCCAGTTCAATCCGAGGGTTCCCGTCGTTGAGCAACTTCCCCACTTAGTGCGCTGGTTCCGGATCTCGATCTGCCCGTATTCAACGCACATTTCTGCTGCGTAGTGATCGGCACGTTGCTCAAAGGTTTCTCGAGCCTTCCGTCGATACAGGGTTTCGAGGGCTCGCTTAATTGAGGTCTGCTCGACATGGTGTTCCGCGAGTCGAAATTTCTCTCCTGAAACTTCTGAGGAGGGGCGCTGTTCAACGACGATTTCGTGAGGTTCGTCTTGGTAAGGAAACGTCTCGCCTATCTCGAACTTACGGTCAGGTACCTGCTTCCGATAGGTGTCGTACTTTTGCTTCTTCTCAAGGACCCAAGCTGCGTTTTCCTTGAGGATGTTTTCGGGATCTTCCTCCGAGTCTTCGGGAAGTACCACTCGAACGCCGCGAATATCGACGTCGATTCGCGGTTCCGTCGCTTCCGAACTGTGTCGAACACTGTAGGACACGGTCTTCCCGAGAAGCGGCGTCTCTCGAGTGGCCATCTCAGGCATAGTTATTGATTAGGTAGGCTCGAATAGCATCTACGAGCGGATCATCAATAAGATCACGGCGGTCGTATTCAACGGCAAGTACGTCCAGGACCAGGATCTCGACGTCCTGTTCGGTCGTCTTGTTGGTCTCCCAACCGGGGTAGTCCCGATCGACGCGCTCTTCGAACAGGTCCACGAGTTCCTCGGCGACCGCAGCGGCCGTCTCTTCGGTTTCGAACGCGTCCTCGAGATCTTCCGTGAAGTGGGTGTAGATCGCGAACTCGGCACGCTCGGCGGCATCGTCACCGGCCTCGTCTTCGACCTCGAGTACCTCTTCCTCGACGGTCTCGAGCGCTTCCACAGCCTCCGGATCGGAGAGCTGGTCACCCTGCCACCGTTCGACGATTTCATTCACGCGCTCGCTCAGTCGTTTGTACCGAGGGTTCTGTCCCATCCGAGGGTGCAAGTGGTCCTGTGCTGCATGAGCGATTTGTGACGCTTTCACGCCAGGGTTGCTCGGTTCTTCATCTTCTTCGAGGTATTCCTCGCCAAGCTTGTACGTCGGAAAGTCGTCGCGAATCTTCCCCACGTCCACGTTCTCGTTGAGGATTTCCCGCGTCTTTTCGCGCATATCGTCTTCCGGAGTCTCGTCACCAGACGTGGTCCGCTTGAACGCGACGTGAATCCGGCTCAGCCATTTGTACTTGTCCTGGATACCTTCCTCGATGAGCCTACCGTCGGGTGCAACGGACTCGTAGAGATTCTGGAGGCGACGGAAGCCCTGCTTGAACTCCCGACGATGTGGATGCTTGCTGATTTTCGAGACGGCGGCGTTAGTTGCCTCCTGTGAGTCATCCTTCGGGATTCCTTCGAAGATAGCCATGACACGCTCGAGGTGTTCCTCGAGTTCCTCGAACAGTTCCTCCGAGTCGCGAGCTGCGTAGGCTTTCGTCTCTGCGTCGTAATCGAGTGCCTCGTCGATGTTCTCGAAGACGCCCTGGAAGTCCACGATCTCCCCGTTCTCCTTGCCTTCCGCCACCCGATTGGTTCGGGCGATCGCCTGCATGAGATTGTGGTTCTTCAGGTTCCGATCGAGGTACATCGTCTTCAGAATCGGCGCGTCGAACCCCGTCAGGAGCATGTTGTGGACGACCAGCAGGCTCGGATCCTCGTCGGGTTCTTTGAACCGCTTGACGATACTGTCGCGTTCCTCGGGGTCCGTGTGGAACTGACGGATCTGTTCGTCGTCGTCCTTCGTAGCGGTATATAGCACCTCAACGGCGTCCGCTCCACGACGTTCGATGAGCCGTTCGCCGTACATCGCTGCCGACCGTCGGCTCGGTGTGACAACCATCCCTTTCCAGCCGTTCGGTTCGACCTTCGTGGTGTAATGGTCGAGAATCTC
>LKMJ01005634.1_pt1 | contig 11809 bp, 16 predicted proteins | sample 643391 | NCBI WGS metagenome assembly LKMJ01 (sample SAMN04112250, study PRJNA286221) | soda lake metagenome | biome: soda lake; feature: Kulunda Steppe; material: water; isolation source: sample PL-Br10 brine of Picturesque Lake | place: Russia: Kulunda steppe | collected 2010-07
CCCCCCTGCCCTGATGCCCCCCCCCTGCCCTGATGCCCCCCCCTGCCCCTGGTGCGTGGCTGTCGCTCGCTTGCCCGCGTGTGCAGCACGACGGCGACGAGTACATCCGGCTGCTGACCTTCTGCAAGTGCGTTTGCAAGTTCCTGAACAAGTGCTCCGACACCGGCTCGGACCCATTCATGGACATATACTCCGCGTGCGTGTTGCGCATCAAGCACTTCAAGGCCACCAGGTGGGTGGGCAGCCGCGCTGCTGTTTGAACTTCAGCAGGCCAAACGTAGCTCAGAGGCCAACAGGTCGCAAGCAGCCAGCCTCGCCGCGTTGCCCACACTCAAGCAGCAGCGTGGCGAGGCCATGCAGTCCCCCCTGCGGGGGCGCTGAGCACAGATGAATAGGAACAGTGCTTCCTTTACCTCTCCCCTCAGCCCCTCTGCTCCATAACTTGTTGGCCCCTCTTCTGAACCCTCCATCCATGCTGGGGTGCACGCTTGCAGGCACCTCAACCAAGTGCACGAGCCGGCGGATGACTTCGGCATCATGCCCGTGCGTGAAGATGCGGAGGAGGGCGAGTCGGGTGGCGAAGGCGGCTGGGGTGAGGAGCATGAGTATGAGGAGAGCAGCCTGCGGGAGGAGGTGGTGGGCGCCAATCGCAGCAATGCCGTCATCCTACCAGCAGGCAGCCCGCGCCCGCTGGGTGTGGGCATCAGCGGGGGCAGAGCCTAAGACCCCACGTGGCCAGGCGAGGGGGGAGAAGTAGCTTCCGGGCGTGTCGCTGGATGAGCCATGTGCTGCGCTTCGCGCACGCAGCAGGCGCGTGGTGTCATGCAGAGCGTTGTACTGTGTTAAGGAAAGGCGCACGTTGACGGGCGCACACCTCAAAGGGGGAAGGGGGTGTTGCAGCTCTGGCCTTGGGCGTCTCAGGTGTGGGCTCGCTCACAGGAGGGTAGCCGCTCGGAGCAGCGAGCGAGAAATGTTGCGGCCTTTGTGCACCTTGCGCATGGGGCCTGTTGGTGTTCCTAGATGGCTTTGCACAGGTTCGAGCGACTGCCATTGCGCTGCGGTGCGCACTTCAATGCGTTGTGATTAGGATCAGTGAAGTCCGTGAAATGAACAGATGACCTGGTGAGCGGGACTGCAGTGATGACTTACAGCATTTTTGCGACCTGACAGAGTATGCCAGGTCTATTGTTGCCTGTGCTGGTACTTGCTTCTCCCCATCAAACATAGATTTATTCCTTGCTGTTGTTGGAGTTCAATGATCTTATCACCTAAATGTGGAATTGTTTTGCTCAAGGCGCGTTGGTTCCATACCCTGGCATCTGAGGACAGATGATCTGTTCTGTCCTCTGTCAAGGCGGAATTTATGTTTTGAAACTCGTTTCAGTTGTATTGATTACTCTTTTTTTACCCCCTCCTAAGTGAGGCCCCAGTTTATGATATCTGTTATATCTCTTTTCTTTTCACATATTCAAAACGAGTCCACAAAGTCTAGAATTGACAGCACACTGCTGCTTCATCAGCTCCGAGCTATTGAGTCAATAACAGTGTGGGGTGATGCTTGGCAAATTGGGCTTACCATCCTCGCCATCAAAATGCTATTTTGGGTAGTATCAGTTGGTACTACCTAGTAGTGCCAAGACAAGGAAAAAGTGCAGGCAGTGAAAAAAAAATCTGTGCACCAATGAAGGAAATGTAGACGTATTGGCCCAAAGTGCTATGAATCTCAGACTCCTCCGTTCTTGAAGGATGGTGTGGAGTGTTACCTTTTTGGCTTTCAAGCGCCTGCACAGAATCTCAAGTTGTTTGCTAGAGGCCTCCAGCTGTTGCCCAGGCTTGGTGTCTTCCCAGTATTTGACCTCCGAGGTCAAATGATAGAATCTTTCAGGTTACCTCCCTAGTGATAGAGTCCCTGTGATAGAGTCCCTGGTGAGTCCCTGGTGATAGAGTCCCTGTGTTTGAGTCCCTGGTGAGTCCCTGGTGATAGAGTCCATGTGTTAGAGTCCCTGGTGATAGAGTCTATCAGGTTACCTCCCTCTTCAAGTTATTAGCTCTGCTCAGTGAGCTCGTGAGCTCTACCCCTTTCCCACGGGACCTACTAGTAGTGTGCTGCACCTGTTGCAAGTGAGGAGTGGAAGTTGTTTTGGATTTAATGGATAAGGAGTAACCAGAATGGCATCAGGGTGACTTGAGGTTAGCCTGTCTCTGACAAATAAACGGGCATCAAAAAGCCAGTTGGGGAGTATCCTATTGTTAGCATGCTGAGGAATCTGTAGGCTCTGCTGGGCCAAACGGTCAGTGCTGCCAGCATCCAAATGAACTTGAATCCTGCTAGAGAGCCTTTGCTGATGGTTTTTTTTCATGGATAATCCTGTAGGCAACATTATGGCTTTAAGTGATCGTTCCAGAAACTAAATTGTGTTGACACCCTGAAAGGGTACAGAGAGCACTATCAGCTTGCTGACAGAGTGGACGCAGAAGGCTAATTGACTATTTGAAGCGGACAGCAATTCGTTTTTCCAAGAGCGCATCTAGTCACTTTCTAGTCAGTTTATGCGCATAATGCAGTGTGAGATGGGAGTACGCAATCCTGAATTCAAGTCTTCACTTGGTTTAGGTGTTTCACCCACCGGCAGATGGTCACTGCAGCACAAAGGTTAAGTAGGTTACATGGCTGTACCCGCCAACTGAGGCCAGCTCAGCTTAAAGGCCTGCAACCTGAACTACATCTAGAAACTTTGAAGGCACTCATATCAGACGAAAGGTAGTGTCTAAAAGACGGAGTTTGGTGAACAGCAAAACTCAAGAGACAAACCACTGATTTCTGGCAAGCAACGCTCAAATGGGCAAATTCACATAAGACCAGGCTCTCATGCAAGGTGAATCTACGTGCTTGCACAGGCAAGTTCAGGACAAAGGAAGATATTCTGCAGAGATCACTCAGAGCAAGGCTTGCTATCTATCTACTTCAACCAATCGGCTGCTAGAGCGCTCGCGCGTTTGCGTGCCTGCCTGTAAGCCCGGTCTTGGCACTTGTCCGGTCTTGATATATTTCCATGGTCCTGTGCTGGGGAATTCCAGTTTGCCTTCCGCTTGGTTGGTGTCATTGCTGTCACCTTGCGGCGTTGCCGCTCTTACTGCTTCTGCTCTTGTTGCTGCTGCACTTGTTGCTGCTGCTGCTGCTGCTGCTGTATTGCTTCCCCCCGCTCCTGCTGCTGCTGCTGCTGCGACCCCTGCTGCTGCTTCTGCTGTTGCTGCTCCCCCGGCTCCAGGGGGCTGAACAGTTGCTTTAGCTGATCCTCCACTTTATGGATGTTAAGGAAGCTCCCTATTGCTTTGGGTAGCCGACCAGCTGAAAGGTGTTTCCTGGCAGGAAAGGGTATTTAACTGACCTGGTGCCCAGTTTGACTATCAGCACATAAAGAGTCCGCCTTATAGAGGAATATCCCCTTGCCTTGCCAGACTGGACATCTCTTTTTGATAATTGAGGATTTGGGATGCCTGAGACAAGGCAAAGAGATGGACAATCCTATCTAGGAGTGGTTGCTGACAGTGCTGAAGAGAACACTGGGGGGCGTAGACACTTCTCCCTCATGGTGTTTCATGCGAAAACATGGTCTGGAGCCTCTGCAATTTAATTGTTACCGAGCGTCAATGCTTTTGAAACCAGACCAGCACCACAACAAAAAAGATTTTGCAGCTGAAAGATTATGCAGCTGAGCATGAGGTCTGATGATTGTTGGTCCTCTCATATATTGACAGCCATGGAGGATTTGGCACACTCTCCCGCCTTCAAACATAACCTGCTAAATTGCAAGCCCATTGACCTCTGCCGTTTTGTGGTGGATCTCAGGAAAGAGCGCAATATTTATAATTGAACTACCACCAGTGGTGCGCTCTGCCTGCAACCAGGGCCTTGGTGATGCGGCCTCCTTACACTCTTCCCAATTTTATGCTCCTCCATCTGCCCCATGGTGTCACACCTGGCGTGGCTCAATTTATGCTTCGCGTTCACACTCTTCGTTATGAAACAGCCACTTGGAATTACAGGTCTTCCATGATTGCGACTGTTGTGAGGCAAATGATACTATCCAGGATGAGCAACATGCCATCTTCTAGTGTACACACCCCCAGGTTTGGAACACAGCAGCACGCTTGCGTCTAAATGTTCATAATCCAACCTAAATCAGGAACCTGGCTCGTGACATTCCTGAAGCAAATTAGAAGCACAAACACATCAGTCATGACCCACTTCTCAATGCCGCCACCCAAAAATTGAAACTGGTTCCGAAGTTTGAAAAACTTCCAATTGAATATTGACACATACATACTCTCCATCACCTTCAAGAATCACTTATCCTTACACAATCCAGCCCACACTCTGCCAAATTTGTGCCTGGCAAGAAGGAGTGGGCATACACAGATGGCAGCTGCCTGATTTATGATATGAAGGAAATCAAGTGACATGGGCAGGCACATACCACCCTGCTACCTCTATTTCCAGCTTAATTGAACCAAATGGTCTGGGCATTACAATCACCATTGACAGAGCTGAACTTGATTCTATCACTGCCGCCATTTTCATGGCCACTCACGTATTGCCACAGCCTCTCGTCTCTCCATCAAATCAGGAAGCACTTGCTTACCCTGAGCTTCACTGCCACCACCTACAAGGAAATATTTTGAAGATGCTCATACAAGCTGTCCACAACTCACCAAACTCTGTGCACCTATCTTACACTTGAGGTCAAATTTCATGCTGGTATTGCTAGTCATGAGTGTGCAGATGCTGTAGCCAGGTATCAGGCAACAAAGGTTGACCCAAATCTTGCAGATGCAGGAATGCTGTGTGCTGGCATTGATGGTAACCCATTTCATGATATAACCTGGCTTGCCTTTGAAGGGAATATCCCCTCTGATGCAACAACCTCAAGCCCCTCAAACCTACCTGCCCCAGAGCTCATTTACTTCTCATACCTCTACGATGATCTGAAGGCATATATGCACTCAAAACATAAGCTTGGTCATGCAGACCCTACAACTGGGTTTTCCTCATATATCAGGGTTTACTTCCCATAGCCCACAAAAACTATCAGCAACGCTTTCTGGACAATGCCTTCATGACGAAGAATATTTTTTACTACCGCACAGCCAGAAACATGCTGTCCACTTCAAGACCTCAACCAATCTCCAATGCCCCTCTGTCATCATTCAGACAGTGCCTTACACATTCTATCAGGTTGTCAACACCAGACCATTTCTGGTATGATTACTGAGCGCCACAACATCGCTTGTAGACTTATCGTGAAAGCTATAGAAGCAGGCTCCTCAGGGTGATGTTGTCCAGATGGATATTGATTGGCAGCAAAGACTGCTCAGCATTACAAAGTCTGCAGATCCCTGTTGAATCTACCAATAGAACCATCCATGTATGGCTTTTCCCTCACCGCTTCTAAGCAAAGACTCACAAGTAGCCGACCAAATGCCTGGTAACAGAAAAAGAAGTAACATACCAGATGCCCACCCTAGATATGCATTAAGAAGTAGGGCAGGGTGCAGAGGGGATGGGGGGCTCTCAGCAACAACAGCAGCCTGAAATTCCAGAGTCCGGAATTCCATTAAGCTCACACCCAATCAGCAGCACATCCATCTTGTGGATGTCAAGTACTGCAAAGATACCAGGCCAAGGAGCCAGCTCAAAGCCGCTCACCAACAGCACAGCGTGCTTTGTCAACACCTTTGCCAAGCTGCGGCCACTGTTAGCCTCCACACTATCCTTCTGGGAGTGGGGGGCACCATCTACAGCCCTAATAGTTTTGAGCCTTTAAAGAATCTGGTCTAGATCCTCGGAAAGCTGCCAAGCTTTCTGTCAAGCTTCATGCTCACTCGGTTCAATATGCTCATAAAGTTGTTAGTACTAGACGTGCTCTTGAGAAAACTGTTGCAACAAATCGTCATCAAGACCAGGAGTGGGGTACTGCTAGTCACCCTCCTGATCCCCACTGACTTCTTTGTTTTATTTTGCAGCAGGAGGGGTCATATATGGTGCTTGGGCCCAAGGTGACTCCTTTTCCTTAATTGATGCAAGGAGTGTTTTCATTGCGATCAAAACACTAACTACCAGGCTGGCGGTTCACCCTAACTCGTAAAAAAAAGAAAATAAAACTGCACGGGCAGTGAAACCACTCCGAGTAGGGATGTAGGGAGTCCCTACATGAATCAAGGAAAAGACCACCACCAGGGAAAAAGGAAGAACTTGTAAGGACCTGGTGGGTGACAAGCCGCCCCCTGCTCCAGACCAAGACCTTGAGAGTGACTGTATTTTTTAAGAGCGTGTCTAGTTGTTGTCGGTTTGTGTGCATAAAGCGCAGAGTGAGCATGTGATCTAAGAGCAGTTTCATGGGCTTTTTGAGTATCAAGGCTGAGCTCTTTAAGATGATTCAAAGTATGTGAGGTATAGATAAAGCCTCCCACACCAAGAAATGGTGTGGAAAAAACTTTCTTGGCCTTCAAGCGCTTGCAAAGAATCTCATGTTGTTTTCTACAGACCTCCAATTGATATCAATCGATGTCCAGGCCGCGTATCTTCACAGTACTACTATAGTATTTAACCTTGACGAGGTCTATTTCCCTCTTGCTGACATTGAGCTTGACAGATCTGCGTATCTCTGCAAGGTTGTCTTGGGCCTGACACCTGGTGCAAATGAGGAGAGGTTGGCGATTTGAATTTTTCAGTAGGTTGTCATGCCAGATTTGTGCAGTGCCAGATTTATGCTGCATAGTGAGCCCGAGCTTGGTTGAGTCAGTTGGAGGAGTATTTGATCCCATTGTCAGTTCAGCTACAGCTGTATTTGAGCACGTCAAAGATAAACTCGCAATAATACCTTGTTTGCTCCTAGCGACCTTGTAACATGTACGCCAGGGAATAGACCCCTTTAGCCCTTGGGGGGTACACAGGCGTGGAAGCGCCCAGTCCAGTCCAGTCCAGTCCCCGTCCATTGTGAGTGCAACCGACAGCAGCTGCATGCAGCGCTGACCTTGCCTATTTGCAGGCTGTAACGAGAGGGAGAACGTGTAGGGAAGGATAAGGGTATCAGAGGCTCCTCAGTCCCATCGCGGGCAACCTGTTGTCTGCTTGGTGTACACTGTCGCTGTCCGCAGCCAGTCCACACACCCCATTTGCTCAGATATCGTTGTGTTATGGCCATGCTACGAATCTAGTTTGGATGCAGCAGTCTCTCGGCGTGACAAGGTAAGCGAGTGACCAAAATGGCATCAGGGTGACTAGAGATGAGCCTATCTCTGGCAGATAAACGAGCATCACTTAGCCAGCTGGGTTGGTCACTCCCTTGCCTACTAAAATACCTGCTAAAATACTCAAATCGCCAACCACTCCTCATTTGCACATGGTGTAACGCCTAAGACAACCCAACAGAGATGTACGCAAAGTTCATGAGCTCAATGTCAACATGAGGGAGATACGCGTCCGACGAGTTGTTAAGTGATATGAAGATACATGGCCTGGACACCAATCAGAGGCCTCTAAAAAACAACACGAGGTTCTTTCTTAGCGCTTGAAAGCCAAGAAAGTCATCCATCACACCATTTCTTGGTGTGGGAGGCTCTACTTATACCTCACACACTCTGAATCATCTTAGAGAACTCGGCCTTCATACACAAAAAGCCCATAAGACTGCCCTTAAGCTACATGCTCATTCTGTGCTCTAAGCAAACAAACTGACAACGACTAGTCGTCTAGTACTTACTACTAGTAGTACTAGTAGTACTAGACGCGCTCTTGAAAAATCCAGCCGCTCTCAAGGTCTTAATCTGGAGCAGGGGGTGGCTTGTCACCCTCCAGATCCTCACTAGTTCTTCCTTCTCCCTGGTGGACGAGACTCACGGTCCTTCTGGCCAATGTGTCTCCTTCTTCTTAACTTATGTAGGGAGTGGTTTCACTGCCTACATAGTTTTTGATGTAGGGAGTGTTTTCATAGCATACGTAGTTTGTCTTCTCTTTTCTTTCTTTGAAGATCTCCTTGGTCAGCCTGCTCTTCGTGTCTGACCTTGTCTCTGCCTGCCTTTCTTCTTAAGTTCGCACCACTTCAGATTAGGTCCAGGTTGCAGGCCTTCTAGGTCTCAGCTCAACTTGAGCTGCCCTCGTTCGGCGGATACAGCTATGTAACCTAACCTTTTCTTTTCTTTCTTTGAGGATGCCCCAGCTGCCTGCCATAGGCAACTGATGTACTTCCTATTTTTCTTTTTTTTCCTTTCTGCCGGCTTCGTCCCTGGAGGCACTAAACTGCCTAAGTAGTTTTTATTCCTCCTCAGCGGCCCAGCACACACAGCTATTCCAACTCAGACATCATGGACTACTCATTGGCTGGTGATGACCAGCCACAAACCAATCAGCCTGACGACCAGGCTGGCAATAAACCTGTGAACTTGTACCCCGGGGCATCCAAAGCAAAGACATTTGACTGCTTTAAGTTGCAGTCTCAAAGAGAATGCAATCTGGTGGTGGGTGTCCTCATATCTTGTCTGTAAAGAAGACTTCAACTAAATCATAAATATGAAGTACTTAGCACAGATGAACGGGCCCGAATGTTACATATACAAGCCTTCAGGCACACCCTCTTTCTTCTTGTACAGTACCTTCTCCTTGGCCTTGCGGAAATCGGCCTGCATGTACATAGGCGTGTGAGCCAAAAAACTGTGTCATGCCATGTTAAGGCTTAGTGAACTCTGCGGCAATACAGGTAGGTAAGAGCAAGACGGTTAGGATATTGGCATGCAAGGGGCAAGCACACGCGCCGCTGCTTGTAATTGGGCTGTCAAGTGCACCATCCCATGCTTGCGTGTCTGCATCTTGGCCTAGCTGCCGCTGCTGCGGCCACCTAACCCTTTCCTCCTAACCCTGTACCCCCATGAGGCATGCTTAACAAGGGTTTGGGGTTCAGGAATAAGCTCTCTAAAATCAAGGAGGCAGCCAGGAAGACAGCCCAACCTCATCCCTGGGGATCTTGCGCATTTTTTCACACCTGCGTCACTCGCATCCGTCTCTCTCGCAACGCTAACAACCCTGCCTCGGTGCACACAGCCTTGATATCGGCACCACTCAGCTCATCCTGCATGTGCATAAGAAAGATGGCCAGAGGATTTGAGGTGCATGCTCAAAAGGGGCGCAAGGGAAAGGGGCGCAAGGGCAATGGCGAAGGGGATGGAAGGCGCAGGAGGCCAGCAGGAGTGACTGTTGTTGCTGGGCCTTGTGTGAGATGAGAGCCCCAGATCTCAAATGCGATCTTTGGATCTCGCTTGGCCCCAGGGACTCATGAGAGCCCTGGACCTTCATGGACCTGTGGCATGACTCCTGTGGATTGTATGTGAGCGCCCTTGAGGATGTCATATGCCAACACACCATGTCTGGACCTGTTGTGCGCAGGGCTGAAGCAGTAGGAAGGAGTAGCACTGAGCAGCCGAGGCGCGCTGAAGGCGGCCCCACCATGCGCACTCGCGCTCACCTTGGCCATCACAAACTCCTCTAGGTTCACGTCATCGCTGAACGTCATTCTGCTAGTATGGATGGTGAAGATGCGACGCTTGGTCTTTGCGTCGGGTACGGGGAACTCGATCTACAGCAACATGGCAGGGTAAGCGGGCATGAGTCGCTGACCGGCTCCTTTCAGCTGAACACCAGGCCCAAGACGTCCAGGCCACCTCACTGCAGCTGTGTGAAACACAAAACCTGCAGCCAGCAAATCTCTCAGTGCGGTGCACGGGCATACGGCGCCAAATCAAATGGCGTGCAGCACACTCCCGCTGCTCACTCACCTTTCTGTCTATGCGACCTGGCCGAATCAAGGCAGGGTCGAGCGACTCCATCCTGTTGGTGGCCATGATGACCTGCAGGCACGCCAGGGCACACATGAGGACCATATGCTGAGCATGGCAACCTGTAGAAGCGGCGGTGGCCACATGTATTTTCGTTTATTTACTCACTAAATCAATACACAGTTTCACAACGATGACATGGTGATGACGGCGTGCAAGCACACGGTGAGCACATGAGGGCAAGGATTTATGATGCAGGGCCAGGGAGTGCTGTCACTTCCCTCATTTGTGGGAGTCAGGACCAGGCTAGACTAATCGTCAGGCCCTGCCCCAAGCGCACCTTGACATCACCAACTGCATCAAAACCGTCTAGCTGGTTCAGCAGCTCAAGCATGGTGCGTTGGATCTCGCGCTCTCCACTGCTCTGCGAGTCATAGCGCTTAGTGCCAATGGCGTCGATCTCATCTGCACACCCACAGCAGCAAAGAAGCGGCAAGGAGTGTGGAAAGAGGAGAATCAGTGATGAGAGTTGCTGGGTATAAACTTCAAAACAGCGGAAAGGCTGCAGCAGTAAGGCAGATGCATGCCACAATACAACCTCAGGGAGGAGCTCCACGCGAATTCACCGTGGCGCCACACACAAGAAAGCAAACACCTCAAGCACCTCAAGCAAGCTCACCAATAAACACAATGGAAGGCGAAGTGTCGTCGGCTACGCGGAACAGCTCTCTCACCAGCTTTGGACCATCACCCAAGTACCTGTTTCATTCAGACAGGCAGACGCACTCTCAGAGGGCTGATCACAGCACTAAAGCATTTTTGCTGGTCCTTGCATTGGGGTGCACAAGGGCTGGAACATCAATGCCTGCGCCCAGGGCCTCAGATGCATGCATCAAGCGCATGAAATGGAAAGCCCGGCTATCCTTACTTCTGAATGAGCTCCGAGCCCACGACACGCAGGAAGGTTGCACTGGTAGAGTTTGCGACCGCCTTTGCTAGCAGCGTCTTCCCTGTCCCAGGCTCGCCGTACAATATGACGCCCTGCATGCGAGAGTGCGGCGCAGCGTGTGAGAGCAATGCTTCCACGCAACCACCCTGCGAGCGAGTGCTGCGCAGCGTGTGAGAGCACAGCTTCTTGCACTGCATGCAGTCGGGCACGCGCGTTCAGAACTGTGTGGCGCGCACAAGTCTTTAAACTACCACACCCCACACGAGGCCAAAAATTTCTACACCCCACTCGGGTTTTAATACCACCAAACGCCACACGGGCCTTTAAAACCACCACATGCCACACTGGTCTTAAAAACAACCACTGCACGCCACTGAGTCAGTCACACGCATACACAGTTAGCGAACCGGCCAGTAATCAGCCCATAAGGTCAGATGCCTCGACTCCCAATCACACACTGGGCACAGCGAGGGGCGGCGTGCATACCAGGTCATGCAAGCAGCACCAGAGCTCCACAGGACCCTCCCATCCAAGGTCCCATCTGCCACATGCACCCACCTTGGGGGGCTTGATGCCGATGTCTTCATACAGCTCTGGGTGCGTTAGTGGGAGCTCCACCGCCTGTGATGGGCGTGCAAGCAGCCAGCAGTTGTGAGCGCAAGCAGGCCTAGTGCAAGGTGCATGTGTGGCAATGACCAGCCACGAACCGATCAGCCTAATGCACTGGCTGGCGATTGGCCTTAACTTGCTAACTTTGTGGGGCCAGACTCGTGGCAGGTGATGGGAGCCTTAGCTGCAAGGCTTTTGGCTGCAAGTGTGGCACAAGCTGTCCCATATGCCACACTGGGCCCAGGCTGCACGGCTCTGGGCTGCAAGTGCGGCACCGGCTGCCCCCAAGCAGCACCCTGACCTCCTTGATCTCTTGGATTTGTTGCTCCAGGCCACCAACATCCGCATACGACTCCAGCGGCGCCTTCTCAACCTGTGCAAGCCACCACGGAGGGGGAAAATTAAGGGAGGGGGGGGGGGCAC
>LKMJ01005635.1_pt1 | contig 11809 bp, 20 predicted proteins | sample 643391 | NCBI WGS metagenome assembly LKMJ01 (sample SAMN04112250, study PRJNA286221) | soda lake metagenome | biome: soda lake; feature: Kulunda Steppe; material: water; isolation source: sample PL-Br10 brine of Picturesque Lake | place: Russia: Kulunda steppe | collected 2010-07
CGCCTGACTTGTGGCACAGCTATCTGCTTATTGGCACAGCTATCTTGGTGTTTGTGTCTTGGAATCAGGCAGCCGATCTCTGGCAGCCCCCTCCCTGTCCTTTGCAGGAGAACATCCTGCGAATGTGCAAGGCATAACCAGAGCATGCTGGTGGTACAACCTTATGCACCCTCATAACTGTCTCCTTCCTTGTTTGCCTCTGCCTCAGGTATGATCTGGGTGGTGGTACCTTCGATGTTTCCATTCTGGAGATCATGGGCGGCGTGTTTGAGGTGAAGGCAACAAACGGCGACACCTTCTTGGGAGGTGCGTATGAGCATACGTGCACAGGCGCCTCGGATTGTGTAGGCTGCTCTTAACGACCTTGCATGGACCCATAGCGCAGTGTTGCTGCAGGCAACCACACACCTGTGGCCTGTTTTTGTGTACGCGTGTCTGTACGTGCGCATGTGTGCTGCAGGCGAGGACTTCGACGTGGCCATCCTGAACCACCTCATCACCGAGTTCAAGAAGGACCAGGGCATCGACCTGTCCAACGACCGGCTGGCCATGCAGCGTCTGCGTGAGGTGCGGGTACCCCTCGCGTGCGCACCCTCTGGCGTCGGCTTGCTAGGCTGCGCGTGTGCTGCGCGCGCACCCTTTGCCTGGCTTCAGCTCGCAAGGCTGCACGTGTACAGTGCGTGCACCTCCTGAGCGTCCGCGTAACAGGCACCGGCTAAGGTGCAGGTGACGGCCTCCTGCTTTTGTTCACCACGGAGCAAATGCTGCCTCATGTCTGGAGGTCTGCCTGCATCGAGTCCAATGGACTGGCTACATTGTACAGGGCGTGCATCCTATTCCTTTGTGGGTGCGGTCCCAGGTGCTCAGCCTGGAGCTCCCAGCACCATGTCCAGTTGTTCAGCACCTTCTCTTGTCATGGCTGCCGTATCCTGCGCAGGCTGCGGAAAAGGCCAAGTGTGAGCTATCCAGCACCATGTCCACCGACATCAACCTGCCCTTCATCACAGCCGACGCAAGGTTAGCAGGGGCACAGGGCACTCATGCATTCAAAATGGGGTGCAATATACATATGGCCAACCTTATTTACTATGTATATCACTAGTTATGTGGCCAACCTTGGTGTCAGTGGTGCCCTGGTTGTCTAGTGTGGAATGTGTCTACCCTCGAGACAACAAAACAAGTCATGCTCAGCAAGCATGGTGTACCATAACCCACTGAATTTGAGGGGGAGAGGTGAGGTCTGCCTCGGTGTGCACGTCCAGCCAACCATCCGATCTTCTATGATGGCACCAGTGAGTCACAGCAGCAGTGAGGTGGCACCCGTGAGTCACAGCAGCAGCCCAGCCAGCGCACATGGTGTCGACCTCTGCACACTCACCCCAACTTGGCGGCAGCGCTGTCCCCAAGCACGTGCCGCCTGGTGCACACAGTGTCTGCCCGGCGTGCCGCGCCCTCTGCAGTGGCCCCAAGCACCTGGTGCAGACCCCACCACGGAATTCTTCCAGCCGGGCCAGGCGCCGGTGCTTTCTGCCACACCACCCCAACCCCTGTGTGTGTGTGTGTGCCGCCTGTGCTGCCCTCCGCAGCGGCCCCAAGCACCTGGCGCTGACCATGACCCGGGCCCAGCTGGACGCGCTTGTGAAGGACCTGCTGGAGCGCACACGCAAGCCCTGCGAGGCGTGCCTCAAGGATGCAGGTGGGCGGGGCAGCAGCTCTGAGGTCCCTCAGGATGGCCCCGGTGGGCGCGTCACCCCCACACCTGGATGCACGCCAGGGTCCTCTACTCTCGCACACCTACCTGTCCCGGTTGAGGCAGCCACCTGCCGTGTGTGCGCGCGCCCGCATGCTCTGCAGTGTCGCTGACTTGCACCCGTGCGCCGCGTGTGGAGCGCGGGCACGCCCGCCGCCCTTACTTGGACATTGGGGTGGGGATGGTGTGATCCCTTGCCGTCAGTTGTACCCAGCCCAGCGGCATGGCAGGGCATGTCGAGGCACGCACACACTCGGGTGGTGCTGCAGCACACACCTCAAACAGAGGGGTCCCTCGAACCTCTGGGTCCCAAGCCTGTAGGTGCAGGGGGAGAAGCGTCCGAAGGACCCTGTGCTGCTTCCAACTCGAGGGGTGGTGGTTGTCCAACCACTCCCCAACGATTCATGCTCCTTATGCTCCTTTTGCTGCTCACTCACATCCGTCGCATGATGTCAAAACTTGCAAGGCCTTGCGCGCAGCCACTGCGCTTGATGTAGGCGCACATGAGGTGCTTGTGCAGCCTTGATCGTCAAGCTCAAAAAGTGTGCAGGCAAGTGTAGCCGAAGAGGAGCCCACATTCAAGGAAACATGCAGTGCTGCAGCCGCTGCGCAAACAGACCTTGGTTGGGTGGATCGCTGGCAGCCACGTGGACTGTGGTGAAGTCAGGGCACTCTCCACGCTAAGGAGCTGGAACGGGGCATGGCTCACACGCCTTCAGCATGCTTGTGGGTAGAGCTGCATTTCAACTTTCAGCCGCCCAGTGCGGACAGAGGCACGGCACATGGGTAGAGCCCCTCTTCACCTTCCAGCTGCCCAGCGTAAACAGGGGCACAGTGTATGGGTAGACCCGCCTTTCAGCCGCCTGGAGCTTGAGGCGCCCACTTCGTGTATGTTGACATGGGTTTCCAAGCGCGCTCTGCGCCCGCGTGCTGGCAGCGCGTCCACCCCTGCCTGCTGTCTCACCGAGCCAGGGAGCAGGCTTGTGTCGTGTGCTGCGTCCCTCACAACGCTCGCCCATGGCGCATGGCCCACTGCATGCGTGCGTGCCCTGCCCATGTGTGTGCACATCTCTGGCCCATGGCCCATGCATGCATTTGTTTGTGTGTGCAGGCGTCCAGTCCAAGGACGTGAACGAGGTGCTGCTGGTGGGCGGCATGACCCGCATGCCCAAGGTGCGCCTGCTCCCGCCAATGCCCATGTCAGTTCACAAGTCTACAAAAGTCAGGGTTCACCGCCAGCGCTCTGGTAGTAAGGCTGGTTGGAATGTGTGGCTGGTCGCCGACAGCCTAAAAGGAGTCCATGGCTGCCCATGCTCGCGGGTGGCGTGGCCTATAGACAGGTGGGACCCATGTCCTCTATTTCACGCGCTCCTGTGTGGCGGGACCCACAACCCCTCTTTACAACACTCCTGCAAGCAGGCGTGCCAGCAAAGCAGGTGCCAGCAAAGCAGGTGGCCAGCAAAGCAGTCGTGCCAGCAAAGCAGGTGGCCAGCCGTAGCCAGAAGCGCAGCCTTAGGCTGACACGCCAGTGTACCAGGAAGGATCACTGCACAAGACCTGCTGTCTCAGGCTTCAACACAGTGGGCGCAGTGGGAGCCCACAGCGCTGGGGTTTGCCACACGCCTTATGGCGTGAGCCTTGGCGTGAGACCGCTGCCTCTACCCATGCGCCTGCCCTTGCCCGAAACGCGCCCTGCAGGTGCATGAGATCGTCAAGGGCATCTTCGGCAAGGACCCCTCCCGTGGTGTGAACCCTGATGAGGTGGTGGCCATGGGCGCTGCCATCCAAGGTGGGCGCTGCTGCCTTTCAGATGGGTCAATACCGTCAGCATTCACCGTCCTTAGGCTCACCATATTCAGATGGGTCAATACCATCAGCATACACCGTCCCAAGGCTCACATCCTTGAGCATGGGGAACTCCTGAAACCAGAAAAATGTGAGGGGTCACAGGTTAGTAAAATGGGTTGTGCCAAGAGGAGGGTGAACTAGGGTGAACCAGGATGCGGACGTGGCCATGGGCACAGTCATCCAAGGTGCGTTCCGCGGCCCTAAAGCTGCTTTTGCAGCCACGCAGCCACAAAATGAGTGCATTGCTCGTGCATTCATATTGTGTGTTGTGAGGGGAGTGGTGTGCCATGGCTCTTGGCCTGAGGGCTCTGCGTCAGCCGAGTCCTATGATGCGCGTTGAGAGGCTGTGCTAGTCCGGCGAAGGCCAGGAGAGTGCGACACGTGGTCGCAGCTGCTCTGGGCTGGCATAGTGTGCAGACCTACAGGATGCGCGCTCGTGTACGGCTGCCGGCAGGTGGCGTGCTCCGGGGCGATGTGAAAGACATCCTGCTGCTGGACGTGACCCCGCTGTCCATTGGTATTGAGACCCTGGGCGGCGTGTTCACGCGCATGATCAATCGCAACACCACCATCCCCACCAAGAAGGGCCAGGTCTTCTCCACGGCCGCAGACAACCAGACGCAGGTGGGGGGGGGGGGCATGCACGGCTCGAGGGCACGTGCCTGGCTTGAAGGCATGGGCGCAAACGCGTGGATTTGCCTGCAGCCCTCTGTGGTCCGTGCTAGCCCTTGCAGGCTCTTGCGGGCCCATATGCTGGCCTGCCAGACTTGGGGCAACGGGGAGGGTGGGATGCTGCATGCATACACATGTACAGTGATCGCTCAGGACATGGCTGTGGCCTGCCTGCAGCCCTAGGTGGGTGCTGCTTCAACTCTTGAGATGCAGTGGTCCCAATCCAGCCAGCGACATATGCCATGGCTAGCTCCCCGTCATTCCAGGGCCAAAGCCACTGCCGTCCGCTCTGTGCCCTTCACCTGCTGCCATGCCTGTGCGCTTGCAAACAGTTATTTTTGCAAGCTGCAGCTCACGCACTTGCACACATGAGCGCGTGCACACGCACACACATACACACACAGGCACGCGCACACACACATATACACAGGCACGTGTACACACGCGCACACACGCACACGCACACGTGCTGCTGCAGGTTGGCATCAAGGTGTTCCAGGGTGAGCGTGAGATGGCGGCTGACAACAAGCTGCTGGGGCAGTTCGACCTTGTGGGCATCCCGCCCTCACCACGCGGTGTGCCCCAGATCGAGGTGCGTGCCTCTGTGCGCTTCCTGCTTCTGCCCTTTGCTGGCTGGTGCATGCCCTTTGCTGGCTGGTGCGTGCCTCTGTGCGCTTCCTGCTTCTGCCCTTTGCTCTGTGCGCTTCCTGCTCTGTGCGCTTCCTGCTTCTGCCCATTGCTCTGTGCGCCCATTGCTCCGCCCATAGCTCTGTGCGCTTCCTGCTTCTGCCCTTTGCTGGCTGGTGCATGCCGTGAAGCTTCTGCCCAGCTGTTTGGCATTTGGGGACGTCTAGACCAGATGCAATCACATCCCTGGGATCATGGGCCTGCGCACGCATGCGCACATGGTTTGCTAGTTGTGATGCGCGTGCTTTTTCACATGCATGTGCTGCATTTGCTGATGCACGAAGCTCAAGAGTGCGCCTCCCTCTTTTCCGCCCCCTGCTTATTCATTTATGCCATGCCTGCGCTTCTGTGGGTGCGCGCAGGTCACCTTTGACATTGATGCCAATGGTATTGTCCATGTGTCGGCCAAGGACAAGGCCACAAGTGAGTTGACTCGGTGCTGCGTGAGTTGGACCATGCACGGTGCTGAGTTAGTTGTGCCATCTGCTACTGAGCCACAGGTGATGGCCAAAAGGACAAGGCCACCACAGAAGTTAATCCTCGCAAATTAAGTGCAGCCTCATGTGCTGCCAAATCACAGGGTCCGCCTTCCTTTGACCTCAGAGGCACTTGTGCAACTCGCTCAGCACCCTCATCTACACCACCTGTCTCTCACCACCCACATCTACATCACCTGTCAAATCATGAGCCTGAGAAGAGTAGCCCAAACAAGAGGAGGGTGAGACATGCGTAATGCCTTGCACTGCAGACCAACAGCTACACATCTGCATGCAGCGCGGCGGTAACAAGAGCTGCTCACTTCATTTACATGCATCACCTGCTGTTGCCTACGTGTGTGTGCACGTAGACAAGGAGCAGAGCATCCGCATCCAGAGCAGCGGCGGCTTGAGCGAGGACCAGATCCAGCAAATGGTCAAGGATGCTGAGGCGCATGCTGAGAATGACAAGAGGCGCAAGGAGATGATTGAGGTGAGGGAGGGGAATGAGGCTGAGGCTGAGGTGTGATGGTCAGGGGCACTGCGTGACAAAAGCAACTTACTGTCCATACATCATACTGTTCATCATACATCATACTGTTCATACATCATACATCATACTGTTCATACAGGGGCACTGCGTGACTTAAGCAACTTACTGTTCATACATCAGTTGCGCAGTTCCCTTCCATGGTTTGTTTGGCAGGCACGCCAAGTCGATCATTCACTGACACATTTTGTTGTAGGCAAGCATGATCAGTAAGTTTTTGTCGGCCCATTCTTGTAACACGTGTGGTTTGTGAGTGACTGGCTGCGCCTTGACAGTGTGCTGCTTTAGGCAGGCCAGGAGACGTGCATCAGCACTCTATTGCCCCGTTACGCACAGCAAGCAGGGCCTGCTGTGCACCTAGTGTGCACCTAGAGTGCACAGTTTGAACACGCAACCCCTGCCTCCCCGCCAATGCACTGGGGTAGCATGCTGGATTGGGCAAAAGGGTGGTGACAAATGAGGCCAAGTGATGTGGAGGCGACTGGCAGTTCAGATCACGCAAAGGGTGACCTTGAAGGGAAGGGACCAGGAGGCGAGCGGCGTATCACTTGCAGGCAGGACTTGAAGCCTGCAAACTTGCGCCCCTGGAACGCCTGCAACAAGTGAAAAGCGCGCGTTGACAGGGCAACCAGGTAGGGTCCTTGCCTTCTCCACCCCCTCACCCCCGCCACCCCTCCCTCTGCCATGTGCAGCTTCGCAACGAGGCAGACACGGCCATGTACAGCACAGAAAAGAGCTTGAGCGAGTACAAGGACAAGCTGCCGCAGGCGGTCGTTGATGAGATCAACAACGCCATTGGCGAGTGCCGAGAGGCAGCCAAGGTGAGCGCTTGTGCGTGTGTGCGCGTGTGTGTGTGAATGTGCGTGCGTGCATACTGTTTTGGTTCATGGTGAAGGCATGCCATACGTGTTTCGGTGTCAATTAATGTGCATATGTGTGCGCAAGTGCAGGCTTATGCTCTGATGGCTGTTGTGTCCTTAAGGGGAGAATGAGCATGCAGATGCCTTTCAAAAGCAGGCCCTTGGTGTCAAGGGCTGAAGTGGTTAGATTTCTAGGCAGTGCTGCCTGGGGCGCCCTGCGTGCGCCTGCTGATTCAACACTGGCGCTGACAACTGCTTTTATTTGTCCTGTGCAGGCGGAGGACCTGGATGCCCTGAAGGCCAAGGTGCAGGCATTGAGCGCAGCCAGCATGAAGATTGGAGAGACGCTGTCACAGCAGGGAGGCGGGGCCAGCAGTGGCGGCAGCACTGGTGTGTGTGTGATGTGTGCTGTTCTAATGTGCGCAGCGGGAAAGGATCGTGCCTGTCTAAGACTGTTGCATGGACATGGGAAATGCTGCAGATTTCACAAGTTTGAGTTCAGCAGGCAGATTTTTTTATTTGATTGGACTGCTAGGTCAAATGGATACTGGAGCGAGGTAACGCAAATGACGGTGTTGTCGGGCTAGAGCCACTCGCATGTTGATCCAAGTGACTGCAAGATATTCTATGGGTATGCTTTGCACACTGGAGTTAAGCTTGTTGATGTTTGCCCACGGCAAGACCGGGTCAAGCCTTGAATAAGCTCTGAGTCATGTTTACTGTGCACGACAACTGCGGCACGGGCTCCGGACATCCTGGTGTCAAGGGAATGGCTGCCAGGCCAGGTTCAGTCTTGCAATGTCCAAACTAATAACTAAACAATTTGTAAGCATTGCACGCACCCTCTGATTGCTTGTTGGCCGTTGTTCTGTAGTCCAAAAACCGACGCGAGCTAAAAAACACTGCTGTCTTGTCGCAACAACAACTCTTTTTTGTTGTGTCTCCGCAAAGCAGGTGGCTCAGAGGAGAAGAAGGAGTAAGCTGCGGCAGCTTCCAACAGAGGAGCAGAAGCTGCTGTGCACTGGGCAGCGCATCGCTTGGTTTTGCCCACGTCTCAGTGTTTTGAAGTGAGAGCTGGGCGTGCGCCAGCTGTTCTTGGAGCCCTACAAGCATGTAAGCACCGGTACAGAAATGTGCCAAGTGCAGAGGAGAGGATTTCATTGCTCCCGCATGTGGGACCTGCATGCTGGAAGCGTAAGAGAGGACGCGTGCATTTCTTTGACCCAGAGGCTGCCTGAGGTGGCCCCTTTCTTAATCATGATGGCCTCTGCCGGTCAGCCAGGCAGGCATGTTGCATTGTTGATGTGAGTAGGACCGTGGCACCTGGTTGCATTGGACAGGCAATTTGTAATCAAGATGCCAGGGTGATATGAGCAATCACTCTTTTGATGCAACTCTTCACGAACAAGAACTCTTCAAGAACAGCAGGTAAGTTACCTTATTGCTGGTCCTGAAGGCAGTAACTGAAGGCCACTAGTTGGCAGCTACCGGCAGCTCCCAAGCAGCAGCCTGCTGCTCCTGAGGTGATGCTCCAAACAGAACTTCTTGAAGGTTGCCAGAGCATGGTTGACTGTCTGCCAGATCGTTGGTAAGGATGAGCTAATAGAAACATGTTGCTTGTCACGAACCTTCCAGGTTAATAAAGAAGTGCTAAAAAAGACAACTGGTACACAGCAGGGTTGCACATCACGGTGTCGGGAAGCACTTGAGGATGGGTAAAAACTACGGAGGTAATGAAACACCCCTACGAGGGCAGCTCAGCTGCAGCCAATCAGGTCTGCGCATGCAGAAGGATTGCATTGCTAACACAAATGAGCACGAAAAATAGGTTTTAAGGTTTTTCAAGCGCGAACAATAGATGCTAGATGGTGTTATGAAGCACCACTTCCATAGGCACTTACCTTTGCAAGCCCCATCACTCGAAACCTCAGGCACAGTAATTGGTTAGGTTAGGTTACTTGTCTGTACCTGCTGAACGAGGGCAGCTTAGCTAAAGTTAACAAGAATAAGGTCTTCAGTCAAGAAGTGTGACTGCTAGCCTGCTAAAATAAATATAAATAATAAAAAACTTACCAGATGTCCACTCTATGTATGCATTAAGAAGTAGGATAGGGTGCTTAGGGGATCAGGGGCTCTCAGCAATAGCAACAGCCTACCAGCCTTCGACCAGAGTGCGGAAGTCAGCTCCCACCCAATCAGTGACTCATCCATCTTGTGGGGGGAAAGTACTGCGAAGATACCAGACCTAAGAGCCAGCTCGAGGCAGCTCACCACCAGCATAGTGAGCTCTGTCGACATCTTTGCCGAGCCGCCGCCAATGTTAGCCTCTACAATATCTTTCTGGGAGTGGGAGGTACCATCTACAGCCCTTATAGTTAAGAGCCTCCAACTGTTTCAGCTCATGAGGGACTATGAGCCTCTGAATGTTTCTGTCTGTTACATCTCTGTTTAGATCCTCAGAAAGTCACCAAGCTTGCTGTGAAACTTCATGCTCATTGGGTTCAATATGCTTATGAACTTGTAAGTACCAGATGCGCTCTTGAGAAAACTATTGCAGCAAATCACCATCAAGACAAGGAATGGGGTTCTGCTAGTCATCCCCCTGATCCCCACTGACTTCTTTGGTTTTCTTTCTGGTGGGTCTACAGTGCTTAGGCCCTGGGTGACTCTTTTCCTATGTAGTTTTTTCTTCGTTAGTCACCTCAGCCAGCTGGCAAAGACCAGCAACAAAACAATCAACCTATTGACCAGGCTAGCGGTTTAGGGTTCCAACCCTAACTTGTAAACTTTCTGAGCATTTCAGGGGATTGTGAGCAATTTTCGTTCACGTGCACTCTGTGTGGAGTCCTCTGTTTGGCAAGGTGGATTTGGACACTAGGGACATTCCTGCAAGTCCTGTTGTGCTGCTGTGCAAAACGAGGTACATATGCCAGCAGTGCTGACAGGGGAATCCCGAGAGCCTACCACAGCGAAAGGAAAAGGCTGATCACGGGAAAAAACTAATAATAGAAGAGACCACTCTGTCTGTTCAAGCAAAGTTCACCAAGATTGCGGATGTGCAGAAAGGGAAGGCAAGGCAAGCTCCATGCACACCGTGGCAGTGCAGCCAAGTAGACAACAACATCACTTAAGGGTCTTAAAGAACCTACTTCTACTAGATAGTACCACTGAAATCTTCAAAATCTCGCTCACAGAACTGCTGATTTATCCACTAGCGCATTGGCAAGCAGGGTCTGCGCAAGCTGGAGAGAAAGGAATGCTAAGCTCACAGGGGTTCCTAGCCCTGATTTATTTTGAGTCTACACTGGTTATGAATTAAATGAAGAAATCCTGCCCTTGCCTATTCGAGGTTATGTAGGAGGGGGCAACGGCGTGTTCGCTCTGCCCAGCTCTGCCCAGGGCAAGCACAGCGACATCACCATCACATGCAGGGCTGTGTCAGCGATTAGGGCAGTCCCTGGACCTACATAACAGAAAGAAGTAGAACAAAGGAACTTGTGCAGTGCATCCCATGCGCTACAAGCACACATTTGCCTAGCATGGACAAGGCTGCCCAAGCATGGGATGACTGAGCAGAATGGGCCAACTGTGCAGAGGGGATAAATGATTGTGCACAAGAGGAGATTATGCACGAGGGATGATCAAGCATATGCAGGCAAGGCATCATCATGCCAACAGGACATTTTTCAGAGGCTGCCCTGCATCACAAATCGGCCTACAACATACAGCCTCTCTCTCTCTCTCTCTCTCTGTGTGTGTGTGTGTGTGTGTGTGTGTGTGTGTGTGTGATCCAGCGTACAAGCAGTGGTTCTCCTATGTATGCAACAAGGCCAAAGATTGGGGGCCAACAGCCCACAAAGCCCTACCAGTGGCCAGGCTGATGGCAGTGGAAGCACACACCCTGCACTTGACCTGCAGACGCGCGAGGTACCCATGCGAGGAGTGCACTTATCAGGTTTTCACACAACTGGGGCACAGAATTCGCGTGAACCAGAGAGCTGGTGGCATGCAAACACAAGACAAGTACAGCAGCATGAGGCAGCGCGGCGCAGCAGCCTGAACGCAGCCTGCATGGGTCAAGGGGTGCACTGGAGATGTTGCACAGGCCTTGCTGCTCCAATATGCTGCAACATGCTAAGCCTGCTTGCGTGAGCGCACACCTGCACACATGAAGCTATGAAGCACATGAAGCACACACACGCATATTATCTACTGCCTGCTCACCTGTGGAACTAGCAAACAAGGGTGCTGGGCCACCCCCCCTAGCAGAGCTGTTGCCCCCGGTCCATCCACCGCTGCCACTGCCTCTGCCTCCGCCACCGCCACCACCACCCCTGCCCCCGCCGCCCCCGCTCCCACCACCCCTGCCTCTGCCACCCCCTTGTAACACAGGGTCCGAGCCGTCCCACTCATCCTCCCACAGGAACTTCAAGCACATCTGCATGGGAAGACGCGCCAAGCAAGGACTAGCAGGCATGCATAGAGGCAGGTGTGGAAAGAAGCATGGAGGCAGCCGCCAGCAGAAGTGCAAAGCACGTGCTGATGCACGGGCCAAGCATCGGCCAAGCAACACTTGCGTACCCGCCAAGCACTGGTCAAGCAACGCCCGTGAACTGGTCAAGCAACACCCGTGTTTTAGTCAAGCACTTATCAAGCAGGGTCCACGTACTCAGCAGCCTCCCCCTACCCAAACGCCCAAACGACGCCCCAGGCATCCCAGATGAGATACATGCAAGCACACATGGTTGTGTCTCAAGCAAGCAAACTATGCTTGCGCGGCCATATGGCATATGCAGGTGAGCACCAGCCCACGCACATCGCACTCGTCCTTGTTGGCACACTTGAGGAACGTGCGCCCCGGGTTGCGCTCTGACTTGCTGGTGATGCGCACGCAAGGCTCGCCATGGAGTGGGCAGCACGGTAAGCCGCCCCCCGCGCCCCCTCCAGGCCCCCTGCCCCCCCTCCC
>LKMJ01005636.1_pt1 | contig 11807 bp, 11 predicted proteins | sample 643391 | NCBI WGS metagenome assembly LKMJ01 (sample SAMN04112250, study PRJNA286221) | soda lake metagenome | biome: soda lake; feature: Kulunda Steppe; material: water; isolation source: sample PL-Br10 brine of Picturesque Lake | place: Russia: Kulunda steppe | collected 2010-07
AGAAAGAAAGAAAGAAAGAAAGAAAGAAAGAAAGAAAGAAAGAAAGAAAGAAAGAAAGAAAGACTACGCAAGCAGCAAAAAGCTCCTCACATCAATTAAGGAAAAGGTGCCACTTGGGAAGAAAAGCCCCTTCACCAGAAAAGAAAAGGGGGGGGGTCAGTGAGGATCAGGAGGGTTGCGGGCAGACAAGTCAGCAGACCTCTCCTGATTGGTTTGAAGGTGGAGAGAATGCTCAAGAGAACGTCTGGTCTGAACAAGCTTATGAGCATAGTGCACGGAATGAGCATGGAGTTTGAGAGCAAGTTTCTTGACTCTTTGTGGATCAAGGCCGAGACTCTTCAGACGAACGAAGTGTGAGGAATGTGAATAACACCCCCTACACCTAATAGAATAACATGAAGAACATGGTCTCCTGCAATGCTGCGTCTTAGGTGACCATGTTGAGCATGGGCAGCCTGGAGCTGCTGCTCAGGGCGAGTGTCTTCACAGCACTTGATCTCAATGAGATAGGTGGTACAACGCTGCCAAGGGAGGTTCTCGGGGCGAGTCCTTTTAGGCCGGTAAGCTGTGGCTGGTGATGGGGGTCTGCCTCCAGCTGCGGTGGCTGCCGCTAAAGAACCCTGCCCCCTATAGGCATTGGGTAGCTACCCAAAACCACCCTCCTTCCACTCCTTATAGTAAGGCCTTGATCATTGGGATGGTTCTGTTGATTTTGGGAATTGATATTGCATGTTTAAACATGAGAGAATATTTTCTTTGGAGTCACTAAAATGGCGTCAGGGCGAGAAGTGAGTCTGTCTCTTCGATTGTGGTTTGTAATACACTAGCTGGTCTGTATTAAATAGTACACACTACATATAGTTGGGAGGCCCTGGCAGGCCCTGGGGACTAAGGTGGATGCATCTGTATGGATCCAATGGAGCGGGTGTGCACAAGGTTGGGTTCAAACTTGAAAGCGCTTTCATGAACTTCACGCATGAGGCAAGTCCCAAAAGGGAGGGATGGAGGAAGGTGCTCACTCTTTAAGGCATGAAGCAAACAATTTTCTCCTTTCAGATACCTTTGTTACAATTTATTCTCATGGTAGAGCTGTTAGCTGTACGTCTGAGCAGGGCTGCATCAAGCACGGAAGGGCCCTCCCCGGGGAGCATCCCGGAGGCCTGACCTGACTCTCCTGAACCTCCCACAGGATCCTGTGTCCGGACCCCACTCCACCTTTGACCTCTCCCCTTGACCCTGCTTGTGATCATGATGCTGCCATCATTTGATGGTTAACCTGGGAGGAATGTCCTATTCGGCTGCCCAGCTCCACAGAAAAAATCCCCGGGCAAATTCTTATGATGCACACCATCCGCGGAGGCCTCAGGGCCCTTCCGGCAAATTTTGGAATTTTCAGGGGGGTAGGGGGGGGGGGAGGCAATCCCTGCCCAGGGATTTTTTCATTTTCGGGGCAGGGATGTGCCCACGTGGGACCGCGCGCGCGGTCACACCTGCTTTATCCCTCGCGGAAAACAATACGCAGGGATGTAGGCAGGTATGCCATCAGGTGTGACCGCCCTAAAGGCTTGAAAATAATCGAGAATACAAGTGCAAAACGATCGACCATTTGTTGACGGCCACGCAGGCAAAACTCGACACATATTTTACTATTTATTGATAAGATAAATTTTATTTCTAGAATGGAGGCGATCAGGTTCATCCCATGGCACCTCAGCTGGACATTCCTGCTCGCATTCTGCACTGTGCTAACGTCCTACATTTTTGAAACTACCACGTAAGCTGATATGGCAACGAAAGAAGCGCTCCTCCACGCACATCCAGGAATCTGTTCACCATGGCTGCGCAATCAGCGTCCATGCCGCTCCATTCCCTGTGCAGGTACAAAGCACTGGCTTGGCTTGAGAAGCATGGAGTGATAGAAAGGTGTGCTTACCTCTGGACTGCAAAGCTGCTTTGAAATTTGCCGCCCGTACCAATCGGGTGGCCTAGACCTAGGCCTGTTATGATGCAACTGCGATCCAAATGTTGCCATTTTTTGTATGCTTTAGGCTCGCACCCCAATTCAGAAACACCGAGGAATATTACAAGCCAAAGGCAAGTCTTTGTGAGCTGCCCAGCTGCCCACCCGAGGAGCGTACAGGTGTTGAAGGGAGATCTGGCAGTGCCTTGCAATTGCGCAAGGCGATTGCACTAGTTGCTTGACAGTGGAAGTACGCAGACAGAAGTGATGAAATCAAGTGTAAGTCTTCCACTTGTGAGTCACTTGCAGGTGGCATCAACGTTCCTGATATCATCATGGTTGGTGCTCAGTGTTGCTCTGTCCCCACCAGTGCTCTCACGCCTGCTGGAGTTTGCCCGTCCAAGCTGGGACCCCTTCCAAATTGCAACCACGTGTTGCATCGGCCTTGTAAGCCGTGGGCAAGAAAATTTTGGGCCCAAAGTTATGCCTCTAGCTGGGGCAGCTGAGGCTCTGGCAGCTTAGATCGATCACCCTGCTGACCGAGCATATGACGATCAGAACAGCCTCCTGGACTCTAGCTGGACACAAGCTAGCCGCTCATCCCCTAAGCGCACTCTAGCACTCTGTGTTGTAGCTTTGATGTGGGATCACGATTCTGTCCAGCTGGTACACCTCTGGTACACCTCCATCAAGCTCCTGTGCAGCTGACCTTGTTTTGCATTGACCCTTGGCCACAGGTGCTCCATGACGCATGGTTTTTCCTCGCCCACACGCTCTTGCATGCCTGCAAGCCCTTGTACCGGCGAGTCCACATCACGCACCACATGGCTGAGGGCGACTTGACTGTGTTTGGTAGGTGGCTTGTACAGCCACGCCATGTGCCCAACCGAGAATAGGGTAGCCTGGCTCTGAATACCTGTGTTTGAAAAAAGATCTGCTGTGCAAGTGGTCCATTCTTGAATTGCTTACTGAGGGCCGCTCGTCCACTGGTACGAACAGATTTGACTCGAGATCATGCCCTGTTATGCACGCATGCTCTTTAATTGCAGACACTGCAGACATGGAGGCAAGCGAGGCGATTGTGCTTTTCTTCGGGTTCTATGCAGTGCTGCTGCTCTACTACACCTACGTGGTTGGTGCCACATGTCTGGTGTTCAGCCAAGCTATTTGTATACCACCTACGTAGGTGGTTATCTTATGATCCTTGCACTAAGGCTGATCTGTTGTCTGTTGTACACTTCCCATGCCACCAAGCTTGCCATGGTGCCTTGTCCTGATATGCGCAGGTGGGCTTCTGGAATCCTGTGGCTTACGTGGTATTTGTGCTGCTCGAAGCCAACTTGAACATGACAGGTCTTTTTTCCAGCACAAACTCACTTTGTCTGCTCTTGCTGATGCACATCTGGTGGACAGGAAAGCACTGCAGAGCTGTACTTGCACATGTGCAGTGGCCTATGCTGCGGCCTGCTGATAAGTGCCTGCCGCATCACATCCTTTTACCACCCAAACCTCTACCAGAGTACTGCACGCTGTAACAAAAGGCACAAGTGAAAGCTCATCCGGACTCCTCCACCTTGGTTCAAGCTATGAGCGCAAGAACGATGCCCTGTCAAAACCTCTGCTTTCATTGCACCTTCTGGTACCGAGTTCGCACAGACTCAGCCTAGATTCTGGCCACCTGACATTTGCCCGGACTAGCATATGGATGCTTTGGCCACATGCCTGAAAATTCCTGTTGCCTCAGGGCATCACGGGTACCGGCAGCCACAGTGGCTAGCAGCTCTGCAGACTTGGGGCGTATGCTTTGTTCCTGGAGTGGCAGAGGTGCGATGTTCTGTGCGCTTGTTGTTGCTTTGGCAATCCCCGTCCCACAGTGGCACAAAGGCTTAGGGCGACAAGGCTGAAGGTCACTGCAGCACAAAGGGCTGAAGGTGCATGCTTGCCTCTTGCTTGAAACTGCAACCGGAAATGCTCAGGAGCAATTCAGGCAGCTACGCTAGCTGGTACACACATCGCATGCCCCTGTCAGGCCATACCTACGAGAAAATCCTACAGAAACTTGGAACCTTACAGGGGGATCTTACCCATGAGCACCCACAGCACATCCATGTGCTGATGCCTCATTGCACGACCACTGCATTACCCATACTGTCCTCTCCAACAGGCCAAGACTCACTATATCCACCACCTGGACCCCCGGTACAACAAGGCCTTGTACTTCACATGGTAGGCTTGCATAGGATGCAGCTTGAGGTGCGCACAGCAGAGCGAAATAATTGTGCATTGAGGGTGTGCATGCCACCCGAGCCAGTTATTTAAATTGCCTGGCAGAGCAGCCGATGAAGGTGGCTGCCATGCTCTATCCTACATGTTTAACACCAAGCTCTTAAACCAAGCTCTGTCGTCACATGATGCGCTGGACAATAGATTGCAAATAGCAAGGATGGGTAAGCTACCTCTTTCGCTAGACTTTACACTGTACACAATCTCCTCTCTTGCTAGCTTAGGCACTGTACACATTCTTGGTGAGGAATCAACAATTGGTGGTGCCGAACAAGTCTTGGAAGCCTAGCAGCCAGGCCTGGTGGTTATAACAGGCAAGACGTCCTTGCATTGCTGCAACTTATGCCATGCACCGGACCTCTGTTGCCCCAAGCCACGCCCTCATTTTTCCCGGTGGCTTTGGTGATGCCTTGGAGGTCAAATTGCCAGAGCATGTGCAGCCAGCACAGGGTGCCAGCAAAGAGTGCGCCGTGGACCCAAAGTGACGTAACACAATAACAATGCATGCGGTGTGCATGCCCTCAGTCAGCAAAGGGGGCGCTGTGGACCCACAGTGATGTAACACAATAACAATGCATGCGGTGTGCATGCCCTCAGCAAAGGGCGCGCCGTGGATCCACAGTGACATAAAACAATAACAATCTATGCGGTGTGCATGCCCTCAGCAAAGCGTGCGCCGTTGATCCACAGTGATGTAACACAACAACAATGCATGCCCTTTACAGTTGACACGTGTGGGGGTCCGGCCTGACCTTCCGTGACTGATGCACCAAAACGCTTTGTTTGCGTTTGTTCAAGTGACTCCAGCTATGCACCCTAGGACGCGGCCTCAAATGCCTCGCTTGCGGGGGTCTGATACAGCTTGGCCTAGAGACCATGGCACCCCCATGCACGCACCACTCCAAAACCTTTGCAGGCAGCTGCTGATGCACAGTCGCCGGTACGTCAGCATGCCGGTTGATTGCATGGTCCTCTGATATCCATGTCTCAGGTGGGACAGGGCTTCTGGCACCTTCTCCGAACAGCATCCGCAAATCAAGGAGCTCAGCGTGCAGGAGCAGAAGGAGTATGAAGTCCGGGTGAGGTTTTTGCTCAGGCACGCAGCACCCTGTAGAGAAAAGGCCGCATGCATTCGGGCATGCACGTGAATACCCTGGCAATGGCTTTTCAGCGCCCTATCTTTGCTAAATACGTAACTTGAGCAGTGATCAAGACACCATTTTGCTCCACCCATGCTGAATTTGCTCATTTCTGCAGGCGTACAGAAAGCTCCTTTGTACATGGAAAAGGGGACTGCAATGGCTTCATGGCCATTCAGTGAAGGTCAAGTAGTGCTTCAACTGCCAGGCGCTCAGATTGCTTGTTGCAGGTCAAGCAAATCATGGTGCTAAGTGTCAAGGTTCAGATTGAGCAGTCCTCCACTTTGTTTACACTGCCCGCGCCATCCAAATTTGGGATTAAAAGGGGTAGTTGGACACGTTGTTTAATCGTTCTTTTAAGAACACAGGCAAATCATTGCAGCAGCTGCAGACATGATCAGCGTTAGATGCTCCACTTTGCATGGGCTTGCTGAACTGTGAAGCTAATCAGGGTTGTCGGAAAAAAAATACAGTGTGACTAATATGCAAGTTTGCACCTTGTTTATCTGCCTGCCACTGCCTGCACATTCACACATGTACATGCACGTCTGCTCACACATAATTTTTGCCTATCAAGAACTAGCTCTTCGTGTAGCTCTAGGCATGGTCTCCTTGGTCATTCATGGTCTTTCCAAATTGTTTGTTTGCAGTTGGCTTCTATATAATATACACGTCTGCATACCTGTCCGTGCCTGTGTAAGTGCAATTTACGAATGTATGTGCATGCACATGTTTGCGCAATCAAGTGTGCAGCACTTCCATACCTATGCACCATGGTCTGTGTACTGAACGTAGCATGATATTGGCCCTGACGAATGCTTAGGTGTTGTAGCTTGCTGGACCACAGCAATGCTCAGAAAGTGTGTGCAGCCAGATCTTTTGTTCTCAATTCAGTAAAAAAAAGCAACTTCAGTGTCTGGAAAAATAAATATACAGGTAGTTGCATGATCTTTTGGCAAAATTAAGCACATTGCAGGTGATGCAATATGGGCCTGCAGGCGTTTCTCCACATGTAGCTCAAAGGAAGAATGTCCACCTTCAAGGCAGTAATTGAAGCAAAAGTAAAGGGTTTTGCTGGATCCTTTGCAGCTTTTGGTGTGCACAAGCAACTCGCAACAGCTAGTCTCCTTTCTGTTCTAGCTCTTTGTTGCGAGCTCGAGCAGAAAGGAGACTGATCCAAAAAAAGGTCCAAGTTGTTCTTGCAGCAGCAATTAATTGTTTGCTTGCAAGTTGCTGGTCGATCTACTTCCGCACAAAGGGAGCTCATTCAAAGCTGGCATATTAATCAATAAAATAATAGGCACAGTATGTAAGATGCAACATTTTGTTATCACATTTAACACTGGCCTTGCTGGCTGAGTGGCTCCAGCCAACCACACAGGGAAGGGCTGCTCCTCCTACTTTCCAAGGTTTCAGACAATTCTTGATTAATCTCTCAACTCAGGCGAATAGGTATCAGCCAAGCACCGGAGTAAGGTATGAAACCCTTGAAACAGCAACACTTTCACCAATTGATAAAATTTCCAATTAATACTTAGAACAGAAATGCACAGAACTTGTCTGAAGAATGAATTAAGCTTATTCATGCTAGATATACACCCCTTTAATTTTGGGAAGCAGTACATTAGTTGGAACTCGAAATTGCATGGCTCGTCCATTCAAGGCTGGAATTTCCAGCACAGACATGCATAAACTTGTGTGGGTACACATGCCTTCCTGCAGATGCCTGCGCGCATACACATACACGCCTGCGCGTGCGCGCACACACCCACACCCACACCCACACCCACGATGTAATTCAAAAACACACCACTGGCGTGACGTGTGTGTGTGTGTGTGTGTGTGTGTGTGTGTGTGTGTGTGTGTGTGTGCGCGCGTGTGTGTGTCTGTGTGTAGATGGGCTGATTATGCTCTGCTTCGTTTTCTGCTATGAGCAAAGAGTTATGCACAGAAAAGCCATGCAACAGATCAGTGCAAACCTCTGTCAGTTCAGTGAACTGAGTTCACTAATTGTACAGAGCGCTCTTTGCAACTGTCCCCATCAATTACAGTCATAGAATGGAGCACAGGCTGGGACACACTTCTGGTCACAGCACAATTCATGAGTGCGGCAGCTTGCAAGCACACACACATACACACACACACACACAACCTATCATAATGACGCGCAAAGCATGTGAAGTGTAGGATGTGTGTATTCGCAGGCACTTACTATGTAACGCGTGTGCACTGGCTAGCGCTATCGCTACAGGTCTAGAGCACATGCATATTTGCTTGTGTGTCATGCATGCAAACATATGCGCAAGCATGCCTGTGCATACGCGCATGCAATGCTTGCGCGTGAGCATGCACGCATCTACAGTCTTGTGGACACACATTTGTGTCCTTTCGTGCATTTGTACTCTTTATTAGTGTGTGTGCGCAATGCAATGCAAGTGTGCTTGCATATAATGCAATACAGGGCTAGTCTATCGACGAATTGCATGCTTCTTTGATTTTAATCAAACGGTTGCTAATGCTTGCAAAATATGCAAATGACCGAGATACACATATAATGCCCGTTTCATAATGTTTGCGCGCTTGTGAAAGGTGTTATTATATATTAGCTTGTATTGTAGCACCATCAGCCCAGTCATCGTGCATTATAAGGCCTGAGCCACATTCCACCGTATGGCACCCGTTCAGTAGCCCATCGTGCCGGCGTTGGCCGTCTCAGCATGTCTCAGTCGCCTCACGCGCGTGAAGTTGCGCTCAAGGTGGGCTTCTAGCTTTAAAGCTGTGAGCCAAAGTACCAGTCCGCGGCTCTGACTTGGGAGGGTATTGGGACGATGGGTCTCTTGATGGTAGAGAAAATCTTTTTCAACACCTCTTGCGTGCCTGGCTTCTGGATAAAATGCTCTGAGGCATGTAGGCATGCAAGCAGCATTTGAAAGCATCTATGTGGGTCGCATGCTTGCATCCCAAGTGCCATCAGTACTGTCTGCAAGTGCCTCCACATTCCCACCCTCTTCAATGCCGCTGGATCTGGCTTGCATTATCCTTGGCTTTGAGCAGGTCCGACTCCTGCAAGACTGGAACCTGAAGCTGGATGGGCTGGACCTCGAAGCCATACCCGGCGCCCTATGGGAAAAAGGGAGCAAAGTAAAGGAGCTGATCCTCTCCAGGAACAGCATCACCTCCCTGCCTCCAGAAATCTCCCTCCTGTCCTCCCTGCGCACACTCAAGCTGGACTGCAATGCGCTCACACACCTGCCAGCCGAGGTTGGCTCGCTCTCGGAGCTGCAGGTGCTGGACCTGGCGTCCAACAGCCTGGAAGCAGTGCCCTTGGAGCTAGGGACATGCTGCATGCTCAAGGTGTGCCTGGGCGCTGCCGCTGCTGCTTGTCACACGCTTCCTGCTGTGCGCAAATGTAACATGCTCGGATAGGGGGATCTCCTTCTCTTCGTCCCGCTCTCACCCTCACCTCCCTCTATCCCCCCTGTTATTGCAGTATGTCAACCTCCAAGGTAATCCCCTGAAGGTGAGCTCATTCTCAGTCACGAGGGCTGGTAGTGTCTGCTGACCCGTTTTGTAGTCTTCCCTCTGTTCTGGGCCCGCATGTTCAGGTGGTACGCCTGTAGCCAACCAGCCAACTGGCCTAGTGCTCATGCCCTAACACCCTGCTGCTGGAGCCTCCTCTCACAGGGCTGCACGCCGTCCGGCAAGGAGTTTTGCGCGGTTTATTTTGGCAGCGGCAGCGGCGCCTGCGCAGCACCCACGGTCCCCACTGCTGCAGCCAGGGGTGGCCCAGGAGAAGTGCTCCCAAAGCTCAACAGCATTACAGTAGTGCGCGCCGGCACCAAGCAGCTGCTGGCCTGTCTGCGCAGCGAGATGGGGCCCGAGTTGAAGGACTTGGTGAGTAGGGGCTTCACACGCGCGCTTGTGTTTTGGGGCTCAGGGTTATGGGTTATGTTTTAACCCTAGCCCCTCAATACACCCTAGGGGGAAATGAGGGGGGGGGAGGGCATGCTCATCTGTGCCTGTCTCTTTTTTTTAGATTGAGATGAGCGCAGAAAGTTTGCTGATGTGTTAAGTCTACTCTCAAAGCATGCTCGCAGCGAGAATCTCTAGGGGGGTGCATGCAGTCGATGCACTCACCAACAGACGCCCATTTGCAAACGCAAGTCACCTGTCTCTCACACACGTGCGCGCGTACACACATCGCACAGCATACACACATCCACACAGTCACACACCCTCAAACACACTTGTTTGGTGTGCACAGTACAACAAGCGCAAGGTGCAGACACGGCGCTCAGGCCTGAAGGAGGAGATGAGCAAGGCCATCACCAGCGCCAACCTGCCGTGGATCCAGTCCCTGCTGATTGAAGCGGAGCGCATGGACGTGCAAGAGGAGGCATGGGTGAGTGTGGGCGGGCATTTGTTTTGCAGCTCTCCTTCCTGCCTGCCTGGCTGAGACTTGCTCAGCGCAGCGAAAATAAAAGGGGGCATGGATGTGCATGTGGGCTGATGTGTGAGCCCTTTTGTGCTGTCCTTGTTGCCGCACTGATGCATGGATGCGCGTGTGGCAGCAGCAGCAGCAGCAGCAGGAGCAATGCCAGGGTTCCTCTGGGGGGTGAGCCTTGCACTTCAGCGTGATTGTGACGCCCGTGCCTGCAGCACTCCAGCACAGCATGCACACGTGGCTGTGCGCGTGCAGGCCAAGAAGGGCGAGCGTGCGGCGTGCTGCCTGCTGGAGCTGGAGCTGTGCGCGCAGGAGCAGCCGCAGGACGCGGGCCGGCTGCAGGCTGCACTGGATGCGTGGGACGCGGCTGTGGGCGTGGCTGCGGGCGGCTGGGCGTCGCCGCACTACATCACGGTGCGGCAGCGGATGACAGTGGGGCTGTGCACATGCGTGGTAACTGCGCTCTGTCAGTGTGGGGCCATACTGTGGTGCGCTGCTGCAAGCGGTGCCGCTCGCCCCTGGGTTGAGCGCGCCCCTGGCACACACAGCGCTGAATGCGGCGCCCCCAGGCGGGGGCCTGCGCCGTGCGCTGCAGAGAGCATGGCCCTTTGCCTGCCCTGCTACACAGCGGGCTGCTGGGCAGGCGAATGCTGTGCGTGTGCATATGTGTTTGCGTGAGTGTGCATGCACATGTGGTTGTGTTTGTATGTTTATGCATGCATGTGTGTGTGCGCGTGTGCCCATGTGCGCAAGTGCATGGGCACGCAGATAGGCTGCTCTGCCTGTGCGCTTGCTGCCTGCTGTGCCCCGCATTGGCCCCGCCCTCCGTGCCTCTGGCTCCCCTCACCTACCCTACCTCTCATGCACCCATCCTGTGCGCACACGCCTGCCGCCATCCATTGCTCCCTGTGCTGTGCGCAGGTGCGGCTGGCGCTGCGCAAGCTTCAGAAGGAGCAGGGCCTGGCAGCCACCCGGCAGCGCGCGCAGGCGGCGATGACCAAGAAGTGGCAACCGCCGCACCCTGGGCAGCAGGTGCGCTGAGGCGCGGGTGTGGGCGCAGGCTTGGCTACCCTGCCTCAATCTGAAGCTTGTTGAGGCGTTGTTGGAGGTCGTGAGCTTGGAGGAGCATACGCGGGCTTGGAGGGCTGTTGCTCGAGCTCCTCACGGCTTTTGCTCTGAGGCGGCAGCGGTGCATGAGCAGCACAGCGCGTAGCGAACGACAGCGGATGAGACTCGCGTGCAGGCTCCTAAGGGCAAGCTAACCTGCACAGAAGGCTTGGTCGCGGTGTGGATCTGGTGCTTGGAAACCCTTTGTCCAGGCCCCCCGGGTCTCCTAAAAGGCCGCAATTTGCGCATGACGTGTTTTTTCTCAATAACACGATCCTCGCAATGGAACCTGGGGGGCGCTTCGTGTGACCAGGGGGGAGGGGGGGGGCTTGTTTAGCATTCCATAATGCAGACTGGCTAACCGGCATGCTGCACAAGCCTGGATCGACAACTTGCTGGCTGTCCCGCCGTGTGTGGGTTGCCTGCACATCAGTGCAGGCAGCGCAGCCGGGAGAACACAGGACGAGCAAAGCGTTGGGAAAGGTGCAGGGCAGGTTGCATCATGCTGCTTTTGACGTCTATGCAGCCAATGTCCTCTGGGGGCTTGTAGGCTGCGGAAAGGCTTCACTAACCCTGTGTGAGAGAGAGGGCAGCATGCGAAAATGATGGCGCGTGTGCAGCACGGTCGGCCAGTTCCTCATTGGCAGCCCGAACATTGGCCGCACTAGCTACATGCTGCCGCTGCCGCCGCCACTGCTGCTGCTTTTGTTGCTGATGCTGATGCTGATGATGCTGGGCACTCCTGCAGGACCCAAGAGCACGCGCGGCTTGTCCCTTTTTCTGAGCTCTGCTGCTGCTGCTGCTGCTGCTGCTGCTGCTGCTGCTGCTGATGATGATGATGATGATGATGATGATGATGATGATGATGATGATG